>Ga0105048_10009536_pt1 | contig 15426 bp, 11 predicted proteins | sample MAT05_FD_78382 | JGI IMG/M metagenome (GOLD analysis project Ga0105048, IMG submission 78382) | Freshwater microbial communities from Lake Fryxell liftoff mats and glacier meltwater in Antarctica - MAT-05 | ecosystem: Environmental > Aquatic > Freshwater > Ice > Liftoff microbial mat | place... | reverse complement strand
TGGACTACTAGAATCTGAGTTGACGGCTGTAAGCGATCAGTGTTTAGCCGACAGCAAACAGGTTGAGAAACGGGGTGTGGCGTTCGCCGCACCTCGTTTTTTTGTTTGCCTCCAGGTTAGGCACTCGGCGTTGCGGAGAGTTCAATATGATAGTGGCTCTGAGATCTGTGCGGATTGGTCGCTCTGGAAAGCACGGTGCTTAAGAAATCGTGCTGAGGCGCAACCAGAGGGCGCCCGCTCGGCAACTGAGAGCGAAAAAAGGCACGATCAATTTGAGGAGTCCCCAAAATTTTCAACCTGGGGATAGTATCGTGAAGTCTCTCCGAGACTGAGTACGAGAGACCCAACGCGCACCTCTGATGTCTGAACGTAATGAAGACCGGTTTCATTCTTGGTCCACGGTCATGCATTTTCGTTGAATGGGTACGGAACATCGATCTCGTGAGGGGATGGCAACCGATTTGCCCGGAGTGAGCAACCCGCAAGTCCAATCCTATTCAGCTTCTCCCTCGACCACGTCTTTTTTCTCACCGAACATCGGGGTCAGAATCTTCGGGTACACTCGGCGACCGAGTTGCTCGATGATGATCGCCTGGGTAGGACAAACCTTTGCGGCGGCGAAGAACTGCTCGATGGTGGCCGTATCCTCGTTCTCGATCATCGCCACACCGGTCTCCTCGTCCAGGGTGAATATCCCCGGCGCGGCATAGGTGCAGCGTGCGTTGGCGACGCATCGCTTCTCATCGATCCAGACTTTGGTGCTCGCTCCGACATTGACTTCGAGATTACCCATGGCTCATTTCCTTCCTCATCTCGCTTGTGTGATTCAGGGTAGCAGAAGCGAGGAAACGAGGGACGGGCAACTCGCACTGAGTTGCCCGTCCGTTTCGTGCGTTCCGACAGATTGACTACCGGGGAATGATCGGCAGGATGAGTTTGGAAGGATGATCCGCGTCGTGATAAATCGTCTGCATGGCCGGTCGTAGTTCGGTCTCTTGACCGAACGCGCCACCGGTGTTGTGATTCCGGTCGAAGCGTGGGAAGTTGCTGCTCGCGACTTCCAACCCGATGCGATGGCCTGCCTTGAAGAGATTTGCGGTCGACCAGAGATCGATCGTGAACTCGACTATTTCGCCGGGTGTCAAGAACTCCTCTGTGTGGGTGCCGTTGCGATACCGCGCACGGATGATGCCATCCGTCAGGTTTCGCACCGTGCCGTCCGGGAAGATATCGACCAGTTTGCCGGTGAAGTCGGTATCGACTGCGGTTGTCGAAGCCCAGAGATGAAGCGTGATCGGCCCAGTAACCTCGATCTCCTCTTCCAGCGGAGGGGTCGCAAACAGGAGCAGATCGGAACGTTTTTCGACTTCGCTCTGGTCATAGATGCCGGCGAAGAGACGGGTTGGGAAGCAGCATGTCTGTCCTCCGTGGCTCGGAACCGGGTGGAATGGATCGTACAGGTAATGGTCGGGTCGCTCTTCACCCGGAGACTCCGTCGATAGCACCCCATCGCCGGCGCTCGAGTTTGCGCCACCACCACTGTGCAGGAAGTATTCGGTGTACTGGGTGCGCGCCAGCGGCCACTCCTGCTCGTAATGCCATTCATCCGCGCCCATCACCCAGATCTTGACCGGCGGAATCGCGCTGATCCCGTTGTCGATCCCCTTCAGCCAGTAGTCGAAGAAGGCGAGTTGATCCTGGTGAACATTGATTCCGATCGGCGCGAGTCCCTGACCCGCATTGAGTCCAAAATCGACTGAACCCGCAACGGAGCTCGGCGGATTGGTGTGTGTCCACGCGCCGAGCGTCAGGCGACTACCCGATTTGGCTGCCTCGGTTGCGCCCGCTGCTCGCACTCCGGTGAAGTTGCGAATCGTGCCGTCGAGAAAGATGTCGTACCAACCGCCGTGGTTATATGCCGGTACTTCCACATTTGCATGACGATCTTCAACGCTGCACCCCTTCCAGAACTCACCACGAGATGGATGCGACAACCATTCATGAAAATAGGGTGAGAGTTCACGATCGATCGGGAAATCGCTCAGCGGCAATGTGCGAACGGTCTCATCCATATTGTCAATCGCGTTGATGAGAACGCCAGCGCGCTCCTTGAAATCGGGGAGCGGCATTCGAGAGTTCTGACGTACAAGATCAGCAGCGGTGAAGTAGGGGAGGATCCAGTTGCACATGAATCCCCACTCGAACGCTCCGCCCTGATACGTCCACCCCTCGTAATAGTCGGACGCGGTGAAGCTGGGGATGATGCACTTGAGACTCGGCGGTTTCGCGACTGCCGCCAGCCACTGTGTCGCGCCAACATATGATGTGCCGAACATGCCGACTTTGCCATCGGACCATGACTGCGAACCGGCCCATTCGACCGAATCGTAGCCGTCGTTGATCTCCTGATGAAATGGTTTGAACTCACCGTCAGAGGCGTAGCGCCCGCGGCAGTCCTGAATGACCACCACGTAACCGCGCCCGACCGCACCCATGATGTCTGTTTCGGTCTGGCCATTTCGATAATCTTGTTTGTTGTAGGGCGTGCGCTGGAGCAGCACGGGGTACTTGCCGTCGTTATCCTGCCGATAGACATCGGCGTAAAGAATGGTGCCGTCGCGCATCGGAACCGCGACATCTCGAGTGACCTTCATAGTCCACGGCGTTCGCATCGAACCGGTTCTCCCTTGGCTGAAAACGGTCAACCGTTCCGGGATAGCACCACACGGGCCTGTGTTCGCCTGTAGCGATTGGGTCAGGCGGTGAATATGCTTCACGGACGTTGTGACACGTTACCACGACCGCCAATCTCACGCGATAGGGATATGAGAGGTGATTTCGTCTTTGCTTTCCGGGCTCCTGAAAAATGGCGGCTACGCCAGTTCGATACGCTGAGGTGGCTCAACGGTGAGCAAGGAATTCCAGTTCCGAGATGAAGGGTGCGGACGGCGGGACTCGAACCCGCACGGTTTCCCAACGGTTTTTAAGACCGCAGCGTCTGCCATTCCGCCACGCCCGCATACTGCTACAGTATGAAATTGCGCTCCCAAAAGGGCAAATCAGAGATCGACCCTTGTTCGATGCCAGCGGCGGTGATGGGAGTTAAAGCAAAGACCCCTGCGCAACAGGGGTCATGCCAACGAACATTGGGTTGTTCATCTGGAGCGGAAGACGGGATTCGAACCCGCGACCTTCTCCTTGGCAAGGAGATGCTCTACCACTGAGCCACTTCCGCGAACTGTCTGTGACAGCCGGGAGATTGTAGAACTGACGGCTCGGCAGTGTCAAGGGATTTGGATCAGGTCGCCGATAGGAAGGGGATACAACCGCGTATCCCCTTCCGTACTGGGTCAGTGACCGGACCGGTGCAACTTGATTGCGACGTGATGCTGGCCGACTTCGATCTGATCCTCGAAGTTGCCGTCGGCATCGGTTGCACCTCCAGGTCCTTCGGTCTCCTCCGACTCGACCTGGTCCGATGCACCGACTACGGTGATCGCGGTCAGGGTATCGGCCAGAATCTCTGACCTGACATAGTTAGCGAATTTGTCGATCGCGCCCGAGATTTCCGGATCTCCCGTGTATTCCACGATGATTCGGTCCTCGATCCGATAGCCAGCTGTCTTGCGGGCATCCTGGATCCCACGGACGAAGTCACGGGCGATGCCTTCTTCGATCAGTTCAGGGGTGATCTCAGTGTCCAGCACAACGGTCGCCAACGCTCCCTGGGCGGCCGCATAACCTGCTCGTTTCATCAGATCGACCAGAATCTCCGAAGGTTCCAGTGAAACGATTTCTCCGCTCTCGGTCGTGAGATCGATCGTCTGCTCCGCAGTGACGCGCTCCGCCACGCGAACCGGATCTTCCTTTCCGAGCAGCACCCGGATTTCATTCAAACGCTTGCCGTACTTCGGTCCCAGCACCTTCAGGTTCGGGCGGATGTCGTACGCGACCACCTCACCCAGCTCGACCAATGGTCTGACATCCTTGACATTGAGTTCGTCGGTAACCTGATCCTTCAGTCGAACCACGGCTTCCATCACCGAAGTCTCACGAGAGTAGACGAGCACTGCCGGCAGGGGCTGGCGCACCTTGATGTTTGCTTCACCGCGCGCTGCCCGTCCAAGTTTGACCACTTCGAGCACAGCGGTCATGTCGGACGCAAGCTGAGCGTCGACCCGAGACTCATCCGCCATTGGAAAGAGGCAGAGGTGTACCGACTCCGGCGCGTCCTGATCGATTGCGCGCACCAGGTTCTGGTACATCGATTCCGCCACGAACGGAATGAAGGGGGCGACCAGTTTGGAAACGGTCGTCAGGCATTCGTAGAGGGTGATGTACGCGGCGGCCTTATCCCGGTCGCTATCGCTCTTCCAGAAGCGACGGCGGTTGCGACGGATGTACCAGTTGGAAAGCTCCTCGACCACGAAGCGCTCGATCTCGTTCGCCGCGCCATTCGGGTTGTAGGTCAGCAGATTCTCGTTGGTTGCGGCCACGACCTGATTGAGCCGGGAGATGATCCAGCGATCGAGCAGCGAGCGCTCCGCCAGCGGGATCTGGTTGGTCGGGTCGAGAGGATTGAATGCATCCAGCCGGGCGTAGGTGGCAAAGAAGGAATACGAGTTCCAGAGCGGCAGGATGAACCGGCGCCGAACTTCGTCGGCGATGTTGAAGCCGAAGTTCATATTGGTGCTCGGGTTCACCGTCGAGAAGAGCCAGCGCATGGTGTCGACGCCCATCGATTCGGCGGCATCTTCGAACCAGATCGCGTTGCCCTTGCTCTTGTGCATCTCATCGCCCTTTTCGTCACGCATCAGGGCATACGAGAAGACATTCTTGAAGGCAGGTTTCCCGGTGAGCGCGGTGCTCTCCGCGATCACCGCGTAAAACCAGTTTCGGAACTGACCCGGGAAACTCTCCGTGATCAAATCAGCCGGGTACCACTCCGCCCAATATTCGGGATCGTGGCGATAGTTGAGCGTCGAGAAGGCGACGATGCCCGCATCCAGCCAGGGGTTGCCGACATCCGGAATACGGCTGACCTTCTCGCCGCACTTCGAACAGGCGATCTTGACGGCATCCACCCATGGCCGGTGCGGGGTGTTTCCCTCGAATTCGTCCCAGCCCTCGACTGCACGCTCTTTGAGTTCAACTTCGCTGCCGATGACTTCGAAATTCCCGCAGGCCGCGCACTCGTAGATCGGCAGGGCAAGTCCCCAGTACCGCTTCTTCGAGATCATCCAGTCATCCATGTGCAGGAGCCAGTCGAGTTCCCGGTCCATGCCGAAACTCGGAACCCAGTTCACCTGCCGGGTGACATCCATCATCGGTTGGCGTAGTTCGTCCATGCGGATGAACCACTCATCGACGAGTCGGAAGACGAGATCGGTGTTGCACCGCCAGCAAACCGGGTAGCGGTGTTTGTATTGCTCACCCCGGTAGAGGAAACCCTTCTCCTGAAGATTTTTCATGATCGGAGACGCGACTTCGTGCACATATTGACCGGTGAGCCAGTCGAACCCTGGCACGTAGACGCCAAATTCGTTGATGGGAGCGATCACCTGAAGATCGTTAACCTTTGAAAGCGCGAAGTCCTCTTTACCGCAGCCAGGAGCGATGTGCACGATCCCGGTTCCTTCGACCGCGCTGACATCGTTCCATGCGATCACCCGGTGGTTGACGTCGGTTGAAGCGGGGAGTTCATCGAATGGCCCGGTGTAGGTGCGGCCGACAAGCTCCGCGCCCTTCAACTCGGCTGTGATCTCGTATTCACCGCGAATCGCATTCTTGGCGGCGTCGCGGGCGAGGTAATAGGCGCGGCCATTTTGCACGGCCCGGATGTAATCGAGCTCCGGATGAACCGCTACGGCGACATTGGCTGCCAGCGTCCAGGGTGTTGTCGTCCACGCCAGTAGCGACGCATTCTCTTCGTCTGCGAGCGGGAAGTGGACAAAGACTGAGAGATGGGTACGATCCTGATATCCCTCGGTTGCGATCTCATGCTCTGAGATTCCAGTGCCGCATCGTGGGCACCATGGCATCACATCGTGCCCCTTGAAGATCCATCCCTTTTCGTGGCAGGTCTTCAGGAAGTGCCAGATGGTGTAGTTGTTCTCGTCGGACATCGTGAAGTACGAGTTGTCCCAGTCCATCCAGTACCCCAGGCGGATCGACTGGTCGGTTTGGCGAGCGGAGAATTTGCGAACCCGCTCTTTGCAACGCTCGACGAACTCGGCCACACCGAAGGTTTCGATGTCTCGCTTGCTCTTGAGCCCGAGTTCCTTTTCGACTTCGACCTCTACCCACAATCCCTGGCAGTCGAATCCATTCTGAAATCGCTGTTTCTTCCCCAGCATCGCCTGGTAACGCTGGAAGAGATCCTTGTACGTCCGACCCCAGCCGTGGTGCACACCCATCGCGTTGTTCGCGGTGATCGGGCCGTCCAGAAACGAAAATCGCTCGCTCGATTCATCATTCCTGTGCAGGTATTTCTCGACAATACCGTCGCGCTTCCACCATTCCAGGAGGTCGCGCTCCATGGCAGGGAAATCGACTTTGGTGGGTACTTCTCGGAATGTCGCCATGGAATTGCGCTCTCCAAATGGAACAAAAAACGGACAAAAACAAAAAGCCCGCCCTCACACAGAGGACGGGCGAACCCGCGGTGCCACCTCGATTGGTCTGAACAATCAGACCCACTCGCTCACGCAACCAGGAGACCGGCGGTCTCACCAATTGGCGTTTCGTCGCGATAACGGGCGAACCCGGTCACGTCTACTGGGCGGAGTTCGCCGTTCGGGTGACAGCTCAGGAAGGATCGCGTCTCTCGTTGGCTCTATCCGGCTTTCACTAACCCGGACTCGCTTTGTGGCCAAACAGAGAGGGCACTGTTTCCATCAACGCACTCTTCAATTGGATTTAGCGTAGCACGGTTTTGCAAATGCCTTCAATACGGAGGACGTGAGACCTGAGAATTGAAGAAATGCGAGTCAGGGCGTAATTGCAGGTTTACCAGGTCCGGCCGATTCGAAATGACACCATCGACGCCCATCGCGAGCACACGCTCAATCTGGCTGGGGTGGTCGACCGTCCACGTATTCACACGGACTCCGTGATCATGCATGAGCCTCACCAGGTACGGTGAACAGACCCGGTACTGGACCATGACGTCCGTCGCGCCGACTGTGCGGACCGCGGCGAGTAGCGGCGCGGGAGTTGCAAGTTGGAGCGCGGTCGAAACGATCCTCCGTGCGACTCTGGACGGTATCCCGTTCGCCAGATGGCCGGTCGAGAGACCCAGCCGCATGGCGGGAAACTTTTTTCGCAAGTAGTGGAGCGTCGTGGCATAAGTCGAGGAGACTGTGACCCGGGGCTGGATGTCCAATCGCTGGATTTCAGCAACCAGTTCACGCTCGTAACCGGGTGCTTTCACATCGATCAGCAGGGATGCGCCGTCGCCGATTAACTCGACCGCTTCCGGAAGCGTCAATAGCCCTGTGAGCGCTCTCCTGATGTCGTCAATTGCCGTTCCCCGAACTGGAGCGATCGTCGAGTTTGAAAGTCGTATGTGCTCGTTGTGCACGAGAACAAGTTCGCCGCTGCCGGAGAGCTGGAGATCGAATTCGATGCGATCAACTCCGATTTTCAGCGCCTGTTCGATTGCAGGTCGACTGTTTCCCGGAAAGAAGTCGCCGGCGCCACCGTGTCCGATAACTTCGATCGCTCCACCAGAGTGTTTCACACGCCTGAACCTTTGATCCCCTGATATCGAATTCTTCGGTAAACCGACGTGATCATCAACAGGTAACTCGTTCCGAGCAGGTAAGAAGTCACGACGTCCGTGAACCAGTGGTGGCCAAGGTAAATGCGGCTCGGTCCGACCAGCGCGATCTTCGCGACCAGAAAGCCGACGAATGACCGCCGGACTGCGGTGTTCTTCACACGCTGCGCCACCAGATAGGCGAGCATCCCGTAGACGCCGGTGTAGTTGATCACGTGACCACTCGGGAAGCTGGTCCCGCCGATATTCGCTTTGGTCACGCGAAATCGCCCTTCAACCGGCCGAGGTCGTTTCATGATCATCTTCAGCGTGCCGGAAATCGCGCTAGTGCCCCAGCTGGCGAGCTGGAAGAGTGCATCGAGTCTGCTGCCGAAGAGTCCCATCACCGCCGGAATGACCAGCGGGAGCGTCCGGCTCTGTGGTGGGAAGCCGGCCCATGATGCCATGTGCATGACACGGGAAAAGAGAGGATTTTGCTTGCGCTGCAGTGCTTCAGTGACCTGCGCGTCGAGCTCTGCGGTCTTTCCCGATTTCACCAATCGAGTCAATATCCCGACCGTACCGAGCGCGAAGATGAGATAGGCGAGACGCAATCCGCGGCTCAAAACAGCTCGTTCAGGATGCACCGTATTCTCCCAGGGCGCGAATTTGCTCGTCTTACCAGAAATGAGGAATGCTCTTGTTCCATGCTATCGGTCGGGCGTTCGTGGTTCAAGGTATGGAAACCGGGCGTTCGCCCCTTGACTCATGGTAGATTGGAATCCAGAAGTCGCGCCTTGGCCAGGAATCCGATCGTGCAATCAACCGCAAACCGCCAGCTCGATACCGCCGAGCAGACTCGTCACTACATGTTTCCCATGGTTGTCATCGGGCTCGTGCTGCTTTTCCTGGCCGCCCCGTGGTCATGGCAGCATAAAGCGCACGTAGCCCTCCATGGCCTGTGCGCCCAAACCCCAAGTCACACGCTTCTGCTTGGCGGGCATGCCCTGCCGTTCGATAGCCGGATGACCGGCATTTACGGCGGATTTCTCTCCACGATGATCATGCTCTTCACACTTGGTCGACATCGGGCCGCCCGGTTGCCCTCCTGGCCGGTCATCGCTTTGCTCGTTCTGCTCGTTGGAGCAATGGCAATTGACGGCTTCAACTCGCTTCTGCTCGATATGATGAAGCCCCATCTCTATCAACCTGACAACCGGTTACGTCTCGTGACCGGGATGGGAACAGGAATCGCGCTGGCCGTAATCCTCTGTTTTCTGTTCGCGGTTTCGCTCTGGTCACGACCAAATATGAAGGAACGGGTGCTGAACGGCCGAGACCTCATGCTGGTGGTTCCCGCTCAGATTCCGTTTATTGCACTCGTACTTTCAGGCGCCGGCTGGCTTGCCTTTCCGATGTCGCTCCTGTTGGTAGTGGCCGCCCTCTCGGTGCTCTCGTCGCTTGCGCTTGTCTCAATCGTGCTCTTTCGTTACATCGATTGCACGTTCACCAAACCCTCGGAACTCCAGGGTGTCGCGACTCTCGCGATCCTCGTCGCGGTTGTTGTGATGGCGGGGCTGTCCGGTGGCCGATTCGTTCTGGAAAACGTGTTGAATCTGCAGCCATTGCCATAATTGACCGCAAAACCCCTGTGCTACACTCGCGATAGAAACGGGCTCCTTCTTTAAGGGTTCACTGAAAGTTTTTCACCGCCTCTGACCCAGAGGTGCTGGCCGCTATGAGCGGTCTACGGTCATGTGACGATGCGAATTGTTCGAAATATTGGCCACGTCAAGCGCAGACGAAGTCTTGGCCGATGGTCCGCTCTGCTGGGCTTCGTCATGCTCGGCTCGACCTTTCTCCTGATCTTTTTCCCCACCCAGATTCTCGTTGCGTACGGATTGCTTCTGGTTGGTTTCATCTCGTTCAACTTCGGGATGCAACAGCTCGGTAAGTGGAGCAACACAGCCCGCCATCCGCGAAATGACCTTGCCATCGACGAGCAATTGCAGACTCTCTCGGACAAGTTCGTGGCGTTGCACTACATGCGCTTCGGCAAAAAGGTCATCGAGCACATCGTGATCTATCCAGGTGGACTGCTGGTCATCACGGCCCGCGATATTCCCGGAGTGATCGTCGGTCGGGGCAACAAATGGCGGCGCAAGAGCATCGGTTTCATGCGGCTCTTTGGTCTGAGCGGTCCCCAACTGGGCAACCCATCATTCGAGGCCGATGAATCCATTGCCCTCCTGCAAGCGAAGTTGAAAGAGGCGAAACTCGAATTCGATGTTCTTGGCGCCATTCTCTTCACCGCGCCAAATGTCGAACTCGATCTTGAAGATCCTGACTATTACGCTATGACTCTGGACGAATTGGCGGATTTCGTTCGGAGAATCGACCAAGATCCGACCTTCAAAACAACCGATCGCGACGCCCTGGTGGCGCTGTTGTCGAACGGTGAGGAACTGGAGCGGACAGAGCGCACCACAACACGCCGCCCGGTCAAGGTGAAACGGCGAGCCGCCACCACCAAACCGGGAGCCGAGCCTCAGTGAACGGCGCCGCAGCGGTTTGGCCAATCTGGGGTCACCAACCCGCCGTAGCAATGCTCTTGCAAGCAGTCGCGTCAGATCGGGTGCGTCACGCTTACCTTTTCGCAGGACCTGAGGGGGTTGGCAAAACGGCGATTGCGTTAGCGATGGCGAGAGCCCTTGGTTGTCTCGCGCCAATCCGGCCTGGCCTGCCCTGCGGTGAATGCCGTTCCTGTCGCAAAATCGAACGTGGTGTGCATCCGGATGTCCAGACCTTCGGGTTGGACTCTCAGATCGCGGCAGGATCGAAATCAACCGGCAAAAACACCACGTTGACAATCGAAACGATCCGTGCCCTGACATCGACCGCCGTTTTGCGGCCGATTGAGAGTCGATGGCGGGTGATCATCGTCGACGATGCCGAGTTGATGCAGGAGACGGCGCAGGAAGCCCTTCTGAAATCGCTGGAGGAACCGCCGCCGTTCGCGGTGATTATTTTGCTCGCGAACGACGCTGAAATTCTGCTGCCGACGATTCGATCCCGTTGCCAGCTCGTCGAACTCGCGCTCGTTCCGCGCTCGGTGATAGAGACCGGTTTGCTGGGACGTGGTGTCGAACAAACCCGGGCACATGAGATCGCCGGTGCCGCCAGCGGTTCTCCGGGCTGGGCGATTCGCGCAGTGGCAAGTCCGAAAATGGTTGGTGAGCGGGTCGAAGCGATCGAGCGGGCTGTGACCTGGGTTCGCGCTTCACAATTCGAGCGGGTCGCGACTGCGTTTCGACTCGGTGACTCATTCACCAAACGCCGACTGATCGTCTATCGCGATATGGAAGTCGTGCTCGGGGTCTGGCGCGACGCACTACTGCTAAAAACCGGTTTGCCGGATGCGGTGACCTTTCCGGTGGTTGCCTCGGAGCTCTCCGATTCTGTCGATCGCTGGCAACTCCGTTCTATTCACGCTGCTCTTCGTTCCGTCCGACAATGTATTGCCGACCTTGAGGCCAACGTTCGGCCTCGGCTCGCGATTGAATCGATGGTGCTCCAATGGCCGAATCCGTAACCAATCCCGTGCCGATGACAGGGGATACTTCCGTTCCCGCGATGCCGCGAACACTCGATGAGGCGCGCCAGATGGCGCGAAGTCGCTTCCGCGACCGCCTGACCAATGGCGAAAAAATTGGCGATTGCGAATGCCACAACGAAGATGGCGAACAAACAATCCCCGATGGAACTGGCGCCCGGGTTGCCGGAGTGCGATTCCTCGATTCCGGACGCACCTACTACTTTAGCCCGCGCGAGTCCCCCCTGGAAGTGGGTGACTGGGTGGTCGTGGAAACGAGCCGGGGCAAGGAGGCAGGCCGGGTTATCCTCGCTCCCCACCAGGTTCGCCAAAGCATGCTGCAGGGTGAACTCAAACCCATTCTACGCAAACTCTCTGCCGGCGACATTGAGCGGATGGAGCGACTCAAAAAGGACTCCGCCCAGGCGATCCGCGTTTTCAACGCGAAAATCCGCGAGCGTAATCTGCCAATGAAACCGATCAGCGCGGAATACAACTTCGACGGATCGCACCTCCTCTTCAACTTCTCATCGGCAGACCGCGTCGATTTCCGTGATCTCGCGAAAGAACTCTCCGCCAACTTCCGCTGCCGGGTCGAACTTCGTCAGGTCGGAGCGCGTGACGAGGCCCGTCTCCTTGGCGGTGTTGGCCGCTGTGGTCGCACGCTCTGTTGCTCATCGTGGTTGCCGGTTTACCCGGAAATCTCAATGAACATGGCGAAAACGCAGGACCTGCCTCTCAACCCGAGTAAAGTCTCCGGGGTCTGTGGTCGCTTGCTCTGTTGCCTCTCCTACGAGAATGACCAGTACAAGCAAATGAAGGCCTCAATGCCTCGACTCGGGCAAATGCTGGAAACACCGGTTGGGCCGGGAATGGTCGTCTCGATGCAAATCCTGAAGGACCTCATTACTGTCCGCTTGACTTCCGAAAATATCGATCACCTCTTTACGGCAACTGAACTCGGATTCCGGAAACCCGAACCGGTGGCCATTCAGGTTGCGCCGGTTCCACCACCACCGGTCGTTGTCCGGGTCGAAGTGACTGCCGTGATCATTGAAGAGACGGTGATCGAATCGGACGAAGATGGCGAAGGTTCCGAATCGACGGAGGAAGGTGAACGCAAGTCCGGTCGCCGCCGTCGGAGACGTGGACGCGGATCACGCCGGCGTGGCGACGGGCCAGTTGCTGCAGAACCGCAGGCATAGGGGAAGAACGTGGCGACCTATCTCGTCATTCACACATCGATCGAAGATGAAGCGGAAGTGGCCCGAAAACCGAGCGATCTGCTTGGGCTTGCCCGCGCCGCGGCGGAACCACGCGCGAACCCCCGGTGGTTGCGAACATTCTCGCCCGATGTGCACGATGACCGCATCTTCACCTTCTGGGAAGCCGACAACGCAGCCGAGATTCAGGCAATGTTGGAGCGCTATGGCTTTCTGAATGACATGACCGCACTTCCCATTCGCGTCTGCGAATGGGGACCGGTCGATGTGCTCGCCTCGGCCGCCGAATCGGAATAGGCGAGCCCGCTCCCCTGATACAATCGAAATCGAATGCGTGGCCGTTGGCATCTTTTTGCCGGATCAGTGGTGAAGAGCCACCTTGCGCATCTCACACGAAGGAGCTCCTCCATGTCAGAGTTGGTGACCGTCGGTCAGAGAATGAAACGATTCGACGCCCCGCAAAAGCTCACCGGGGTGGAGCGCTTCACTGGGGATCTCCGATTCCCCGGGCAACTCTTTGCTCGTCCGGTCGGGAGCGCGTTCGCTCACGCCAGAATTCTTGAAGTCGACAAATCTGCCGCCCTGGCGGTTCCGGGTGTGGTGGATGTTCTGACCGCGGAGGACCTGCCGATCGAAAGAATTGACGGCGTGGCCCCGACCAAGTCGCCACTTGCGACCGGTGAGGTGCTCTGGGCCGGGCAATTCGTGGCGATCGTCGTCGCTGAGAGTGACGCGGCCGCACTCGATGGCGCGAACGCCGTCGTCGTCGACTACGAAGAACTGGCGGTCATTGCCACGTTGGATGATGGTCTGGACTTCGGCTCGTCGCCGGTCAGATCCTCCGGTGGCACCGTCGATAACGCGGAAGCCGGTATGCACAATGCCGACGCTGCCACAAAATCTGAAGAGGAGCACGAGGTGCTCCCGCCGAATGTTTCCGGTTCGCTTCACTTTCACCGTGGCGATGTCTGTGCAGGTTTTGCCGAAGCCGATCAGATCGTCGATCTGACGTTCCGCTCTTTGACGGTTCATCAGGGTTACATCGAAACGCAGGCGTGCCTGGTAAATGTCGATCCCCTCGGGCGACTTGATGTTTACACGAGCACGCAGGCAGCCTTTTACTGCCGAAATCGGGTTGCAGAAACGCTCGGTTATCCCGTTCACCAGATCAATATCCACCCAATGCCAGTCGGCGGTGGCTTCGGCGGAAAGTTCGTGTTGATCGAACCAATCGTGGCGGCGGTCGCGGTGGCAACCAAACGTGCGGTGCTCTTCCAGTACACCCGGATGGAGGATTTCCTCTCGGGAAACCCCGCTCCGGATTGCAGAATACAACTGAAAGTAGGCGCTAAGCGGGATGGAACCCTGACTGCGCTCCAGTCACGCGTCGAATTCGATAGCGGCGCATTCGCCGGCTCGCCGATGCAAATCGGCTCGATCTTGATGGGCGGTTATTACCGGGTTGAAAACCTCGATATTCGCGGATACGAGATTCTTACCCACAAGGCGGCCGCCGGCGCCTACCGCGCACCTGGTGCTCAGCAGGGAACCTACGCGATCGAATCGGTCATGGATGAGCTCGCGCGAAAGCTTGATCTCGATCCGTTGGAGTTTCGCCTGCAAAACTGTGTAGTCGAAGGCGATCCCCGCCCCAACGGCAACGCCTGGCCGCGAATCGGTCTTAAGGAGACGCTCGAAGCGCTGAGAGCCCATCCTCGCTGGCAAAATCGCGATGTCGCTCGTTTGAACGGGCGTGGTGTCGGTATCGCGATTGGAGGATGGCCCGGCGGTATCGAACCGGCGACCGCGGTATGCCGTCTCGATAGCGACGGCACGCTCTCCGTTTCGCTCGGCTCCGTCGATCTGAACGGCACCAACACGACGTTCGCTCAAATCGCGGCTGAATCACTTGGAATGTCCGCTGACAAGATACGGGTCACTTCGGGCACAACCGATACCGCCCCATTCGCGGGCGGCACCGGTGGATCGAAGATCACATACACGGTTGGTCCCGCCGTCCAAAAAGCGGCCGCCGATGCCAGGGCGCAGATCCTCGCGATCGCTGCCCAGCAACTCGAAGCGGCGGTCGAGGATCTCGAACTGCTCGACGGATCCGTTCACGTCAAGGGCGTCCCATCTTCATCGATAACGTTGAAGCAGATTGCCCAGATGTCGATGTCCTTCGGCGCGAAGTACGAACCGGTCTTTGGACGAGGTTCGACCGCGATCACGGTTTCGTCACCGGGATTCGCGGCGCATCTGGCCGAAGTCGAGGTCGATGATGCAACCGGTGAAACAGTTGTTCTAAACTATGTTGCAGTACAGGATGTTGGATTCGCGATCAATCCCGCGTTGGTGGAAGGTCAGATTCACGGTGGCGTCGTGCAGGGGCTTGGGTGGGCGCTCTATGAAGGATTGGCGTTCGATGACGACGGCCAGTTGTTGACGGCAAGTTTGATGGACTACGCGCTGCCAAAGGCGAATATCGTGCCGGAGATCGAGGTTGTGCTGGTTGAGGTGCCATCGGAACATGGCGCCTATGGCTCGAAGGGCATTGGGGAACCACCGGCGATTCCGGGTCCTGCGACCATCGCGAACGCAATCCGCGATGCCGTCGGCGCCCGCGTCACCGATCTCCCGATGCGCCCGGAAATCGTCATGAACGCCATGCCAGACTTCATCGCCCATTAACCGGAAGACATAGTCACTCGTGTCTCGGAGCTTGATCATGCAGACAGCGGTTCGCAGCTCATTGACTTCTGCCTATGGCGGCGCAAAGTGGTCCGGCCGAACCGCCGGAATGCGTGAGGACATGCCACTCTATTGGGGAGATTGGGGTTCCTCCTCGGAGT
>Ga0105048_10009533_pt1 | contig 15428 bp, 10 predicted proteins | sample MAT05_FD_78382 | JGI IMG/M metagenome (GOLD analysis project Ga0105048, IMG submission 78382) | Freshwater microbial communities from Lake Fryxell liftoff mats and glacier meltwater in Antarctica - MAT-05 | ecosystem: Environmental > Aquatic > Freshwater > Ice > Liftoff microbial mat | place... | reverse complement strand
TGGCGCAATTGCTGAAACCACTCCATGTTTTCGGGTGAAAAGGGGTCTTCGATGAAAAAGGGCCGGTAGTCTTCCAGCTTCTTAATCATATTGATGGCCTCCATCGGCTGCACCCGCTCGTGAATATCGTGGAGCAGTTCTATCTCGTCACCACAGGCTTTTCTGACCACCTCGAACATCTTCGGCACCGATTTGAGGTAGAGCGGTACATTCATGTATTTATCGGTTTCGCCCCCAAAATTGGCCGCTTTAAAGTCGGGTTTGTCGGCGGTGGCCCCCACGGCCCCGTAACCGCCCTGCTGAATACGAATATGCCGGAAGCCACGCTCCATAATCTTCTTCACGTCGTCGGCCACGGCTTCGGGCGTGGTGCCATTGGCGTGGGTGTAACAGGGAATAGCAAAGCGGGATTTGCCGCCCAGAAGCTGATAAACGGGCATGTTGGCGCGTTTGCCTTTAATATCCCAAAGGGCCTGATCCAGGCCACTGAGGGCGTTGTTGAGCACGGGGCCGTTGCGCCAGTAGGAGCTGACATAGACCCCGTTCCACATATCCTCGATGTTATCTACGTCTTTACCGACGCAGAAATCGTTGAGGTATGCGTTAATGGCCGTAACGACCGCCACGGCCCGTTGCGTAAAGGTAGCGCAGCCTAAGCCGTAGAGGCCCGGCTCGGTGGTTTCCACCTTGACCACAATCAGGTTAGAGCCCTGAGGAGCTGTGGCGATGGCTTTGACACTTTTGATCTTAACGGGCGCCAGGCCTTTGGCATACTGCGGGGTTCCCTGTTGTTCGCGGGCTTCGGCGGTGGAGATGCCACCGAACAGACTTAAGGCACCGGCAGAAGAGCCAAGACCAAGCAGTTTGAGGGTGTTACGACGGGAGAATTCAGGATTTTTCATCGGTTTTATTGGTTTTATTGGTTTAGTCTCCATTGCCGGATGGTTTTTCGTCTTCTCAGCCGCGCTAAGCAAAACCATATGGCTAAAGAGATGCAACTATGCGTCTCTACTTATCTCACCAGGCGCGGGTATCTAAGCTTGACTTTAGCCTTTAGAAGTATACGTACTGGCGTTTACAGGAGGTGGTGAGCTTTTAGGTCGTTTATTTTTGAACGGCGGGTCGAAAAACCAGACATTCAAAAATTCAGGAACCCCGCATTTTCGCCAAAATAAGCCAATTTAGGGCATTCCCAAAAGGCTAAAGTCAAGCTGAGATGGTACAGGTTTTAGGTACAGTTGAGCTACTCAACTCAGCTGTACGCTACCAAAAAATAGACGAGGTCGGGGCAACATGGCCACAATGACGGCCGGCTCTGCTTTCGTCGCATTGACTAACCTGCGGCTCAGGTACAGGTAGTTTCAGCAGATGACCGAGTTTCGATCAACCACTTACGACCTTCCATAGTGAGTAATTCCTCCTGATAGGCACACTGCATTACCCCCTTGTGGCCATAAGGTCTTATTCGCCGAGGTAAATCAGGCAACGTTTGTTGTTTCGTACCTCAAAGCGGTAAGCTGGATTGTTTTGGTAGAGCTTCAGGCTATCTTCGAATGTTTCATAATCCGACAGGCCTTTCTTTCGCATAGCTTCCCACCCCTCCTGTAAGTCATCCAACAGGATGATGTCTTCACCGAGTGAAGCCACAGACTTTGATTTTGGCGGTTTATAAACGGGTTGAGCGGCCTTCCATGTATCAAATTCATTGACCAACTGATTAGTCATCAATGCTTTATAAATAACTCCCGCTAATGAACGAATACGTCCTCTCTTTTGAACCTGTTCATAATAATGCAACACAAACCGGATGTACTTCTCCCCTATTTTCCCCTGTTGGTAGCGAGCTTTGATCTCGTGCAGTGATTTGAGGGCAATGCCAATTTCCGTCAACGACTGCTGAACGCCGTCTGGCAGGTCCGTATCCAGAACAGTAATCGTAGTAGGCCTGAGGAGATTAAACAGGACCGCAACGACCGTTTTGCCTTCTTTAATGGGTTTATACTCAAACGCCATATCAGTATTAGAAATTTCCTGATAAGCAGTTTCGAGTACAAATCGTTTAAAATCAGCAAAATTGGTGTACTTTCCCGTTAGATGAAACATATGCTTCATTTCAGCTAAGCCCTCCTGGATGGAATCTCGCTGAAAGGCCGACAGTTTTAAGAGCCAATACACCCGAAAGGAGTAAAAGCTGCGGAACTCTATGAGCGTGAGTTCCTGGGCCACCGAAAAATCGCCCCTCAATTCCAGCAGATAAGGCTTGACAAAATTGTTGAACTGCGCGACCACGTGACCGGATTTTTCTTTGTACCGGCACGTGGACATGATTGGATTGCTAATGATCTCACGAATTCCTTTTTCGTCTTTTGATTCAACAGTAATGGTCCGCCCCGACAATCGAACTACCGCCTTCTTAATTTGAGAATACGTTTTGCCTCCTACCCGGTCTTCAGGATACAGTTCACTGACAGGTATGCGGTACGTAGAGAACTCTTTGTCGCCCCGGTTGATTCGGGCCAGCATAGCGATGAACAACCGCATTTCCAGCAGTGACATATCGTATTGCGCCCGGATCAAATCATTGTGCTGGGCAACAACACGATCAGGACGAGCATCGGGAAATGGAATATCTAACTGAAGGGTCTGCGTTTCGTTCGCCTTATCAGTGTCTGGGCGGCTTATTTCCATATCCCTGATTAATAGATCAGTAATAAGCAAAGTTACAAATTCCCGTATTTTAATCGGCCTGTCAATGAAAATTGGCCCTGACTCAAGGGGCATTAGCTCAATATGGATGAGGAATTCAAGAAATCTTTTTGCGTGCTTATCCCTCAAAATCGGTTTGAAATACGCAAATGCGAGTAATAACCCGTCAAGAGTAGTGTTTGCCCCTGCTGATGCCGCTTTCCAACCGGCTAAGCAACTCATCAGACAGTTACTACTCCTATATGAGTCATTTAGACGGTACTTTCCTCGTAGTTGGGGGGAAGTCCTGATTTAAGTAATTCCTTTCGTACCTGTAAACAGGCCTGTACTACGCTGGAGACAGCTTTTGACGGTACTTTCCTCGTAGTTGACGGTACTTTTCTCGTAGTTACGGTACTTTCCTCGTAGTTGACGGTACTTTCCTCGCATTCAGACGGTACTTTCCTCGTAGTTGACGGTACTTTCCTCGCATTCAGACGGTACTTTTCTCGTAGTTGACGGTACTTTCCTCGCAGCAAACGGTACTTTTCTCGCATTTGGGGTATTTAAAATACTGAATGTCAAGTACTTACGGCGCCCTAATAGTAATAGATTTAAAAAAGTAATAGCCAACTAATTAGTTAATAGGTGGGCCGTTGAAATTTTCTTTAAAAAAAGTGGTTGACACATCAGTACAAAAAAGTGCGTACCCTCAATAGCTGGATTCCGCGACGGTACTTTTCTCGCAATTGAGCCATTGACTATAACGGCAAGGACGTTCTATGAACAAAAGTCTTTTCGCGTGACGGTACTTTTCTCGTAGTTGGAAAATCAGCAACTTCTAACGCAACCAATTTCTCAGAGACACACGTCAACGCGTCGCTCATATTCCCTGGGTTAACGATACGGGGTTTTACACTCCGAATGGCAAGAGCCATTTTGTTGCCCTGTAGCTCTGCTCACTGTTCCAGATACCCCAACCCGTTTTATCCTATCCAGCGTTATCACATCGCTGACAGGCCCATACAATGCCAGCTGGCACCCGTACAGTATCCGTTTGGCCCTCCCCTACCCTTAAAATCCCTTCGACAGGCGTTCCAGATGTTCCTGCTGCATCTGTGTCAGAACCGGCTCGTTATCTTTGATGTGCTGATTTATGATATTCTCCATTATTTCCGGCATTGTAATCTTGGCGTTGCTCTCCTTTGAACTACGAAGCAGGAAGGCCATTAGCCGATAGGTTTTCTCACTCATGTACATCATGTTTGTCGGCTTTTTAAACCCTTCGATTCGGTGGAAGAACTGATTTTCATAGCGTTCCCGCTGTTTCGCCGTTTTCCCCGTCGCTGTGATTCCCGCTGTCGATACTTCATCGGTCTTTTGCGGTGCTATTTCACCCGTTTGCTCTGTCTCAGTTACTTTCAATTCTTTTGTGCTGACAACGTCCGATTCTCTGGCATCCGGTGTTTTTACTGTTGTCTGTTTTTGCTCGGTCTGTTCTTCGGCACCAATACCCTGCTGACTAAGCCAGGCGTCGAGATCTGTTCCTGCTCCTGAGCTGGCCATCAACGCAATGTCGCTGGCCGCCCCTCTGTTTGTTTTCTTGGCCATAGTTCTAAGGGATTTATTTCGTTAAGGTCAGTTTTTGATTGATTTCGGCAACCAGTTTTTTTATTTCCCCGTGTGGGAAAAGCGTTGAGCGATTATTCTTCCAGATTACCGAATCTTTGATTCGGGTATCGAGTACGCCAAGTTCAGGACGTTGAGCAGCCATGTTTTCGATGGATTCATAGATGGCCTGTCGTTCACTCACTTTGTATTTATTCCACAGCAGGAAGCTGGTGAGTGGTTTGTCTTTCGGTCGGCTGATCTTGGCGAAGGCGTCGAGCGTCATCATTCCTGCTGCAAACGTCAGTTTATCTGCTTCCATTGGTAGTATCACATAATCAAGTCGTTTTACCACCTGATCGTAGCCCGCAATATTGATTGTACCGGGCATGTCCAGAAAGACGAGGGTATCCGATCGATCTGCCAGGTCATCAAGTAATGCGGGTGCGTCTGTCATACTCACTTTTCTTACTTCATAGGGTGCCCGTGCCTGTTTTTGCAACTCTTCTATCAAGTCGGGGTCCTGCCGCAGTTTAGCGATTTCCAGCGTCCGTTCATTGAAGAATGAGTATTGCGGAAAGTCAGCATCCAGTACAATTACGTTTCGCTTCTCAACAACGTGATAATACGTGGCCAGATGCATGGTAAGGGTGGTCTTGCCTGTGCCCCCCTTCTGTGTGCATATAGAAATAAAGACTGCCATGAAGTAGTGTATAATTTCAGCCAAACATACTGACTTTATGCCATTATGTAATACTATTTTTCTGTTCTAATAAAATACTTTCATGCATACACCAAGTAAGTATGTATTGTATAAATACTATTATGAATACTATAATCACTAATAAATAAAGACATAAAATAAATATTTTCTATATTAATAAAACCATAAAATCAATTATTTATTGAAACATAAAAATTATTATTCAATAATCAATATGTTTTAGTATTAATTATTTTTAGTATTTCGTGATTACCAAACTGACGCGGTGCATGAGATATAACAGTAATAATAAATTTTAGTAATAATAAATAAGCCTACGTGCAAATCAAAGACCTGCACGTAGGCTTACCAAACAGCTCATTAACAGTAAATTAATTATATATGAAAGAAATTTAATATTAATTTATGATAATTAAATGTGAAATGAGAATGTCCTGAAAATCAGTTTAACTGATAGAAGATAGCATAGCTACACGGATTGGATGGCAGGGTGAAAGGGGAATAATCGGCAGAGAAAATCTAACATTACTGATAGATAGATCAGGTAAATTTGGAGTAAAATAGTCTATAGTAAGAATAGAGGAGAGATCGAAACGATCAAAATAATTAGTGTATAACCCAAAAATTAGATAAAAAAAATCTCAGAATCGAGGTAGTTATCTGATTAGTAATTATTGATACAGGATCAGGAAACTATGGAAAATTTTACTCAATACAACGTCATTGAAAAAATTAGATCGGTATGAAGAACGCAAAAAAGAGAGCAAAAAAAGGAGAGAAGCGGGGAACGGCTGAAATTTTATACCCGGTAGCTGATAAGCTCTGTCCAGTTTTCCTGGAGTATATCAGCCCGAGATCCTGCCCGTAGAAGGTGTTCCTTACACAATAATCAGGGGCGGGGTGTTGGTACGGATGGAGCTACTGCCCCGCCACCGATTCGCCTTCGGCCACAATCAAAAAAGAAAACCTGAATAAAAAGCAACGGGTAAATCGAGCTGAAAGGTGGGTAAGGATACCCAAAACGGTCTTTACCTAGGAGACCTCAGTTGGCTGGGGCATTTGGTAGCCAACGCTACAGTACATAACCGTCCACCTTATTTTGACTGGATCTACTAAACCCGGACACGCAGGCGACGCAGCTGGTTCTCTTTCCCTTTCTGACCCGCGCAGTCAGTACCGCTGGGTCATAGTAGCCCTTCTATTCTTTGCTACGACGATTAATTATCTTGACCGTCAGGTAATTAGCCTGTTAAAGCCGATTCTGGAAAAAGAGTTCAGCTGGACCGAATCGGACTACGGTAATATCGTAACGGTATTTACGGTTTTTTACGGCGGCACCACCCTGCTGGCGGGCTACCTCATCGACAAAGTAGGTACAAAGCTAGGCTACATCGGGGCTATTCTGGTATGGAGCCTTGCCGCTATGGGACACGCCCTTGCGGGTGGTACCTCCGGTTTTCTGGTGGCCCGCGCTCTGCTGGGCATTGGCGAAGCGGGCAACTTTCCAGCCTCTATCAAGGTGGTGGCCGAGTGGTTTCCGCAGCGTGAGCGGGCACTGGCCGTGGGTGTTTTCAACTCCGGGGCCAACATTGGGGCCGTAGTTGCTCCTGCTGTAGTACCTTGGATTGCCCTGGTAGCGGGTTGGCAGATGGCCTTTATCGTAACGGGTGCGCTGGGTTTCGTCTGGATTGTGTTCTGGTGGTTTCTGTACGAAGTACCTGCCCGCCACACACGCGTCAGCGCGTCGGAGCTGGCTTATATCACGTCCGATGCCGTTTCGACGGGTACTCTTGTCGAAGAGACGCCGGTCAGCTACCCCATTTTTAAGAACCGGGCTATCTGGGGGTTCATGGCCGGTAAGCTCCTGACCGATCCGATCTGGTGGTTTTTCCTGTTCTGGCTTCCTTCCTATCTGGCCAGTATTTATAACCTCGATCTCAAGACGCTGGGCGCTCCCCTGATTATGATCTACCTGGCCGCTACCATCGGCAGCGTGGGCGGGGGCTGGCTATCGTCTATGCTGATCGGGCGTGGCTGGAATCCTACGCGGGCGCGGCAGTACGCCATGGCTTTGTTTGCCATCTGCGTTACGCCCGTGATGCTCATTAGCCAGATGACCAGCATGTGGCCGGTGGTAGCTATTCTGTCGCTGGCAGTAGCGGCTCATCAGGCATGGTCGGCCAACATTTTTACCGTTGCCGCCGATCAGTTTCCCAAGCAGGTAATCAGTCGGGTGGTTGGATTCGGCACCATGGCCGGTACGCTGGGAGGAAGCCTGTTTCCGTTGCTGGTAGGGCGTATTCTGGATTACTACAAAGCACTGGACAACTTGTCGCAGGGCTATTACATCATCTTTTACATTGCCGGACTGGCCTACCTGATTGCCTGGGGGTTTCTATACGTGTTTGTCTTCCGGCATCGGCGGGTGGTTAGCTAATTGACTACTTACGAATGGGAATGTTGCAAACAATGCGCTGGTTTGGGCCGCAGGACCCCGTTTCGCTGATGGACATCCGGCAGGCGGGCTGTACCGGCGTGGTCACGGCTCTGCACCAGATTCCGGTTGGCGAGGTCTGGCCCGCAGCGACTATACAGGAACGTATCGGGCTGATCGAGCAGGACAATGACCGCTACGTGCCGCTGCACTGGGCGGTGGTCGAGAGCCTGCCCGTACACGAAGCCATCAAAAAAGGATTGCCGGAACGCGACGGGTACATCGACGCCTATAAACAGTCGCTGAAAAACCTGGCCGCGTGTGGTATCCAAACGATCTGTTATAATTTCATGCCGGTGCTGGACTGGAGCCGCACCAACCTGCACTACGAAATGCCCGACGGTTCGCTGGCCCTACGGTTCGTCTGGTCCGATTTTGCCGTGTTCGACCTCTGCATCCTGAAACGACCCGGTGCCGAAACTGACTACGGCCCCGACCTCACGCAAACCGCCCACGAGCAGTTTGCCCGGATGACGCCCCAACAGATCAGCGACCTGCGTACTACCGTACTGCTGGGACTGCCCGGCTCCACTGATGCCTTTTCGCTTGATACGTTTCAGAATCTGCTGGATGGTTACGCTACAATCGGCGATGCTGAACTACGCGAAAACCTGTATCACTTTATCGGCGAAGTGGCTCCGGTGGCGCAGGACGTGGGCGTAAACCTGTGTATCCATCCCGACGATCCGCCCCGGCCTTTGCTGGGTCTGCCGCGCGTGGTCAGCACCGAAGCCGATCTGGTTCAGCTTACGGAAGCCTGCAACGTGGTGGCTAACGGTATTACGTTCTGCACCGGCTCGCTCGGTATCCGGCCCGACAACGACCTGCCAGGTATGATTGAACGGTTGGGCGAACGCATCCATTTCGTCCACCTGCGCACCACCAAATCAGAAACGCCCGACGCCCCCTGGTACAATGCGTTTTTTGAAGCCGATCACCTCACCGGCGACGTTGATATGTACGCGGTGGTTTACGCGCTGGTGCAGGAACGGCAACGACGCGCCCGAACGGGCGTAGGAAATCCAGCTATTCCGATGCGCCCCGATCACGGTCACCTGATGCTCGACGACCTATATTCCGGCAAGCCCACCTATCCCGGCTATTCGGCCATTGGACGGCTGCGGGGGCTGGCCGAACTGCGGGGGCTTGAACTGGGTATCGAACGGGGACTGACCGACTGAGTAAAGACACAGAATCAGCTACTTTCAACAGATAATCATCGTTGAACAACCCCGTCTGAATATCGCCATGAAACCACTAAAATCAACCGAATTTTCGCGACGCGATTTTCTGAAAACGTCTGCGCAGGGCGCCCTGACCACCGCTGTCATCACCGGCTTTCCTACCATTGTACCCGCGTCGGTCTTTGGCAAAAACGCGCCCAGCAACCGCATCAACGTGGCGGCTATTGGTACCGGGCGCATCTCCCGTGACCACGACATGCCGGGCGTCTGGCGGTACGACAACGCCCTGATTGTGGCGGTCTGCGATCTGGACAGTAACCGCGCCGAAGACGCTAAAAAGCTGGTCAACGGCTACTACACCAAGAAAACGGGTAAGGACTACGACGGCGTCCGGGTCTATACCGACTATCGCGAGTTGCTGAGTAATAGAGACATTGACGCTGTGCTGGTCAGTACGCCCGATCACTGGCACGCGCCCATTGTGATTGACGCGGTGCGGGCCAAAAAAGACGTGTACGTGCAGAAACCTGCGTCGCTGACCATTGCCGAGGGCCGGATGATGGCCGACGCCGTGAACCAGTCGAGGCAGATTGTGCAGGTGGGCAGTCAGCAGCGGTCGTCGGAGCAGTTCCGGTATGCCGCCGAACTGGTCCGAAACGGGCGGATTGGCAAGCTGAAGACTGTTTATGTCGGCTTGCCGGGCGATCCGTCGGGTAACGAGGAACCGCAGATGCCAACTCCCAAAAATATGAACTACGACATGTGGCTGGGTACTACGCCGGAGGTCTATTACACCGAAAAGCGTGTTCATCCGTACAGCGGCTACGACCGGCCCGGCTGGCTCCGCTGCGAGCAGTTTGGCGCAGGCATGATTACGGGCTGGGGTGCTCACCACGTCGATGCCGCCCACTGGGCTATGGATACCGAACGTACTGGTCCCGTTGAAATCTGGGGCCGGGCCGACTTCCCCAAAAGCGGACTATGGGATGTGCACGGCATCTTTCGGACCGAAGCCATGTATGCAAACGGGGTGCATATGATTGTCAGCAACGAAATTCCGAACGGCATCCGGTTCGAAGGTACCGACGGCTGGATTTTCGTCTCGCGGGGCGATGCAGCAGTGACGGCGACCGACCCTGTCGAGAAGCAGAACGCAGCCAAAAAACTGGACGCCAGCGACCCTAAACTCCTGACCTCGGTTATTGGCCCCAACGAGATTCACCTGACGGTCAGCAAAGAACACCACGGTAACTGGCTGGAGAGCGTTGTCAGCCGTAAACAGCCCATTGCCCCCGCCGAAGTTGGCCACCGGTCCTGCTCGGCCTGTCTGCTCCATCATGCCGCCATGAAACTGGATCGCCGTTTGCACTGGGATCCGAAGAAAGAACAGTTCAGGAACGATCCCGAAGCCAACGCCCTGCTGGCGCGTCCCCAGCGCGCACCCTATGCCATAAAGATGATGGCCAGCACTAAAGGGTAGTAACGCAAATTTTCTGTCATTCCGCACCGGCGGACCGGTCGGAATGACAGAAACACGATAACCTGACACCAACTCGCATGAACGTTTCCGTAACCCGTTTTGCCTGCCTCATGTTGCCCCTGCTTGCTTCGTCGGTCCTTGCCCAGACCCGCTCGCCCAAAGACGAGGACGTTCGACTGATTACGCTGGACCCCGGCCATTTTCACGCGGCACTGGTGCAGAAAAACTCGTACCCGCAGGTAAGTCCGGTGGTACACGTTTACGCGCCCGATTCGCCCGATGTGACGTTGCATGTAAGCCGAATCGAGTCGTATAACAAGCGTGCCACTACCCCCACGAACTGGCAGGAGACCGTTTACACCGGTCCTGATTTCCTCGAAAAAATGCTGGCCGAACGGCAGGGAAATGTGGTGGTGATGGCCGGAAACAACCGCCTTAAAACCGAGTACATCAGCAAGTCGGTAGGGGCGGGGTTCAACGTCCTGGCCGACAAGCCGATGGTGATCGACGCACGGCATTTTGATGAGTTACAAGCCGCGTTTGCTACTGCCGCCAAAAAGAAAGTCCTGCTCTACGATATCATGACCGAACGGTCGGAGATTACGACCCTGCTCCAACGCGAGTTTTCTCAACTGCCCGCCCTATTCGGTACGCTCGAAAAAGGAACGCCCGATAATCCGGCGGTGACCAAAGAAAGCGTGCATCACTTTTACAAGTACGTGTCGGGCAGTGTGTTGCAGCGGCCCGGCTGGTTCATGGACGTAGCGCAGCAGGGCGAAGGGATTGTGGATGTAACCACGCACTTGGTCGATCTGGTGCAGTGGGAATGTTTCCCGGAGCAGATTATCGACTACAAAAAAGACATCCGCCTGACCAACGCCCGCCGGTGGACGACCGACATGACCCGCGAACAGTTCAAAACCATCACCAACCTGTCCGACTTCCCGGATTACCTGAAAAAGGACGTGGGCAGCGATGGCGTTTTGCACGTCTATAGCAACGGCGAAATCAACTACCAACTACGGGGTGTTCACGCTAAAGTATCGGTGACGTGGGTGTACAAAGCTCCCCAAGGTGCGGGCGATACGCACTACTCGATCATACGCGGCACAAAAGCGAACATGGTAATCCGGCAGGGAGCCGAACAGCAGTACAAGCCCACGCTGTACATTGAACCTATCCGCGAAAACGATGCCTACGCCACCGCGTTGACCGGTGCCATCAAAACCATGCAGCAGCAATACCCCGGCATTGGCCTGAAAAAGCTAAAAACCGGCTGGGAAGTCATCATCCCGGAGAAATACAAAGACGGCCACGAAGCTCACTTCGGCCAGGTAACGGAGCGCTTCCTGACCTATCTAAAAGCGGGTAAACTCCCGGTGTGGGAGGTTCCCAACATGCTGGCCAAATATTATACCACCACCCAGGCGCTGGAACTGGCAAAGAAAAGCAAGCGTAGCCCGGACGTCCACGTCCGGTAGCCGAAGCCTTAAAAATACCAGTTACATAATAAGCCTTTGGCTACCGGACCGGGAGGTCCGGGCTACAGTTCAGCCAGTCAACTAACTAATTATCAGAGATATGGACAACACAACCGCCAACCGCCGTACTTTCTTAAAAGACTCCATCACCACCGCTGCCGGACTGGTTATTGTACCGACGCTTCCGGCCACGGTGCTGGCTACGGCAGCACCAACGCTGACATTAGCAGGCCCGTCCGTTGGCCCCGCGCTGGCCCCGCGCCTTAAGTTTGCGGTTATTGGCATTAATCACGGTCACATCTATAGTCAGACAGACGCCGTTACACGGGGTGGGGGAGAGCTGGTATCCTTTTACGCGCCGGAGGCCGATCTGGTGGCAGGATTTGCCAAACGGTATCCGCAGGCTAAACTGGCCCGCAGCGAGCAGGAAATTCTGGACGACAAATCCATTCAGCTCGTACTGAGTTCGGGCATTCCCGTTGACCGCGCCCCGCTCGGCATCCGGGTCATGAAGGCGGGCAAAGATTACATGTCCGATAAACCGGGGATTACCACGCTGGAGCAACTGGCCGAGGTGCGCCGGGTACAAAAAGCCACGAAGCAGATTTACTCGATCATGTACAGCGAACGGTTCGAGAACCGGGCTACAGTCAAGGCGGGCGAGCTGGTGAAGTCGGGGGCCATTGGACGCGTTATCCAGACCATCGGACTTGGGCCGCACCGCATGAATCCGAAAGTGAGACCCGCGTGGTTTTTCGAGAAGAAAGCGTACGGCGGCATCATCTGCGATATTGGCTCGCATCAGTTCGATCAGTTTCTGTTTTTCACCGGCTCTACAAAAGCCGACATCGTGGCGTCGGAAGTCGGCAATACCAATCATCCGCAATACCCCGGTCTCGAAGATTTTGGCGATGTGATGGTGCGGGGCGACCGCGGCGTGGGCTACATCCGGGTGGACTGGTTCACACCCGACGGGCTAAAATCGTGGGGCGACGGACGGCTGACCATTCTGGGTACGGAGGGCTTTATCGAGATTCGGAAGAACATCGACCCCGCCATCCATGATAATACGGGCAACCACCTTTACATCACCGATAGCAAAGAAACGCGTTACATAGACTGCGCCAAAGAGCTGCTGCCCTACGGCGAACAACTGGTAAACGATGTGCTGAACCGCACCGAAACGGCTATGTCGCAGGAACATTGTTTTCTGGCAACCGAACTGGCCCTCAAGGCCCAAAAACAGGCCCAACGTCTTGATCTGAAAGCATGAATACACGACTGAAATTTATTGTGGTATCGTTGTTTATGGCTCTGTTGCTACCTATGGCGGGTCGGGCCAACGATGGCGTGAACTGGAAGCGGGTAAAGGTGCTGGTCTATACCAAAAACGGCAAGGGGTACGTCCACGACAACATTTCAAGCGCGGTGCAGTGCATCCAGAAGCTGGGTAAGCAACACGGATTCGCGGTTGACGTGTCGGACCAGCCAGCGGTGTTTACCGAAACGAATCTGAAGCAATACACGACGCTGATCTTTCCGAGTACCAATAACGATGTGTTCGATACGGACGGGCAACGGCTGGCGTTTCGGCGGTACATCGAAGCCGGGGGCGGGTTTGTGGGTATCCATTCGGTCATGGGTACCGAGCGCAACTGGGACTGGTTCAAGCGCATGATTGGCGGCACTTTCGCCTGGCACCCGCCCTTCCAGAAAATCAACGTAGCGAAGATCGACTCCCGGCATCCGTCCGTTCAGGGGCTGCCCGCCGTTTGGGAAAAGGAAGACGAACTGTACTTTACCAAAGACATGGTGCCGGGGCCTACCGTCATCATGGCCAGTGATATCGGTTCGCTGACGCAGGGTGATTCGCTCAAAATAAAGGCGTTCAGGGGATCATATTCGAATCTGTACCCGTCGGTCTGGTACTATAATTTCGACGGGGGCTATACCTGGTGTACCACGCTCGGCCACAACAAAAGGGATTACGAAGACCCGACCTTCGTTCAGCATATTTTTCAGGGCATCCGGCACGTGGCGGGTCAGGTCAGGAATATAGACTTCTCCAAAGCCTACGCCGACTCACGCGACACGCCCGTGCGTTAGTTCTGTATCTGTCATGCTGACGAAGAAAGCATGACAATCTAACCAATTTGTATGAAGCAGGCATCTGATAAGGAGATCAACAGCCAGACAGGGGGTCAGTACGCGTTTCCAGCCGTTTTTTCACTCGATGGTAAGCTGGCCCTTATTACCGGTGGAGGCAGCGGCATTGGTTTCGATATTGCCCGGTGCATGGTGGCGGCTGGTGCGCGGGTTGTCATCACCGGCAGGCGCGAGCAGCCGCTTCAGGAAGCCATCGCTACGCTCGGGGACAAAGCCTATTATCGGGTCAACGACGTAACCGAACGCGCCCTGCTCGATGGGCTGGTAAGCGATATTGAAACCAACCTCGGACCCATTGACATTCTGGTCAATAATGCGGGCGTCAATATGAAAAAGCCGGCTCTGGACGTTACGGACGAGGATTTTGACTGGATCGTGCATACGAATCTGAATTCGCTGTTCAGCCTGACGCGCAGCTGCGCCCGCCGGATGATTGACCGGGGCCGTGGCTCCATCATCATGATCTCATCTATGGCTGCCTACTACGGCATTGACCGGGTGGCGGCTTATGCCGCGTCCAAATCGGGCGTTGAGGGCATGGTAAAGGTGCTGGCGTCGGAGTTTTCGGGCCGGGGCGTTCGGGTCAATGCCATTGCGCCGGGCTTCATTGAAACGGCCATGAGCAAAACCGCGATGGGGGGCGACCCCGAACGATTCGACCGCGCCATGCGCCGGACGCCGATGGGTAAGTTTGGTAAGCCCGCAGACATTGGCTGGGCGGCTGTTTTTCTGGCTTCCGAAGCGGCCTGTTACGTTACTGGTGCCTCGCTGCCCGTAGATGGTGGCAATTCAATCGGGTTCTGACAAGGAGCAGACCTTAGCTCGGGGTGGGGCAGGGCGATTGAGAAAAGCCTGTATTGAAGAGGGTGTCAATTGATCAGTACTTCGTCAACCAGCAGCAATGCTTGCCCGCCCTTGTTCGGGTGCCAGTCGGGGATTTTGCTGACGGGTTTAGCGATAATTTTCAGGTACGACACCGTTTGAGGAGCAAAGGTGCAGGTAATTGCTTTGAGCAGGTGCGGGCGTTTTTGGGTGGGTTGCTCCGGTTTCATCGTCGCAATGAGTTTCATGTCCCGGCTGTTGCCGCCCCAGATTTCGATTACCTCCGGCGGGAAAATACCCGTCTCTTCTTCTTCCATAATCCGCAACGCCACCGAACTCACCCGAATCGGCTTTTTAAACTCGGTGACCAATCCCATTGGGTTAGCCCGGAAACCCGCCCAATTGTTGGCCCAGGCGGGGCTGTTGGCCGTGAACGTACCGAGTCGGGTATCGAAAAAGGTGTTGGCCCCGGCGGCCAGATGCACCGGATTGAGCGGAAACAGCAGCGTCGCGCTATCCGGCTTGTAGGTACGTTTGTAGTAATCGAACGTAACCGTAGGGCTGCTGTACCAGCCTGACTTATACGCTTTTGCGTTGATGCTTGTCGGCTTTGTCAACAGAACGCTCTTGTCGAAAATGGGCGAGTTGATGCTGTCTGGTTCGCTGCCGTCGGTGGTGTAACGAATCTGGACGCCTTTGACGGGATGGATGATCTGCGCCCGAATCGACTCGTTGAAAATGGGCGAACTGTTGGCCATCTGCGGCACGTTGAGCCGGATGAGTG
>Ga0105048_10009530_pt1 | contig 15430 bp, 14 predicted proteins | sample MAT05_FD_78382 | JGI IMG/M metagenome (GOLD analysis project Ga0105048, IMG submission 78382) | Freshwater microbial communities from Lake Fryxell liftoff mats and glacier meltwater in Antarctica - MAT-05 | ecosystem: Environmental > Aquatic > Freshwater > Ice > Liftoff microbial mat | place... | reverse complement strand
GTCTGGTCGTTACCGCTTCACGGGAACATTCACTTCTTTCCTTCTTCATCCTTGATCCCGTTGAGCACATCAAGGAACTTTTGACGCGCGGCCCGCGATGGGCTTGGTCCGACAAGATTCGGGTTCTTCTTCTTGGCCTCCTCCGTGTCGGCCTTGGCCTTCAGCGCGGCTTTCACGGCCGCCTTGAACGTCGGATCGTTCAGCAGTGCGTTATCCAATTCCTTTGCCGTCTTCGCCTTTTCAAAGGCGATGTCGAGTGGATGAGGCGCAACCTCACCGACAACGGCGGGTTTCTTCTCTTCAACCTTCTTGTCGCCCGCGACGACGGCGAGCGTTCCGAGCCCGAGGGTCAGGACCGCAAACATGAGCTTCATCATTGCAATCTCCAGATGGGCAGGGCGAACCAATCGGAGCGAAGGTGCCACGTTTGATTGTCTGCTTAGAAGTTATGATAGACGTGAGTAGATTCAAAACCGATGTCAGTAGTGAGAATATTCAGATCGACACCCACACGCCCCAAATCCGGGGCGTGTTTTCATTTTGGGCGAGCGTGCAAAAACGCCTTGTTTTCGCATTCCACAGTATTCCACACTACGATTTAGGAATCCACAATTCCTAGGGCTTTCTTGCAACGGCTGCAACGGTTGTATCATGGGTGTTGGAATGACGAATCGCCTACAAATCCTAGGCGATTCTAGCGATTATCAGGGTACTTTTGGCGTGCCTTACACGCGAATGGTCACAGGTTCAAATCCTGTAGCGCCCACTCAATGGGATAGTCGGCAGTTCTCGTTTCAGGTCGGCAGGGAATCTCAACACTCTGACGATTTCCCCCTCGGTTTCCTGGAGGCTTTCCGGGAAACTGTGTTCAATCAGGCATGTCTGTCTGAGAAGATATCTGTGTCAGCAACTCAATTCAGAATTGATTCTTACAACAACACTCAGACGTTTACGGATTCTGGACGTTAGGTTTTCTCATTCGTGGAGAACTGATTCATGGGGGAAGCGGGAGATTCGACGAGCCTGACATTGCTCGGTCGCCTCCGCCGCAATCCCGGCGATCAGGACGCCTGGAATGCGTTCGTCGATCGATATGGTGCCAAGGTTTACGCATGGTGTCGCCGCTGGGGCTTGCAGGAGTCTGATGCCCGCGATGTGACACAGAACGTGATGATGGAACTGGCCCGGCAGATGGGTGCCTTCGAGTATCGCCCAGGCGGCAGTTTCCGGGGTTGGATCAAGACGATTGCTTTTCGAGCCTGGCGAGACTTTCTCTCCTCACGCAAGCGAGTTCCGACGAATTGTAGTGAGTCGGTTCTTGACCAACTCGCGGCGCCAGGCGCTGAAGATGATCTATTCCAACGACTCGAAGAAGAGTGCGAGCGCGAGACCCTGGAAGTGGCGATGAGGAACATTCGCATCCGGGTGCAGCCTCACACCTGGAAGGCGTTCGTGCTCACGGCCATCGAAGGGAAATCCGGCGCGGACGTTGCGGAGCAACTGGGCATGCAAGTTGGTGCTGTTTGGGTTGCACGAAGTAAGGTCCAGAAGTTTCTCAAAGACGAGGTCCAGCGGCTCGAAGGCCCAGAGGTCGATGCCTCTCCTGACGCCTAAATCGCCGGATCGGGAATGGCGACACCAGACGCACTCGCTTCGATCTGGGTGTTCGGTGAGCCTGTCGACGAGAGAGTCACTGCCATGGGTTCATGTCCAACAGTCGAGCATCTGGCCACTCTGCTCGACGATCAACCCCCCTCCGAGCGGAGTTCGGTTCTCGAAGGTCACCTGAATAACTGCACGCATTGCCAAAAGACCCTACTCAGCCTGGCGGTCGATACGACGGAATTGCAGCGCCAGCACAAGCTGTTTCATCCTGACGCGAGCGACGCAGAAGCACCGACTGATCTTCTCTCCGGATTGAAACGCACTGTTCTCATTGCCTCACAGGGCAACACGAACCCTGAACCAGCCCCTGTGATCCCCGGCTACGAAATACTCGGTGAACTGGGTCGGGGTGGCATGGCGGTCGTTTATCGAGCCAGGCAAGTTGGATTGAACCGTCATGTTGCGTTGAAGATGATCCTCGCTGGTCGCCACGCAGCTCCGGAGTTGCGAGCACGGTTCCGTCGTGAAGCGGAGGCTGTCGCGCGGTTGCAGCATCCCAATATCGTTCAGATTCACGAGATCGGCGAACAAGACGGGCTGCCATACTTTTCGATGGAACTGGTCGAAGGCGGGAGCCTGAAAGAACAACTCCGTCGCACACCGAACACCCCGGGTCATCTGGCCGCGGGACTGGTCGCGACGCTCGCCCGGGCGATCCATGCGGCACACCTGGCAGGTGTCGTACACCGTGACCTGAAGCCCGCGAATATCCTGCTCGCAACGGATATCGCTCCATCTCCAGCCGGCCAATTCTCGTTTTGCCAGCCCAAAATCACCGACTTCGGCCTCGCCCTCCATCGCGACACGAACGACGGGTGGACACGCACGGGCGATGTCCTGGGTACGCCTCAATACATGGCACCGGAACAGGCTCAGGGGAAAAGGGGTGAGATTGGCCCCGCGACCGATGTCCACGCGCTTGGAATCATCCTTTATGAAATGCTGGTCGGTCGCACGCCGTTCGCGGGCGAAGATGACATGAGCACGCTCATCCAGGCCAGCTTCGAAGAACCGATGCCACTCCGGCGGTTACGATCGTCGGTACCTCGCGACCTGGAGACGATCTGCCTGAAGTGTCTGAACAAACTACCCACACAACGGTACGGCAGTGCCCTCGAACTCGCGGAGGATCTCGATCGCTTCCAGGCAGGGAAACCAATCCTGGCGAGACCGACCACACCACGGGAACGGCTGGTGAAGTGGGTGCGGCGGTATCCAACGATTGCTGCGCTCATTCTGGTGCTTCAACTGGTAACCATTGCAGGCTTCGCCGGGGTGACACTGGCGATGATCGATGCACGGTCCGCACGTGATGAAGAAGCCCGGCAGCGGGGAAAGGCCGAGGATGCAGGCACCCGGGCGCTTGAGGCGCTCGATCGTTCCGAGAGGAGTGTCTACTTCGGAACCATTGCACAGGCTCGCTCGCAGTGGTTGCTCAACAACGTACCAGCCGCCGCTCGGTTGCTGGATCATTGCCTCGTCGAGCGACGTGGCTGGGAATGGCACTATCTCCGCGGGCTGAATCATGGCGACCTGGTGACGATCTCGGAGAAGGGCGATCCGTGGGTGACGAGCGTGGCATACAGCCCGGATGGACGATGGATTGCCAGCGTGGGAGGCGATCCTTTCGTCAGCCCAGAAGTGGGGTACATCCAGGCTCACGACGCGACGACAGGAAAACTCCGCTGGCGGAATGGTGGGCAATCACACCTCCTTCGTTGTCTCGCGTACAGCCCCGATGGCAGGTTGATAGCAGCCGGGAGCGCGAACTGGTGGGGGAACCCTGGGGGTCGGGTTCAGATCCTGAATGCGGCAACCGGGGAAACAGTCTGCGACTTGAAAGCACGATTTCTGGACGGGATTCTCGGTCTCGCGTTCAGTCCCGACAGCAGAAGACTGGTAACCGCTGGTCCCAAATCACCAGTAACAGTTTGGGACACAGGCAGCGGCGAGGAAGTGTATCGGGCAGGGATGGTCAGCGTGTACTTTGTCGCCTTCACGTCAGATGGGCAACTCCTCGCCTATGAAGGTCCGAATGGGCTGGAGCTACATGATGCGGCCAACGGGAAACTGGTAAGCAAATTTCCGCAGATCACGGGAACTGCTGCGCTCAGCCCCGACGGGTCACAACTTGCCACTGTCGTTGGCAATCAGGTTTCTCTCTGGGCAATGTCCCACGAAGGTGGCCGGGTTGACATCAGACTGACGAAAGCGTTCGACGGGCACGAAGGTGGCGTTTCGGCTGTCACGTTCCGCCCAGACGGCCAGGCAGTCGCGACAGCGGGCCTCGACGGAACTGTGCGACTTCGAGAATTGGGTGGGGCAACGGAGCCGACTGTATATCGCGGTCATCTGGGGCGAGTGAGTTCGCTTGCGTTCCACCCCAGCGGACGATCCCTCGCTTCAGGCGGGAAGCAACCCGGTGAGATTAAAATCTGGGACATCACACGGAAGCCCGAGTGCGTGGATGCGATCACGTTCAGTCCCGAACGTCGTGACGTTGCCTTGATCGGTTTCAACAAGGACGACCGCGAATTGCTCGTTCTCAGCGTGGGTGGCATTCTGAGATCCTGGGAATGTCTGACTGGTGCGATCTCGGAGCGTGAGTTCCCGTGCTCCAATGCGTGGCTGGTGCCGGCCACACCGGCCGCGTTCTCCGACGACGGAAAACTCCTCGCGACAATCTCGGATTCGAATCTCGTGCGGGTTTTGGAAACAGCCAGTGGCCGAGAGATATCCGTGTTCCGTGGGCACACGGTCCGGATACGCTTCGTGGCCTGTGATCGCGAGTGCAGTCGCGTTGTCACGCTGGCGGACGGCACTAAAGACAAGCGGCCGGTGCGAGAATTGAAAGTGTGGGACGTTCGTACCGGCAGGATCATTCACGAAGAAACGGCGTTCGATCAACACGGAATTGGAGTCGCTCTCAGCCCGGACGGAACAGAGCTACTCAACGCCTACCGGATGATGGAACGAGACGCAGAGGGCCGAATACGAGTTGCGAAAGAAGGTGCCAGCCTCACGCTGTCATCGCTTGACACTCCAGGGGTGTCGAAGCAACTCTCCATGCCAGGGTCGGGCCTCTCCGCCATCGTGTTCAGTCCGCGGGGTCGGTACATCGCAGCAGCAGATTCCGCGGGTGTGGTTCGAGTCTGGGATCGAGATGGTAAACACGTTCACGAGAACCCACTAACCGGGCCTGATGGTCTGGCCGCACTGGCTTTCAACCCGGACGAAACTCGGCTTGCGGGAGTGAACCGCGAGCGGGTTCAAGTCTGGGATGTGGCGTCAGGGCAGGACACGCTTTTCCTTCGCGGGGCAGGGCCGCGCCCCAATGATAATTCCTTCAATCCACGGGTCGCCTGGAGTCACCATGGGACGAGACTCGCGGCCTCCAACTGGAACCGGACGGTGACTGTGTGGGACGCTGCTGATTCCTCCGCAGTGGCGGGCAAGGCAATCCTGGCGACACAGGCCGCACGCCGGTCGTTCAACTGGCATCAGCAATGGGCGGAAGGGTTAGGTGGCACAGTCTTCTCGACCAACTTCCACCGCGACCGCATGTTGGCCATTTCGGACCTGACTCCGATGCAACGCCGACAGCGTGGCGAATTCCTTGCTCGTTCTGGACGGTGGGACGAAGCCAGGGCGGATTACTCCATACTCTTCACCAGCGACAAGCTGGAAATGCCTCGACTCTGTGAAGAGTACGCGGCGCTGCTGATCAAGTGTGGCGACGACGCTGCCTATCGAGCGCTCAGAAGTCGCGTGATGTTGCGAGTCGCAAATCAGCGAGATGTGCTGGACGCGATGTCGTGTATTCATCTCGGTGGACTGCTTCCCACATCACAGGCGGAAGGGAAACAGTTGTTGGGGATCGCCCAGCAATATCACGATGCAAACCCGCGTTCGCCCTTGCCACTGGAATGCCTGGGTCTAGCGCAGTTTCGAGCCGGGGAATTGGAACAGGCAAAACAGTCGCTGCTGAAGGCACTGAAACAGCACGGGGAGGACCCGGGCGGGAACTTTACTCGAGTGGTGTTGGCGCTGGTGTACTTACGACTTGGCGATCCTGCAGCGGCAGTGCCGCTTCTGAAGAGGGTCGATGAGTGGTTGGCCGAGCAAGCGAAAGCCACAACTCCTGGTGCAATGTTGGCCCAGGAACGTCTGGACTGGTCCGCCACGTTGGAGATTGAACTGCTTCGTAAAGAGGCGCAATTGATCGGGGCCAGCCCCAATCGATGATACGCTTGGCATCTCAGCCCGCCGCGCTGAGTTTCTTGACCGCCTCATCGTGAAAGGGGCCGTTTGTGGCGAGCAGCCCTTTCCGTTGACAGAAATCCGGGGCCTGGTAGACGATAGGATTGCCGGCGAGATCGGTGACGTGGCCGCCAGCCTCGGTCACCAGGATATGCCCAGCGCAAATATCCCAGTCGTAGAACGCCTCGTAGGTGTTCGCGTAAATATCTGCCTCGCCTCGGGCAATCTGAGCGAGCTTCACACCGCCCGAGTAGGTTTCGATTACCTTTGCAGGCTTGAGTACTTCCACTGGCCGTGAGCTTTGACCCGTTTTCGCCCAACTCTGCGTCAGGATCAATGAGCCTGTTTCCCGTCGCGATACTCGACAGCGGGTGAGGGTTTCCTCGCCGACCGCACAGTAACAGCCATTGCCCTGCTGAGCGTATGTGATCCGATCTTGTGCCGGCTCCGCAACAACACCCACGACGGGCTTGCCATCAACAAGTAAGCCAATCATGACCGAGAATTGACCGACCTTCTTGGCGAATCCTCGGGTGCCATCAATCGGATCAACAACCCAGGTGCGCTTGCCAGTTTTCGGAATCGAGTCGAATCCGGGGATGGACTCTTCAGCACAGAGTGCATCACCCGGGTAGGCGTCATGTAGCATTTTCAGAATGAGATCTTGCGATGCCTTATCGACGTGAGTGCTGATACTCGCCGGGGCATCGGGAATCGTCACGAACGATTCGTATTCACCCCGGATCAGCTTCGATGCCTTGCCTGCTGCTTCAAGTGCGACCAGTAATTCCTTGTCGAATGCCATTGCTGTTCCTTCTTCTGGCTCTCCGCTACTGTTGAGAAGTGCAAAGTAGTGGATTGGTGGGGCAGGCATTCGTGCCTGCCGGTCATAGCCTGGGCAGGCACGAGTGCCTGCCCCACCAATACCAACCTCACACGAATGGCGGAGAGCCTTCCTCTCAAATCGTGCCCAACCAACAACTGCCGTTACTCCTCATCTTCGTCAGCGGTCACTTCGCTTGCGCTATCAGCGACCATCTGGAGGCGGCGGTAGTGCTGGTTATTCTCCCACAGATCATCATGCGTTCCCGAGGCAACCAGGCGTCCTTCTTTCAACAAGAACACGCGATCGACACTCTGGAGCGTTGAAAGCCGGTTGGCCAGGAAGATCAGCGTGCGGCCCGCCGCTGCTCGGTTGAGCGTGTCGTCAAGGAGTGCGAGCGTGTCTTCATCCACGGTTCCCGCAGGTTCCTCGATGATGAGTATACTCGGATCGCGAAGGAGGGCACGGGCGAGTGCGAGACGGAACCGTTCTCCGACTTTGAGGACATGCCCATGTTGCCCAACGACAGTTTCGTAGCCGTGTGCCAGTTGCTCGATGAAGGAGTGGGCGTGTGCCAGTTTCGCCGCTTCGATGATTTGAGGCATCGTAAACTGCTGATCGCCACAGCCGATGTTGTTCACGACCGTATCCGTGAACATCCAGGCGTCTTGCATCACCGCGACAACTTGCGTTCGCAGCGATTCGTGTGTCACCCAGCGGATGTTCTTGTCTTCGATGCGAATTTCACCCGCGTTGGGATCTGTGAATCGCGGGATCAGCTCGACCAAGGCTCGCTTCTCGACCGGATCGGTTCCAACGATCGCAACTCGTGAGCCTGCCGCCACGGTGAAGTTGACGTTCTCCAGCAACTTGCGACCGGTTCCGGGTTCTTCGAGTTTGACGCCGCGAAACTCCACCTTCGTTGTGAGAGCAGGGAGGTATTCCGCATCGGCAGCCTCGGCGGCTTCGCCCTTGCGAGCCAGGAATTCAGTGATAGCCGCCGCCGCTTCACAGCCGCGACGGTGTTTGAGACGGTAATCGAACCAGTCCGCGACTGGCGGCATCAACGAGGCAAGCGCGACGGCCATCATCACCAAGCCCGCGACGCTGAACTCGCCTGCGAGTACCGAGCGTGCGGCCAGATAGAGCAGGGCCACAGCCGCAATGAGAGCGACAGCCGCGACCAGCGGTTGCGCAAGCGCTGTGCCTCGAAGTTTCCGCCAACTGGACCGACCCGATTCCGCCAGCTGCCGTTCGACTCGGTTCTGATTGAACCGCTCCATCCGGAAGCACTTCACCAGACGGAGCAGGCTCAGGCTTTCGACCATCAGGGCAAGCGACATGTCTGCCTGTCGTGCCCCAAGTCGCCCATCACGCCGGTAGTGAGCCGCGAACTGCCCACCGATGAGCCAGACAAGAGTTGCGAGCAAGAGGAAACTGATGGCAAGCCAGAGGTTTGCGAGCAGGATCAGGACAAGCAAGCCAAGGACCAGGATCGGGCTTCGGAACTGGGCCATCATCGCTGAGTTCACGGCACTGCCGACAGCTTCGGCCTGCCGCGTAAACAGTTGGGGAGGCTCATCAGCGCTGGGGAGCAACGAACTGAGTCGGTAGGTGTGCAGGAAGACCGCGCGCCGGAGTCGTGTGACAAGATCAAGAGTCACAGCGGCGGCGAGGTAAAACTGTGCATTGAGCATGATTCCCCGCACCATGCTGATCGTGAACGCCAGAATGAACAGCCCCGCGAGATACTTCAGGTTGGCGTCGTTGTTCGCGTTTGGTCGCCACATCCAGGGATTCCACGATGCGATTGAACCGAGCGTGCGCCCAACCCAATCGTTACGTTCCCGAACGACCAACCCGAGGATACCCAATCGCGGGGGTTGTGCGTCGTTCCCCGGAGTTTTATCGGACAGGTATGCTTCTGCCGCCGATGGGTTGACCCGTTCTTTGAGGGCCAAATAGACCCCTGCTTGCCAGCGGTGTTCCCATTCGGACGCTGTTGGTGCAGGTCCTTTTTCCACGCCAACCACAGCTTTGGCTTGCGGTTCCCAGCTTGTGAGTTTCTTTGCTGCCTCGAGTCGATCTGCCTCGGGGCGTTTCTCCCATTCCTCGGCAAATTCTTTCTGCGCCGAGGGAGTGAGTTGCGAATAGCTTGCAATCGAGCCACGGTTCACGAGAAGATCGACGAAGAGATAGAGCAATACGAGCAAGAAGAGATACGAGATCGCGACTCCGATTGAGCAGAGGATGGCAATGCCACGCTCAGCGCGGGTCTTCAGGAAATCGGATTTCAATTGGTTTAGCGCGGAAGAGTCCACAACAACCTCGCTGCTGGCGGCGGAGAACTCGGATATGCCTGAGAGTAGCAGACAATACGTGTGTCAGAATAGAGGAAAAGCGACCCCTGAGGAACGAAGTGACCGGAATAGCCTTCATAATGTGACCAATCGGACCCCCGTACGGGGAGATGACGGAGCCAACATCCTGACTTGCTGGCTCGTGCCGGTCTGTTGGTTCTGTTCGCTACGCGAGGTCGCGGTCTTCGAACAGCAACAATCCCACGAGCAAGGCGATGGATGTGTAGATGACCGAATATCCGAGAACGGTCAGCACGTAAGTTCGGAACATCCACAGATCCAGAGGCGTCTCGCGGATGATCGCCGGTCCCATGTTGAAGAATTCCAGGGCTGGGAGCAGCACATCGAAGAGTTTACCCAGGAACCCAACGAGTCCCACACCGACTCCCGCGTTCCCCGCGGTCTCCGTCACACGAACCAGCACGGGAGCGAGGTGCCCCAGGAAGTAAATGAGCAGGCAGAGCACGATGTTCACGACGAACGAGATTCGCGTCGCCAGTGCAGACGCGATTGCAACAAGAATCATGACCTGCCCGAAGCCAAGCATGATCCCCATTGTGTGCGCCAGCGTGTCGGAGAACCACAGACCACATCCGCGTGCTACGGCCTTCCCAGTGATGCTCGGTACTGGCTTCTCGAAAACGGGGACAACGGTCTTTTGGGCCTGGAATGTCAGCGGATCAACGACTTTCTCGACAGGAGCGCCGAGAGGATCAACCGGGTCGGCCGCGTTGTTGATCGGGTCGAACTCGCGCATGGCCCGAAGGGCGTAATTGAGGGTCCACCCAAGGATTAACGACATCACCAGACACGCGAGCAAAATTCCGAGGTACTTCCCAATGAGGAACTGCCGCCGGTTCACTGGCTTGCTCATCAGAGTTACCGCCGTTCGACCTTCGATTTCTTCGCTGATCGACATGCTCGCCGCGAGTACGCCGAACAACACGGCTGAGAGCATCGTGACGTCGAACCCAATCTGCTTCATCATCTTGTAGTCGTCGCCGAACGTGAAGTACGGCACCCCAACCGAAAACCAGATCAGCGTTGTGGCAGACACGACAATGACCCAGAACATCGGCTGTCGGCATGCTTCGCGATAGGCGGCCTGTGCGACGGCTCCCCCCTTGGGCCACAAGCGAACGGTGATCTGCGGTAGCAGCAGGAACAGGTCAATGATCAACTGGAGGTGGAGAATCGCACCGTAGACATAACGACCGAACCACGCGAGATTCTGTGGGTCGCTCTTGTATCCCATGAATGCGGCGATCCCGGCGCCGGCAGCCAGCAAGCCGAGCCCGACATAGAGCATCCCCAGCCCGCTGGCTGCGGTTTGCTTGAAGCCCCTGGGATCGATCGCGTACAACCACGGCAACGCCACTACGAACTGAACGATTGCCAGTAGCAGGCCGGCGAGGAACATCTGTGGGTCGGACAGCCAGGAAAACATGCTGTGTGGCCCGGTTGGGTGCGTGTCAGAAAGATTCGTTACCCGCCGGTACGCTCGGGGAAGGCCGACGGTTCGCGCACTTGCGCTTCGGAGAAAGGTGTAGGGCACTTACGCAGCGGTGACCACAGAATTGGGAAGTTGTTCCTGCTGGTACTCGTCGCCTGCGTGTCCAAGAGGCATCATTCATCTGCAATCGCTTCGACTGCGTCCCCGACTGCAACCTCTCCTCCGGTAACAACCCTGGCGAGTACGCCGAGGCGACCGATCACAAGTTGCTTGGATTTCCCCTGGATCATCTCGAATCGATCACAGCCCGTGCGAGGCAGTGTCACTTCCACGATCGCCGAGCCGAATCGAAATCGACTCCCTGGCTTCCCAATTTCTCGGTCGATACCGGTGATCACGATCTGCTCGCCAAGTTCGCCAGGCTCAGTCTTGAACCCCTCAGCTTTCAATTCAGCAACGGTTTCTGCTGACATGATATTCAGTTGCCGCTTCCCGACTCCCCCTCTCAAATCGCCGACAATTCCTTTCGATTCCGCCAGCACGATACGTTCTACAGGAATCCTGGCGTAACGCTCCTGGGGCCGCCGCACGGCAACACCCTTGGGCGTATATACGATGCTAACAACACGACACGGGGCAGGTTGCATCTTCGATTCTCCACCAAGAATGCCCGACAAGGCGTCTTGTAACTCCCAGAGTATACGCTTCTGAACCTCATCAATCGCCCCGCGGACCTGCCCGATCAGAATTGCCCATCGAGTCGGGGGGATCGATCAGTATTCATCCCTGATGCGCTTTCACGTACATAAAACCGTAGTTGCAGAATTATGGTCTAGACATTGAACCGCAGTCGCCTAGCATGATCGCCAAGGCACTTCAAACTATACGAGGGCAACATGGCCAAGGGCAAAGTCGAAGCTAAGGTTGATCCAACTCTGGAGTCGAAGAGCAACCCGTTCATCATCCTGGAGCTCGTTGAGAAAATCGGACGGGACAACGTTAGCGAGGACGCTGTTAAGGATGCGTTGCGTAGGGAGTACAAGGGAGTCGATCTCTCCCCGTCAACACTCAAACAATACATTTACTCGGCAAGGAAAAAGCTGGGTTGGGTGAAACCTCGTGGCAACGGGGCTGCCTCTGGGAAGTATGCAGAGGTGCCAACACTGACAGATTTGTTGAACGCTCGCAAAGTCGCCGAAGACGTCGGCATGACTCCCGAGAAGTTATTAGAGTTGGTAAATAAGCTGTCGCAGTTTGGCGACATGGACACACTCGTAACGTGTCTGGAAGCCCTTGTAAAACTCAGCGACTGAGGAGGGAAGGGGAGGGGTGCCCACGAATCTGGGCACCCTGCCGAAGTGTGTTCTGAATGTGTCACACTGTTCACAATCGAATGCCGCCCGAAACATCTAGCCACGTCCCCGTAACCCATCGTGAGTCGTCAGATACCAGGAACGCGGCTGCATCAGCGATATCGTCAACTTCACCAATCCGCCGCATTGCAGTCATCGCGATTTCCTGCTTTTCTTCTTCCTTTGTTTTCCCACTTTTCTCACTGTTCATATCCGTCCGGGTCGATCCAGGTGCGAGCACATTGACGCGGATTCCTTTGGGTCCGAGTTCGGCAGCGAGCACTCGGGTCATCACGTCAATTGCTCCTTTCGTGGCTGAATATACCACTGCTCCAGGGTAAGCCATTCGACTGATCGCACTTCCAACGTTGATGATGCTTCCCCCGTTGGTCATCAGTTCTGCAGCGTGTTTCACGCAGAGGAGATACCCCCGCACGTTCACGTTGAAGTGTGCGTCGATCGATTCTGCTGTTACCTCGTTCAGGAACTCGCGTTTCATGATCGCGGCATTGTTGACGAAGATATCGAGCCGGCCGAATGCTTTGATCGTCTCCGCGAACATGACGGGGATGTCGCTCGTATTGCCGACATTTGCTTTGACCGCGATCGCCGCACCGCCGGCGGCCACGATCCCCGCGACCACCTCATTCGCTTCCTTCTGGCTATTGGTGTAGTTGACGACTACTTTCGCTCCATCTCTGGCGAAACGAGCCGCGATCGCGGCGCCGATCCCGCGCGAGGATCCGGTGATAAGGGCGACTTTCCCGGCGAGTGGTTTGTCAGGCATCGCAACTCCAGGTGAGTGGTGAAAGTACAGAACCTGCCAATGACAAGCCTATTGCCCGACAACCCTGAACGGTATCCCTTGTGGAACCCGAACTCACACTTCCGTATTTCTGACTTCCGATACCTGATACCCAGAAACAGAGGTTCCAATGGCCGAGCGAATCATCATGCGGACGGGCGAGGCGCTCGTCGAGGGCGATAAGGACTATCTTTGTGCCGAACCCGAAGTCGTGATCGGCGAACTCGACGGCCCCGTTGGTGTGGCACTCGCCACGCTCGTTGGAGATCAGGTCAAGGGGCATACCCGAGTGTTTGCGATTCTGAATAGCGACGTGCAAGTGAAACCTGCGACTCTGATGGTTTCAAAAGTGACCGTCAAGGATGCCCGCTATACCTCGATCCTGATGGGAACTGTGCAGGCTGGAATTGCGCATGGCGTCCTCGATGCCGTGCGTGCCGGCGACATACCGAAGGAGAAGGCGAACGAACTTGGGATCATTTATTCAGTGTGGCTCGACCCCAGCATCCTGAGCGTGCCCGAGGGGGAGATCGATCACGCGGCGCTGTTCAAGGTGAACCGCGAAGCCACGGTGAAGGTGATTCGCAAGGCGATGAGGCATGAACCGACCATCGACTGGTTGCTCGAAAACCAGGACAGCGTGACGCACTACTTCCACCAACTCGGGTTGGAAGGAAAGATCTAAACTGTCTTCAGTGGCGCTCGGCCTCGGTGACGGGTCGGAGCGCCATCTGCTGAGCGTCCAGCCCACCATCAACGTTGAAGACGCTTCCGGTGGAATAGCTGGCGCGGTCGCTGGCGAGGAACACGTACCACCATGCGACATCTTCGACCGTGGCGATTCGCCGCACGGGAATCTGAGCGATCACAGCTTCGCGTTCGGCGGGGCTGGACTTCAATCCGAAGTCGGTGAGCGGTGTTTCCACGAGTCCTGGGGCGATCGCGGCGGTCGTGAACCCGAGCGGGGCCAATTCCACGGCGAGTTGCCGACACAGGGCGTTCACCGCACCCTTGCTCGCGTCGTACAGCGTGTGGAGCGGCTCGGAACGGGTGCCATTCAGCGATGTGCTGAACAGGATGCGGCCCCCACGTTTCGCTGCGACCGCTCGCCGCACAACCTCGCGGCTGATCGCTACCGGAATCCACACGTTCAGCCGGAAAACAAAGTCGAAGTGGTCGCGGGTGATCTGATCGAGTGGCGGTTCCTTATACGTCCCGAGGTTATTCACCAGCACATCAATGCCGTTGAACGCGGTCCACGCCTCCGCGACGAGGCGTTCCGGTTCGCCATCTTTCAGCAGGTCGGCCTGCACATATCGTGTGTGTTCGTAATCGCTAAGCAGCCGTTGAACGTCGGGGCACTTCGCGAGCGGCTTCTCTGACGTGACGACGACCTTCGCACCGCTGGCCGCGAATGCCTGCGCAACGCCAAGCCCGATTCCCTGGCTGCTGCCCGTCACGAGCGCCGACTTGCCCGGCAACATCGCTGATCCCCGTCTGGTGAATGCACTGTGTTCTGGATACCTTACGGACACCACCGCGAGGGAACCACGATGAGAAGCACCGAAGGCCGCGTCTACATCAGCCCAACGGAGGAAGAACGCTATCTGCCAGAAGGGCCGCGCGAATTTCTCTACCGTGGCGAGGCGTCGCTCGTCTGGGTGAACATCCAGGATGGGCTCAACGCAACGAAAGGAAAGCTCGTGTTCACCGATGATGGTCCCGAGACATGGCTGGTCTCCCAGCGCTGGAGTTGTCCAGGTCGGCCGGGGTTCTACTTGCCATGTCCCGAGGGGGACGAGGTGCGTGGGATCTGTGGCGTCGAGAAGGATCTGCGGGTGTTCGAGGCCATCACCGGGAGCTTTTCTGAGCCACTCGCCACGATCCCCGACGAGCATCCGCGAACGATCATCAACGATGGTGAAGTTGTGCCTGGTGGGAAGGCCATCGTGTTCGGCACGAAGGACACCGCGTTCAAGGAGCCGATCGCGGCTCTGTATCTCTTCACGGTCGATGACAACCGGGTGTCACTGCTCGCGGACAAGCAGACGTGTTCCAACGGCAAGGTGATCCGCAGCGACGAACGCGGGCTGGTGCTATTCGACATCGACACGCCGACGCGGAAGGTGATGCGATACCGTCTCGATGTTGCCGCCCGCACGGCGACACACGACGGTGTCGCGCTCGATCTCGCGGATCAGGTTGGCTTCCCCGATGGCATGTGCGATTGCGGCGACGGCAGCGTAATCATCGCGTTCTACAACCCGGATTACTCCGACGCCGGTAAGGCAATCCGCTTCAATCTCAGCACGGGACACGCCGTCGAAGAGTGGACGACGCCCGGTTCGCCGCGTGTGACGTGCCCGCTACTCGTGAAGCGGCCCGACGGCGTGAAGCTCATCCTCACGACGGCGACCGAGGGCATGCCGGCCGAGATGCGAGCGAAGTGCCCGAACGCCGGATGCCTCTTCATCGCCGACACGCAATTCGAATCGTGCCCCGAACCCGAGTTGGTGCGATTGCCTTGATGTGGTGGCAAGCCACGGGGTTCATCCCCGTGGGGCTTTGCGTCTCCCAAGACCACGGGGATGAACCCTATCCCGTTCGGCACGTTATTTGCGCGTTGCGCATTTATGGTACTCTGGTTAACCTCACGGCGAACTATCGCCGGGAGGTCGTTATGGCCAAGTCCGTTTCTGTTCAAGCCCTTCG
>Ga0105048_10009529_pt1 | contig 15432 bp, 15 predicted proteins | sample MAT05_FD_78382 | JGI IMG/M metagenome (GOLD analysis project Ga0105048, IMG submission 78382) | Freshwater microbial communities from Lake Fryxell liftoff mats and glacier meltwater in Antarctica - MAT-05 | ecosystem: Environmental > Aquatic > Freshwater > Ice > Liftoff microbial mat | place... | reverse complement strand
GTGACGGCCAAGGCCAAACTTGCAAGCGCGTTCCTGGCCCGCAAGGAAGCCGAGTACGAAACGCTGCACAGTGAGATCGAGGCATTGCGCAGCGAACTCACAGCAACCACGAAGCTGTAGCAGTCCGTACATCCGAACGCCGCATCCCTTGACGACTAACACCGTATGCGATTGACCCCCGATCAAGCCCAGGCCATTCGGCTGCGCATCCGCAGCCACATGGGCGCGCAAGCGCGCATCTGGCTGTTTGGCTCGCGCGCGGATGACGGTAAGCTCGGCGGCGATGTCGACCTGTACGTAGAGCCCGAGACCGCACCCGACTTGGCAACCCGATTGTGTTGCCGTGGCGAGTTGGCGGATGTTTTGGACCTGAACGTCGACCTTGTCGTTGTGCGACCCGGCCGAGACCTGCCCATCTATCGAATTGCCAAAAGTAGCGGGGTGCTGTTGTGACTGAGCAACTCAAATTGATTCGTCTCAAGCTTGAGCATTTATCACTTATGCGTGATCCCATAAACGCATTGAACGGCGCGCGTCTTGCCGAGATCTATTGTTCGCCACAGACACGCCGTTGAAGGCAAGCAAACCTTTCGATGCCACGCGGCACGGGCAAGACAGCTCATCGATCGCGCTAGCGTCGGATTGCATTTCGGCGAGCACCGATGCGGAATGCCGAACAACCAACGTCGCGCTCAAGCCTTCTTTGGCGCGTGATCTGCCGCCCAGCTGCGAACTGCTGAGTAAATCTTGGATTCCCTCTGGAATATGACGGTACTAGCGAGGCTCGAGGGAAGGACGCGCCGTGTCGCCATGACAGCTGGAGCTGCGTACGCTGGTCGATTCGCCATGGCGATCAGCATGTTAGTAACGATTCCCATCGCTCGGAGTTCGCTAGGCCCGGAACTCTTCGGCGTATGGATGCTTTTGTCTACGATGCTCAGCTTCTTCGCGTTCGCCGACTTCGGCGTCGGCAATGTCGTTCTCAACCGTGTAACCGCAGCACGGGCGGCGGGCGACGCGGCGCTGACCGGTCGTGTGGTCGCAGGTGGATACATTTGCACTTCTCTTGTTGGCCTGGGCATCGTCATCGGGTGGCTCGCCTGGTGCGCCGTTGCAGACGACCCGACCTCGGTGGCAGGACGTGTGGCCCCCGGCGACCGCCCGCAGGTCCTTGCTGCGCTGAATGTATTGGTCGTTTTGCTCGCCCTCAATCTGCCGGCCAGCCTCATCCAGAAAGTCCAACTCGGCTCCCAGCAAGGGCACTGGGTCGGTAGCGCCCAACTGTTGGCTTCCTTGACAACGCTGGTCGCGTTGCCCACCGTTCTGCACCTCGGTGGCGATTTGGCGGCCATGGTGCTGTCGTCGCTTGGTGTAATCCTGTTCGTAAACGTGGCAAGTACGGTGCTCTGGCTGTCTCGTAACAGGGCAGCCAGTGCGCCACGGTGGAGCCAGGTCGACCGCGCCATGGTGGGCGCACTCTTCAAGGCGGGAACCTTCTTTCTTGCATTACAGCTGGCGTCGGCATTTGCATTCCAATCTGACGCGATCGTCATCACCCAGTTACTCGGGCAGTCGCCTTATGGCGACTACGCCGCCGTACAGCGACTCTTCGTGTTCGCGTCGATGCTCATCAGCGCTGCGTTGGTCGGGTTGTGGCCGGCCTTTGGCGATGCCCTTGCCCGTGGCGAGATCGCGTGGGTGCGTCGGGCGCTGAAATACGCCCTGGGTCTGGCCTTCGTCGTGATCTGCGGGCTGTGCCTCTTACTGGCCCTCTCTATGGGATGGATCACTAAGACATGGCTTGGCACCGCACACGCCCCACCGATCTTGCTGATTTCCCTGTTCTCTCTGTGGGCCATGCTCGAGGCCCTTGGGATGGTGGTCGGCAGCTTGCTCAACGGCGCAGGCGTGATCAGAATCCAAGCGATACTTGCACTGGTGATGGCCGCCGCTTCGTTCGCCGGCAAGTGGTTTCTGGTGCCGTGGATCGGGGTCGAGGGTGCCGTGCTGGCCACGATAATCGCCTACTGCTGCATCTCGGTTCCGGCGCAGTTGGTTCTCTTGCGCAACCTCTTCCGGGACGCACAGCACAAGGCGGCCTCCCACGCGTCGACAGACCTCACGCCACCAAAACTCTTGGGAGCCAAAAAATCATGATCGGAAAGCTGCGCTGGGCAACGGCCAAGGCCATATCGTTGCTGCGCACCCAGGCGGGCCTCGACGCCCGTCTCGACGAGATTCAGTTCACCCAGGGCGTCATCCTGACCCAGCTGGCGCTCAACCGGCAAGGCACGCGGTTATCCGACTTTGAGTTCAAGGTGTTCTCGCAGTGGGGTGAAGACGGAATCATCCAAAAGCTTATCCGGCACATCGACATACCGAACAAGGCCTTCATCGAGTTCGGAGTCCAAGACTTCCGCGAATCGAATTGCCGGTTCCTGCTGATGCACAACAACTGGCAAGGTCTGGTCATTGATGCGAGCAAGCAGCACATAGCCGGTATCCGCAAGTCGCCGATCGCATGGCGCCACCACCTAGATTCAATCTCCGAGTTCATAGACCGCGACAACATCAACGAACTCCTTGCGCGCGGCAAGTTCGGCGACGACATCGGCATCCTATCCATCGACATCGATGGCGTTGACTACTGGATCCTTGACGCCATCACCCAGTGCAAGCCTCGCATCTTGATCGTTGAGTTCAACTGTGTCTTCGGTGCCGAGCGCCCGATCACCGTGCCCTATGACCCCCGTTTCGTGCGCACCGAGAAACATCATTCGAATCTCTATTTCGGGGCATCGCTCGCTGCCTTTCACCACGACGCCGCCCGTCGCGGGTACTCGCTGGTGGGCACGAACTCCGCGGGCAGCAACGCCTTTTTCGTGCGTAACGATCAGATGGCGAACTGCCCATTTCCCGGCCTAAGCGTGAGAGAAGCATTCGTCACCTCAATGGTGCGCGAAGGCAAAGACAAGGAAGGCAAGCTTACCTTGTTATCAGGGGCAGATCGCCTCACTCCAATCCGTGGTTTGCCTGTAGTCAATGTGGTGACCGGCGAAGCCGAAGTCCTGTAACTCCAATACCAGGAGCAGCGTTATGAGTTCTATCAAGATCCCCGTGTACCGCCCGAGCCTGCGCGGCAACGAGAAGAAGTACGTTAACGAATGCCTGGACAGCACGTGGATTTCATCGCGCGGACGTTTTGTCGGCGAGTTCGAGAACACTTTCGCTCGCAGGGTCGGCGTGGAGCACGCGGCCTCGGTCTGTAACGGCACGGTGGCGTTACACCTCGCTCTGCTGGCGCTCGGCATTGAAGCCGGCGACGAGGTGATCGTTCCAACACTGACCTATATCGCCTCAGTGAACGCGATTGCCTACACGGGTGCAACGCCAGTGTTCGTCGATTCGCACCGCGACACATGGCAGATGGACCCCGAGGACGTGCTGCGCCATATCACTCCGCGCACCCGCGCCATCATGCCCGTTCACCTGTATGGGCAGGCCTGCGACATGGACGCGTTGATGGCCATTGCCCGGGAGCATCGCCTTTTCGTCGTTGAAGATTGCGCCGAGGCGTTCGGCACGCTCTACAGGGGCCAGCACGTCGGCACCTTTGGAGATATCTCAACCTTCAGCTTTTTCGGCAACAAGACCGTCACCACCGGCGAAGGCGGCATGGTGGTGACAAACGACAAGACTCTGGCGACACGCGCGCGGCACTACAAGGGCCAGGGCCTGGCCGAGCACCGCGAATACTGGCACGACGTGGTCGGCTACAACTATCGCATGACGAATATTGCCGCCGCGATCGGGCTCGCCCAGCTCGAGACTGCTGACGGCGTGGTGCTGCGTAAACGCCAGCTTGCACAGCGCTACGCCGAAGCGCTGGCGGGGCTGCCAATTGAGCTTCACCCGGAGCAGCCCGACACCGTTCACAGCTACTGGATGGTGTCGATCCTGGTGGCTACGCCGGAGCACCGTGACCCGCTGCGCGCTCAGCTGGCCAACGACGGCATCGAGACGCGGCCCGTTTTCTTTCCCGTGCATACCATGCCAATGTATGCCAAGACTTACCGTCGCCACCCGGTGGCGGAAGACATCGCGTGGCGTGGCATCAACCTGCCGAGCTGGCCCGACATGAGCGACGAGGACGTCCAGGCCGTAGTTGCATCGATTCGCCGCTACTTTAGAAAATGAGCAAGGTGCGCACTCTCTACATCGTCGGGACGGGTGGCTTTGCTAAGGAAGTGGCACAGCTAGCTACTGAGATCAACGCCACAAAAAATCAATGGGATTCCATTTCATACGTTTCGGTGGCTGAAGCGGAAGTCGGCAAGCCGATGCCGTTCGGAGAAGTGGTTGGAACCGATAGGATCTTTAAAACACTGACTCATCCGGCAGACGTAGCCATTGGTATCGGCAACCCGGGTGCACGGACAAAGCTCGGCGCTTGGCTGCTAGCCAACAAACTGGTTCGGATGCCGAATCTCGTCCATCCCGTAAATGGTATGGACCTTAACTACGTGACGCTAGGACACGGAAATATCGTCGCGCGGGGCGCGGCCTTCACCTGTGACATTAAGGTTGGCGACCTCAACGTCTTCAACCTAAATTCCACCGTAGGCCACGACGCAAGAATCGGGTCATTCAATGTGATCAACCCAGGCTGCAACATCTCGGGCGCCGTCTCCATCGGGGATGGTTGCCTGCTCGGGACAGGGTGTCAAATTTTGGAGGGGATCTCGATCGCCGATGGCTGCAAGATCGGGGCTGGTGCGGTCGTAGTAAAAAGTATCGACATCGAGAACTCCGTTTTTGTTGGAATTCCGGCGAAGGCGCTCACAAAATGAAGATCGGCGTGATGGGCCACTACTTCGTCGATTGGACAGGTGGTTTCGACTTCTTGCGCATGACACTCGATAGCCTACTAGCAGCAACCGACGACAGCGTCGAGATTCATCTCCTGTTGCCGGTGCGAGGACCGCGGCTGACAACGCGCCTCATTGCACGCCGAATTCGGCAATTTTTTTTCAGGCGTGGCGCAAACTTCCCGAGCTCACAGGCGTTGCTGGCGGCTTGCGCCGAATTCGACAAGCGCATCCACCTAGCCGTGATGGACCGCGGCATCGCACACTTGTCCAACTACTGCCGCCGCCAGCGCATCGACGTGCTGCTACCCGCCACCTACGAATTGCCACCGTCGATCAAAGTGCCCTGGATCGCCTACGTCGGCGACTTCCAGCACATTCATTTGCCGCACTTTTTCACGCTCAAGGAGCGAGAGACACGCGACGCGCATTTTGCTCACATAATGAACGTTGCACCGGCGGTCATTGTCAATTCGCATACCGTGGCCGAAGAGGCAAAAAGGTTCTACCCGGGGCATACTTCTCGGGTTTTTGCCCTGCCTTTCAGCGCCGATGCTCCGCGGGCTCAGCCAAGCGCGCCGTCGCAAGCGAGGCTCAAATACTGCATCCCCGGTCCGTTTTTCCTGATTTCTAATCAATTCTGGTTCCACAAAGACCATGCCACGGCCTTCCGCGCCTTCGCGGCGATGCACCGCGAGCAAGCCAACCTAACGCTCGTGTGCACGGGCGAGCCCAGTGACCCGCGAGATCGAAAGCACGTTCCGCGCCTGTTGCAGCTGGCACAGGAGTTGGGTGTCCGCGACAAGGTCAGGCTCCTCGGCGTCATCCCCAAGGACGACCAGCTGGGCCTCATGACGGACTGCGTGGCGGTGATTCAGCCAACGCTGAGCGAAGGTGGGCCGGGCGGCGGCGCCGTCTTTGATGCTGTGGGTCTCGGGGTCAGGTCTGTCGTGTCTGATCTGCCCGTCAACCTCGAACTTAACGAGCCCACTGTCAAATTCTTCAGGGCAGGGGATGCCGAGTCCCTGGCCGAGCAGATGCGCATCGCGCTTCTGGAGCCGGCGGCCGCCATCCCGAAGGAGGTCTTGAAGTGGCAAGGTCGGCAGCGACGCCAGGCCTGCGGTACTGTCCTCATGGAAGCAATTCACCATGCCATGCATGCCAAGCCGCCGAAAAGCAGTGAAGCAAAGTTGAACTAGGGCGCGCTCGCGCTACACCAATGAAAGTCAGCCGTGCGTAGTCTGGCCAAGGCCTACTGGTTTGTCAGTCAGCAACTGGGCGTCGACCTGCGCCGCCTCTTGCGGGCCCCTCTTGGTGCATGGCGATACCTGCGCCATCTCGCCACGTTCTCGCGCACCAACTCTTATAAGCTGCGTATCCAGCCATGCCTGCACGACTGGTGGGAGCAGGCTGGAGCCACCGGTACGGAATACTTCTGGCAAGATCTGCTGGTGGCTCGTATGGTTCATCAGGCCGCGCCGCGCCGACATATTGACGTTGGATCCCGGCTCGATGGGTTCGTTGCGCACGTCGCCAGTTTTCGCGAGATCGAAGTATTCGATATCCGCCCATTGGACGCACAGATACCCGGCATCAAGTTTCGGCAGGCTGACATGATGACAGGTTACGGACTGCAACCCGCGATCACCGATTCCATCTCCTCTCTGCACGCCATCGAACACTTCGGCCTAGGGCGTTATGGCGATCCCATCAACTCGGACGGGTCGGCACTGGGCATCGCCAATCTGGCCAAGATGCTCGAACCGGGCGGTACGCTGTATTTGTCGTGCCCAGTATGCGCCGACGAAGTGTTCTTTAACGCCCACCGGGCGTTACAGCCAAACACCATCCATTCCATCGTCACGGGTTGCGGGTTGAGCCTGCGACTATGCATGCTTTTCAACACGTTGACCAAAGCCTTCGAGGCGGCGCCCGAACCGCTTTCTTCTTACTCGGCACGCCAACAGCATTCGCTGGCCATCTACGTATTGACCAAGACGGGCGATTCGTGTCAGCAACTCCCCGTCGCGTGATGCTCCGGCACGTCGTCCGAATACTTTTGTAAGAAAATCCACGACCGGTCTTACCCACCATGGTTTGGTACTACCTGATCAGTTTGATCCCGCTCTACATGCTTGTGCGTCGCTACCGCGACTTCGGGTGGTACTCGGCCTATTTCATATTCAACTGGATTGTCGTGTCGGCCAGCGTGCTCGTATCGTCCTTGGTGGGCGCCGACTTGGTTGAATTGGGAACGGTCGCGGAGACAAACTTCGCAGCCGTCGTGTTCAACCTGTCATTGGCGTTCAACCTATTTTTCGCGGCGCTGACGTATCAGAAACTGCGACTGGTCAGCCTAAAGGCGTCATCATGCAAACGAGCCGCGACAGTGCGCCTTGAACGACACCTGTTCGGTGCGCTCGTCGTCGCCACTGCGGCTATCGCAACTCTGTCGTTGCTACCCATACCCCCGGTCCTGACGGGCATGCCCGTCTCGCGGTTCCTTGCAACTCTGAATGCGGTTCAGCGGTTTTCGTTCATCTCGCTGGCCATTGCTGCCCTTCCCCTGGCAAGCCTTGCCCGGAGCAATTTCCTCTCGGGAAGGTGGCGCGCCGCCCCCGCGGCATTGATCAGCCTGTTACCTGCGACCCTGTGGATCCTGGCCGGCGAAAAAATGGGCTATCTACTGTTCATCCTATTCTGCACCGCGCTGCCCTGGATGCAGACGTCCGTCAAGTCTCATCGCTTGACGATACTTATTGCCGTAGCCGGCCTGGCATCCCTGCTGCTAACCCTCGTGCAATACGCGCTGCAGGAAGACAACGCGTTGCTGCTGCTGGGCGCCCGCGCTGCCATGCAGGGGCAACTCTGGTATTACTTCTACCTTGAAGCACCAGCGTGGCAGTCGATCGAGTTCGGGATTCACCTCCTGTTTGGCCTGGGAGGCACCGAGTCGCTTCACGCCCTGATGGAAGTCGCGATGCCAACTCACCTTTTTCTGGAGTACCAAACAGCGGCGATGACAGGTTCCCACTTGCCCGCCCTGCTGCATGGGCTCGGATGGGGGTTGTTCCCCGTAGGATTGGCGTTGACCGGAGTGGCGTTCGGACTTGCCACCACGCTACTGCGCCTTGCGGCGCAGACTGAATACCTTTTGTTGAGCTATCTTATCGTGGCATGTTTCGCCTTCCCGGGGATCGAGATCTGGGTTGCAGGTAACTTCTCGCGTATTGCCACACTGCCGCCGACTTTCCTCATATTTACCGCAGCCTGCGTCCCGCTCTTGCTCAGCCGCATCAGCCTCCGAATGGGACGACCTCGACGCATTTCACCCGCCGCAGCGGGCTAGACCCGATGCCCACCCGTAAGTACCCAACACCAACATGAAGTTTAGCTCTCTAACGTTCGGGCGGAACAATGAAATGCGCCGGCTCGAGTGGCTCAAAGACCATCTGGGCCGGATCAAACCGGGATCTCGCATCCTGGACGCGGGCGCGGGAGAACAACGCAACAAGGCGTTTTGCGGCCACCTCCAATACGTCTCGCAAGACTTTTGCCAGTACGAGGGCAAGGGCGACGGCGCCGCGCTGCAAACCGGCGCCTGGGACACCACCCGTATCGACTTGGTCTCAGATATCACCGCCATTCCCGCCCCGGACCAGTCTTTCGATCTGGTGCTATGCACCGAAGTGCTGGAACACGTGCCCGATCCGCTGGCAGCCCTGCGCGAGTTCTCCCGACTCCTGCGCCCGGGCGGTTGTATGGTTCTGACGGCGCCGTTCTGCAGCCTGACGCACTTCGCCCCCTACCACTTTGCCAGCGGCCTGTCGCGCTATTGGTACGAACGCCACCTTTCTGCACTGGGATTCGCTTTGGAGCAGATTCAGCCCAATGGCGGCTGGTTCGATTTTGTCGCTCAGGAATTGTGGCGCCTGCCCTGGATCGGAAAAAGCTACGCTAGCCGTGCACTCGGCTGGTTAGCGCTGATACTTGCGATGCCCGCCCTGGCGACGATGCGCCTAATGAAGGGCATGGATCGTGGCAGTTCGGAACTGCTGACCTTCGGTTGGTTCGTAATAGCCCGCAAGCCGTAACCGACACCATCAATCCAAGCGTGAGTGCCTCATCTTGGTCAATCGCTTGCTCAACATGCAGTGGTCGCATCTGAATCCTTTGTCACAGACCACGCTACGCATCCAACCTTCCGCGAATTCCAAAAGGGAATCTCATGCTCATTGACAACTTCTCCCCCTCCCTTCTTGAACGATTGGTCTGCCCGGTCTCCCGAGAAAGCCTGTCTCAATCAACAAACACCTTGATCACGCCTTCAGGCTTCGCCTACCCGCAGGGTGACTTCAGGGTCGTCGCAGGCGACATGAAGTCAACCGCCTGGGGTGAGGGGCAGCGCCATTATGAGAAATTCAATAAGAAGTGGGTGAGCCGCGACGCGGCGTTCTACCGATCCGTTGACACGGAAACCACCGAGATTTACCGGCAGATTCCCCTGGCGGGAAAAATCCTCGACGTGGGTGGCGGCTTCGGCCTAGTGACACAACATGCAGGTGTCGATTCTCGACAGATCGTCTGCATCGACCCGATGGTCTGCAAATGGGAAAGTATCCCGCCATCAACCTACAAGGAGCATTACGCGCTGCTTGCGGATGTTGTTCGCATACCGGGTTACGCTGAGCATCTGCCCTTCGCCAATGGCGTGTTCGACACTGTTCACATGCGCAGTTGCCTCGATCACTTTGCGAACCCTCACCGGGCTCTGCTCGAAGCCAGGCGGGTGCTCAAGGCAGGCGGGAAACTGGTGGTCGGCCTGGCCTTGGAAGGGGCGTTTCGGCTCAACAACAGCGGCTTTGTGAATAAGACAAAGCGAAAGCTGAAATCGTCCTTCATCGGTGACCTCTACGAACACTTCTTTGACCAACACATGTTCCACCCAACCGAAGAATCCCTGCGGAAGCTGGTGGAAGGCGCCGGCTTCCAGATCGGCCAGTATATCCACCAAGTGGGCTATTCAGGTGTGGTGTATCTGTCGGCAACCAAGGCTGCGGTCCGCCAATCGGGTGACACACGAAAAATCTGAACGTCAACTCCACCATGATTTGTGTTCGTCTCGAAGGCGGGATCGGCAATCAGTTGTACCAGTACGCCGCAGGACGGGCCCTGGCGCTGCGACATCGAACCGGGCTGCTGCTCGACACCACAACCCTGCAACGCAGGATTAGGGGGGTGACACATCGTCGCTTCGAATTGCAGCACTTTCAACACTCGGCGCATCTATGTGCCCCGACTGCGTCGAGCTTGTTTCCATGGTTTCACCGTGCCGCAGCGGTGTCGCACTGGATTAGTCCGTGGCGTACGTTCGTCGAAAAGGGCGTCAGCTATGAGAACGACTTTTCAGGTCTCCCCGATCAGACCTACCTAGTGGGCTACTGGCAGAGCTTTCGCTACTTTTCCAGCGTGGCCGACCAAGTGGTGGCCGACCTCGTACCGGTGAGCCCGCTTTCGGCCGCCAGCAACGCTATTGCGCAACGAATGGATTCGAGCGTTTCCGTTGCGCTCCATGTGCGGCGAGGGGACTACGTATCCTTAGTGGCAGCGGCGGAGCTGCATGGCACGCTGTCGCCGGCTCATTACGAAAAAGCCATGGCACGAGTGTCTGAAACCGTGGGGCATGCTCGTTACTTTGTATTTTCTGACGACGCCGAGTGGTGTCGAGCCAACCTACGCCTTGAGAACGATGCCGTTTTCGTGACCCACAACACCGGCGCCGATGCCTGGCAAGACCTGTTGCTGATGGCACGTTGCCAACATCACATCATTGCCAATAGCTCGTTCAGCTGGTGGGGTGCGTGGCTGGCGGATCAGCGCCGCCACGCTGCGGCCAGCCACCTCGTTGTCGCGCCGGCACGCTGGTTCGCCGGGCGGCCGGAGCAAAATCTTCATGACCGCTATCCCGCACATTGGGTGATACAACCATGACCACACGCAGCGAGAAAACAAACGCCATTTACGTACCGACGCAAGCTGCTGGCACTGCGCCAGCAATGAGATGGCTGATACGCACGCTCGTGGCTGACGAGGGTGCTTGGCTAGGCGAGGAGAGTGCGACTGCCGCCGTGCCCAGGGTACTGGCGCCAGTCCAGCGGTTTACGGGGCTGAAGAACGACACTCGCGACCAGAATCCTCCGCACTGGCGCGTTCTATCGACATGACAGCACCAGTTCCGGTGCCAGCCGTTAGCTGGCTCGTCTGCAGCCACCTAGCAGATGAGCTATTACGCCTGGCGCTGCAGTCCTGTCTGACACAGACCTTCAGCGACTTTGAACTTGTCTTTGTCGCCAACGGCCCTGACGCAGACGAAGTGGCAGCACAGGTAGTCGCCTGGTTCGCCCACGACGGACGCCTGCGCATAGTCACCACTGAGGTGCGGCACCTCACGTTCAGCCTATCGTTAGGCCTGCACCTGGCCCAGGGGGAACTGGTGGCACGCATGGACAGCGACGACATTGCCGCGCCGCACCGGCTGCAGCTTCAGACTGATTTCATGGCCGCACACCTGGAGGTGAGCGTACTGGGCACCGCCTACGAGTGGATCGACGAGTGCGGCCGGTCGGGGAGGCAGGTCCGGCCCCCGCTGGACGATGCGGCCATCCGCCGCGCGCTCCTCATGGGCAACCCCCTGTGCCACCCCAGTGTGATGCTGCGCCGGCGCGCGGTGCTTGACGTTGGCGGCTATCTGGGCAGCGTGTATGCCCAGGACTACGATCTTTGGGCCCGACTGGCGGCAGATCCCGCAACTCGCTTCGCCAACCTGCCGGACGTCTGCCTAGGCTACCGTCGCGTTAGTGTCGGTGACGCGCGCGGCGCCCGGTCAGCCTATGCTGCGATGGCCGCCGCGCAATTCCGCAACCTGGCCGGCGGTGCCGGGGTGCGCTGGGGCGCAGCCGCTTTGCTGAGTTGGTTCAAGGCGAACTGGCGTTCACGCTGAAAGCTGACAAAAGATGTGCGGAATCACCGGTTTCTTCCTACCGGCCTCGGACTCGGGACACGCCTGCCATCGGCTGTCCGCCGGTGGCCTACTGAATCATCGCGGTCCCGACGCTTTTAATGGGTGGTCAGACGAAACCAGCGCTGTGGGCCTCCAGCACTACCGCCTGGCAATCCAGGACCTGTCGCCAGCTGGAGCGCAGCCTATGCTGTCAGCCGACGGGCGTCTGGTCATTGTCTTTAACGGTGAAATCTACAACCACGGTGCTCTGCGTGAGCAGTTGGCGGCCGAAGGCCAGGCACCGCCGTGGCGCGGCCACTCTGACACAGAAACACTGCTCGCGGCCATCGCAGCCTGGGGCGTGACCGCAGCAGTAAAGGCCTGCGTGGGTATGTTCGCGTTTGCTGTCTTCGACCGCGAGTCGCGGCAGCTCACGCTAGCCCGCGACCGGCTGGGCGAAAAACCCCTTTACTACGGCCTGCTTCGGGGTGCGCTGTGTCTGGGCTCAGAACTGAAGGCCCTGCGCGCTGTGGACCGTGGCGCTTTGCGTTGGCACAACGGTGCCGTGGCGGCCTTCATGCGGCTGGGTTACGTGCCGGGCCCACAATCGATCTACGAAGGCGTCTGGCGACTAGCGCCAGGTACGTTGCTGACGATTGGCCCCGACGACATCGCCCGCGGCAGACTGCCAGCGCCGCAAGCCTATTGGCGGGCTCTTGATCTGCCGGGGCAGCCGCTTGAGCCGGTTGATGATGCAGCTGCGCTAGACCGCATGGACGCCGTGCTGCGCGAGGCCGTGAAAGGACAGATGCTATCCAGCGACGTGCCTCTTGGGGCCTTGCTCTCGGGTGGCGTCGACTCGTCGCTGATCGTCGCGCTGATGCAGGCGCAGTCTTCGCGTCCGGTGCGCACCTTCTCGATCGGCTTCGCCGACAGCAGCAGCGACGAAGCGCCCTACGCACGTGCAGTTGCGGCCCACCTGGGTACTGAGCACACGGAGCTGTATGTCACGGCGCAGGACACGCTGAACACGGTGCCACGCCTGCCCGAGGTGTACTGCGAACCCTTTGCCGACTCCTCGCAAGTCCCGACACTGCTGGTCAGTGCACTAGCTCGTCGCCACGTCACTGTGGCCCTTTCGGGCGACGGCGGCGACGAACTGTTTGCTGGCTACGACCGCTACCAGCGTGTCGCGCAGGACTTCGGCCGAGTCGCCGCGGTACCCAGGGCACTGCGCGCGGCGGCCGGTGCGGCGCTGAAGCATACGCCGCTTGGCCTGCTGGACGGCCTGGCCCACCTGGCCGGTAACCCGGGAGGCGCGCCTAATCCGGCTGATCGGCTGCGAAAGATCGGCGCGCTGCTGGGAAGTGCCGACGCGGCGGCCTTCAACCGCGGTCTAGTGACACTTTGGGAGCCGAAGTGGCTGATGCCGCGTGTGGCAGAGCTGCCGTCGGTCTACAGTGGCGCGCTACCACCTGCCGGAAGCTTGGTGGAGCAGTTGATGCTGGCCGACACCCAGTGCTACTTACCCGACGACCTGCTAGTGAAAGTGGATCGTGCGGCCATGGCCACAAGCCTTGAGGTCAGGGCGCCGTTTCTCGACCACCGGGTCGTGGAACAGGCCTGGCGCATGGACGCGAGCTACAAGCTGCGCGGCGGGCAGCGCAAGTGGTTGTTGCAGGCCCTGCTGGCGCGCTACCTGCCCCGCCCGCTATTCGAAAGGCCCAAACAAGGCTTCGGTCTCCCTGTGGATGGGTGGCTGCAAGGGCCTTTGCGCGACTGGGCCGAGTCGCTGTTGTCAGCTGCCGCACTATCGCGCGACGGGCTGTTCGACGTTGCCGTCGTGCGCCGTCGCTGGCACGAGCACCTTGGGGGGCGGCGCAACTGGCAGCAGGCCCTGTGGTGCGTCCTGATGTTTCAAGCCTGGGCGGAGCACACTCGGCGATGACCACCGCGCCCATCGTCTTCACGTGCAACAGCGCCTTCGGCGTAGCCAACTTTCGGGGCGGCGTCATCCGCGCGTTAGTGCACAAGGGCTATCGCGTGGCGGTTGTAGCACCGGCTGACGCAACGCAGGAGGCACGACTGCGCGCACTTGGGGCAGAGTTCGTGGCCTGGGCGGTTTCCGGACGCGGAGCCAGCCTCGTCAACGAGTGCGACTCCGTCCGCGAGCTAATTGCGATTTACCAGCGTCTGCGCCCGGCCCTGTGTTTCCACTTCACAATCAAGGCCGTGATCTACGGCGCGATTGCGTGCCGCTGGCTACACCTGCCTGGAATTTCAGTAATTACCGGGCTGGGCTATGTTTTCCTGAACTCGTCCTGGGTTAGCTGGGCGGCACGAATCCTATATCGTCAGACGCTGGCTTGGTCGCACGAGATCTGGTTCCTAAACGACGACGACCGCGAGACCTTTGTACGCCTGGAACTCGTCGGCAGTCTACCGGTGCGCATGCTCCCGGGCGAGGGCATCAATCTGCAGCATTTCTGCGCCCCGCGGCAGGCGCCCGGGGAAGGGTCGGCAGGGCGTACCTTCCTGATGGTGGCCCGCCTGCTGCGCGATAAAGGCGTGCTCGAATTCGTTGAAGCTGCCCGTCGCGTGCGGGCAGCTAGACCCGGTACCCGCTTCCTGCTGCTTGGCCCCGCCGGCGCAGACAATCCCAGCGCGATTTCCGTCGAACAGGTACGCGCATGGCAGGACGAAGGCGTTATCGAATACCTGGGTGTGGCCGAGGACGTACGGCCGACGCTAGCCAAGGCCGATTGCGTGGTCTTGCCCTCGTATCGCGAAGGGATACCCCGCAGCCTACTCGAAGCCGCAGCGATGCAGCGCCCGCTTATCGCTACCGATGTCCCCGGGTGCCGCCAACCAGTAATCGAAGGCGAGTCGGGGCTGCTGTGCAGGCCGCGCGATGCTGGCGATCTAGCGCAAAAGATGATTGCCATCACCGACCTGTCACCGCAGGCACTGAGGGACATGGGCGCATGCGGCCGAGCCCTGATGGAACAGCGCTTCGACGAGAAGATCGTGATCGGCCACTACACCGATGCGCTGGCGCGCATTCTCGACACCAGTTTATTGCCGGCAGTTTAGGGCCCGCTAGACGTAGGTGATGCAGTGGGCCACGCGCACCAGCGCGCACACCAGGCCCGTCAGCGACACAACAGGGTGCAACGACGGCACAGCGCGCGGTGCCTTCACCAGGCCCAAGCCGATCGCCACCGCGGCCGACACGGCGCTGGCCACGGCGCAGGCGAAAAACAGCCGGTTGATCTCGCCGAAGCTCGAGAAGCGCCACATGCTCTGCGGCACCTCGCCAGCGAATAGAGGCGGATTTACAGCGGCGCTAACACCCACGGGCACCCCAGCAAGCCCGCGCTCGACCAAGCGGCGAACCAGGTCTTTCATGGGCAAGCCTTCAAGTGCAGCGCGCGCCTTGAGCGTGCGGTAGAGAGAATCCGGCAAATCAATTGTCGTGCGCATGAACGCACATTCGCACATTGCCCGCAATCGATACCTCACGGCCACAGGAACGTCGGCACCATGAAGTTGGTCTCCGCCGGC
>Ga0105048_10009528_pt1 | contig 15432 bp, 10 predicted proteins | sample MAT05_FD_78382 | JGI IMG/M metagenome (GOLD analysis project Ga0105048, IMG submission 78382) | Freshwater microbial communities from Lake Fryxell liftoff mats and glacier meltwater in Antarctica - MAT-05 | ecosystem: Environmental > Aquatic > Freshwater > Ice > Liftoff microbial mat | place... | reverse complement strand
GTGGCGCTGTTATTGCGACGGGATGCCGAACCGGGCGTCACTGGTGTCGTCAGTCGTTGCCGCCTCGACGGTAGCGAGTATTCGCACTTCGAATACACGGTGATCAAAGTGTGGGAGTTGCACGTCGAGCCGCTGATGGCGAGCGGCATCGGAGCACTCCCATTGGTGCTGCTCACCAACGAAGCCGAGGGTCAACTCGGCACGCTCGTGGATCGGATCGACGCGCGCTTGCGAGCCGAGCAAGTGCCGAATGCGGATCGGATATTCCTTCTGACATGCGGGTATATCCTGCTCGGATTGCGGTATGATGGGGAAGTGATCCGTAACGCATACACGAGGGTCCGAGGCATGAAAGAGTCATCGACGTATCAGGCGATCCTTGAAGAAGGCCGAATAGAAGGCGAGATCAAGGGCGAGATCAAGGGCGAGATCAAGGGCGAGATCAAAGGCGAGATCAAAGGCGAACTGAAAGCTCGGCAAAGTACGTTGCTCGACATTCTCCAAGATCGGTTTGGCGAAGTTCCAGCTGAAGTCGAATCGCGGATTCGGGCGGTCACCGAGGCGGCCCGTTTGCAGCACGCGATTCTGCGTGCGATCCGGATTTCCTCGATCGACGACCTCGAACTGTAATGGATTCCCGACGAAAGAAGTTCGCGCTCACCCCAGCCACGCCGGGGTTTCGCCTTCGGCAGGGAGTTTCACAACGCTCGCGCTGATGATGTGCTCGTGCTGCGAAATTTCATTCACGGCCGCTTCGGGTGGGTAGGCATCGAGGTTCAGCACGCCGATTGCTTCGCCGCCAGGCGCTTGGCGACCGAGATTCATCGCGCCAATGTTGACGCCGTGCTTGCCGAAAGTGTTGCCCATGAAGCCGACGACACCGGGGCGGTCGTAGTGACTGAAGATGAACAGCAAGCCATCGAGGTACGCTTCGAGGCGGAACTGCCCGAGGCGAACGAGCCGCAGATATTGGTTCCCGAACAGTGTGCCGGCTGCGGTGTAAGTCTTTTTATCGGTCTCGACATCGGCTTGCATCAGCGATGCGAAGTCTTCTTTCTTCGGCGAGGACGATGCGACAATTTCGATGCCGCGATCCCGTGCCATCACTTCCGCATTCACCAGGTTTACGCCGCCCATGTGCGATTCGAGCAACCCTGCCGTGAACGCGGACGTCAGCAGTTGCGTCTTGCGGCTTGCCAGATCGCCCTTGTAAGTCAGCATCACTTTCTTGATTCGCCCGTGGCACATCTGCGCGTGCAACATGCCGAGGCGACGCGCGAGGTCGACGTATTGCCGCAACTCGTCGAGTTCCTTGCGGTCAACGGCGGCCATGTTCACCGCATTCAGCACGATGCCTTTCAGGAGGAAATCGGCGATCAGTTCCGCTGCCTCGATTGCAACGTTCTCTTGCGCTTCAACGGTCGATGCGCCGAGGTGCGGCGTGAGGACGATGTTCGGCGCGGTCAGCAACGGGTTATCTGCGACGGCGGGTTCGACGGTAAACACGTCGATGCCCGCACCCGCGATCGTGCCCGCTTTCAGCGCATCGGCGAGCGCCTGTTCGTCGATGATTCCCCCGCGGGCCACGTTCAGCACGCGGGCGGTTTTCTTCATTTTGGCCAGTTCGTTCGCTCCGATCAGGCTCTTCGTGTCGTTCGTTAATGGTACGTGAATCGTGAGATAATCGACCTCGGGCAACATCGCCTCAATACTCGCGGCAGCCTTGTAGCCCATCTCGGCGACCTTCTCCGGCGTAACGAACGGATCGAACGCGAGCACCTTCATTTCCAGCCCCACGGCGCGTTTGGCGACTTCGCGCCCGATCCGCCCGAGGCCGATGATACCGAGTGTTTTACCCGTCACTTGCGTGCCGACGAACTTGCTGCGATCCCACTTGCCCGCCTTCATGGTGGCATCGGCTTGCGGAACGAGCCGCGAGAGCGACATGAGAAGCGCAATGGTATGTTCGGCGGCGGAAACCGTGTTGCCGCCCGGCGTGTTCATGACGATCACGCCCTTGCGGGTGGCCGCTACGACATCGATGGTATCGACGCCGACACCGGCCCGTGCGATCGCCCGCAGCTTGCCGGGATTCTCGAGCATATCTGCCGTAATCTTTGCCGCCGAACGCACGATTACCGCATCGTAAGTCGGTAGAACCGCCTTTAACTCGGCCGGATTCTTACTGAGTTCGGGGCGATGATCGACCGACACGCCGAGCTTTTTGAGCGTCTCGGCGGCCGCGGCTTCGAGGTTGTCGGCAATGAGAACGCGAGGCATTTCAAATCCACCTGATACGGGAGCAGGAACGCAAAAAATCATTTTACGAGAGACGCCAGCGAATAGCCGGGGTTCATTCGATTTGTAGACGCGTGACAGACATCCCAGAATATGGCGGCTATTCGCAGAACGAATTTTCAGACACAACCGGTTCTGCTAATCCGACGGGATCAAACAGAATCCGCTCTGCCCAATCTTTCATTTCGTTCTGTCTATTTAGCGTGTAAGATAGCACGTTTATTTCACCGCTCGCACGACAGTAGCTGGATCGGTGGGCGGACGCCAGCAAGTTGGATCCGCAAGTCGGGGGCTGAACTGCGAAAACGAAGTCACTCATCGCCACTGAAGTCGGCTTTGTACTCGGCTTTTTCGATCTGATACTGCTGTAGTTTTTCGGATATGCTGCGTCGGGAAAGTCCGCTGATCTCGGCACAATTCCCGACGTGGCCGCGAGTTTTTCGCATCGCATCGCGCAGATACTTTTCCTCGATTTTCGCCACCATCTCGGCAATTTGATCCGCTAACGGCCGAGAAATATCGACTTTGACTTCCGACGATCGCGCGGCAGTTCTGGCGATATCGGACGGCAGGTGTTCCACGCCAACGATACCATCACGCACGATCACGCAGGCGCGTTCGATGGCGTTTTCAAGTTGCCTGACATTACCCGGCCACGGTGCCCCCAGCAACGCCTCCATCGCTTCCGGCCCGATCTCGATATTCGTATGATTCGGGCGGCGATACTTCTGGAGGAAGTGGCTCGCCAGTTGCCGAATGTCTTCCGGCCGTTCGCGCAACGGTGGCAATTCGATTTTGATGACGTTCAACCGATAGAAAAGGTCTTCGCGGAACTTGCCCTCCGCCACTAGTTTCTCGAGTGAACGGTGCGTGGCCGTGATCAGTCGCACGTCGATTTCCACCGGTTCGGTACCACCGACTCGCTCGATGCGGCGCTCTTGCAGAACGCGCAGCAGTTTGACTTGCATCGACATCGGCACATCGCCGATTTCATCGAGGAACAGCGTCCCGCCGTTAGCTTGTTCGAAGCGGCCTTTTCGTTGCGCGGCGGCACCGGTGAACGAGCCTTTCTCGTGGCCGAAAAGCTCGCTTTCCAACAACATTTCGCTGAGTGCCGCACAATTGACCGAAATCATCGCGCCGTTGCGGCGGCTGCCCGAAGCATCGTGGACGGCGCGAGCCACCATCTCTTTGCCGGTGCCCGTTTCACCGACGATCAGGACCGTCGAGTTCGTTTCCGCAACCTGGCTAATCAGGTCGAACACCGCCAGCATTCGCGGGCTTTTGCTCAGCATGTTCCGGAAGGCGCGGCGTTCGCCGATTTCCGCACGTAGTGCCGCGACTTCGTCCTGAAGGATTCGTTCGCGGAGTGCCCGCTGAATCATGAAGATGAGGTGTTGCGTGTCGACCGGCTTCGTTAGGAAGTCGTACGCCCCTTGCTGCATGGCCGATACGGCATCTTGGATGCTGCCGTGCGCCGTCGTGACAATGACCGTCACGGGGATTTTGCGCGACTGGATTTCGGCAATCAATTGCATACCATCGAGCTTCGGCATGCGCAAATCGGTAATCACCACGCTGTACGGGCGTTCGGCGAGCATTTTCAACGCGGCCACGCCGTTCTCGGCGGCATCGACTTGGATTTTGAGCGATAACGCGAGCAGCTTCTGGAGCATATCGCGGGCGTCTTCGAGGTCTTCGACCACAAGAAGGCGTTGAACGGTCGTGTTTATGGATACAGGAATTGCCATATCGCGGTTCTGTCGGGTTGCAATTCGAAAGGAGGAAAGTATTGCGAGTATTGTATTGAGCGAAATGCGGGCGCGAGCCGTGATGCCCAAATCCGACCGCAACCGCGAGATTGGCACGGCAACTGCATCGCTGATACTTCGTTGTTGTCACCCGTTTCACTGACAGGAGTTTTCCGATGGCAGACAAGACGCACGAAGGTATCAGGAACTCAGCCGATAACCTTGCCGATAACGTCGTCGACAAAGCGAAGTCGGCAATTCACACCGTCGCCGACAAAATTGATGGTGCCAAAGACGCGGCCAAGGGCCTCGTCGAGAAGGCCCAAGAGCGAGCCAGGAGCGTGACCGACTCCGTGGTGAACACCGCCGAGAAGGCCACCGAAAAAACCGGCGAATGGATCGGCGATGCGGCCGGGACTGTCGAAACCGCTGTATCCGACGGGTACCGCAGTGCAGAACATGAAATCGAGCAGTTCGGCAAAGATGTCACCAATATCGTTCGCAAGTACCCATTGACCGCCGTTGCCATCGGCCTCGGCCTCGGGATGTTGCTCGGACGTGCAACCAATTCGCGCGCATAATCCGTCGATTGCCGACGAATCTCAAGCACCCGGAGTAAGCACTCCCGGTGTTTGTTTTCGTATTCACAGGACCTGGCAATATCATATGCCACATGTTACGTTTAGAGGTCGTCCCGCGCCGAACGATTTTGGCTGAGTGGAGCGATTAAAAAATGGCGGAACAACACGAAACTCCAACCATCCGGGTATTGCTGGTCGACGACGATGAAGATGACTATCGATTGACTCTCGCAGTCACCCGAGAAATCACCAACGCAAAAATCGTACTCGATTGGCAGCCGGATTTTGATACCGCACTCGAAGCGATTTGCGATGGTGTTCACGATGTCTACCTCATCGACTATCGACTCGGCCAGAAAACTGGCATCGATTTGCTTCATGCACTGAAGGAAAAAAAGTGTTCGGGGCCGATCATTTTGCTGACCGGTCAAGGCGAACCGGAAATCGACCGCGCCGCACAGTCGGCGGGGGCGGCGGATTATCTCGAGAAGAGTCGGCTCGATGCGGTCGTGTTCGAGCGAATGATTCGCTACGCGATCCACCAGCATAATCACGAAGCCGAACTCGAACGCAAGGTGGTCGAACGCACCGAACAACTGGAAGCCGCGAATCGCGCACTCCGCGATGCGAACACCAGGAAAGATGAATTTCTCGCAACACTCGCGCACGAGCTCCGCAACCCGCTGGCACCGATTCGTCACGCGCTCGAACTGCAAAAACTCATCGGCGACGATCCCGTTGCACAGGAACAAGCGCGCAGTGTCATGGAACGTCAGCTCTTGCAGTTGGTGCGCCTGATCGACGATCTCCTCGATGTTTCGCGGCTCAACCGAGGCGTGCTATCGCTGAACCGGGAACCGTTCGATTTGCGGACTGCCATCTCGCTCGCGGTCGAAACGAGTATGCCACGAATAATCAAAGCGGGTATCGAACTACGGCAAGAGATTCCGGATCGTCGATTACCATTTGTCGGCGACCACATTCGTATTGCACAAGTGATTACCAACATCCTCAACAATTCCGCGAAGTATACAAATCGTAGAGGTACCATTTCGCTCATAGTTGAGCAAGACGCTTCCGGGTATCAGATCCGCGTGATCGATAATGGTATGGGGATTCCACCCGAGCAACTCGAACATGTATTCGATATCTTCACGCAAGTCGATCGCACATTGAATCGCCTCGATGGCGGATTGGGTATCGGATTGGCGCTCGTCAAGTGGCTCGTGGAAATGCACGATGGCACTGTGATCGCCGAAAGTGCCGGACCACAACTGGGAACGACAATTACCGTCCGATTGCCACTTTTGTAATATTTGCAACATTGGCACGTCGATTGCAATTCATAGTTCTTGTGTTAAACCGGCATGTTGCCGCCACTACACTATGAAGGAGTTGCGATGAAACGATATACTTTGGCCGCAATGCTGGCCGTATTATGCTGGGGATCCAACGCGGATGCGCAAACGTACTACTACAACGATGGCACGAGTGGCTACGTGCAAAACCGTATTTTCGTCGCGCCGGGCGTCGTACAGGCCAATGCGTTCAGCTACTCGCCGTTCGGTAACACGAACCAGGAGTACTACAATAACTACAACAATGGTAGTTATGACTACTCGAATTCGTATTACAGCCCGTATCAAGGATACAATTACAACTACGGCTATTACAACGGTCGACAATACAATACCGGCTATTCCGGTGGCTATCGGCAATACAATTCTGGGTATTCCGGTGGCAACCGTTTCTATAACGGTAATCGTTACTGGCGGCGATAAACTCCAGCAGCCGCAGCAACGTATTGAACGTCGATCGTGGTCTTCAGATGGGTGTAACCGCGTTTTCGCCGAAACAACCCAGTTCGGAAAGCGTCTTCCCATCGAGCACTTCCAATGATTAGTCTCGATCAAATTTGCAGGTCGTCGGGGATCTCGCTGGCGCGGGGCACGCAGACGATGCCATCGCGGATGTGGTAGCGGCCGGCGGGGTCGTCGAAATCGGCGTCGCCGGCGTGGTCGCGGATGCGGACGCCATGGCCGATGCGGCAATCTTTGTCGAGGATCGCGCGTTCGATTTGCGTGCCGTTGCCGACGTTCAAGTCGGGGCGACCGAGTAGCCGGTTCTCCGCAAGGTCGGCAACGGTTTCGAATTTGTCGGATCCAATCATCACGACATCGCGAAGTTTGCAATTCGAACCCACGCGGCTGCGTACGCCGATCATGCTGTGTGAGATCGTCGAACCCGCACCCACAACGCAACCGTCGGCGATAGTGCATTGATCGAGCGTCGCCCCGTTGATGCGGCTCGCGGGCAGGTTCCGCATTCGCGTATAGATGACACCTTCTGGCTGAAAGAAGTCGAACGGCGGTTCCGGTTCTGCGAGTGCCAAACTGCAATCGTGGTAGCTCTTAATCGTGCCGAGGTCTTCCCAGTAGCCATCGAACAAGTGGGCGTGTATGTGCCGGTCCGCCACGTGATTCGGGAACACGTTCGAGCCGAAATCGTGCGGGAGAAGATTCGCGTTGTGCAGCGGGTCGGGTACCGGCGTGTTGAGCATCTCGAACAATTTGTCGGTCTTGAACAGGTAAATACCCATGTTTGCAAGGTAGTTTCGCCCGTTGCTCTTGTAGCCCTGCGATTCGACCCACTTATCCGGCGTAAAGTATGGCTTGCGTGCCTCCGCCGTTTTCGGCTTCTCGGCGAAACTGCGAACGCGGCCCGAGTCGTCGATTTGTACCAGCCCGAACCCCGGCGTTTGATCTTCCTTAACGGGGATGCAAGCGATCGTGACGTCGGCGTTGCTCTTGCGATGCGTTTCGATCATCTCGCGATAATCCATCCGGTAAAGTTGGTCGCCGGAGAGGATTAGGACTTCGTCGGGTTCTTCGCGTTTGATGTAAGCGATGTTCTGCCGAACGGCGTCGGCGGTGCCTTGGTACCAGCCGATATGTTCGTCGTAGGCTTGCTGAGCGGCGAGCACTTCCACGAAGCCACTGCTGAACATGTCGAACTTGTACGTGTTCGAAATATGCCGGTGTAAACTCACGCTGAGGAACTGCGTGAGTACGTAAATCTTGTTGAGTTTACTGTTGAGGCAATTCGAGATCGGGATGTCGATCAGCCGATACTTACCTGCCACGGGCACGGCCGGTTTGGCGCGTTGTTTCGTGAGCGGGAACAAACGAGCACCCCGGCCACCACCGAGAATGAGCGATAAAACCTGACGCATAATGCGCCTCGCAGACCGCAGGAAAAGGTTGGAAACGGAACGTTATCCTATAACCTTCCGACGATTCGCGAAAGCATCAAACGTGCAACCGGCAAAATCGGGCCACGGATTCGGCCAACCACCCCGCCCGTTCCGTGCAATCGTTCATCGCGATCCCGCGATAGGCATTTCCGCCGAGGAACAAACCCGCATGACTCGCCGTTGCCGTCTCGATTCGTTCGACGCGGCGGAGGTGGCCGACGAGATATTGTGGAATCGCACGCGGCCAACGCACGACCTTATGGAACGCCGGTTCGCCGGTCACGCCCATCGTGATTTTCATCTCGGCATGGACGCATCGCAGCAGGGTTTCGTCGTCGTAAGCGGCCACATCGGGGCGACTCATTCCGCCACAGAGCACGCGCCAAAGCACGTAACCCGGCGGGGCGCGGTCGGGGAATATCGATGAGCACCACTGCACGCCGAGCGCATCGCGGCGCGTCCGTTGCGGGGCGATATAGCCGAAGCCATCGAGGTCCAGCGGAGCGTGTTCGCGCTTGTAACCGATCGCCACCACATGAACGGGCGTATAACCAATCGACGCAATTTCCGCGGCGAGTCCCTCGTCAACGCTCGTCAGCAATTCCGCCTGCGCTTGGGCCGGGCAGGTGATGACGATGGCATCGGCACTCCACGAATCGGTACCGCTTCCGCGAACGAGCCAACCGTTGGGACTCTTTTCGATTCGCCGTAGATCGACGCCCAACTTCACGCAGTCGCCGAGTTGTTCGGTGAGTGCGTCGATGATCGTGCGTAGCCCGCCGCGGAACGACCACATCCGTTGCGGGCCGGGCGTTTCCCCACGTGCGAGGGTGTCGAGGCGACGCTGTTTTGCGGCCCGCATGAAGCCGCGAATCACGCTGCCGGTTTCGCGTTCGAACATCGGCAATCGGGGAAACGCCGCCGCCACGCTGAGCTTCGCCGGATCGCCGCCGTGGATGCCCGTTACGAGTGCGTCCATGAATGTCGCCGCGACTTCCTTGCCGAAGCGACGGCTAGCAAATTGCTCGATCGTCTCGTCGGGAGGCAATTTCTTCGGCGTCCCGCGTAACGGTTCCGTAAGGAGTTTGAGCTTGCCGAGGAGGGAAAGTACCGGCGTGCGCAAGATGCCCGATGGCGATGCGGGTAGCTTGAACATCTCGCCGTTCTGGTACAGAAAGCGGTTCGTCCGCGAGCCTTCGCTGGCAACAATCAGCTGATCTTTGAGGCCGAGATCGTGGCACAGTTCGAGCGTGGAACGCTTGCCATCGAGGAAGCCGTTCGGGCCGCGTTCGACGGTGAAACCATCGATGTGGTCCGTCCCGACGTTCCCGCCTGCACGTTCCGCGCTTTCGAGAACCGTGAGTCTCACGCCCGGTATCGCAGTGCGAATCCGGAACGCGGCAGCAAGTCCACTAATCCCCGCACCGATAACAATGACGCTTGGCATGTGCAAATTGTAGGCGTCCGATGGTTCGACGCCTCCCAGAATCGATGAGTCTCAAAACCGGCACGTCGTTTCTGAGATCAGCGATCGTAATCGTCGTCGGAGCGTTTGCGATTTCGGTCTCGCTCATCCCGCTCGTAGCCATCTCGCTTATCGTCGCGGTTGCGGCGGCGGGGTCGTTCATCGTAATCATCGTAATCATCGTCGTCATCGTCATCATCACCGTCGTAATCGGAGTTCGATTCCGACGCCAACTCATTGCGGTAGCCAGCGATTTTCACCCAGTACACGATGTAACAGACCAGCCCTCCGATGCCAAAAAACCCACCTAAATAGGGAATCCACGAAGTGACGGAGCAGATGCAGTACGACATGCCGATCGATTGCCCGAAATCTTCGCCGCGAGAACTCCACCTGCGATCGCGATACTCGCGCTTCAACGAACTCGCCACGCGATTGATCACGATGAACTTCCAGACGACGCCGAAAATGGGGATGAGTTCGAGCCAGACTTGGCCTGGCTCCATGTCCCGATTCCGCGGCCGCACCTGCTGCAAACACTTCGAGAGGTTGAGTAGGAAAACAATATGGATGGCTAAAATGACCGCAAAAATCGCACACATGCCGACGACGACCAGGAAGATCGCCGTATCGTCGTTGTTATTGTTGTTGACCATTTGCGGGACCATATAAGCAGACTCGTTGAGAGAAGCGGAACATCACTTCGCGAGTAACTGCCGTAGCACGTACGGCAGAATCCCGCCGTGCTGATAGTACAGCACTTCTTGCGGGGTATCGACCCGCATGAGTGCCTCGAAGGTTTTGCTGCCTGCTTTCACGGTGACGTACACCTTCCCGGCGGCGACTTTGTTCAATGCCTCTTGCACGCCGGGAATCTCGTACACTTCCTCGCCGGTCAAGCCCAGTGACAGGGCACTGTCACCGGCGAGGAACTGCAACGGCAGCACGCCCATGCCGACGAGGTTACTCCGGTGAATCCGCTCGTAACTCTCGGCCACGACCGCTTTCACGCCGAGTAGTTTCGTCCCCTTCGCGGCCCAGTCGCGGCTCGAGCCGCTGCCGTATTCCTTGCCTGCCAGCACGACGAGCGGAATTTTCTCCGTCTGGTACATCATGGCCGCATCGAAAATCGACATCTCGGTGTCAGTCGGCAAGTGACGAGTGACGCCACCTTCGACGCCGGGAACGAGCAGGTTCTTCAGTCGCACGTTGGCAAAGGTGCCGCGCATCATCACTTCGTGGTGCCCGCGTCGTGCGCCGTACTGGTTGAAATCCTTGACATCGACGCCGTTGTTCATCAGGTACTTACCCGCCGGCGAATCTTTCTTGATGGCCCCCGCCGGGCTGATGTGGTCGGTTGTAATGCTATCGCCGAGCAGTGCCAGCACCCGTGCCCCGGCAATATCCGTCACCGGTGGTGGCGTCGTGCTCATGCCGACGAAGTACGGCGGATTCGCGATGTACGTCGAGTTCGCTTCCCACGAATAGAGGTTTCCCGTCGGCACGCTGAGGGCACGCCAATTCGCGTCGCCATCGTAGACGCCGGCGTACGTCCGCTGGTAACTTTCCCGCGTGATCGACCGATCGATGACGGCTTGGACTTCTTGTTGCGAAGGCCAGATCTCTTTCAGATACACTTCGTTACCATCGGAGCCGATGCCGACCGGCTCGGTGTCCCAGTCGATATCGACCTTGCCCGCCAGCGCATACGCGACGACGAGCGGCGGCGAGGCGAGATAGTTCGCCCGTACCTCGGCATGAACGCGGCCCTCGAAGTTCCGGTTGCCGCTGAGCACCGCCGAGACGACGAGGCCGTTCGCGGTGATCTCTTTGCTAACGGATTCGGGCAGCGGCCCGCTGTTGCCGATGCAAGTCGTGCAGCCGTAGCCGACGACGTGAAAGCGCAACTTCTCCAGTTCCGGCAGTAACTGCGAGTTCGTGAGGTAATCGGTCACGACTTTGGAACCGGGCGCGAGGCTCGTCTTCACCCACGGCTTCGTCGAAAGCCCTTTCGCGGCCGCCTTCCTCGCGACTAATCCGGCGGCCACCATCACCGATGGGTTCGACGTATTTGTGCAACTCGTGATTGCCGCAATCACGACCGAACCATCGCGCAACTCGCCGTGGCTCGCCGTCGTGTTATCGACCTCGGCGACCATCGTCAGACCGGCCTTAGGCTTCGCGGTCGATTTCAGCTTTGGCAACGCTTCACGGAACGATTTCTTGACGTCTTTGACTGCGACGCGGTCTTGCGGTCGCGATGGTCCGGCGAGGCTCGATTCGACCGTATCCATGTCGAGTTCGAGAACGTCGGTGTAAGTCGCGGTTGGCGTGGTCGCATCGTGGAACAAGCCTTGCGCCTTGCAGTAGGCCTCGACCAACGCGAGTTGTTCGTCGCTGCGGCCGGTCTGGTGCAAGTATTTCAGCGTCTCGACATCGACGGGGAAAATGCCGCACGTCGCCCCGTATTCGGGGGCCATATTCGCGATCGTCAAACGATCCGCTAGCGCGAGTTCCGCGAGGCCCGGCCCGAAGAATTCGACGAACTTGCCGACGACGCCCTTCTTGCGCAGGATCTGCGTGACGGTCAGCACGAGGTCGGTCGCGGTCGTGCCTTCTTTCAACTTCCCGGCGAGCTTGAAACCGACGACTTGCGGGATGAGCATCGTCACCGGTTGGCCGAGCATCGCCGCTTCGGCTTCGATGCCGCCGACGCCCCAGCCGAGCACGCCGAGGCCGTTGACCATCGTCGTGTGCGAGTCGGTGCCGACGAGCGTATCGGGATAGGCCACGCCCTCGTCGTTCACGAATACCGTGCGTGCGAGGAACTCGCAGTTCACCTGGTGGACGATGCCCGTTTCCGGTGGAACGACCTGAAAGTTCTGGAAGGCGTTCTGGCCCCAACGCAGAAAAGTGTAGCGCTCTTGGTTGCGCTCGTATTCGAGCTTCGTGTTGTCCGCGAACGCCGATGGCGAACCGGCGACGTCGACTTGCACCGAGTGATCGATGACGAGTTCGCACGGGATCAGCGGGTTGATTTTCGCCGGGTCGCCGTTGAGGTTCCGCATCGCGTCGCGCATCGCAGCCAGATCGACCACGCACGGCACGCCGGTGAAGTCTTGCAGCAACACGCGGGCCGGGCTGAAGGCGATCTCGGCGTCCGGCTCCTGCTTCGGGTTCCAGTTCGCCAGAGACTCAATATCTTTTTTGCGAACCGAGAGGCCGTTCTCGGTGCGGAGCAGGTTTTCGAGCAGGATCTTCAACGAGAACGGCAGACTCTTCGCTGCGGGGAACTGTTGCTCGAAGGCGGCGAGTTTGTAGATCGTGTAGGTTTTGGCACCGACGGTGAGTTCGGATCGCGTCGCGAAGCTATTAGTCATGTTGATTTCCACGTGAGAGCGGTAGCGCCTGTAACTGTATTGTTGAACTGTGGCGGAAGACGGCAACCGAAGAAAAACGCCCGTAGCCATTTTGCTACGGGCGAGCGGTAAGTTTCAACGATGGCGACGGCATTACTTTTTGCCGTCGGTGCCGCCGATTTTCTCGAAATACTCTTTCACGGCGGCTTGGGCATCGCGTGGCAGGCGTTGCGTGTCGATCGCTTGCGGGGCTTCCTGTGCGGCTTGTTTGATGTCCTGTCCCATCTCGGACGCCGAGCGTTTTGTGAACGCCGGGCCGCGAACGGTGCCGCCGTAACTCTTCTTGCCGCGTGGGTCGAACAGCCCGCGAATCCGCTCGTCTTGCGAGTTCGTCTTGGCGTTTTTGTTTTCCTCGCGCTTACCGGTCGCGGGGTTCGTGAACGGCGACCACGGCGCGTTGTCGCCGTCTTTCAGCTTGTCGCCATCTTTCCCGCCCTTGCACGCCTTGCAAGCGTTCTTGCACTCCTCTTTCAGCCGTTGCAGATACTCATCCGACGATTCGAGGTCTTGCAGTTCGTTCTCTAATTGCTTCAGATCGCCGCCCATTTTGCCGATTTCCTCGGCGAGTTCTTCCATCTTGCCTTGCTCGGCAGCCTGACGGATTTTCTCCATCCGCTCGGCCATACGTTCCATCATCTCCGACGATTCTTTCGCGTCTTGCTTCACCTTCTCGAGTTCGCGTTCGAGCGAATCGGCATCTTTGCCGTCCTTTTTCGTTTGGTCGATCTTCTTCTGCAACTGATCCTGTTGTTCCTGATTTTTTGCGACTTTCTCCGTTTGTTTCTTCATTTCCTTCATCTGCGCGTCGAGCTTTTTCAAGTCTTGCGCGTCGAGCTTCTTATCCTTGGCTTTCTTTTGCAGTTCGTCGACCTGTTTAATCGCAGCCTTCAAGTCGCCCTTCGCCAGTGCCTCCTTGAACTCTTTGGCGGGGCCATCGGGAAACTCTTTCTCTTTTTGCATCCGGTCGAGTTGCTGGAGTTGCTTCTCGATTTCCTTGAGCTTCTGAAATTCCTGCTCCTTGAATTTCTGCAATTTCTCTTCCATCGCCGTCAGTTCGGTGACTTTCTCTCGCTTCTTTTCCTCGGTCTCGGCAGGCGTTTTGTTCCACTTGTCCATCAGTTTGTCGAGATCTTCTTCGAGCTTTTCGAGTTCCTTGGACTTCTTGCGGTCCATTTCGTCGGTCGTTTTTTGTTTCGTGAACGGCTGCGTGGGCTTCTTCACCGTCTCCGCATCGGCGCGTTTCTCGGGGTCTTTCTTGTTCGCTTCCGCGATGGCCGTTTCGCTCTCGGCCGCGCCGGAAACATCGGGCTGATAGAAGAAGTACGCGAGTGCCACGCCACAAAGTAACACCGGCACACCGGCCGCGAATCGACCTGGCCGCACCGGGAATTTCTCCGCGACAATCAACTTCGAGACGTGCGAATGCGCATCGTTCAGCACCGCATGACCGGCGGGCGTGCTGCGCTCTTCGGGGCGAAGGGTCAGCACGGTCGTTACCCGTTCGCGCAGGTCGAAGCGCTTGTCGAGTTCGAGCGCCGCCGTCTCGCGGCTCGGCGTTCGCAAGATCGACCAGACGAGCGCAGCCAAAATGCCGAGACTGGCCGCCACGCCGAGTACCGTCCAGCGCAGCCATTCGGGTGGCGAATCGATCAGCCAAGGCTCCGCGAGGAACCAAACGAGGCCGCACGCCAACCCGACGCTCGCGAACGTGGAAACCGATTCCAGCATCTGCTGCGCGACGAGGCGACGACGTGCTCGGCCAATCGATTGTTCGACGAGTGCGATGGTTTGCATGATTCTTCCCCGCAATACACGGTCAAATCTATTGCTGAATTATTAGCATACACCAATCGCCACGGACAATCAGTCTTCGAGTTCGGATGGATCCAAACCGATGGCGGCATCGTCGGCGAGGCGGTCGAGCGTGCCTTGCACTTCGCTCATCCGTTTCGGGCGCTTCAGTGCGTTGAAACTGAGGCACTGATGGATTAGCTCCGTGAGTTCTTTCGGCGTCGCGCGGTTGATCTCGTTCGCGGGCAACAGTTGTTCGTCGAATGTCTCTTCGCTGATCTGCAACCCATCCCCACTCGCCAACACCATCGGCGGGAGTTTCAACGTCACGAGGCGGTACATGGTCGCGCCGAAATTGTAGATGTCTGTACGCTCGTTGATGATCTTGTGAACGGCCGTCTCCGGAGCAATATACTCGGGCGTGCCCTGAAGACGATCGACGACTTCGCCTTTACACCGCGCGAGTCCGTAATCGATAATCTTAACGTTCATGCCGCGGCCGAGCATGATGTTGCTCGGCTTCAGGTCTGCGTGCATGACGCCGTTCTTGTGCATGTGAACCAGCCCCGCCGCCGTCTTTTCGAACACGCGCAATATCCGCGCCATCTTCAGCAGCGGCGTCTGATCGAGCGTCTTGCCGTTGACGTATTCGATCAGCAACTTCGCCTTCTTGATGCGGAACCGCCAGTCCGATTCCGTCTCGAAAAGAAGAACTTTACACAGGTTCGGGTGATTGAGTTTCTTACCGATTTCGAATTCGTGCTTCGCCTGATCGAGGTACTTTTTGTCTTCCTCACTGTCGATCGGCACGACCTTCAAGGCATACTCCTTCGCATCGACCGCACGCCGGATTCGCAGAATCGTGCTGTGTGCG
>Ga0105048_10009527_pt1 | contig 15434 bp, 8 predicted proteins | sample MAT05_FD_78382 | JGI IMG/M metagenome (GOLD analysis project Ga0105048, IMG submission 78382) | Freshwater microbial communities from Lake Fryxell liftoff mats and glacier meltwater in Antarctica - MAT-05 | ecosystem: Environmental > Aquatic > Freshwater > Ice > Liftoff microbial mat | place... | reverse complement strand
CCATCGACGCCGGCAACGGGACGAGTCTCGAGGACGCGACGAGCGTGTACGGCTACGCCGGACCCGTCGGACCCAGCGACGCAGATCCGCGGCTCCTCGCCGAGCTCGTGACCGGTTGCACGACGCATCTGCGCGCGCGCGGCACCGTGTCGCTCTTCTCGCGGCTTCACCCGCTGCTCGATCGCGCGGCCATCGATGCCACCGACGTCGTCGAGGCCGGCGCGACCGCGTCGATCGATCTGACGGGCACGCCCGCCGCGCTGTGGTCGGCGACGCGTAGCGGGCACCGCAACGGCATCAATCGGCTGCGCCGCGAGGGCTTCGTCTGCGAGCGCCGCGGCATGGCCGGGCTCGACACCTTCGTCGCGATCTACGAGTCGACGATGCGCAGGCTCGACGCGGGCGGCCACTACTTCTTCGCGCGCGAGCACTACGAGGCGCTCGTCGATCCCGAGCGCGGCGCGATGGAGTTGTTCGTCGTCGTCGATCCCGCGGGTGCGCCTGCGGCGGTCGGCCTGTTCTCCGTGCGCTGCGGCATCGCGCAGTACCACCTGTCGGGTGCTACCGAGGAGCACCGGCGGTCGGCCCCGACCACGTTACTGCTCGACGAAGCCCGCACGTGGGCGAAGGCTCAGGGTGCCACGGTGTTGCACCTCGGCGGTGGGCTCGGCGGCGCGAAGGACTCGCTGTTCGACTTCAAGTCGGGGTTCGGCACCGGACGGCATGCGTTCCGGTTGTGGACCCGCGTGCTGCGGCCCGACGTGTATCGCGAGCTCGAAGACGCGCGTCGCCGCACCCGCGGCGACGCCGATCCGCGGTTTTTTCCGACCTACCGCGCGCCGTGATTCGCGCGCGCGAAGAACGACGATCCGGCCCTTGCCGCACCCCTTCGGGCACACGACAGAATCAGCACGGGACGATATGGCGATCGCAAAGCCCCACTTCTCACTCGGACAACGCTTCGCTGCCGGCGCGCTCGCGCTGGCGCTCGCACCCGCCTGCGCCGGCGGACGCTTCAGGTACGACAAGGCCGAGCAGGAGAGCTGGGGCTTCGAGTCCCGCGATCTCGAACAGCTCCTCGGTGACAGCGCAGGCATCGGTGCCGACCTCGCGGTCGAGCACGTCAGCTACGCCTTCGCCGACGAGCAAGACGAGTACCGCCTCGGTCGCAACGACGTCCTCGACATCAACATGATCGGCCATCCCGAGATCGCCGGTCGCCTCTCGACGCAGGGCACGCCGCTCGGCACCACGATCCGCAAGGACGGCAACGTATGGCTGCCGATGATCGGCGCAGTGCCGGCTGCCGGCACGACGATCATCGAGTTCGAGTCGAGTCTCCGTAAGGCCGCGTCGCGCTTCTACGTCGACCCGCAGATCAGCGTCGAGATCCTGCGTCACGAGTCGCAGAAGTTCTTCGTCGTCGGCGAGGTGCGGACGCCTGGCGTGTTCGCCGTCGACGGCGACACGACCTTGCTCGAGGGTCTCGCGCTCGCCGGCGGCGTGCCCGAGACGGGTGATCTCGCCGGCGGAACGATCGTGCGCGACGGTAAGCCGCTGCCGATCGATCTCGAGCGTCTGCGCTCGGGTGACCTGCGCCGCAACGTGTACATGCGCGCGGGCGACGTCGTGTTCGTGCCGGACAACGCGGATCACAAGGTCTTCGTGCTCGGCGAGGTGCAGAACCCCGGCATCGTCCGCATCGAGCGCGGGAAGATCACGCTCGCCGAGGCGATCGCGAGTGTCGGCGGTCCGACGCCGGCGAAGTCGCGACGCGAACTCGCGGTGATCCGCGGCGGCTTCGCGAACCCGGTCGTGTATCGCATCGACCTCGAGCGCGCGCTGCTCGTCGACGAGCAGATCACGCTGCGTCCTGGCGACCGCGTCGTGATCGCACCGACCGGCCTCGCGACCGCGAGCCGCTACATGGAACAGTTCCTGCCGTTCTTGATGGGTGCCCAAGCCCTCGGCCTCGCGGCCCAAGGCGGCATCAACGTGGCGAACACGGCGTCGCAAGCTGCCGCCGCAGCGCGGTGAAAAACCCGGGGAAGAGTCGATGAAGATCCTCTACCTCCACCAGTACTTCGTGCCCCCCGACGCGCCCGGCGGCACTCGCTCCTACGAGTTCGCGCGCCGCCTCGTCAAGCGCGGTCACGAGGTCACGATGGTCACTTCGTCCGCGATGATGAAGCCGGGGTTCGCGGATCCCGACCGCATCACGAAGCGGAACTACGAGGGCATCGATCTCGTGATCCTGCCGGTGAAATACGGCAACGAGATGGGCTACGCGCGCCGCACCCTCGCGTTCGCGAGCTTCGCGATGAGCGCGGCTGCCCAGGCCGTGAAGGTGAAGCCCGACGTCGTGTTCGCGACGAGCACGCCGCTGACGATCGCGATCCCCGGCCTGCTCGCTCGCCTCGCGCGTCGCGTGCCGATGGTGTTCGAGGTCCGCGACCTCTGGCCCGAGCTGCCGATTCTCATGGGCGCGCTCAAGAACCCCGCGGCCCGCGGTCTCGCGCACGGTCTCGAGTGGCTCGCGTATCACGGCTCGAGCGAGGTCGTCGCGCTGTCGCCGGGCATGGCCGACGGCGTCGCGAGGTGCGGCATCTCGCGCGATCGCATCAGCGTGATCCCGAACAGCTGCGACATCGAGGCGTTCACGACGACGCCCGCGGCCGTCGAGGCTTTCCGCCGCGAGCACCTGCCCGAGCTCGCACCGGGCCAGCCGCTCGTGCTGTACGGCGGCACGTTCGGCAAGATCAACGACGCCGGCTGGCTCGTCGAACTCGCGGCGCAGATGGCCACCGTCGCGCCCGAGGTTCGCTTCGTGATGGCCGGCAGCGGTGCCCAGGGCGAGCTCATCACCGAGCGCGCGAAGGCTCGCGGCGTGCTCGGCACCAACCTGTGGATGCTGCCGGCGCAGCCGAAGCACAACATGCCGGCGTTACTCGGCTGTGCGTCCGTCGCGACGTCGCTGTTCATGCCGCTGCCCGAGATGTGGAACAACTCGGCGAACAAGTTCTTCGACGCGCTCGCGGCCGCGAAGCCGATCGCGATCAACTACGGTGGCTGGCAGCAGGAGCTGCTCGAGTCCACCGGTGCCGGCATCGCGATGCCGCAGAACGATCCCCACGCCGCTGCCGTGCAGCTCGCGGCGCTCGTCCGCTCGCCCGACGCGCTCGCCCGGGCGTCCGCTGCGTCCGCAATGCTCGCGCGTCGTCGATTCGACCGTGACGTGCTTGCGGTGCAGCTCGAGGCGGTGCTGCAGCGCGCCGTCGATGGGCATCGCGGCGTACGTGCCCCGGGCTTCGCCGAGGTGACGCCATGAAGGTGCTGATCACGTCGGCCGGCCGCCGCGTCAGCCTGCTCGAGAACTTCCGCCGAGCATCGACTGCGCTCGCGGGCTCGAAGGCCGCCGTGTACGCGGTCGATCTCGATCCCTCGCGCAGCGCGGCATGCCAGCGCGCCGACGCGCATGCAACGGTGCCGCGAGCCGACGACCCGAGCTACACCGATCGCCTGCTGGAGCTGTGCAAGTCGTGGAAGATCGACCTCGTCGTTCCCACGATCGACACCGAGCTCGTGCAGCTCGCGCTTGCGCGCGAGACGTTCGCGTCGCACGGCATCTGGGTCGCGGTGTCGTCGCCCGAGGTGTGCCGCACGTTCCACAGCAAGCGCGAGACGGCGAAGTTCTTCGCGATCAAGGGCCTACCGACGCCGGCGATCATCGACGATCTCGAGCGCGCCGAGTTCCCGCTGTTCGCGAAGCTCGACGACTCGAGCCGCTCGGTCGGCGCCGGTCGCGTCGACTCGTTCGCCGCCGCCGTGGCCCTGCGCGCGAAGAACCCCGCGTACGTGTTCCAGCCGATAGTCGAAGGCATCGAGTATACCGTCGACGCGTTCGTCGACCGTCGCGGCCAGGTGCTCGGCGTCGTGCCGCGGCGCCGCCTCGAGGTTCGCGACGGCGAGGTCAGCAAGGGTCTCGCGGTGAAGGATCCGGCAATCATGGCCGCGGTGCGTGAGCTGTGTGCAAGCACCACGGGTGCGTACGGCACGATGACCGTGCAGCTGTTCCAGCGACCGGACCGATCGCTGTCGTTCATCGAGGTCAACCCGCGGTTCGGCGGCGGCTACCCGCTCACGATGCACGCGGGCGCCGACTTCGCGCTCTACTTGCTCGCCGACGTGCGCGGCGAGACGCTGCGCTACGACGACTCGTGGCACGACGACACGATGATGCTGCGGTACGACGCGGAGGTGATCGTCCGTGGTCATCGTCTTTGATCTCGACGACACGCTCTACGATGAGATCGACTTCGTCCGCAGCGGATTCCGTGCCGTCGCCCGCCGGATCGATCCGACACGCGCGGACCAGCTCGCGCGCTTCATGAGCGCGACGTTCGATGCGGAAGGCAGCGGCCAGGTGTTCGACGCCACGATCGCTCGGTTCGATCTGGCGTGGTCCGTCGCCGATCTCGTCGCGCACTACCGTGCACATCTGCCGGACATCGCGATCCCCGATACGCGTGCGGCCGTGCTCGCGAGACTGCGACCACGCTTCGCGCTCGGCCTGGTGTCCGATGGGCCCCACGTGACCCAACGCAACAAGTTCGAGCGACTCGGCCTCGGTGAGCTCATCGCACGTCCCGTGTTCACCGCCGAGATCGGCGCTCCGAAGCCGTCGAAGACGCCGTTCGGCGTAGTGATGGTGCAGCACCCGACCGAGCGCGACTTCGTCTACATCGCCGACAATCCGCGCAAGGACTTCATCGCCCCGCGTGCGCTCGGGTGGAAGACGATTCGCTTTCGCAATCCCCGCGGCATCTATCGCGACGTGCAAAGCGATGCGACCACGCGTGCCGACGTCGACATCGACGCGTTCGTCGACGTCCTCGATCTCGTCGCCGCGTGATGCGGTCCGCGCCGCCAGGGGTGGCCCACTCTTCGCGTGCGCGCTGCCCGGGATGCTACGCTCATGGGTGATGAGAGCTCCGCGCTGCCTGCCACCTCGAAGGATCTCCGCCGCCGTCGCGCTCGGCCTGCTCGGCGCTGCCACGTGGATCTCCGCGCCGCTGCCGGCTGACCTCACGTGTCCCGACGACGGGGTGCGCGTCGCCGTGCGGATCGACTGCGCGGACGAAGCACTGTGTCGCCGCGCCGAGACGCTCGCGCTCGATGTGTGGAGCGAGCACCGCGGGCCGGACGTGCCGCTCGACATCGTCGCGTCTCCTGCGGTGATCCGCGACCTCGAGGCCGAGGGCGTTGTCGTCGAGATCCTCGTTCCGGACATCGATGCCGTCGCCCAGGCGGAGGCCGAGCGGCTGCGTTCGCCGACCGCAAGCAAGCCGGCGGACTGGTTCGGCGAGTTCCGTGACTTCGGGGCGATCGCCGCGCGGCTCGGCGACATCGCGGCCGCGCATCCCAATCGCGCGACGCTCGTGCCTGTCGGTGGATCGATCGAGGGTCGGCCGATTCTCGCCTTGCGTATCGGCGGCACTGCACCCGACGCCGTACCGATGCTCGTCAACGGTGCGCAGCACGCCCGCGAGTGGATCGCGGCGATGGTCACGACGTGCGTCGCGGATCGACTCGTGCGGGGCTACGACACTGACCCGGCGATCCGCGAGTTCGTCGATCACACCGAGCTGTGGATCATCCCGGTCGTGAACCCCGACGGGTACCAGTACTCGTGGAGCACCAATCGGTACTGGCGGAAGAATCGCCGCGGCAGCCACGGTGTCGATCTCAACCGCAACTTCTCGCTGGCGTGGGGCGGCAGTGGATCGAGCAAGGACAAGCGCTCGGAGATCTATCGCGGTGAGTATGCGTTCAGCGAGCCCGAGACGATCGCGCTTCGTGATCTCGTGCGCCGTGAGCAGGTGAAGCTGCACGTCGACTTCCACGCGTACGGTCAACTGCTGCTGTATCCGTGGAATCACACGCCTGCGCCGGCGAAGGATCGTGACAACTTCGCCGCGGTCGGTGATCGACTCGCGAGCGCGATTCATGCCGAGCACGGCACGAGCTACACGCTCAAGGCCGGCGCGAACCTGTATCCCGCGGCGGGAACGATGTCCGACTGGATGTACGGCGAGGCCGGTGCGCTGTCGTTCACGATCGAGCTGCGACCGAAGGGCGGCAGCGGCTTCGTGCTGCCACCCGATCAGATTCGCCCGACCTGCGACGAGGGCCTCGCCGCGGTGCTCGAGCTGCGCAAGTCGATGCGCTAGCCGAGCGCGGCGATCACCGCGGTCACCCGCGCGCGATCCGTCGCCGCGTGGTCGCCCGACTGCCAGCGGTCGAACGCGCCGCGACTCTCGTCCGTCTTGCCTTGCAGCCCGGCCACGAGCGCATCGAGATCGAACGACACGCCGCGGTAGTGCAGCGGCCGGCAGGCGATCGCCCGCTCGGCATCCACACGCGCGGAATCCCGATCGCCACACAGCAGCCGCAGCTCGGCGCGCATGTGCAGCGCGATCCAGCAGGTATGCCCCTTCGCGACCGCGGCTTCGAGCAGCGGCGTCGCTGCGTCGAGGTCACCGCGGGCGAGCGCGAGGCGTCCGAGATTCTCGTCGTGGATGTGCCACGGCGTGATCGCCTTCATGCGTTGCCACAGCGACTCGGCCTGCTCGACGTCGCCGTCGCGATCGGCCATGCGCGCGAGCACGGCGAGCGCACAGACGTCGTTCGCATCGATCGCATGCGCGGCGGTCGCGAGCGAGCGCGCCGGGTCGTAGGCATCGAGCCCGAGCGCGGCATAGGCCAGATCGCTGAGATCCGCAGCACCGCCACATTGCGCCCGACCAAAGCTCACCGCCTCGTCGACACGCCCGAGGCCGACGAGCGCCTCGAACCTCGCGAGCTCCCAGCGGCCGAGCTTGCCGTCGTCGTCGAGCTCACCCTCGCCTTGCCCGAGCTCGATCGCGCGCGCGAGCGCTTCCTCCCACAGCCGCATCGCCTTCGCGATGCGGTACACGAGCGGCCGGCGTCGCATCTCGCGGCACTCCTCGGGAATCGTCGCCGCCCACTCGTCGACGACGCGGCGCGCCTCGGCCTCGCCTTGCAGTCCGAGGATCGCGTCGATGCGCGCTTCCATGATGTACGACGTCGGAGCGCACGGCGCGACGATCTCGAGCGCATCGGCGAACCGCCCACGCGCGAGCAGCTGCTTCGCGAACAGTCGACGCGGCGCGACGAGGTCCGGCGCATCCGCGATCGCCTTGCCGAACAACGCCTCGCCGCGGGCCTCGTCGGCGAGCGACGCCGACATCAGATCGTCGGCCTCGAACGCGAGCACGAAGGAATCCTGCGGCGCGAGCTCGGACAGGTGCGAGATGACCTGCCGTGCCGGCTGCGGTGCCCACGTCGCCTCGAGCAGCAGTCGCGCATGCGCCCGCGCAGGGGCGACTGCGCGCGGGAATTCCCGGGTGAGCCCGCCGAGGAAATCGTGCGCACCGCCGAAGCCCGACACCATCGTGATCACCTCGGCGACGCGATCGAGCTGACCGACATCGAGGAACCCGCCGCCCGCGGCGCGTCGTAGGTAGTGCGCGCCGTCTTGGCCATGGCCCGCGCGCGCGAGCACGTCGCCGAGGCGGAACAACGAGTCCGCCGAGCTGCCGAGACCGACCGCGGCCGCACACGACGTGATCGCATCGTCCCACCGCTCGGCCTTTGCGAGCGCGACGCCGAGCTCGCGCTGCGCCCACGAATACGTCGGGCGCTGCGACAACGCCTTGCGCAGATCGGCGAGGCCCACGTCGAGATCGCCGCGGCTGCACTTCGCTGCACCACCGAGCGCGAGCGTGCTGGGTGTCGACGGATCGACCTCGGCGAGCAGCGCACACACCTCGAGGCACGCGTCGAAGCGCCCGTACGCGTACGCGAGGTCAGCGGTGTTCGTGAGCAGGTACGTGTCCTTCGGGCGGATGCCCCGCAGCGTCGCAAGGCCAGCGAGCGCGTCGTCGATCTTGCCGGCGCGCGCGAGGAGTCGTGCGTGCTCGAGCGCGAAGCCGGACGACTCTGGTCGCAGCTCGATCGAGCGGGCGAACGCCGCGATGCCGGCCGGCAGATCCTCGGCGTTCCCGAGGATCTTGCCGCGTACGTACCAGTTGAACGCGTTGTCTGGCGAGCGCTCGAGCGCGCAGTCGTTGAGGACCGCTGCGAGCGAGGCGTCGCCGTCGTCGGTCGCGAGATCCGAGAGGTTCTCGTTGCTGCGCACGTGGGCGGGATCGCGGCGCAGCGCGTTCTCGAAGGCCTCGCGCGCAGCCTTGCGGTTGCCGAGCGCTTGGTGGCAATCGCCGATCGAGCACCAGTTGTTCGCGTCACCGGGATCGCGATCGCGCGCGCGCTCGAACGCGGCGAGCGCGTCGCCGTACCGGCCCTCGGCATCGCGCACACGCCCGATGAATTGCTGCGGCCACTCGGCGTCCGGCCACAGTCGCACGATCGCATCGAGCACCGCGCCGAGCGCCTTGCCGGTCTCGGGCGTCGGGGCCTTGCGATTTTGTTCCTGCGCACGCACGAACTTCAGCACCCACGCGAGCTCGTACGCCTCGTGCTGCGCGATCGCCTCCTCGACGAGCTTATCCGCATCCTCGCCGCGGTTCTGATCGTGGGCCTCCCACGCGCGGTCGGTCGTGCTGATGTACGCGCACTCGGTCGCGCCGATCCGATCGAGCGCCTCGATCAGCTCGGGGCGCCCGGCCGGGACTGCGACGAGCGCCCCGTGATTCGAGAACTCGCGCAGCTTCGGCAGCTCCGCGTACCGCGTCTCGCGGATCTCGTGCGTCATCGGATCCTGGACCTCGAGCAGCTGCCGCTGGTCGTCGTAGCCGATCGCGACCGCGACGTGCCGGGTCGTCGAGTAGTCCTCCTCGAGGATCACGGGCGCACCCGCGTCGAGGATCGCGCGCAGCTGGTCGAGGTCGGCCTCGACGCGCCGCGTGTGGAAGCCTGCCGCGTCCATGTACTGACGCATGCGATGCACCGGCGTGCCGCCGTCGGGATGCTTGATCTCGCGGGCGACATCGACTTGCTCGGCCGCCATGCCGAAGAACCGCAGGCACAGCTCGACCGACGCGGGACCGCAGTGGTTGCGCAGCTGCGTCACCGACGGGAACGCCTGCAGCCGCGTGTGCCGGGTGTTGCCCGCGGTGATGCTGTCGAGCACGCCCGCGGCCACGCGCGCCGCGAAGTCGCCTCCGCCGGTCGCGGCGATCTTCGACCACGACGCGCGCGCACTGTCGAGATTACCGGCACGGTACAGCGCCGACGCGTGCTCGAGCATCAGCGATCGCGAGGCATCGCCGTCCGGGACGGCCGCGAGGATCTCCGCGAGGCGCTCGGCCGCGCGCGACCACTGGGCTTGCGACGCCGCGAGCTGCCATGCGAGTCGCCGCGTCGCGACGTCGCCGTCCGGTCGTTCGCCGAGCGCGGCGATGTGCTCGTCGGCCTTCACGAACTCACCGAGCACCGTGAACAGTCGTGTCAGCCCGAGGCGACCGAGACGCGCCGCGAGCTCGCGCTCGCGCTGGTCCTGGCCCTCGGTCGCCAGCGCACGCTCGAACGCCTCGCGCGCGAGCGGCCGCTCGTCGAACGTGATCGCCAGATCACCGCGCGTCCACGCCACGCGAGCCGCGTCGACACCGAGCGCTTCGGCGGCGGCGAGCTGTGCGTTCGCGAGGCCGCGCGTGCGCTTGCGTCCGAACAGGATCGCGGCCTCGAGGTGAGCCTCGACCGCGAGCGCGCGCGCATCGATGCGCGCCGCCTGCTTCGCGGCCGCGAGTGCCATGTCGATCGCCGCATCCGTCGACCACCAGCCGATGCGCAGCACCCGAGCGGTCGCGACCTGGGCCTCGAGTCGCTGGGCCGTCCCGAGATCGCGACGACCGCGAACCTCCTGCAGCGTGTCGTACGCCGCATGCCAGTGCTCGCGTCCGACCTGCGCGCGCGCGCGCAATAGGCCCGAGGTCACGGGATCGAGCGCACCGCCATCTTTCGGATCGGCGAGGCGCGCGAGCGCCCGCGTGAACGCGAACCCTTCGATGTCGGTGACGATGCTCTGCGCGATGGTGGGCTGCGAGATGGATGTCATGGCGGGGTCGTCCAGCCCGGACGATACCAAGCACCGCGCCGACGATCACCCGCGCAGATTCGCCATCAGCCCACGCACCAGGGCGCCGACTTTTCCCAGCTTCGGGTCGGGGTCCTTGCCGTCGGCCATGCGGTGGATCTGCTCCTGGAACCAGATAACGGCGAGCGCGTCGTCGAGCTTGCGGATCCCGATGCGCGAGGAGAACGCTGCGGCCTCGGTGACCGAGCCGTCGAGGAGCCGGGCGGGCAGGTCGGGCTGCAGCGTCATCGGTCGCGCGAGCCCGACGATCGCCGCGGCGCCGCCGTCGACGATGTCGGCCATCGTCTGCGCGGTGCGCAGGCCACCGGTGAGCATGAGCGGGACCTGTGTCTGTCGATGGAGCTGCTCCGCGTACTCGAGGAAGTAGGCCTCGCGCGCCGCCGTGCTCGCGCGGATGTTCTTGCCGAGCTCGCCACGACCGACCATCGCCGGGCTCTCGTAGTTGCCGCCCGACACCTCGATGAGATCGATGCCCGCGGCCTCGAGCGCGTGCACGACGACGATCGCATCTTCGGGCGTGAAGCCGCCGCGCTGGAAGTCCGCGGAGTTGAGCTTCACGCCGATCGGAAAGTCCGGCGCCGTCGCGGCCCGCATCGCTTCGACGATCGCGAGCAACAACGCCATGCGTCGCTGCGGATCACCGCCCCACTCGTCCTCGCGCTTGTTCACGAGCGGAGAGAGGAACTGACTGACGAGGTAGCCGTGCGCACCATGGATCTCGACGCCGCCGAACCCTGCCGCATGCGCGAGCCCGGCCGCCTGGCCGAAGCGCTCGACGAGCACCTCGATCTCCTTGCCCTCCAGCGCACGCGGCACGCCGAACATGCCGGCCATGCCGCGCAGACCGACAGCCGACGGTGCGAGCGGCGTGCGGGTGATCCCGCGCCCGGATTGCCGACCTGCGTGACTGATCTGCATCCACAGCTTCGCGCCGTTGCTCTGCGCCGCGTCGGCCCAGCGCCGCAGGCCCGCGAGGTGACGATCGTCGTCGAGCACGACGTTCGCCGGCTCGGTACGTCCGTCGCGATCGACGATGACGTTGCCGGTGAGCAACATGCCGGCGCCCGATCGGCCCCAGCGCTCGTACAATCGCAACAGCCGATCACTCGGACCGTTGTCCTTGTCGCCGAGCGCCTCGCTCATCGCCGCCTTGGCGATGCGGTTGGGCAGCGTCGCACCGCACGGGAGCACCAGCGGGCGGGCGAGAACTTCGGCGGGCGTCGGCATCGGAATCGGCCTGCTATCGGCACGGGTGCGTGCCTCGGTTACGCGAACGAAGGCGAGCCCGACGGTAGCCGATTGGGAACGGCCCGGCAGGTGAACAGCTTGATATCCTCCGACACCAGTGGTCGAGCACCTCGAGAGCCGGCTCGCTGCGGCGCTGCGCAGGCGCGATCGTGGCGCGCTGGACGAGCTGCTCGCGACCGCGCTGCGTCCGACCGTGCAGCTCGTCCCTCGCCCGTGGGGCGGGGATGCGATCGCGCGGCACATCGGTGTGCCGCCGGCATCCGAGCCGATCGGCGAGTCGTTCGAGCTCGCCTGCGCGCCTTCGGATCCGGAGGCCGCGATGTTTCCGACCGCGGCGATCCTTCCCGACGGCGGACGCATCGCGCTCGTGCACCTGTTCACCGCGTTTCCCGAGCTGCTCGGTGATGCGCACGTGCTCGCATTCGGCCACGAGCTGCCGCTCATGCCGAAGCTGCTCGACGTGCAGTCGATGCTGTCGGTGCAGGCCCATCCGGTCGCGCATCCCGAGCTGTACGTGGTCCTCGACGCGGCACCCGGCGCGACGATGTATCTCGGGCTGCGCGAGGACATCGACGAGGCGTTCGCGGACGCGTTGCGGCGCGGCGCTGCGATCCAGCGCGGGCTCGTGCTCGACGGATCGCTCCAAGGCGATGCGTCACGTTGGCTGATCGGTCCGCGCGACGCAGCGCTGCCGCCCGCACTGTCCGCGCACGCACCTGCCCTGCTCGAGCTGCGCGCGCTCGGCAACGACGTGCTCGCGAAGATGCACGCGCTCGCCCTCGTACCCGGAATGGTCGTACACAACTGCGTGCCGCATCCGACCGACGGTCGTGCGAGCTCGACGCTGCACGCACTCGGCAACCCCGAGGGCCGTCCGGTGCTCGCGCTCGAGATCCGCCGCGCAGGGCCGACGTACCGCGCGTGGGATCACGGGCGGCTACCGGCACGCGCGCTCGACATCGACGCCGCGTTCGCGAACGTGCCGCACACGGCGCAGGATCTCGATGCGTTCGTCGTCGCGCGAGACGGTGGGTTCGCGATCGACAACGGCGTGTTCACGGCGGAGGGTATGGCCATCGACGATCGCGGCGTGTCGCGCAGCGGTCGCGGGCGCGCCGAGCTCGTGCACGTCGGGCGCGGCGCGATCGAGCTCGTCGGACCGCGCGGCAGCACGCCGATGCGTGCCGGCGAGAGCGCGCTCGTGCCAGCGACGTGGGACGGGTGGACGCTCCGCGGCGACGCGCACGTCGTGGTCACCTCGCTCGTCCACGCTCCGACCGTGCTCGCCACGCGCACGCGTTCGTTGCATCGCGTGCGTGCGCTCGTCGATGCGGATGCCGGCCCGCGCGACGTGATCGCGATCGCGAACGGCGGCGATGCGCCGATCGTCGCCGCCACGCTGGCAGCGCAGGTGCGATCGCTGTTCCGCAAGGACGGCGACACGCGGATCACCGTGCACGAGGAGCCGGTGCGCCGCGGTCAGCTCCTCGGCATGCTCGACGCAATCCGCGGGTGGACGCCGAGCGATCCGGACGGTGTCGCGCTCGGGATCATGCTGCCGGGCCAGGGCACGCGGCTGTCACCCGTGACGCAGCGGCTGCACGGCATCAAGCCGCTCGTGCCCGTACCGATCCGCACCGACGCGCACGCGCCCTGGTTGTCGGCGGGTGCCGCGTCGCTGCACGCGTGGGTCGGCGTCACCGATGCCCTGCAGCGGGCAGGCTTTCGCGGTATCGCGTGGAAGTGGGGCGACGAGCCGCAGATCCCGGCAGCGCTGCCGGACGATCTCGATCTGCGCGACGTCGATGCCGTGCGCTTCGGCAAGCCGGCGCCCATCACCGAGGAGCTCGCAAGCAGCAAGGAGTGGCTGCTCCGCACCGCGGACGGCCGCCTCGCCCTGCAGCTACGTCGACGCCCGGCGGACGCGCTGCGCGAAGGGATCGCCGCGACCGGTTCGACCCCGCTCGTGCACCTCGGCTCGCCTGCGCTGTCGCATCGCTTCCTCGCCGCGCTCGGACACGCGTTCGGCGAGGTGAGCGGCTGGCTCGACATCGACGGCTATCTGTTCGAAGCGCTCACCCACGACGCGGCCGCATGGCAATCGGAGGTCGATCGCGACCCTGGCCTGCGCGCCGTGCTCACGACGTGTCCAGACTTCTACGCGCGCGCCCGCAGCGTCGCCGATCGCATCGCCACCGAGCGCGGATCAGCTTTGTCGATCGCCGTGATCGACTGCGGCGCGGACACGTTCTGGTGCGACATGGGCCAGCTCGCCTCCGCACGCGACGCGTTCGCGCGACTGGCAGTCGCGGGCAACGACGGCGAGTTCCCGCGCCGACTTGCACGCCTCGACGAGGTCGTGCCCGATCACTTCGGCAACCTCGTGCTCGATGCGAGGATCCCCGACGACGGCAGCATCACGGACAGCGTGATCGTCGGCAGCACGATCGTCCGCGGCAGCATGCACGGCGCGGTCGTGCTCGGCAGCGTGCTCGGCGATGCGACGCTCGGCGCCGGCAGCGTCGTGATCGACTCGACGATCGCGACGCTCGACGCAGGGGCCCGCGCGTGGGTCTTCCGCGCCATCGCAGAGCGAGCGACGGTCGCGGCCGACCACGTCCTCACGACGATCCCCGCGAGCCCGGAATCGCCCGAAGGTTCCCTCGAAGCCTGGACTTTCGACGTGAGGGAAGATCCGACGCGCGCCCCGTGCTGGACCGCCCCGTTCCTCGGCAATCCGACGAGCTTCGCGGAAAAGGCCGTACAGATGCGCCAGCGCAGCGTCGCGATCGAGCAGATCGAGTCCGCGATCGAGCATCACCACGCGGCACCGCTCGTGGCGCGAATCCTCTCGCGGGCCCCCTCGACGCGCCGGTGATCGCAGTGCGAAGCTGGCGACGCATGCGACGCCTGAGCCTGCTCGTTGTGGTCGCTTCCTTCGCCTGTGCCGACGACGCGACCACGGTCGCGGCATCGACGAGCTCGGGCGACACCTCGTCCACCGGTGCACCGAGCACCACGACCACTGTGACCACGACCGATCCCTCGTCGACGACCGCGAGCAGCATGACCGGCGCCGATACCAGCGCCGGCCCCGGTCCCGACGATACCGGCTCGTCGAGCACCGCGGCCGCCGACTCCTCGAGCAGTGACGACGGCGGCACCCGTGGCGGTGCGATCTACGAGCAGTGCTTCGCCGATCAGTTCGTCAACGACTTCACGCTCGGCCCGAACTACGACCAGTTCAAGCCGACGATCGGCAGCCACTGCCTCGGCACCAACCATCAAGACATCACCGGCATCGAGCGCGTCGTGTTCCTCGGCGACTCCGTGACCGTCGGCACGCCGCCGACGCTCAGCGCCGACTACTACCGCTCGCAGGTCGCCGACGGTCTCGCCGACGAGTTCTCGCTGATCTTCGGCGAAGGCCTGCAGGGCGAGACCATCTGGAAGCTCGTCGACTTCATCAACGGCGTCACGCTCACGCGCGACTCGGGTGCGTTCTCGAGCTGCGCGAGGTGGGGCGCGCGCACCGACGACCTGCTCGATCCCGGCATGCAGATCGCCGACTGCTTCCCGCCCGAGACCCGGGAGCTGCGCACGCTCGTCATCATCACCGCCGGCGGCAACGACCTGTCGTCGCTCACGCAAGATGCGATCGGCGGCGCGACCGAAGAGATGCTCTGGGCCGAGATCACGTCCGCCGTCGATCTTCAGCGCGACGCGGTCACCTGGCTCAAGGATCCGAAGAACTTCCCGAATGGCTCGTTCGTGATCTTCTCGAACATGTTCGAGTTCACCGACGGGACCGGCGACGTCGAGTCGTGCGACGTCTCGGGCCTCGCCGGCTTCGACGAGCCGGTCCCGTCACCCGAGCAGCTCGCCGACATGGTCGTGTGGGCGAACGAGCAGTTCATGTCGATCGCCGTCGAGACGAACAGCGACATGATCTTCATGCTCGAGAATTTCTGCGGCCACGGCTTCAACGCCGACAATCCCGAGGCACCGTGCTACCGCGGCCCCGGCACCGAGGTCTGGTTCGATCTGACCT
>Ga0105048_10009526_pt1 | contig 15435 bp, 7 predicted proteins | sample MAT05_FD_78382 | JGI IMG/M metagenome (GOLD analysis project Ga0105048, IMG submission 78382) | Freshwater microbial communities from Lake Fryxell liftoff mats and glacier meltwater in Antarctica - MAT-05 | ecosystem: Environmental > Aquatic > Freshwater > Ice > Liftoff microbial mat | place... | reverse complement strand
CCGGGACGCAGGCCGGCGAGTGCAGTTGTATCACCGACGAGCGGCAGTGTCGCGGAGACGAGCGCGCCGTTGCAGTCGAGGTAGAGTCGAAAGGGTTCGCCGACTTTGCGCTCGAAGCTCGCCAGCCGTCCGCGCAGCGTGACGAGGCGGCTGTCGAAATCTTCCACTTCGTTCGTCGTCTGTCCGCTGCGCACGCCCAGCACACGCTCGCGGGTGACCTCGACGGGCGCAGGCGGAGTGCCGCGGTTCACCCTGCGAAAGATCGCTTCGCGCATTTCTGCGTAGTGGTGCTCCAGCTCGACAAAGCCCACGGCCTCGACGTGGTCGTCGGGTGCGAGCGCATCGGTCTGGCGGGTGCTCACCCGCACGGCGCGGGTGCCTTCCTGTACGTAAAAAAAGTGGCCCGGCACTGCGTGGGTGACGGTTCCGGTGATGCGGCTGCGGTGCTGCGGGAGCACGTCCGGCGCGAAGCCCAGGATGCCCTTCAGCGGGAGCGCGGGCGCGGAATAGGGATCCGATGCTGGAGGGCGGAGCATGTGCAGGTCGCCGGGGGAATTGGTGGTCACGCGGACTCCGATGAGTTCGGCACGGGTGTTGAAAAGCGGCTGGCAAATCCCGGCGACGCTCACCTCTGCATCAACGAGGTCCGCTTCATCCAGCTTCGGCGTGCCTAGCAGCGTGAAGCTGAAGTGACCGCCGAAAGTGGCGATGTTGAGTTGGAGTGTTGGCGCGGCTCCGTAGTTGCCTGGGCGGGCGCTCTGCACGACTCCGTCGAGCGCGACTCGCTGGCAGTCGAGCCGGCCGGATTCCAGTTCCGGAAGCATGACGCGTCTCGGCTCGGGGAGCGGCGCGTGAGCGACAACGCGGACGGTGCGCGCCTCGATGACTGGTGCGTAGTGGCCCGGCCCGGTCTTGCCGGTGATTTCCACCACGTCGCCGATTTTCACGGGCGGCAGCGGATTCGCAGGCGAGCTGAGCCGGGCCGCTTCACCCAATGCCGCCCAGACGCCCGACTCATCCTGCACCACGAGTCCGCCGGAAGCGACCGGGTCGGTGAATGTCACCACACCGCGAACCATCACCGGCAGCGCGCGGGCCGCATCGGCGCGTGCGAGCTTGCGCACGTCGGCGCATCGCGTCAGTGGCGGGGGCTCCTGTGAGGAGGCGGCGCAGGCAAAGGCGAGGAACAGCGAAAGCACGAGGCGGGCTGTGGAGTCGTTCATTGGGAGTTGGATGTTCGACGTCGAGCGTTGGGCGTTCCGCGTTTTGCGGCTCTCCCTCGCATCCGGCATCTACACTTTCAGAAAGCCGCGGGCGAACCCGGCGGCGACGGCTCCGGCCCGGTCAGCAACTTTGAACTTCGCGAAGATGCCTTTGACGTAGGTCTTGATCGTATGCTCGCTGAGGTCGAGCGCCGTGCTGATCTCCTTGTTGGAAAGCCCGCGTCGCATCGCGGCGAGGACGTCCAGTTCGCGCGGAGTTAGGTGTTCGCGTGCGGCGAGGCGCTGGAGCATGGCCGGGGAGAACTGGCGCTCACCGAGAGCTGCGCCGCGGATCGCATGGACGAGTGCCGGCTGGCTGCCCGTCTTCAACAGATAGCCCGCCGCCCCGACATCGAGCGCCTGCGCCACTTCCTCATCCAGATCGGACGTGCTCAGCATGAGGATGCAGGCTTCCGGGCAGGTCTCCCGCACACGCCGCGCCGCCTCGATGCCGCTGATGTCCGGCATCCGGACATCGAACAGCGCGACATCCGGCAGATGCTTGCGAAAGAGTTCCACCGCCTGCTCGCCGTACTCGGCCTCGCCAACGATTTCGAGGTCGTCCTCGATAGACAACATCGAGACGAGGCCCACGCGCACGACAGCATGGTCGTCGGCGATGAGAATGCGGATGGGCTTTTTCGGCGGCATGGGCGCAAAGCGATACCACTTCCCTCGCGACTCCGCACCTCGCTCGTACGAGGGGATTGAGGAATGAACAAGAACGCTACATGTTCTCGATTAACCAATCTGACGATTGCCCCATCTCATCCCCAACTTCCGATGAACGCATCCACTTCCTTCCCTCAATCACGCCGGCAATTCATCCGCACCACCTCGGCGCTGCTCGCGTTGCCGTGGCTGGAGACCTTCGCAGTGGCGGGCGAAACGGCACCGCCGCGGCGGATGGTGAATGTCTGCACGAGCTTCGGGCTCTATGGTCCGTCGTTCTTTCCGCAGAAGGCGGGACGCGATTATGAGCCGAGCGATTACCTGAAGGTGCTCGCCGATGTGCGCGACAAGTTCACGGTTTTCTCCGGCATCTCGCATCCGGACATCGGTGGCGACCACGCCTCGGAGGTGTGTTTCCTCACGAGCGCGAAGCGGCCGCGGTCGAGCAATTTTCGCAACTCGATCTCGCTCGATGTCGTCGCGGCGAAGCACGTCGGCAATGCGACGCGCTTCCCGCTGCTCGCCCTCTCGACGATGGAAGGCGGCGCGCTGACACACACCACCACGGGTGCGCCGATTCCCGCGATTTACAAACCGTCCGAGGTTTTCGCCCGCCTCTTCCTCGCGGGGAAGGCGACGGATGTGAAAAAGGAAATGGAGCGGCTCAAGCGCGGCCAGAGTGTGCTCGACAGCATGGGGTCCAGCTTTGCCTCGCTGAAGAACACGCTCGGCAATCGCGACCGGCAGCAGATCGCGGATTACGCCGATGCGGTGCGCGACATGGAGCGGCAGCTCCAGGCGAACGAGGCATGGGCGGTGCGCCCGAAGCCGGTGGTCGATGAGAAGCCGCCGGAGGATCCGGATTCGCGCAGGGACATCGTCGGCTGCTCGCGGCTCATGTTCAATCTCACGCGGCTCGCCTTGCAGACGGACTCGACGCGCGTGGTTTCGATTTTCATCAAGGGACTCGAGGGGCCGCCGTTGATCGAGGGCGTCATCGAGGCGCATCACACGCTCACGCACCACGCGCACAATGCGGGGAAGCTCGCGCAGTTGCAGATCATCGAGCGGGCGGAGATGGCGGTGTTCCGCGATTTCCTCGTCTCGCTGCGGGACACGAAGGAAGGCGCGGGCAGCCTTCTCGACAGCACGCAGATTTTGCTCGGCAGCAATCTCGGCGACGCCAGCGGTCACGGCACGAGCAACCTCCCGATCCTGCTTGCTGGCGGCGGCTACAAGCACGGCCAGCACATCGCCGGGGACACGAAGAACAACACGCCGCTCGCGAAGCTCTTCGTGAACATGCTCCAGCGTTTCGGCGTGGAGACGAACATGTTCGGCTCCGGCACGGGGACGATCGACGGGCTGGTGTAATTTCAGTCTGCCGCTGCGATGGGATTCTGTTTGTGTGAATGGGAAATGCGCGGCGTGATTTTTTCCGCCGGGAAGAACCGAAGAAGGAAGTTCGCGGGTAGGGCGGGTTTTCAACCCGCCGTTCCGGGTATTCTACCCGCAACATCGACCGTCGAGTGGCGCGAATCCGGGAACGACGTCTGTCCTGCATCCGGTGCGCCGGGTAGAATACCCGGCGCGGCGGGTTGAAAACCCGCCCTACCCAAACATCATCGTCACGCACATGAAACCAACTCCCGCCCTCCTCGCTGCCCTCGCATTCGGCTGCGCCAGCCTGCCCGCCGCCGAGGATGCCGCAGCGGCGTTTCAATCCCGCATTCACCCGCTGCTCAATTCCTACTGCACGAAATGCCACGGCACGGAGAAGCAGAAGGCGAAGATCAATCTCGACGGCGCGCGCAATCCCGAGCAGCTCGCCGCCGAGCAGGAAACTTGGTTCCGCGTGCTCGAACAATTGCAGTCGGGAGAGATGCCGCCCGATGACGAGAAGCAGCCGACGAAAGCCGAGCGCGCCGCGATGATCGCGTGGATCCGGGGTGAATACACCGGGATGTTGCTTGCGAAGCAAAGTGCCGAGGGACGCAGCAAACTCCGCCGCCTGACTCGCGCCGAATACGCCAACACGATCGAGGACATATTCGGCATCCGTCCTCTCGTGGATCGCAATCTGCCGCCCGATGGCCGCGTGGACGGCTACGACAAGGTGGCGACCGCGCTGCCGCTTTCATCCGAGGGCGCGATGGGCTATTTCGCGATGGCGGAGGATGTCCTCGGGTGGATGCTGAAGACCGTGCCGCGGGGAAAAAAGCCGGCGGTCGCGGCGGGCAATCCTTTTCGCGCGGACAAAGGCGGCGATGATTTGCTGAAGGCGGGGACGCCCGCGCCGCCCGCGGTCAACCCGGAGGCGAGCCGGACCACGCGGACGCCGGCTTTCCAAAGCGAGCAATCCAAGGGGCACATCCTGGAATTGCCGGATGGCTGGATGGTGTCGTTCAACTCCGACACGACCTCGGGGCCGATGAAATACGGGAGCAAGACGCCCGGCATGCACAAGGTCCGCCTCTCGGTCTATGGCTATCAGACGGACAAGCCGCTGGCCTTCGGAGTTTACGTGCGGAAATCGGCGGGGCTGACGCAGGAACTCGAACTCGCGAAAGTGCTCGAAGCGCCGCCAGGCAAACCCACCGTGATCGAGACGGAGATCTACATCGAGGCGCGATGGGGCATGCGGCTGATCCCGTTCGGCCTCGGCGTGCCGGTGCCGAAGAATAGCCTCGCGAGTAAATGCACCGCGCCCGGCCTCGCGTTTCAATGGATGGAGGACGTGGAGCCGGAGACGCCGCTGCCGGGCTACCGCTGGCTCACGGCGGATTTCAGCGATGCGCTGAAGCAGGAGATGTTGAAACCCATCGGCGGTGGCAAGGCGGCGAAGTCCATGGACCGGCAGGAGCTGAAGACGGCAATGAGCGCGACATTTCAGCGGGTCGGCGCGCGGCTTTTCCGGCGCGATCTCACCGCGGCGGAAATCACCGCGCTCACCGGGGACATGGCGCGGCAGACGGATGTCGGCGTTCCCGTGGCCGCGGCGTTCGTGGGCCGGATCACCGCGATGCTCACCTCGGCGCATTTCCTCAGCGTGGTCGAGGCGCCCGGTCCGCTCTCGGACTTCGCACTCGCCTCGCGCCTCTCGTATTTCCTGTGGAACTCCGCGCCCGATGAGACGCTGCTCGCCATCGCGCGCGAAGGGAAGCTGCGCGACGGAATGGTGCTCGCCGCGCAGACGGAGCGGCTGCTGAAGGATCCGAAGTCGCGCCGTTTCGTGAATGATTTCACCGACCAATGGCTCGGCGTGCGCGGCATTGATGACACCACGCCGGACGGCAAGCTCTACCCGGAATACGCGAAGAACGAGCTGCTCAAGCACGCAAGCGTCTTCGAGACGCATGCCTTCTTCGGGCGGATGCTCGATGAAAATCTCAGCGTGCGGAATTTCGTCGCGCCCACGTGGGCGCTCGTGAACGAACCGCTCGCGAAGCTCTACGGCATCCCCGGCGTGACCGGCTCCGAATTGCAAAAGGTAAACCTGCCCGCGTCCTCGCCGCACGGCGGACTCTGGACGCAATCCGCCGTGCTGAAAGTGACCGCCAACGGCAGCTACACCTCGCCCGTGAAACGCGGCGTGTGGGTCGCCGAGCGCCTGCTCGGAACGCCGATTCCGCCGCCGCCGCCCGACACCCCCGCGGTGGACCCCGACACGCGCGGCGCGAAGACGCTCCGCGAGCAGCTCGCCCTGCACAGCAAGGAAGTCTCGTGCCGCTCCTGCCATGCGATCTTCGATCCCTACGGCTTCGCGCTCGAGAGCTTCGATGTCACCGGCGGCTTCCGCAAAAACTACCGCGCACTGAACGCGGAGGTCGTCGCGCTTCCTCCGCAGGAACGAAAAGGAAAGCCCCTCTGGCGCGACGGCCTGCCCGTGGATTGCAGCGGGAAAACGCCCGCCGGCCAGCCGTTCGCCGGAATCGCCGAACTGCGGCAGATGCTCGCCAAGAACCCCGAACAACTCGCCCGCGGCGTCACGCGCCATCTCATCACCTACGCGACCGGAGCGCCGCCGACGCGCATCGATGAACCTGCCATCGCGGCCATCGTGCAAAACGCCGCGCCCGGTGAATACGGATTGCGCTCGCTGGTCCACGCGGTCGTGCAGAGCGAATTGTTCCGCCGGAAATAATGCGATTTCTCCGGTCCTGTTGCCAGATGACGGCGCGAGACTGGAAAGTAGCGTAGCTCTCCAGAGCTGCGCGGGGGGAATCCGCACGTGAAGCCTCATGTTGCGCAGCTCTGGAGAGCTACGCTATGGCACCCCGCCGCCACCTCCTGCACTCCGGCGTTCCGTCTGAATAAATCGTATAAGCCAGCGCACCAGACGGGTGACGCTCGCAGCGGCGCAGCGAGGAAAACCGCAACGGCAGCCCATTCAGCAGACTGGCGGCAGCGGTCGTAGCCAATTGCCCGGAATCTGGCTGCGCCCGTAGTCGGAATGGCTGGATCACTGAGCAGCAATCCGCGCCTTCTTCGGCAGGTCCCGCTCGCGCAGCCAGGCGAAGATCACGGGGGTGACGACGAGGATGTGGAGCAGGCTGCTGAGCATTCCGCCGATGACGGGCGCGGCGAGCGGCTTCATCACTTCCGCGCCGGTGCGCGTGCTCCACATGATGGGCAACAGGCTCGCGACGATCGTGGCGACGGTCATCACCTTTGGGCGCAGCCGCAGCCGCGCACCTTCGCGGATCGCGGCGATCAAATCGGCGCGGGTGAATGTGTCTCCGAGCGCCTTCATTTTCTGCGCCAGCGCTTCCTCGAGATAAACGACCATGACCACGCCCGTCTGGATCGCGGTGCCGAAGAGCGCGATGTAGCCGACGGCGACGGCGGCGCTGAAATTGTAGCCGAGGGCGTATTGCAAGAACACGCCGCCCGTGAGCGCGAAGGGCACGGCGAGGATGACGTGAGCGGCTTCCTTTGCGCTGCCATAGACGATGTAGAGCAGCAGGAAAATCACCACGAGCACGCACGGGACGACGAGCCACATCGTGTCAATGAGCCGGAGCTGATTTTCGTATTCGCCGGCGAACTCGAACTTCACGCCGGGCGGGCGCGGGATTGCTTCGACCCGCTCTTTCACCTCCTTCACGAAACCCGCGAGATCGCGGCCCTGCACGTTGGCCTGCACGTAGCTTTTCAGTCGGCCGTTTTCGCTCTGAATTTCGTTTGGCCCGCTGGTGCGGCGGATGGTGGCGACCTGTGCGAGGGGGATGTGCTTCCCGCCCGGTGTGCCGATGAGCAGCGAGCCGATGCGCTCGATGTCGTCTCGCTCCTCGCGGGCAAGGCGGACCTGGATGGGGACGCGCACGCGGCCTTCGATGGTCGTGGCGACCTTGCGTCCGCCGAGCCCGGCCTCGATGGCGGCGAAGAGTTGCTCCGCGCGCAGGCCAAAGCGCCCGGCGGCCTCGCGATCAATTTCGATTTCCAAATACGGTTTGCCCTGCACACGCAGCGGCGAGACGCCCGCGGCGCCATGGACTTCGCGGATGGCGCGCTCGACGTCGGATGTGATGCGCTGGAGAGTGTCGAGATCATCGCCGAGAATCTTCACGCCGAGCTGCGCACGGATGCCGGTCGCGAGCATCAGGCGGCGATTTTCGATGGGCTGCAAAAATGCGCCGGGCACGTAGCCGGGCACCTGCGCGAGTTTGTCCGTCAGCTCGTGCTGGAGCTTTTCAAGCGTCATGTCTTTGCGCCATTGCTCCTTCGGTTTCAGCATGATGGTTGTCTCGACCATCTCCACCGGCGCGGGGTCGGTCGCCGTTTCCGCGCGGCCGAGTTTGCCACCGACGCTGAGCACTTCGGGCGTGGCGGCGATCACGCGATCCTGCCATGCGAGCACGCGCTTCACCTCGGTGAGACTCGTGGTGGGGATGAACACGGGCATGAAGAGCAGGCTGCCCTCGTTCAGCGGCGGCATGAATTCGCCGCCGATTCCCACGAACGCATTTTGCACGCGCGGCCAGTGATCGAGCTTCGCGAGCACCGCGCGCGGCAGCCCGAGCGCGAGCGTGAGCGCGGCGGCGAGCATGAGTGCGGCGATGGCGAGCACGGTCTTGCGGCGGCGCAGCGCCCAGTCGAGCACGGGATCGTAAATGCGGAGCAGCGCGCGCATCACCCAGTTGTCCTCCTCGCGGTGGAACGGCCCGCGCACGAGCAGCGCACACAGCACGGGCACGATGGTCACCGCGAGCAACGTCGAGCCGACCATCGCGAAGGTCTTCGTGAAGGCGAGCGGGTGGAAGAGCTTCCCTTCCTGCCCCGTGAGCGCGAACACCGGCACGAACGCGAGGATGATGATCGCCATCGCGAAGAAGATCGGGCGGCCGACCTGCTGCGCGGCCTTCAGCGTGACCTCCCATGTTTCGCGTGCTGTGAGGCGACAGTGCTCAGTGCTCAGTCGGTCAGTGCTCAGTATTTTTGCTTCGGTGCCGCCTGCCCCGACTGAGCACTGAGCACTGAGCACTGAGCACTTCTTCTCCTCCTCCGCCTTCTCGCATTGCCGGATCACATTCTCCGTAATGACGATCGCCGCATCCACGAGCACGCCGATGGCGATGGCGATGCCGGCGAGCGACATGATGTTCGATGTGATGCCAAACTGCCGCATGAGCACGAACGCGATGAGGATCGAAACCGGCAACGGGAACGTGACGATGAGGATGCTGCGGAAGTGGAACAGGAAGATGACGTGCGCGAGCGTGACGAGGAGGACTTCCTCGATGAGCGCGTGCTTGAGTGTGCCGATGGTGCGATCGATCAGTTCGCTGCGATCGTAGAACGGCTTGATGCTCACGCCCGGAGGCAGGCTCGGCGCGATACGCGCGATTTCTTCCTTCACGGCTTTGATGACCGCATGTGCATTCTCACCCGTGCGCATCACGACCACACCGCCGACGACTTCGTGGCCGTTCACATCGAGCGCGCCGCGGCGGAAGTCGCCGCCGACCTCGATGCGCGCGACATCGCGCAGGAAAATGGGTGTGCCATCGCGCTCGCGCAGGACGACGTTTTCGAGATCGGTCGCATTCTTCACGAGTCCGAGTCCGCGGACGACAAACTCCATCCCGTTTTCCTCGATGACCCTGCCGCCAACGTTGAGGCTGCTCTGCCCGACCGCCGTCATCACCTCATCGAGCGACACGCCTGCGGCCTTCATTTTGAACGATGACACCTCGACCTGCCACTGCCGCACAAAGCCGCCGACACTCGCGACCTCGGCGACTCCCGGTACACTTTGCAGAGCGTAGCGGATGGAATAATCCTGTTCCGCGCGCAGTCGCCCGAGATCGTAGCCACCCTGCGGCGCACTCTTCGGATCCACGGCGAGGTAATATTGGTACACCCAGCCGAGGCCGCTGGCGTCCGGGCCGAGCTTTGGCGCGACGCCGACAGGCAAGCTGTCGCCAATCGAGTTCAGCCGCTCGAGGACGCGCGAGCGCGCGAAGTAGTTGTCCACATCATCGCGGAAAATGACCGTGAGCAGCGAGAAGCCGAACATGCTCTGTGCGCGCACGGCCTTCACGCCTGCGAGCCCCTGAAGCTGGGTGGAGAGCGGATACGTGACCTGATCCTCGACTTCGCGCGGCGCGCGGCCCTCCCAGTCGGCGAAGACGATGACCTGGTTTTCGCTGAGGTCCGGAATCGCATCCACCGGCGCACGGCGCACCTCGAAGATGCCGAGCGCGATGATCAGCAGCGTGCCGCATCCGACGAGGAAGCGGTTCCGCAGCGACCATTCGATCAGTCTCGGAATCATGTCGCGAAGTTCGGTTCGGATTTGTTGCCGCAAAAAGGCGCAGGAGGCGCAAAAAGGGCATCAAGATTCTGGAGACGAGGACGGCATGGCGGGCAGGATGCCCATGATGGGTCTGCGGACGGTGAACCGCAGGCCGATGCGGTTGCCGTGTCACGCGGCGGCGATGGCGTCTTGGAGGACATATTTTTGGATTTCGTATTTTCTGCCGCCGAAGTTGATCAGCAGGCCATGCTCGATCCGGGCGGCACGCATGCAGGCGAGCAGTTGTGCGGTGTGTTCGTTGTCGAGTGACTTCACGGCCTTGATTTCGACGAGGAGTTCTTTCGACACGTGCAGGTCGGCCTTGAAGTCGCCCAGTCCGGTCCCGTCCTCATCGAACACCGCAATTGGCCATTCCTTTTCGACTTCGATGCCCGCTTTCCGCAGCCGGTGAAGCAGCGCATTCTGGTAGATTTTTTCGACGTGTCCGTTGCGATGATGGCGATGAATCTCGAAACCCGTCTGGCGAACAATGTCGCACAGAGCGAAGATTTCCTTCGTCGTCATCCGAATGGCGTGCTGCGTATTGGCCGGGTTCTGTGGGTCTGTGTTCATGTCCATATTTTTTGCGCCTCCTGCGCCTTGTTGCGGCAAAAAAATCTAGGGGCGCACCTCCGCGCCGCATTCGAGCATCTCCGCGCCCCACCACGGATTCCGGAGTTTCGCGGCGAACTGGACCCATCGTCCGCGTTCCTTCGGCGCGCTGGGGACGTTGCCCTTCGCCATGTCGCACGCGAAAATTTTCACGGCGTCCAATCCGTCATCCTCGCGGCGCAGGTCGAGCGCGAAATCCGCAGTGGCCTCGCTCAGCGGATAAAATGCGGCGCGCTGTGCGGCGATGTCACCGGTGTCCGGCAGCTTGGCGAGCGCGGTGAGTTTCTCAGCCCGCGCCTTGAACTCCTCGCCGAGTACGCCGGCAGGCTTGGCGAGTTTTGCAGCGGTCGCGCGGAAATCCGCGGCCTTGTCGGAGGAGAGTGCCTCACCGAGCGAGGATACGACTGCAAAAAAATCGAGGGCCGCCTTGCGTTGCACGTCAGTGAGCGTGTGACGCTTCGTGCTCGGCGGCTCCGGCGGACGGTTGATCTGCGACTGTCCGTCCAGCAGCAGATTGCCGGAGGTGACGACACGGTCGCCCTCGGCGAGACCGCCTGCGATTTCCCACAGCACATCTCCCGCGACACCGACCTGGACGTCGCGTGGCTCGTACACGCCCGCGCTCTTCTCGACATATACGACCGGACGCCCGGCGGGCCACAATACGGCGGTGCGCGGGACGGTGAGTGTCGGCGCGGTCTCCGACGTGATGCGGCCCTCGGCATACAGCTTGTGCAGCAGTTCGTGGCGATGCTTGCCGGGTTCGTTCGTCAGCGGGTTGTCGAGCACTGCGCGCACGCGGGCGCTGCGCGTCTCGGGGCTCAGGTTTGGATCGATGAACGCAACTGGTGCGCGCATGATGCGACCCGGCAGTGCGGGCGTGCTGATCTCCACGTCCGCGCCCATTTTCACCCATTGCAGATCGCGCTCGTACACCTCAAAGACGAACCACATCTTCGAAAAGTCAGCGACTTCGAAAAGCAGATCGCCCTCCTTCACATACTGGCCTTCATAAACCTTGCGTGCGACGACGGTGCCGGTGATCGGCGAGAGGATTTTCAACTCCGAAGGCAGATTGCCGCGCGCGGTGGCGGCGTCGAGTTCGGTGCCGGACATGCCGTGGCGGAGCAGGCGTTCGCGGATGCCCGCCATCAGCTGGTCGCGCTGATCCGAGCGGGCCTGGCTGGCGAATACTTGGTACTCGGCGAGCTTCGAGCGGAGCACGGGGCTGTAGAGCGAGGCCAGCGGCTGGCCTGCTTCGACTTCGGCGCCGACGAAATTGATGAAGAGCTTCTCGATGCGCCCATCCGCCGTTGCGCTCAGGCGGTTGTGCTTGCTGTCGTCGTCGTCCACCATGCCGGCGACGCGGATCGTGCGGCGGATGCTTTGCTTCACGACCGGCACGGTCTCGATGCCGGTGACGGTCACCCCCTGCCTGCCGAGTGTGACGAGTTCCGTGCTCGCATCGAAACCCGACTCGCCCTCGTAAACGGGTGAAAGCTCCATGCCGCAGATTGTACAGCGGCCCGGTTTGTCGGATCTCACCCATGGGTGCATGGCGCTCTGATAGTAGAGCACCTTGCGCCTGGCGGGACCGGCGGTGTGTGTCTGACCGTGCTGGCCGAACCACCAGCCTGCAAATGCGGCGGCGGCGATGAGAAGGAGGATGAGAAATTTTTTCATGAGTCTGAGAGTTAGCGTTGACGTTCACCAAGCCCGCGCGCGTTCACCGCACGTGGGCACACCTCTGGCGTCAGCGCACTCTCAGACCGTCCAAATGCAACGCACCGACTGGAACGAATGGCCTGCGGTCGCTCCTCGCGGCACGACGCGTTCGCTGGGGAAAATGACCGTCTCGACGGAGGCTGGCATCCGCAGGGCAACGCATTGTTCGGGCGCTGCTGGCTGGCTCTGCTGCGAGGCGCGCGACCCGGGCTCGGCCGGTTGCGGCACGGGTGAGCGGTTTTCCGGAGCGGAGCAGCACGACGGCGCGGGAGGATTCTTGCAGCATCCGCAAGTGCGGGTGGTCTTGGGCGAACCGCAGTCCCACACCGAAGTCGCGGGCGCAAAGCCGACGCTCATCGCGACGGCGAGGAGCAACTTGACGACATGGGCCGCGAAGGACTGCATGATATGAATCCAGTCGCCCGGTTCTGGATTTGTTCAATGGGTATTTGCCAGTCGGGGGGGGGCGGGTGCGATTCATTTCAGGTCCAAGAAAGCGTGGCGCTAAATCAAGCAGGGGCGCTTTGAAAGCGCCCTCTCGATGCGGTCGCTCCGCGCCGCATCGAGCCAGAGGCGTGGGGAGCTCAGGGGATCTGCGGAGTTCGAGGATCTTTTCGCATTGCCACGGTCCTGGCTGGCAGCGGCGCGGAGCGACCGCTGCCAGAGGGCGCTATCAAAGCGCCCCTCCTTGCGTCCGCCTCGACCTGCACAATGTCGCTCTGGACACGACTCAAATCACGCCCTGGGGTTCCGCTGCGTGGGATGGATCATCCCGCGGCTTTGCGCAGCTCGTCGGCGCGCGCCCGGAGTTCGGGTGCAAGCCCGGTGGGCAATCGCCGCAGATCGTAGTCGCGGAGAAATGCAGTGCGGGTGGCGCTTTTCTGAGCAGCGGCGAGCGCGAGATGGATCAGCGGATGGGTCGGATCGAGAGCGTAGGCACGGTCCAGATCGGATGGGGATGCGCTGGCGGTGATGAGTGCGTCGGCTGCCTCGCGGCACGTCATCGTTCCGCCGGGGCGAACGGATTTTTCCGGGCCGTGGGTGAGGCGGTGGCGGGCGATGTCGGCGTACCGCGTGATCTCGATGGTGAGCGCGGCGAGCACTTCGGCACGGCAGAGGCGCCAGTCGGACGGAGGCAGATCGGCGAGTTCACCGTCGTCGGTCAGCGTCCGTGCGGCCAGCATGCGGAGGAAGCCGGGGAACCATGCGGGTGAGGAGAGCGGGGTGCCGAGGATTTCCCAGAGGTGCGCGGTCTTGTCGTCGGAAGCGGTGAGGATCTGCGTGCCGTCTGCGCTGAAGTGCGCGCTGCGAACCCGGGCGGCGTGGCCGGCGAGGATGGCGATGGGCCGTCCGGTCGCGGCGTCCCAGATGCGCGCGGTCTTGTCGTCCGACGCGGTGACGATGCGCGTGCCATCCGGGCTGAATTGCGCGGTCCATACCACACCATCGTGACCCGGAAGCGTGGCGAGCAGCTTCCTCGTGGCTGCGTCCCAGATGCATGCGGTCTTGTCGCTGGATGCAGTGACGATGCGGGTGCCGGCGGGGTCGAACTTCGCGCTCCGTACGGCGTCCTGATGACCCGAAAGCGCGGCGATGGCTTTGCCCGAGGCGAGATCCCAGATGCGCGCGGTCTTGTCGGATGCGGCGGTGATGACGAGCGAACCATCCGCGCTGAACTGCGCGCTCCAGACGGAACCCTGATGGCCCGCGAGCCGGACCAGCGGTTCGCCCGCGGTGACGTCCCATACGCACGCGGTGCCGTCGGACGATGCGGTGACGATGCGCGTGGCGTCCGGGCTGAATTGCGCGCTCCACACCGAGTCCTCGTGATCGGAAAGAGTGGCGAGCCGTTTCGCGGTATTCGCGTCCCAGATCGATGCGGTCTTGTTGTAGCACGCGGTGACGATGCGGGTGCCGTCGGGGCTGAATTGCGCGCCCAGGACGGAATCCTGATCGTGCGAAAGTGTGGCGATGGCCCTGGCGGTAGCGGCGTTCCAGATGCGCGCCGTCCGGTCCGACGATGCGGTGACGACGAGTGCGCCATCCGGGCTGAAGCGAGCGCTGCGCACGGAGTCCTGATGGCCGGAAAATGTCGCGCTGGATCTGGTGCTGACGAGGTCCCAGATGCGGGCGGTATCGTCGGATGACGCGGTGACAATGCGCGCGCCATCGGGGCTGAATTGCGCGCGCCACACCGCGGCCCGGTGGCCGGAAAATGTGGCGACCAATTTTCCACTCGCTGCCTCCCAGAAGGATGCGGTGTGGTCCGAGGATGCGGTGGCGATGCGCAGGCCGTCGGGACTGAATTGGGCATGGCTGACAGCGCGCTGGTGGCCGGTGAGGGTGGCGATTTCCTTTCCCGATGCCGTGTCCCAGACGCGCGCCGTGTTGTCCGCGGAAGCGGTGACGATCCGTGTGCCGTCGGGACTGAATTGCGCCCAGATCACGGAGTCCCCGTGGCCGGTGAGCGTGCTCAGGACGCGCTCGGCGGAGGCATTCCAGATGCGCGCGGTCTTGTCGTAGGAAGCGGTGACGATGCGCGAACCGTCGGGGCTGAACTGCGCGTTCCAGACGGCGCCCTGATGGCCCGCAAGCGTGGCGATGGCCCTGCCGGTCACGGCGTTCCAGACCATCGCGGTACCATCCGAGGAAGCGGTGACGATGCGTGCGCCATCCGGGCTGAACTGCGCGCTGCGGACCGCGTCCTTGTGGCCTGAGAGTGTGGCGAGTGTGCTTCCCGTGGCCGCGTCCCAAACGCGCGCGGCGGGATCGTCCGACACGGTGACGATGCGCGTTCCATCGGGGCTGAATTGCGCGCTGCTGACGGCGTGTTCATGACCGGAAAGCGTGGCGAGGAGTCTGCCGGTGCCTGCTTCCCAGACCCGCGCAGTGCCGTCCAGGGAAGCGGTGACGATGCGCGTTCCGTCGGGGCTGAATTGCGCATGGCTGACGCCGCGTCCGTGGCCGGCGAGACTTGTGACCGCCTGACCGGTGTGAGCGTCCCACACGCGAGCCGTGTTGTCGTAGGAAGCGGTGACGATGCGCGCGCCGTCCAGGCTGAATTGCGCGCTCCACACCGCGCCGCCGTGATCGAGAATGGCGATCGGAGAATGGAGATCCGCGGAGTTCAGCAAAGCGATCGCCTGCTCGGCTGCGAAGGATGACTCCGGTGCGTAATCGCAAGCGCGCGCCAGATAGGCGAGGGCATCGCGATACTGGCCGCGCGCGGCAAGATCGCGTGCAGTCGCACAGTCGGCCCGCGCCGCGCCTGCGAGCAGACGGAGCGCCCGCTCGTGGCGGACCTGAAGTGCGCTGTCCGGGGGTGCGCTGTCCGGGGGTGCGCTGTCCGGGGGTGCGCTGTCCGGG
>Ga0105048_10009522_pt1 | contig 15439 bp, 14 predicted proteins | sample MAT05_FD_78382 | JGI IMG/M metagenome (GOLD analysis project Ga0105048, IMG submission 78382) | Freshwater microbial communities from Lake Fryxell liftoff mats and glacier meltwater in Antarctica - MAT-05 | ecosystem: Environmental > Aquatic > Freshwater > Ice > Liftoff microbial mat | place... | reverse complement strand
GCGAGGTCTGGATCCTGATCGATCCGCCGTACGCAGACCGCAGTGAGTGGTCACTCGTCCCGGCGGCGATCGGGCGCGCGCTGGCGGTGCACCCCAGGGCTCGCCTGATGCTGTGGTACCCGGTCAAGAGCCTGGCGCGGCCCAACGCGATGTTCCTCGAGCTCGCAACGCACACCGAGGGGGTGGCGCTGGAGCTCCTGACCTCGCCGCTCACGTTCAAGAAAAACCGCCTGAATGGCAGCGGACTGATGCTCGCGCGCGCACCGGACGGCGTGATCGAGCAGCTCGCTGCGATCAGCGCCTGGCTCGGCCCGAGGATGTCGGTCGCGGACGGGTTCTGGTCGACGCGCGGGCTGGCCTGGGCTCATCGACCGTAACGGATTTGTCGGATGATTCCGGTCGTGTTAGCTCCTCCGGCCGAGTGAAGGCCGGTCTGCTCGCGCTCCTCGCGGCCTCGGGTCTCGCGTCATCCGCCCACGCGGTCGGCACCTCGACGCCCGCTGTCGATCGACTCACTCAGCCTCGCGAGTGGCTGGCCGGCACCCTCCAGGATCAGCTGGATCGCGACCCGACGCTGGTGCCGTTCGGAAAAGGCGCGATCTTCGTGCCCGCGATGACCAACCCGTTCGACGAGCCGCCGGTCTCGGTGTGGAGCGGCGAGTCGTTCGTCGCCGAAGGCACCACCGGGCAGCGCATCATCCTGTTGCCCGGCACGTACGAGGTCCGCATCGGATCGGGCTCGAGCGACGGCGAGCGCATCGGGATCCAGGCCAGCGTGCGCGAGCGGCAGACCGCGGTGGTCCCGGTGAGCTGGGCGGGCCTCCAGGTCCACGTCGTCGACGCGACCGCCACCAGCTTGCGCGCTTCCTACGAGGTCATCCGCGTCGACGATCGCCAGTACGTCGGCATCGGCTTCGGCACCGACGAGCTCGCCGGCGAGCCGGTGTCGACGTGGATCCTCAGACCCGGCCTCTACAAGATCGTGCGCGTCGGCGAGAACTACCGCGCCCGCCGCGACTTCAGCACCGTGCGCGTCGAGCCCGGTCGCCTCACCCACTTCATGCTCGTCGTCGACCCGGACAACGGCGACTTCATCGGCGGCGGTGAGGTCCCGGAGTCCGAGCTCTTCCGGCCGCGAAACGGCTTCTTCGGCTCGCTCATCCTGGGCGGCGATCTCAGCCTCGCGATCCGCACCAACGGCGTCGGCGTCGCCGACGGCATCACGTTCAACGCGCGCGGGTTCGCCGATGGGAAGCTCTCGTTCGAGATCTACGGCGCGCCTCTACTCCTCCAGATCCAGCTCGAGGAGCAGCAGACCAAGAGCCCCAACCTCCCCTTCCAGAACTCGAACGACCGCCTGAAGCTCGACGCGCTCTACGTCTATCCGCTCGAGCCGTGGGTCGGCCCGTACGTGCGGGCCGGCGCCGAGACCAACCTGTTCAACGTCAGCGAGCCCTTCGAAGAGGCGACCAACGTGCGCGTGCATCGGCTCGACGGCAGCACACCGGAGAGCACGACCGACAACTTCCGCCTGCGCCCGCCGATCGGCCTGACGCGCGTGAAGGAGGGCGCGGGGCTGCACTTGCGGGTGTTCAAGGCGCTGTTCGGCGAGGCCTCGGTCCGCGCCGGTGTGGGCGCGCGCCACCGCCTCACGCGCGATCTGTTCGTTCCCGCGACGGGCGCCGAGGACATCCCGGACGACGACGTCGTCGACTACGAGGAGATCGACAGCACGCACCAGATCGGCATCGAGGCCACGATGGTGGCGGTGCTGCGCCTCGATCGCTACGCGATCCTCAACGTCGACCTCGACGCGCTGGTGCCGTTCGACGATCCGGGCGCGCTCATCCTCGACATGGAGGCCTCGGTCTCCGCTCGCATCACCAGCTACGTCAGCGTGAACTACGCGCTCCGCTTGCGGCAGGACGCGGCGCTCTCGCCCGATCCGGCGATCGAGCAGGACATCCGCCTGCGCTTCTCCCTGGAGCTCTTGTGATCGCGCTCGAGGGCAAGCTGGTCGCGTCGTCGATCGCCGAGCAGTCGGCGCGGCTCGTCGACGCGCAAAAGGAGAGCGGGCCGGTGTCGCTCGATCTCTCCGCCGTGACCGAGGCCGACAGCGCCGGCGTCGCGATGCTGGCAGTGTTCGCGCGCGACATGACCCGCGCGGGCCGGCCGGTCTCGCTGGTGGGCGCATCACCCGAGCTGCGCCGCACGCTCGATCTGTTCCCCTTCCCCGCCGACGGCTCCGGTGGCGAGCGACCTCCGGGCCCCGGGCTGGCGGAGCGCATCGGCGTTTCGGCCGACGAAGCCCGCGACGTCGTCGTCCAGTACCTGGTGCTCGTCTCGGACACCGCCTGGTTCTTGATCACCGGCCCCTTCATCCGAAACGGCATCCGCTGGGATCAGGTGGTGTACGAGATGGCGGCGATGGGCAGCCGCGCGCTCGGGGTGGTGGGCCTGATCTCGTTCCTGGTCGGCGCGACGATGGCGCTCCAGAGCGCGGAGCAGCTGCGCACGTTCGGCGCGAACATCTTCGTCGTGGACCTGATCGGCATCTCGATGACCCGCGAGCTCGGCCCGCTGATGGCGGCGATCGTCGTCGCGGGCCGGAGCGGCTCGGCGGTCGCAGCCGAGATCGGCACGATGGTGATCACCGAGGAGGTCGACGCGCTGAAGACCATGGGCATGCACCCGACCCGCTATCTGGTGGTGCCGAAGGTCCTGGCGATCACGCTCACCCAGCCGATGATCACGGTGCTCGCGAACCTCACCGGCATCATCGGCGGGTTCCTGGTCGGCGTGCTGTATCTCGACATCGGCCCCCAGACCTTCATCGATCGGTTGATCCAGACGCTGCAGATGAAGGACGTGCTCACCGGCCTGGTGAAGAGCGTCATGTTCGCGCAGCTCATCGTCACCGTCGGCGCGTTGTGCGGATTTCGCACCGCGGGCGGCGCCGACGCGGTCGGCCGCAGCACCACCACCAGCGTCGTCGCCGGGATCTTCTCGGTGATCGTCGCCGACACTCTGGCCAGTCTTCTGTTCTACTTTTGAGGTCTTTTTGATGCACACGCTCGAAGTCAAAAGCCTGGTGGCGAAGTACGGAGACCGCACGGTGCTCGACGGCGTGAACATGACCGTCGACAAGGGCGAGGTGCACGTCATCCTCGGCGGATCGGGCTGCGGAAAGAGCACCCTGCTCAAGCACGTGATCGGCCTGTTGCAGCCGGCTGACGGGGAGATCCTGCTGCTCGGCCAGGACCTCAGCAAGATCGACGAGAAGGAGCGCAACGCGGTGCTCTCGCGCATCGGCATGCTCTTCCAGGGCGGCGCGCTGCTGAACTCGCTCACCGTCGGCGAGAACGTCGCGCTCCCGATCCGCCAGCGCACCCAGCTCCCCGAGGCGGTCGTGCAGGAGATGGTGGAGATGAAGCTGGCCCTCGTGCAGATGTCGCACGCGGTGAAGCTGACGCCGCCGGAGCTCTCGGGCGGCATGAAGAAGCGGGCCGCGCTGGCCCGCGCGATGGCCACGGATCCCGAGATCCTGTTCTGCGACGAGCCGAGCGCGGGGCTCGACCCGATCACCTCGTCGTCGCTCGACGAGCTGCTCTTGAACCTCAAATCGCGCTTCGGGATGTCGGTGGTGGTCGTGACCCACGAGCTCGCGAGCATCGAGAAGATCGCCGACACGGTGACGATGCTGGAGAAGGGCAAGGTCGTGGCCAGCGGACCGCTGAAAGAGGTGCAGGCGATGGATCATCCGATGGTGCGCGCTTTCTTCGATCGGCAGAGCGAGAACGCCAACGACGCCCGCACTCAGTCCGTGCTCTCGGCGTTCGGAGGTGCTTCGTGAACCTCACTCGCGCAGAGAAGGTCCGCCTGGGCATATTCGTGGGCACCGCGAGCGCGGTGCTCCTCGGCACCGTCATCGTGCTCGCCGGGCTGAAGGCGTTCGAGTCGCGCGACGAGTACCGCGTCCGCTTCTCCGACAACGTCGGCGGCCTCGAGGTCAGCGCGCAGGTGAAATATCAGGGCCTGCGGGTCGGACGGGTGGACGCGATGCACATCGCCGCCGACGATCCCTCGAAGATCGAGGTCGTGCTCTCGGTCGAGACGGGCACGGTCCTCTACACCGGCACCACCGCGTCGATGGAGTCGAGCGGTCTCACCGGCCTCAAGAACATCAACCTCAGCCCGGGCGACCCGCGGCAGGCGGTGCTCCCGCCGGGATCGATGCTGCCCACCGAGAAGTCGTTCTTCGACAAGCTCACCGGGCAGGCCGAGGCGATCACGCTGAAGGTCGAGACGATCGCCAACCAGCTCGCGACCTGGACCAGCGAGGAGAACCGCATCCGAATCGAGACGATCCTCGACAACATGTCGAACCTCACCGCGAGCACCAACCGGCTGGTCACCGACGTGCGCGAGCCGCTGACCGCCGCCCTGACCGAGGTGGCCAAGAGCGGCAACTCGGTGCGCGCGACGGCGGACGCGACGACCAAGACGCTCAACGAGGTCCGCGACGAGCTGCGGCTGACGCTGGAAGCGGCGCGCGGGACGCTGGTCGAGACGCGGCGGATCATGACCGCGATCGACAACAAGCAGCTCTCCGAGACGGTGTCGGCCGCCGCGTCGTCGATGCGCTCGCTCGACAAGCGGCTCTCGAGCGCGGAGCTGGGCATCACCATCGATCGCATCGGGCGAGCGATGGCGAAGCTGGCAAACCTGATGGACGACCTCGAGCTGACGGTGCGCGCCGGTCGCGAGGACGTGATCATGAGCCTCAAACATGTGCGGCAAGCCACCGAGGACCTGCGAGAGTTCAGCCGCATCATCGCGCAGGACCCCTCGGTGCTCGTCCGTGGATCGGAGGCCAAAGAGTGAGACTCGTGTTGTGCGCGCTGGCTCTGCTCGCCACCAGCTGCTTCGGCGCGGTGTCGAACTCGCGCAGCTACTACGTCCTGAACTCGGATCCGGGATCGCGCCCGCCCGAGCCCTCGATCACGGGATCGTTGCGCGTGCAGAACCTCGACGCAGACGCGGCGTACGAGAAGTTCCAGCTCGTCGTGCGCAAGAATCCGTTCGAGCTGCGCTACTCCGATCTGCACGTCTGGGCGGTGAAGCCGAACCAGATGATCAGCGACATCATCGCGCGCACGCTGCTCGAGACCGGCGCGTTCGAGGACGTCTTCCGCAACCTCCGCGATCGCCGGCCGGATTACACGCTGGGCGGAGATCTGAACGCGCTCGAGATCTACGACAGCGACGACGTCTGGTACGCGCACCTCGCGCTGTCGCTGCGGCTCACGCGCTTCGAGGACGGCGCTCAGCTCTGGCAGATGAGCTACGACCAGCGGAAGCTGGTGCCCTCGCGGACCCACGCGCAGGCGGTGCGTGCGCTGTCCGAGCTACTCTCGGCGGCGGTGCGCCAGGCCTACGTCGAGCTGCGCGAGAAGGGCCTGCAGGTGAAGACGGTCGATCTCCCGGCGGGTGCGCCCGGGACGCCCGAGACGAATGACGCGCCGGGCCCTGAAGATCCGGACGAGCCGATCTACGTGCCCGAGCCGACACCGCAGTAAGCGCGTCCGCGTGCGCCCTGCGTCGCGTGTGAGCATGACCGGCGGTCGGTCACGCGATCGCGCTTTCACCGCCGGGTGCCAGGTCGTAATTCATACGGAAATTGTCGTGCGGATCATGTCGCCCGCTGTCGCACTGTAAACGCGCGTCCTCAGGCGCACGCGCTGCGTTCGCGCTCATACGACGTCGGGCGGACGGGACGCGCGTCCGATGAAGCGCGAGCTTCGTTCGTATGACGCACGTACGAAGCCTCGCGTTGATGCTCCTCTTCACCGCCTGCGGCGGCGCCCAGGGCGAGATCGGCGGCGAGGAGCCCTACGATCAGAGCTCCGACGAGGCGACCGGGGCCGACGCGATCGCCCTCGCGGCCCGCGCCCGGGTGTGGCGGACCAGCGCCTCGCTCGTGACCTGCGGCGCGCGCAACGTCGAAGAGGACTACTCGAGCGGCCGCTACAACGTGCATCGCTGGGCGGTGACGCTGCCCGAGGGCGCGACCGAGATCGCCTTTGCGCGCACCGCCGGCACGTGGCAGCCGGCGATCGTGATCGCGCTGGCCGACGGCACCTTCGTGACCGACGGTGAGGCGATCGCCTCCGGGTCCTTGCGCGTCACCGTGAGCGCCACCGGCCGCAGCGGATCGAGCGCGCGGCTCACCATCACCGCCGCGCGATCGACCAGCGTCAGCGTGTACACGACGTCGTGGGCCGCGGTGGACAGCGACTACTCGGCCGCGATCACCACCCGCGCGGACTACACGCTGCGCTTCACCAATGCCTGCGCGCCTCCGCCGCCTCCGCCGCCTCCGCCGCCTCCGCCGCCGGGCATGGGCTGGGCGGCGCTGCACCGCGGCCTCGATCTCTCGGGCAGCCACATCCCGCGCGCGGGGCTCTCGAACTCGACGCTCCGCTCTGCGCTCGGCGTCTCCGTCGAGCCGTACGGCAGCGTCGTCGACTTTGGGGGCCGCTCGTTCGTGCGCGGCACGACCAGCCACTTCGGCGGGCCCAACGACACCGGCGTCACCAGCACCGAGACCGGCGCGATCACCGGCGAGCGCCTGAGGGGCCTCAACAACCCGCTGAGCCCGAGCACGTCCACGCTCTCGTCGCGCCCGCAGGACTACTACTACGTGGCGATGCGCTTCGATTACTCGCAGAACGGCCGCAGCTTCTGGCAGAACGCGCGGCTCCTGGTGGTGAACCCGGCGAACGGCCGCGCGATCGTGGTGCGCCCGGTGGACTGGGGCCCCAACACGCGCACCCGCCGCGTGCTCGATCTGTCGCCGCAGGCGATGACCTCGCTCGGCATGACCACCGACGACAACGCGCTGGTCTCGTTCGCGGCGCCGGGGAGCCCGCTCGGCCTCGTGCGCTGAATCTGGTATGCGACTCGGATGCCGAGCCCGTCCGAGCGCCTGGTCCGGCGCGTCTTCCACGCGCGAGGCTACGCCAGCCGCGAGATCGCGACCTCGATCGGGAAGGTGCACTACCTCGAATGCGAGGGCGGCGGCGCGCTGCCGCCGATGGTGTTCGTGCACGGCTTCGCGGCGTCGGGCGTGCAGATGGCGCCGCTCGTCGGGTTGATGCGATCGAAGGTGCGACGGGTGACGCTGGTCGATCTGCCCGGTCACGGCTTCTCGGAGATCCCGAGCGGCGTGTTCGACACCGACGCGCTGCTTCAGGGGATCATCGAGGCGCTCGGCGGGATCATCCGCGAGCCGGTGGTGCTGCTCGGCAACTCGATGGGCGGATACATCTCGCTCCGCTTCGCGCTGCACTCGCCGCAGAAGCTGCAAAAGCTGGTGCTGGTGTCGCCCGGTGGCGCGGCGATGGATCAGGCCACCCTGGATGACATGCGCAAGATCTTCCACGTGCAGTCGCACGGCGATGCGCTGGAGTTCGTCGATCGCTTGCTGGGAAGGCCGAGCCTGATGCGCCACCTCTTCGCGCTGAGCGTGCGGCGTCGGCTCTCGCGAAAAGATCTGCTGGGGGTGCTCGACGCGATCAAGGTCGAGCAGCTCCTCGCGGCGGCCGACGTGGCGAAGCTCGCGGTGCCGGCGCTGGTCGTCTGGGGACAGGGCGATCGCATCCTGCCACGCGAGAACCTGGAGTTCTTTCGCTCGCACCTGCCGGCCCACTCGCGCGTGGTGGAGCCGGCCGGGCTCGGACACTCACCTTATCTCGAAGCGCCGGGGATGCTGGCCAAGCTGGTCCTCGATTTCATGCGGGAGACTCCGTAAGGAGTCCACCCAGGCGCCAACTCCGATCCGACGTGGCACCATCCCGGGTTCGTGCGGCCGCTGCTCCTCGCTCTCATCGTCTTTTCGGGCTGCGGCATCACACGCGACGAGACCATCGACGTGGTCCACGATCCCTGTGGTGGGCTCGCGTTGCACGTCAGCAGCGAAGCGACCGCGGAGGAGAGGAAGAGCGTGATCGAGGCCGCCGAGATCTGGAATGCCATCGCCTGGCTGCATCTTTCGCTGTCGGAATCGCTGGCCGAGGACGAGGGCTCGGTGCCGATCGACTTTCGTGCTGCGCCGCTCGCATTCCTGGGCGTGTACGAAGACGAGAGCGGCGAGGTGCTGGTGAATCGGAGGATCAAAGACGCGCGCGCCCGCGCCATCACTGTGGCGCACGAGGTGGGCCACGCAATGGGGCTGGCGCACGTGACGGAGCGCGCCTCGATCATGAACATCGCGAACACCGAAGTGCTGCCGACGGCCGATGACGAGGCGACGCTCCTCGGGCGCTGGGGCTGCGCGCCCTAGAACTCCCAGCCGATGCGGAGCGACGTGGTCCAGTTGTGCAGCTGGAACTCGGTGTCGCCCACCGGATTCACCAGCTCGTTGTCGAACGCCGGGCGGAAATCGAAGCGCGCATCTGCGATCAGCCCTTCGTAGCGGAACGCGAGGCCGGCACCGACCGGGATCTCCGCGACGTTGTCGCTGTCGTTGACGCTCGAGGTGTTGAAGCTCGTGTTGGTCAGATCGTAGTGCCGCCAGCCGGCCCCCACGAAGGCGTACGGCTGGAACATCGTATCCGCGAGGATGTTCCAGCGGGCGAGCGCTTCCGCGCCGGACGAGATGAGCATCGCCGAGTCATCGAGGCCGAGCGTGGTCAGCTCCTGCGCCGAGCCGTTGTACGCGACCTCGGCGGCGAAGTGCATGCGCGTGCCGATCGTCAGGCGCGCGGTCCACGCGCCGCCCGTGTTGGCGAGGTCTCGCATGCGGTCGTCGGTGAAGCCGGTGACGCCACCGCCGACCTCGGCCGCGATGCCGATCCGCGAGTCGGGGCGATCATCGTCGTCGTCGCTCGCGTAGTACTGGTTCGTCGTGGGCTGCGCGCCGGCGGTGGGCATGAACGTGGGCGGCGGCTGATCGTACTCGGGCAAGGCCTTCACGTCGGCGGGTTTAGTGGGATCATCGGCGGCATCATCGTCATCCATGGTCTGCGTCGAGTCCGATCCGCCGGGCGTGCTCGGTGCGTCCTGGGCAGTGGCGGCGAAGCCAACCAGCGCGAACGCCAGCGGTGCGATAAGTCGGGGAACTATCTTCAAAGTCATGTTGCGAGCTCCTTCTGCCGCGTCCGCGGCGCTCACGACCGGTCGTGCATTCGCCAAGCCACCGTGCCGCGAACGTACGCAGGCCGGTCTTGCGGCGAACAAAGCGCGCAACGTGGAAAAACGTCACGCCGCAGGGGTAGATCGAGGTTGGGGCGATCGCGGGCCTCGTTGTAGAGTCGAGCCTTGCGCTGTCCTCGTTGCATGGCAGAGCTCGCCAACGACGCCAGGTCCTGCCGCGTCTGTGGAGTGACGGTCACGCGCCCGGATCATGTCGACCCGCCGACCGAGGTCATCTCGCTCGACCGACCCCGGCCGCAGACCGATCAAGTGGACACCGACAGCCGCCTCGATCTGTGGGCCCAGCTGTCCGCCGAGCCCGAGCCGAGCTCCTCGGCGATCCCGCAGCCGACGGTGCGGATCGACTTCCCGACTCCACCGCCGCCCCCACGACCGAGCATCGCGCCCGCGCCGCTGAGCGTCCCGCCCGGCCGATCACCGTTCGCCGCGCTGATCAGCGAGGCCATGGGGCTCGAGGCGCGCGAGATCAGCGAGGTCAGCGCGATCAGCGAGGTGGTCCGGATCGAGCTCGAGGAGATCCGCGCCGAGGAGCTGCTCGTCCCGATCGAGGCGGGCGCGCTCGAGTTCGATCTCGTGACCGGCGAGCCGATCAAGCACCGCGGTGGCAAGTCGATCGGCGAGCTCGAAGGCTGGCTCGACTCCGGCTACGAGCGACCGATCAGCGAGGTGCGCCCGCTACCGCAGCTCCGTGGCTCGGTGCCGCTCCGCGGCTCGCAGCCGCCGCCGCGCGGGTCGCAGCCCCCGCCACCTCCGCGCAAGCGCCCGAGCGGCCCGCCGCCCGGCCCTCCTCCGCTTCGTATCGATCAGCTCCCGCTCGCGGATCCCGATCGCCATGTGCGCCGCGCAGCCGAGCTGGTGCAGAACGCGCTCGAGTCGATCGCCGACAACAAGCTGAGCGTCGCCCGCAACCACCTCAAGCTCGCGCTCGAGTTCGGTCGCGACAACGCGGCGTATCGCGGGCTCGAGGCGTACATCCTGGAGCTCGAGTCGCACCGCGACCCGCACCTCGAGATCCTCGAGCGCAAGGCGATCAAGCACGAGAACGAGGGGGCGCTCGACCTCGCCGTCGAGGTGCTGCGCGAAGCGGTCAACACGTCGGACGAGCCGCAGCTCCTCGAGCGACTGGGTCTGCTGATCGGCGTGAAGCAGAAGCGCCCCGAAGTGGGGATCCGCTTCCTCGAGCGCGCGCTCAAGCTCCGGCCGCAGAGCAAGGACTACCAGCACAGCTACGATCGCCTGAAGAAGCTGATGAGCGCCGCGGATCCCGACAAAGCCGCGAAAAAGAAGGGCAAGAAGACCGGCAAGAAGAGCTAGTGGCTCTCGCGGATGAGCTCGTCGACGAGCTTCTCCGCAGCGTCGAGGAGCTCGTTGTCCTTGCAGCCGCAGCGGTTCGACACCGCGGCGGCGCCGATCTCCTTGGCGAGATCGACCAGCTCCGCGTTGAGGGTGCAGCTGTTGCCGAAGCGGCCGACCGTGGTCCGCAGGATGTGCGTCGCTGCGACCGCCTTGCCGAGCGGGATCTGGCAGGAGGCGTCCACGCAAGAGGCGTAGCTCTTCGCCTTCTCGGCGGTCATCAGCTCGCGGAACGCCTCTTCCATCGCGCCGCGATCGATCACCTTCATGCGGCGCGCGCCGAGGAACACGCGCATCTGATCGGTGAGGCCGCGGCGCAGCGACTCCTTCAGCGCGGCGGCGCCGCTGTTCTCGACCGTCATCACCGCGATCACCCAGTTGGCCTGCGTCGCGCTGGCCATCGCGCGGCCCTGCGGCACGGGCGCGATCGGCGTCGGCGTTGGTGTCGGAGTGGGATCGGGCTTCAGCTTCACGGGCGAGCTCGCGCGCTCCGGGAGCCGGAGGCTTGCGATCACTCCATCGGGGCAACCGTCGTCGTCGACGAGCCCGTTCATCGTCTCGGCCTTGTCGGGACACTGATCCTGCGCATCGACGATGCCATCGCTGTCGTTGTCCGGGTCCGGGCAGCCGTCGTCGTCTTCGAACCAGTCCTTGTCCTCTGGGTCGTTCGGGCACTTGTCCGCCGCGTCGACGATCCCGTCGCTGTCGTTGTCCGGGTCCGGGCAACCGTCGCCGTCCTCGAACGCGTCGATGTCCTCGGGATCGTCAGGGCACTTGTCAGCGTCGTCGAGGATGCCGTCGCCATCGCGATCGCCGGACGGCGCGGGCGGCAAGTCGCCCAGGTTCGTCATCGCCGGCTCCGGCATCAGCGGAGGTTTAGGGCACCCGCCCGCCACCAGCATCGCGATGAAGAGCCAGGCGCGCATCCGGCCACACCTATCTTAATGTTCGCCGCCGTGCACGACCCCGCGCGTCCGGTGTATGCACGAGCGGTTGAGTACGGCAGATTCCAGCTCCGCGCGCGTGATTCGCCTGGTCTCGATGGCGAAGAGCGAGGCCAAGGTGCTCACGCTCGGCACCCTGTTCCTGCTGATCGGGAGTGGCATGATGCTGCTCTACCCGCAGGCCATCCGCGTGATCATGGATCGCGCCGTCGGCGGTGGAGACACCGGCGACGTCGATCGCGCCGCGCTCGCGATGGTCGCCATCTTCACCGTCCAGGGCATCGCCAGCAGCCTGCGCTACTACCTCTTCACCACCGCCGGCGAGCGGGTCGTCGCCCGCCTGCGCGGCGATCTCTACCGGCGCATCGTGCTCCAGGAGATCGGCTTCTTCGACGGCCGCGCCACCGGTGAGCTCATGAGCCGCCTCTCCGCCGACGCGGGCGTGCTGCAGAACGCGGTGAGCGTGAACGTATCGATGGGCCTGCGCCACGCCGCGATGGGGATCGGCGGCATCGGCCTGCTCTTCTACATCTCGCCGCTCCTCACCGCGCTGATGCTCGCGGTGGTGCCGCCGGTCGCGCTCGGCGCGGTGGTGTACGGGCGCCGCGTGCGGAAGCTCAGCCAGAAGTCGCAAGACGCGCTCGCGGAGGCCGCGCAGATCGCCGAGGAGACGATCGGCGCGATCCGCACGGTGCGCGCCTTCACCCACGAGGAGGCCGAAGCGGCGCGCTTTCGCCAGGCGATCGACAAGAGCTACGCCGTCACCCGGACCCGCATCAAGAACGTCTCGTACTTCACCGGCGGCGCGTCGATCGCCGGGTACGGCGCGGTCGCGCTGGTGCTGTGGTTCGGCGGGCGCATGGTCGTCAGCGGGCAGCTGAGCGCGGGCGAGCTCACGTCGTTCATCCTCTACACGCTGACGGTGGCGTTCTCGATCGGCGCGATCGGCGATCTCTTCACCGACTTCATGCGCGCGGTCGGCGCGGCCGATCGCGTGTTCGCGCTGCTCGATCGGGTGCCCGAGATCCCTCTGACCGGCGGGCTCATCCCCGATCGGATCATCGGTCGCGTCGCGCTCGACGATGTGGTCTTCCGCTACCCCACGCGGCCCGACGTGCCGGTGCTGCAGGGTCTGTCGCTGTCGATCGCCCCCGGTGAGGTGGTCGCGCTGACCGGCCCTTCGGGCAGCGGAAAGAGCACGATCGCGGCGCTGATCTCCCGGATGTACGATCCGCTCTCGGGCCGAGTCACCTTCGACGATCACGACGTCAAGTCGCTCGATCCCACCTGGCTGCGGCAGCAGATCGGCGTCGTGTCGCAGGAGCCGACGCTGCTCTCGACGACGATCGAAGAGAACATCCGCTACGGCAAGGAGAGCGCCACGCACGAGGAGGTGGTCGACGCGGCGCGCGCTGCGAACGCGCTCGACTTCATCGACACCTTCCCCGAGCGCTTCGCCACGCAGGTCGGCGAGCGCGGCGTGCAGCTCTCCGGCGGACAGAAGCAGCGCGTGGCGATCGCGCGCGCGCTGCTCAAGAACCCGCGCATCCTCATCCTCGACGAGGCGACCTCGGCCCTCGACGGCGAGAGCGAGCACCTGGTGAAGACCGCGCTCGAGCGGCTGCAGAAGGGCCGCACCACGCTGGTCATCGCCCATCGCCTCTCCACCGTGCAGGGCGCCGATCGGGTGGCGGTGATCGCGAACGGCCGCGTCACGCAGCTCGGCACCCACGACGCGCTCATGACCGAGGGCGACGGCCTCTACAAACGGCTGGTCGAGCGCAACTTCGTCCAGGCGTGATAAAACGAGGGCGTGCGCGTCGCGTTGGGTCTCGTCGCGCTCTGCGCGTGCGGTGGCGATACGAAGCTCACGATCCGGCCCCCTTGGCCGCTCGGGCAGACCGTCGCGCTGATGGCCGTCGACGGTTCGGACGTCACCGACCTCCAGCTGCTGTTCGATCAGGATCCGATCACGCTGCGGATCGAGGCCGGACACACCGCGCGCCTGGTCGCGTACGCGTGGCCGCCCGCGCCGGCTGGACCGGACCTCGACGCGCGCTGCCACCTCGAGTTCGGCCCGGGGATGCCGGAGCCGGAGCGCCGCTGGACCAGTGATCCGCTCGTCGAAGGGCCGGAGCTCCACTGGCGCGACGGCGCCGAATCGATCCCGCTCAACGCCGTCTGTCCGCCGCGCGACACCACCTGTCCCGGGCTCACGGTCGAGCACCTCGACGTCGGGCCGACGTACGGGCCGCTCTTCGAGGTCGCGCCGATCACCGCGACGGTCGCCTTCGCCGCCGGCTCGAACGTCTCGAGCGCCGATCCCACCACGCTGATCCTGCGCATCGAGGCCGGGGGCGGCCGGGTCGATCGCATCGAGATCCCGGACGTCGCGCAGGAGGCCAGCGGGCTCGCGTTCAACGGGCGCGGCTACGCGGGCGCGACCTACCGCGGCGATATCTTCGAGCTCGACGCCGCAGGCCGCGGGCGCCGCGTGGGGAACGGGGGCGGTCGGATCAACCACTTCAACGCGCACCCCAACGGGATCGCGTTCCTCCAGCGGACCGCCACGATCACGCCGCAGTTCCTCGAGCTGAAGCCGGACGAGTCGCTGGTCCCGCGCCCCGATTTCCCGCCCGCGGTCCGGCAGCACGTCATCTCGGGCCCGGACTCGGTGTACGTGACGACCTCTGCGGGCGAGATCTTTCGCGGCCGAAATGGCGCCTGGACCCGCGAGCTCACGCGCCAGCCGGATCCCGAGTTCACCGCGATCGCCGCCGACGATACGGTGGTCTTCGTCGCGCAGCGCTATGGCGAGGTGATCTGGCGCGACGAGCAGGGCACGTGGCGCGACATCGGCCGCAACCTCCCCGACTTTCCGCGCGGGATCGCCACCGTCGCCGGGGGTCGAGCCGTCCTCATCACCGAAGGCGGCGGCATCGCGCTGTGGGATCGCATCCGCTGGTGCACGATCCCGACCGGTACGCGCCGCAACTTCGGTGGCGTCGGGGTCGCGCCCGATCGACACACGGTGTGGGCGGTCGGCGATCAGGAGAACGGAACGCCGCTCGTGGTGCGCTTCACCGTGCCGTGAGCGGTTTCGTGATTAACCGATGGGCTTGCTGCACTTCGGGCACTTCGTGTTGAACTTGCTGACGCTGCCCTTCCAGCGGCAAGCGTTGCAGCGCTTCTCCACCAGGTGCTCCTTCGGCGCGCCGACCTTCTTCTTGTTGAGAAAGCCGAGCACGCTCCCGATCGCCGCGAGAACCGCGATGCCGATGACGACCTGCCGTACTGTGATTCCGGCGAAGAGCACTGCGTCCATGCGCGAAGCCTACTCGGTCGACAGCTTCTGAGCCAGGGCATCGACCGCGTCGAGCAGCGCTTCGACCGAGCACTGCCCGCGCACCGACGCGGCGCGATCGGTGGCCTCCGTCTTCAGATCGTAGACCGTGCCGTTCAGCGTGCACGTCGCGCCGGTCTTGATGACCCGCGTCGAGACGGTGCGATCGGCGGCGACCGCTTTCCCCAGCTCGATCTGGCAGCGCTCGTCGATGCACGCCTGGTAGCTCTCCTTCTTGGCCTCCGCCAGGCGGGTGCGCAGATCGGCCGCCGGCACCACGCGGAACGAGCGGTGCTCGGCGAGCTTGGTGGAGAGCTGATCGGTGAGCGCCGAGACCGTCTTTGCATCGAGGATCCCCGAGCGATCCTCGACCTCGAACACCGCGACGAAGGGCGCGGCCGCGACGGTCCGCACCCCCACGCCTCCGACGGCACCGATGACCTCCGCCTTGTCGTCGGGCGTGAGGAGCAACTTCACCGCGAACGGGCCTTCGGATCGAGCGTCCACGATCGCCGAGGCGGAGCGATACCCGGGCATGTCGGCTTCGTAGGCGGTAGGGCCGTTCTTCGCGACGGACCAGGTG
>Ga0105048_10009521_pt1 | contig 15440 bp, 13 predicted proteins | sample MAT05_FD_78382 | JGI IMG/M metagenome (GOLD analysis project Ga0105048, IMG submission 78382) | Freshwater microbial communities from Lake Fryxell liftoff mats and glacier meltwater in Antarctica - MAT-05 | ecosystem: Environmental > Aquatic > Freshwater > Ice > Liftoff microbial mat | place... | reverse complement strand
GGCAGAACCTGCACGGCGGCCGGCTCGACGGGCACCTGCGTCTCGGGCTCGTGCAGCTACGTCTGTGCGGCCGGCTTCGTCGACCTCGATGGCGACAGCAGCAACGGCTGCGAGTACGCGTGCACCAAGGTGGCGGGGCCCGACCTCCCCGACGTGTTGTTCAAAGACTCTGACTGCGACGGGTTCGATGGCGAGCCGGCAAACGGAGTCTTCGTCTCTGACACCGACGGCGACGACTTGAACGCGGGCACGATGGCCAGCCCCGTGCTCAGCATTCAGCGTGGGGTTGACCTGGCGGTGGCGAATGGGCTTCGCGATGTCTACGTGGCCCGAGGGTTGAGCGACTACGCCGGCCCGGTCGACCTGACCAACGTGAGGGGCAAGTTCATCGCGGGCGCCTACGCTGTCGCCTCCCCCCGGTGGACTCGAGCAACCTCGAACACCACCTCGGTCGTTGGCGGCAACCCGGCGTTGGTGATGAACGCCTCGCACGCCACGACCGTGCAGTACCTCTCGTTCCGCGCCGATGATGCGACCACCGTCGACAGCAACGGCAACGGCCGCTCGTCGTATGGAGCGAGGGTCGTGAACACCGCTGACGCCGGCTTCCAATACGTTACCGTGCATGGAGGCAAGGGCGCGGCGGGGTCGGCGGGCACACCTGGCATGCAGCAGACACCCCAGAGCTTGACCGCAAACGGCGGCAACGGTGGCCCCGCGGTCGAAGATGAAAGCAATAGCCTCTGTGTTCGGCAACACCCTGGGCAGCCAGCGGTGGGAGCTGGGGGCGTCAGCACGTGTGGTGGCCGCAATGGCGGAGCGGGCGGCATCCCCGGGTTTCGGAACGGCGATGGGCTCGGGGGCGACACTGGCGAGGTCGGCACCGCAGGTGGCACCGGCCAGCCAGCGCACAGCAGCGGAAATGTCGGAGCCAATTCACCAGGGACGAATGGAGCTGTCGGAGCCGCCGGGGCCGAGGGAGTGCGAAGCGCAGCAATGGGCACGCTCTCGGTCGCGGGGTACTTGCCTCCCATCGGCGGGGCTGGTGGGAGCGGGGGTCTTGGCAACGGCGGTGGCGGTGGCGGCGGCGGCGGCGGCGGGTGTCGCTACGTCGCGTACGGCTTTCAATGCTGCACCTTTTTTGGCAGCGCTGGCGGTGGTGGTGGTGCTGGCGGGTGCGGCGGAGGCGGCGGCCGGCCGGGCGGCTCGGGCGGTGCGTCGGTCGGGCTCTTCTCGTGGAACTCGAGCATTCGGGCGACCTCCTTCACCCTGCGCGCGAGCGCCGCGGGCAACGGCGGCAACGGCGGCACGGGTGGCTCTGGGAGTGCGGGCGGCGATGGCGGCCAGTCTCAATACCCCGTAGGAGTCGCCGAGCTCTCTGCGGGCATCGGCGGTGCCGGAGGCAGGGGCGGCGCGGGCGGCCAGGGTGGGGCCGGGGCCGGGGGGACCGGGGGCTCAGCCATTCTGTACTTTCATGACAGCGCTTCGCGCATCAACACGAATATGTTGTTCTTTCGCGCCGGCGCGCGCGGGCTCGGGGGCGCCGGCGGGCCGACAAACTCCGGCCCCGACGGCCAAGCGCTGGAGGATTTGTCACTCTGAGACGGTCGTTGAGGGGGCCGCACATGGTTCGACTGCTGCTGTTGGCGATGGTGGTGATCAGCACCACGGCTTGCGACAAACGCGACTCTGCGGGTCAGCGCGCGCTCGATCAACTGGCCGAGCTGCAGAAGAAGAAGGCCGCACAAGCCGAGGCGAAGCGAGACGAAAACAAGCTCGTGCCGCTGCCGGTGGCGGTCGACGTGGTGAAGCTCGACCCGCCCTACAACGACGACGGTTCGACTCGCCTCACGCCCGATGCCGCGTGCCCCGAGGGGTTCTGGGCGCTGTTCGGGTTGGAAGCTCCGGGCGCGACTCCCGAAGAGAAGAAAACGAACGAGGCGAATCGCAAGACCATCGCCGAGGGGCTCAAGCGCAGCCAGTTCATGGTGAAGTTGCGGGTCGGCTCGGGGGTCGCGCTGAAGCCGTTCGACCCACCCAAGGGCCTCTTCACCGTCGAGGTGCAGGGCATGGTTGATTGCACCGACGCTCGCGGCCACATCGCAATCGCTTGGAGCGAGCCCAAGCCCACCAGCCGAGCGCCCGGTGAGCTCGCGCAATGGTATTGGGACGCGCCTCCGGTAATCTTCACCCTGCCGATGAAGTCGATGCTCGAGGCCAAGGCGTTCGAAACCGAGAACCGCATCGGGTTGACCGCGCGAATCGTCTTCACGCTCGGCAAAGCCGAGCTCGACAAGCGCCCGACCAAGGTGCCCAAGGTGTCGACTAGCGCCGGCAGCGACGAGAAAATCGAGTACGGCGGAGGCACTGAAGACTGGGGCGCCGGCCGATTGGTACGCGCCGAGCTGGTTGGCATTCGCGTCGCTGTCGACCGCGATCGCAAGCAGCTCTTCGACCTGCGCGGCTCGAAGTAACGCTGCTTAGAAGAACGCCACGCCGGCACCGAGCAACGCGGTCAGCTGTGGCTCTTCGCGGCAGCAGTCACCTGGCGCGACACGGTAGCGAACTTCACCTTCGATGAAGAAGTGGCGACCGAGCTTGACGTCGACTCCTGCGGCAGCCACGGCGCCGAGTGAGTACCGGCCCGGTGCACTGGTGGCCTCGCTCGCCGACAGACTGGCCGAGACGTAAGGCGAGACGACCGGTATCGGCAACGAAAGCTTCAAGCCGAGCGCGTCCCAGCTCCGGCTCGTGGAGCGCATCTCGAAGTCGCTGCGCGCGGTGAGCCAATGGTTGAAGCGGTATTCGAGCCCGAGGCTGTGCGCGAACGTCGGCTTGCCGACCGCGAGCACCTCATTCCACACCACCGCTGAGTTGAAGCCTGGGAGGTACTTGATGCCGAGCCGGGCAGGGCGCTCCATCACCCAGGGCGGGTCGACGCGCGCCATCACGTTCGGTGCAGGTGCAGGCGCGACGTACACGTACTGGGGCCGGGCGGGCTGAACGAACACCGGCTGGGCGTACACGGGTTGGGCGAACACCATGGGCGGAGGCGTGGGCGCCGAGGCCAGCACCACCTCTTCAGGGCACGGCCGGTGTTGATAGCCGGTTCGAAAGTCGACCGACAGAAAGGGGAGGCTGACCAGGAGATCGGTGGTGTGCCCGTGACTGCAAGCCGCCGCAGGCACCGCTGAGAGCACCACCGCCAACAGACACGACCATTGCATTGGGTTCATCACCTGGCGTTGGTTGCCGGCGATGGCAAAGGTGATCGCTTCGATTTCGGGCGGAGTGATTCGAGCGACTACACGAATGTTTTCGCGAGGCTGAGCAGCGACTCTTGTCGGGTCGTGGCGATCTCGATGGCGGCCAGGGCGATGGCGCGAGTGGTGAAACCCGGCTGGGCGCTCAAGAACTGGGTGGCGGTGACCTCGCCGCGCCACCAGCGCCTCGAGTCTTCGAAGCCCGACACGGTTCGAGCCTCACCCAACGCGCAGTAGAGAAATGCCGCGAGCGGCGAGGGCGAGGTGTCGAAGCTGGAGGCCGTGGAGCGGCCTCCTTCGAGTAGGCGGCGCAGCACCGGCTCGAGCCCGTCAGAGATCGGCAAGCTCGGCAGAAAGTGCTCGAGGCGACGCATCGGAGGGCCGCCCGCCTCGGGGATACCGCCCATGAAGAAGTCGATGGGCGCGTCGCCGCCACTCTCGAGCGCCAGGGCTTCGATGATGCTGGTGGAGTACAGCTTGGCGCGCAGGTAGCGAACCGCATAGTCGAGGTTGCGGCGGGCCAGCTCGACCCGACGCGCGTGCACCTGGGGCGCCGGCTCGCCATGCCACGCGTGAAAGACGCGCTCGGCTGGGAGGGTGCTCAAGAACACCTCCATCTTCATCAGCGCCACACGGTAATCGTGCACGCCGTAGGTGGTCGGCATCAACAGAGTGGGGTTGGTCTCGGGCAGCAGCTTCCAGGTGTTGTCGAGAAAGCGGCCGGGGTCTTCTTCGGCGAAGTTGCCCACGTCGTTGTTCGACAGTCGCACCGCGCGGCGCACCATCGCCTCGACGTCGGCGGCCGAGACGCCCAGCCCGAGCAGCCGCTGGGTCAACCCATCGCCTTCGCCATCGCGAAAAGGAATGGTGGCTTCGATGCAGGTGGCGAGGGCGAGCAGCTGATCTCGGTTGAGCACGCCTTCGAGCTCGCGAGCGGCGACCAGCGCGCTGGCCAGCTCGTTGAGCCCGCTGAACGGCGTCAGCACTTTGCCGGCGGTGTGACCGAACACATCGAGCACGTCACGCGCGACCGGGTCGACCGCGCAGTGCGGCAGAATTCGCCAGCCCTTGTCTTCTTTGTGAATCAGCGGCGCGAGGAGCTCGGCGAAGTGTTGAGGCACGTCGAGGTCGACCTGCACGTAGACCGTGTCGTGGTAGAGCGCGGCGAGCGTTTCGATCGGGTCAGCCAGCGCGACCAGGTCGAGCACGTGCTGATGGGTGTGGAACTCGCGCGCCCGCGATGAGAGCGCCTGATGAACGGCGACACCCCATCGCTCGATGAACAACGGAGGCACGCCCAGTCCAAGCGTCTCGAGCGCGTTGTGAAACGTCGAGATGATTCGATGAACTGGAGACCGACCTCCGTCAGGCACGGTCGCACTCTACTCGGGCGCGCTCGATGCGCGATGTTTGCGTCTGCTACAGGGTTGGCCGTTGCTCGAGCGCGAATGCGTCGCTGAGCGCGGGTCAACGCTCGGATCACTTCCACTGAATCACCCGACTTCACAGCGCTCGCTGGTCAAGAGCGCCGAAACACAGACATTCGCCCACCATGTGCGACCTTCAACCACCTAGTTTTCTTACGCAACTCACCTTCAGCGCGGCCGACAACAACTGATGACCATCGCCATTGGCCGTTCGAACCGTGCTCCCTCACAAGTCAGCTCCGCCTCGACGCTCGCGATGGGCGCGCGTGGCACCGTGGTTTCGACGCTGCAGTCGATGCTGACCGAGGCCGGCTTCAGCCCCAAGGGCGTCGATGGCGTTTTCGGCGCGAATACCGACGCGGCGGTGCGGCGTTTTCAGGCGTCACAGGGTCTGGCGCGAGACGGCATCGTGGGGGCGAGCACCTGGGCGGCGTTGAGCTCGGTGAGCGTGGCGGGAGGCCGGGTGATTCGCCCGGGAGACGCCGGCACCGAGGTCAAATCGCTGCAGGCCATGCTCTCACGCGCGGGCTTCGACCCCGCGGGCGTCGACGGAGAGTTCGGGCCGAACACCCGAAAGGCCGTCACGGCATTTCAGCGTCAGGCGCAGCTCGAGGCCGACGGGGTAGTGGGTACGAATACCTGGAGAGCGCTCAACGAGACGGCCTCCGCACCTTCGCTGTCAGCCCCCAGGCCACCGCTGGTGCCTCGACCGTCGGTGCCACGCCCCTCTGCGCCGGCGGCGATTCAGGGGCCAGCCATCGAGGCGTCGTCAGAGTTTCGCCGGCAGATTCTCGAGATTGCCCAAGGCGAGCTCGGCACCTTTGAGAAGACCAATCGCAACGACGGTGAGGTGACCAAGTACCCAAAGGCCTTCGGCCGCGGCAGCGAGAAATGGTGCGCCGACTTCGTCAGCTGGGTCTGCACCATGGCCGGGGGAGAGCTGAACGACCCGTACACGCCGAGCGTGGTCAACCGCCTGAAGGCCAAAGACCTGTGGAAGGGGCTCGACAACCCCGAGCCGGGCGACCTGGTGCTCTTCGATTGGGACCACGATCGTGTGGCTGATCACATCGGCCTGGTCGAGACGGTGAACGCCGACGGGAGCATCAACACCATCGAGGGCAACACCAACAACCCGGCCACCGGCCAAGAAGGCGTCTGGCGCCGCGAGCGCGCGCTCTCGACCGTGCTTGGGTTTGGCGACCCCTACTGAATTGTGTTTCAATGGGCCTGTATACCTGGGGGCCCTGTGGGTCTGAGTGGACTGTTCTCAGTCGCGAAGCGAAAAACGCTGATGCTCCAGCCAGCGCAGCTGGTGCATCTGGCCCGCGTTCAGCTCGACATTCAGGATCGCTGCATCGAGGCCTTTCACGCCAGTGGGGCGAAGGGCCAACAGATTCGTCACGAGCTGTTTCAGCAGTACCTGGTCTCGTATCAAGTTCGCGCGCTCGAGAACGGGGTCGAGCATCAGCTCGCCGTGAGCCTCGATGGAAACATCGAAGAGACGATGCACAAGGCCACACGCAGTGACTTGCTTCGCTTACTGGCCTTCGTCGCGCGCATCGGTCGCATGGGCGCCCTCTTTCCCTTCGATGCGAGGTGGGGTGCGGTTGTCGATTTCTCGAGTGCTGACCCCGGAGCAGTCGCGAAAGCTGCAGCGAAAACCGGAGAATGGGCCCCCGCCGGAGCAGGCCGCCGCGCTGTACGTGGCCTCCGAGAGCGAAGCGACCAACCTCCAGCCCCGCCTGCCCTGAGCCGCGCTACGGCTGTTTGAAGATCACGAAGTACTGATCAGGCAGAAAATCGTGCTGCGTCTCGAGCGTGAACCCGGCCTGTCGCGCTTCAGCCTCCACCGCCTCGGGCGCCACCTTGGCTTCGTCGGGAGGCCCGCGTTTCGAGCCCATCTTGAAGTCGATGATCGCCAGCCGGCCAGTGGGCGTGAGCGAGCGCCGCAGTGCAGCGAAGTACGCCGGGCGATTTTCGAGATGATGGGCGGTGTCGATGATGGTGATCAGATCGACCGGCTCGGGAATCTTGGGGTCGTCGCTGATGGCGAGCACCGCGACCAGGTTGGCGAGCCCTTCTCGCTCGGCCCGCTTCTGGAGGTACTCGACCATCGCCGATTCGATGTCGACGCCATAGACGCGGTTGACCTTGGCCGCAAACCGCACCGGGAAGTAGCCGGTCGCAGCGCCGATGTCGGCGACCTTCGTGTTCGGCGTGAGATTGAGGGCTGCCACGACCTGGTCGGGTTTTTGCCAGCTGTCGCGCGAGGGGTCTTCGAAAGCCTGAGCCCAGGCATCGGCATCATTGAAGGAATGATCGGCGTGAGTGCGATGCGCACACCCCGCTGCCAGTATGACGAGGGCCAACCCGGTCGAGAAGCGCATGTGCACTCTCTCGCACAAAACGGCGTTAATTCGAGCAGTTAGAAGTCACTTAGCGACACGATTGTCACGGGCCCCTCAGGAATCGGTTCCACCGCTGGTTCTTTTCGCCCGAAATCGCGTACTTGGAGCCTGAAACTGGCCCCCCGGGCCGCTCGGTGACGGGTCTGAGTTCTGCAGGAGCGCAACGGTTCATGAAGCAGTTCTGGTGTCTGAGCACAGCGATCGCGGTGAGTTTGGCGAGCTGCTCGTCGCCGGCGCCGTCGCACTACAGCCCGCTCGTCGACTCGGGCAGAGCCTTCGATTCGGGCGTGGGCCCAGTCACCGATGGTGGCGTGCTGCCGCGCGGAGACTCGGGCGTTCACCTCGGTGTCGGGACCTGCGAGCTGCTGATCAGCCAACGCTGTGACTACCTGGAGCGGTGCGGGCTGATCTCCAACGACTTCGACACCCGCCAGGCGTGTGAGGGCCTCTTCGCGGCGACCTGGTGCAGGCCGACCAAATGGCTCGCCCGGCTCACCCCCGCCATCAACACTCTGCGCTTCGACGAGAGCCGGGCGCTGGCCTGTGGTGAAGCCTTCGATTCGCGCAGCTGTGCCGAGTGGTCGAAGGAGCCCGAGGTGTGCGGGCAATTCTTGTTGCCGAACGCGACCCTGCGTCAGCCTTGCTACGACGGCTACGACGAGTGCCTCGAAGGCGTCTGCCGCGGGGTGTCGTGCGGCGATAGACGGTGTCGCCCGCTGGGTCTCGACGGCGAAGACTGCCGGGTGGCCAGCGATTGCCACTCGGGGTTGTACTGCCGCTCCACCCCGACCGTCGGCGTTGGCGTGTGCAGCAAACCAGCGGTGGTGGGTGAGGCGTGCTCCGGCTCGGGCACCTGCGCCGCCGGGCTCACCTGCCTGGGTCAATGCGTGTCGCTGCCTCTGACCGGCTCCGCGTGCCTGATGGGCCGGTGTGATTCTGCCGGCTACTGCAGCCAGGGCCCCGATGGAGGCGTCTGCCAGTCGCGATTCGCCCTCGGCATGCGCTGTGCGACCGATGGGCAATGCGGGGCCGGCTTGGTCTGCGACGCGAAGCAGCTGATCTGCGTCTCGGCCACCGTCTCGGAGCCCGACGTCGCCTGCAGCGAGCAACAGACCTGCGTCAACGGGTTGGTCTGCGTGAGGCCGCCAGAAACGTTCAGCATCTGCGAGATGCCCCACCCGGCCGCCAGCCGATGCACCAAGTCGACCGATTGCCAATCGCACCTGGCGTGCATCAAGGGCAGCTGCATCTCGCGAGGTGACGTCGAGTCGAGCTGCGACACCTCGCGCGACTGCGGCATCTTCCTGGGCTGTCTCGAGGGTCGATGCCGTGCCCACCCGGTGCCGGGTGAGTCGTGCTCGCTGTTGTTGCCGTGCTTGTGGGGCATCTGCAGCCCCGGCGGCGCTGACGGCGGCTTTCAATGCAACGAGCCCGCAGGCCCCGGAGCCCGCTGCGCAGTGAGCGGCGACTGCGCCTCGGGGCGTTGTGAGCAGGGCCAATGTCTGGCGGCTTGCACGCCGTAGGCGCGCGGGCCGTCGAGGTGCTAGGGCTTGGCGGCGATGAGCACGAGCCCCTCGATCGCTTCCCCCACCCGTGTTTCGCCGCCACCGACCGAGCCGCCCGCTGCGCTTTCTGCGCTCGACCCGGTGCTGCGCAAGGCGCTCGAGAACCTGGCGCGCCTGCAAGCCCCGAGCGGGAGCTGGCCGGGTGACTACGGCGGCCCGATGTTCTTACTGCCGATGTACGTGGCCCTCTGTCACGCCACCAGGAGAGTGCCGACTGGCGAGCGACGCGCGGGGCTGATCACCTACTTTTCGAACGTGCAGCGCGCCGATGGCAGCATCGGTCTGCATGCGGAGGCCTCGAGCGGCAGCATGTTCACCACCGCCCTGTCGTACGTGTCGATACGCGTGCTCGGGCTGGAGAGCAGCGACGAGCGCCTGGTGCGCATGCGCGGGTGGATGCGAGAGAACGGCTCACCGCTGGGTGCGGCCTCCTGGGGCAAGTTCACGCTGTGCCTGCTGGGCCTGTACGACTGGCGCGGCATTCACCCGCTGCAACCGGAGTTCTGGCTGCTGCCCAAAGACGCCCCGATGCACCCGCGCCGGCTCTGGTGTCACGCGCGCCAGGTGTATCTGCCGATGGCCTGGTTGTACGGCATGCGCTCCACGGTGCCGGAGGGCGACTTGCAGCGCGCGCTGCGCGACGAGCTGTACGACGGTCAATGGAGCTCCATTGCCTGGGAGCGGCATCGCGACACGGTCTCGAAGGCCGACGACTACCGCCCGACCACCCCCGGCTTGAAGGCCACGTACCTGGCGGAGAATGCCTATGAGCGGCTGCCCTTCAAGCCGCTTCGAAAACGCGCCATCGCGGAGTGCCTGCACCACATTCAGTACGAAGACCGGGTGACCAACGACATCGACATCGGGCCGGTGAACGCGGTGCTGAACACCTTCGTGCATTTCTTTCGAGGCCCCGCCGGCCGCGCTGAGTTCGAGCGGGGCTTCACTGCGCTCGAGCCGTACCTGTGGGCCGGGCACGATGGCGTGAAGATGCAGGGCTACAATAGCAGCGAGCTGTGGGACACCGCGTTCGCGCTGCAGGCCATTCTCTCGACTCCCGTGCAGTGGCACGACGCAGGCGTGCTCGAGCGCGCGTACGGGTATCTGCGAGAGAACCAGATTCTCGAAGACGTGCCCGAGGCCGAAGCGCACTACCGGCACCCGTCGAAGGGCGGCTGGCCCTTCTCGAATCGCGCTCACGGCTGGCCGATTACCGACTGCACCTCGGAGGGCCTCAAATGTGCGCTGGCTCTCGAGGGCCGGTTCGACCAGCCGGTGCCTCTCGAGCTCCTTCGCGACTCAGTGAAGCTGATCTTGTCGTGGCAGAACGACGATGGCGGGTGGTCGACCTACGAGAAACAGCGCGGCGGCGCGTGGCTTGAGCAGTTCAACCCGTCGCAGGTGTTCGGCGACATCATGGTCGACTACTCCTACGTGGAGTGCACCAGCGCGTGCGTTCAGGCGCTCGTCGCGGCCAAGCGCCGTTTCGGGTCGGAGGCGGGCGAGCTGAATCGAGCCATCTCTCGCGGCGTCTCGTTCTTGCGCGAAAGTCAGCGCGCTGACGGGAGCTTCGAGGGGAGCTGGGCGGTGTGCTTCACCTACGGCACCTGGTTCGGCGTCTCCGGGTTGCTGGCCGCGGGAGCCTCGCCGTCAGACCCCGCCATTCGACGCGCGTGCCAATTCTTGTTGAGCAAGCAGCGGGCAGACGGGAGCTGGTCGGAGCACGGAGATACCTGCCGCACCCGCGAGTGGTGCGAAGGCGAGCTCGGCCACGTGGCGCAAACCTCGTGGGCGCTGCTGGCGCTGGTTCGGGCGGGCGTCAGAGGGGCGGCGGTCGAGCGGGCCGGCGCGTTCTTGTGCGAGCGCCAGGAGGCCGACGGCAGCTGGGCACGCGAGCCGATGGTGGGGGTGTTCAATCGGACGTGCCTGATCAACTACGACAACTATCGTCACTACTTTCCCCTCTGGGCGTTGGCTGAGCTTCGGGCGGCAGGCCGGTGATCAATCGAGGTCGAATTTCGTGCGGGTGAGCTGCTCCGAGGCAGCCCAGAGCCGCTGCGCGCTCAGCCGACTGCGCCAGCACCCGATTGCACGGCGATGCACTTCTTCTTTGCCGCGCGCAGGCGCCGCTCGAGCTCGAAGGTGAAGAGCAGGTTGGCCAGCTTGGTCGCCGCGTACGCCGGCCACTTGCGATACGACTTTTCACTCTGGAGATCTTCGAGCCGCAGACGCCCGATGCGGTGCAGCGTGCTGGAGACCGACACCGCCCGCGGTCGACCGTCTGGCATACGGCAGCTCCATCACGCCCGCGTTGTTGATCAAGCAATCGACCCGGGGGAAGCGGGCGCGAACCGCGGCTGAGTGCGCTCAGGTCGCGCTCCATCACCTGCAGCGCGGCGTCGGGCAGCGCGGCTCGAATCGCGTCGGCCGCTTGGCCCTTGCTGAGGTTTTGGCCAGGCAAGCACCACCGTCGCGCGCTTGGCCGCCCGAGCCCCGACCATGCTTCAAACAGTCAGGCGTTGACGTTTGTTAATGAGAGCCAGAATGGGTGATGGGTGGTTTTATTTGAAGTGACGTCAGACCCGAGTGATAGCTGCGCAATGATTCGCAGCGACGTGGTCATCGTGGGCGGCGGCTTTTCGGGTTTGGCGGCCGCGGCGGCGCTGTCTGGCGAGGGTGCCCGTGTCTTGGTGCTGGAGCGGGCACAGACCTGGGACCCCCATTTTCGCGGTGAGCTCATTCACCCCCGCGGCGTGCGGGCGCTTGGTCGTCTCGGGCTGAGCGATGCCTTGTTCGAAGCGGGCGGAGTCGAGGTCGAAGGGTTTGCTGCTTCGCCGGGTTCCGACGGTGCCTCGGTGATCTTGCCGTACCGCGAAGACAGTGGGCCCGGCCTGGGCATCGATCACCCGCTGATGGTGATGACGCTGCGCCGAGAGGTAGCGGCCCGGGCGAATGTGAAGATTCTGACCGGCCACCCGGCGACCGATTTCATGCGGGCCGGCGAGCGAATCACCGGGGTGATCGGTGCTGATGGAGCGTCCCACCGAGCCGACCTGGTGGTCTTGGCCGATGGGCGCCAGTCGCGGTTGCGGGCGAAGCTTGGTCTCGAGCCCGACATCACATTGCTCTCGTACACGGTGGCTTTTGGCGTGGAGGGCACGCCGTTGCCATTGGGCTCACGCGGGCACGTCTTTCTCGGTGGGCCCGGGCCGATTCTGGCGTACCCCTATGGCGAGGGGGCGGTGCGGTTCTGCATCGACGTGCCGCTGGGTGCCGCGAAGGGCAAGCCGGCCATCGTCGCCTATATCGCCCGGCACTATGCTGCTCATGTACCGAGCCCGTTGCGCGAGGCAATGCTTGAAGCGTTGACGCTCAGGCCGTTTGAGGGGTGCGCCAATCACTCGATGTTGACTCAGGCCTGCGCGGCGCCGGGCGTGGTGATGGTGGGCGACGCGGGAGGCTGTGCACACCCGCTGACGGCCTCCGGCATGACGAACGGCATGAACGATGTGCTGACCCTGGCCGACGTGCTGGGCCCGCGTGGGGCGACCAACGAGGCGCTCAATGAGTACCAACGCCGGCGCTACGATTTCGTGCGCATGCGCGAAGTGTTCACCGATGCCTTGTACGAAGTCTTTCGCGGCTCTGACCCTGGCTCGCAGGCGCTCCAGGCGGGCGTGTTTCGCTATTGGCGAGGCAGCACCAAACGCCGCGCCGCCTCGATGGATATTCTGTCAGGCGAAGACGTTCGCCCGAGTGCTTTCGTGAGCGAGTACAGCCGGGTCTTCGGCTCTTCGGCAGTGAACGTGATGTCAGGGGTGATCGATGACCCCGCCCTGCGCGCGAGAATGAAGGTGCTGCGGTCTCTGGCGAAAACGAGCCTCGGTCGCCTCGAGACCGCAGTGAACAAGACGGCGCGAACCGTCATGAATCGATATCGTCTCGACCTTCATCAAGTACCGGCAGTCGAGCGGAGCGTCTAAGAAAAGGATTCTCCCTTCTTCGATAGAAGGGCAGAGGCGCTTGCGGTTCGTCGAGCATTCAGGTGCGTATGAAACGTGCGGGCCAGCGCTGTGGCTTCGTCCGCGCTCGTCGCACGGTCCGCCTCCGCGCGGTCTACCGCACCGCGGGCGCACACGAATTTCACCGCGCGATTCGCGACGGTCTGAAGCCAGCCTCGAGGCACGCCTACACCCTCCAGCCAAACGCGCCGCGCCGTGTGAAGCACAACTACACGCCGAGCTCATTCAGCCCCTCAACCGAGAGGCGGCGGCGGCTCAAAGTGACCCAGTGTGTCACACCTTTTTTCACGTTATACGGCTCGCATGCGGCCACTTGAGAATCGAACGCTGTTCATTTCGGGAGCCAGTCGCGGCATCGGGTTGGCGATCGCGCTGAGGGCGGCCCGAGATGGTGCCAATATCGTCATCGCCGCCAAGACGGCCGAGCCGCACCCCAGGCTCCCGGGCACCATCTTCACCGCAGCGAAAGAAGTCGAAGCCGCTGGAGGTAAAGCGCTGCCCCTGATGTGCGACATACGCTCCGAGGAGCAGGTGTTTGCCGCGGTGCAGAAAGCGGTCGATATGTTCGGCGGCATCGATATCTGCGTAAACAACGCGAGCGCTATCAGTCTCACCGGCACGCTCGAAACGCCGATCAAGAAGTACGATCTGATGCACCAGATCAACGCGCGTGGCACCTATCTGGTCAGCCAAGCGTGCCTGCCACACCTGCTCAAAGCTCGAGGCACGCCGCACATTCTCAACCTCTCGCCACCGTTGAACATGCTGCCCAAGTGGTTTGGGCCCCACGTGGCCTACACGATGGCGAAGTTCGGCATGTCGATGTGTGTTCTGGGCATGGCGGAGGAGTTCAAAGGAAAAGTCGCGGTCAACGCGCTGTGGCCTCGCACAACCATCGCCACCGCGGCGGTGCACATGCTCGGAGGCGACGACATGATGAAAGCCAGTCGCACGCCCGAGATCATGGCCGACGCGGCGTACCTGCTGTTCACCAAGGGGCTCGAGGTCACCGGTCGCTTCTTCATCGATGACGAGGTGCTGAAGGAAGCCGGCGTCACAGACCTCACCAAGTATCGAGTCGACCCAAACGTCGAGCCACTGCCCGACTTCTTCATCGACTGACGCGACTCGACTCGCAACAACTCTAAGCAGCGTACGACGCCGGTCGTTGACTACTTCGACATCATCATCATCGGCATACCGTGGCCCCCATCGATGGAGATCTGCCCGCCTCCTGGCTTCAGCTCGCCGCTGGTTAGCTGCAGGAGGGTCGATTTGCCGCTGCCATTGGCGCCTACGACCCCAAGCCAACCCGGCGAGCAGACGAAACTGACCTGATCAAACAGCACGACGTCTGATCTGAATGAAGCCCAGGCGCTGAACGCACAGTTGGAGCGAAGGAGGCATGGTGATTCTTTCCAAAAAACGACTTCGGGCCTCGCGGACGCTCGCGCGGCACGTCGGTGGTCGACTTCGAAGAATCAGAGGTTCATGGCGCTTGCGTGCAGCCGGGGCGCACCTACCCAAGCCTCGCGCCATCGGCAAATCGACAGGGGAGCCTTACACTCCGCGGGCCTGTGGCTCCCAGACGTACTTGTGCTGTTGAAGTTGAAAGCGCACCGGTAGCCGCGCCTCGATGACCCACTCTGCCAAGACCCGTGGCTCGAGGCGGTCGAAGACCGTAGAGAAGAGCAGACCGAAGGGTCGCTCGTGGAGGCGGTGCTGGCTGATCATCGCCACGCTCCACTCGAAGTCTTCGCGCGAGCCAATCACGAACTTCAGCTCGTCACGGGTGTTCATCGACTCGAAGTTCTTTAAGTCATTGCGATCGCTCTCGCCCGACGACGGCGTCTTGAGATCGACGATCTTGTGCACCATCGGAGGCACCAGCCGCACGTCGATGGCCCCAGAGGTCTCGAGCAACACTGTCAGGCCCTCAGCCAGGAACGCCTCCATCAAGGGGTAGACCCCGGGCTGCAGCAAGGGCTCGCCCCCGGTGATCTCGACCATCGGGGTACGGAGGGCCTTGACCTCATTGATCACCTCGCTGATCAGTCGGCGCTCGCCGCCGCGAAAAGCGAACTCGCTGTCGCAGTAGGTGCAGCGCAAGTGGCACCCGGTGAGCCTGACGAACGCACACAGCAGCCCCTGGTGAGACGACTCACCCTGGAGAGAAAGGTAGATCTCTTTCACCACCACTGAGTTGGCGTCAGCGCGTCGGTGAGGCTCGAGGTGTGGGCGCGCAGCCAGCATGAGGCTCGTTTGCTGGTTTTTGTGCCTGGCGGCAAGCCCCTCGGCCCGGTTGGCCTCCCGGGCCCTAGTCGCCCACCCCTCGAGCCCCGGCCGACATCAGTGCGCGCCCGGTTGGGAGCCGCGTTCGCTCGCCTCACGAACGTGGAGCCGCCCGTCGATGGGCAACACGTCGAGGTGCAGGTTCACCGAGTTGTCTTGATTCACCTCTGCCCACCCCGCTCGCACCCAGATGCTGCCGTTCTTCTGTTGCCGAATCGAGAACACCGTCAGTCTCTTTCCATGCTCCAACACGCCGCACCCCGTGGTTTCGGCGACAGCCAATTCTGCCGCGAGGCCGGTATCGCACACCGGTCTGACACTGGCCCTTTGTCTCGCGAGCGTGGGGTGCACGACCAGATTGAGATTGAGGCCTGAAATCAAGTGGCTCGACAGCGGGCTTGACGGCGTGATCTACGCGAAAAATGTCGAGACGCCGCCAGCCGAAGAAGCCAGTTACGAG
>Ga0105048_10009519_pt1 | contig 15442 bp, 10 predicted proteins | sample MAT05_FD_78382 | JGI IMG/M metagenome (GOLD analysis project Ga0105048, IMG submission 78382) | Freshwater microbial communities from Lake Fryxell liftoff mats and glacier meltwater in Antarctica - MAT-05 | ecosystem: Environmental > Aquatic > Freshwater > Ice > Liftoff microbial mat | place... | reverse complement strand
GTCTCGATCCGCACGTCACCCGCCTTCACCACGGAGCAGGAACCTTCCTTGCACTCGCACACGTTTACGGAGACCGGAGCCGAGCGGACGGCAATGATATTTTCAAGGAGTTCGCCGCCCTGTTGACGAGCAAGTTTGATAAGGGCTTCGCGTTGGTCGGACGTCGCCTTTTCGTCAACGATGACGACCGAACGAGCCACTCGATTTTGCTTGAACCCAAGTGTTTCTTTCGCGGAGATGACGACCACGATGCCGAGACCATCGAGTACGACGCCGTCGAGTGTGCCGCGTTCGATCTTCCACGCCATCACTCCGTTGCGGCCGGTCAGCGATGTATCGGCATTGGCGAAGCACGCGCCCGTGTACACGTCGCACGTGCGGGCTTCGACGTATTGACCAGTGATGTCAGAAGCGATCGCAGGAACCGCGACGATGACAGCGGCCAAGCTCAGGATCCAACGAGCCATGTGCAAACCTCCCGAAGGGAAATGGGATGGTGGTGGTAGGATAATTCGTACAGTCTATTGTTGGGGGGCGACCATAGCAGAGTCAAGGGCGATCCACGAACGATCACTATTGTTCGATGGCCTGCGGCTGCCACTGAAGACCGAAGGCGGCGTGGCGCTGAGTCTTCGATAACACGGCCCACGGCGTGTTGGGGTGTTCCTTGACGATCTCAGCCATCGCATCCTTCGCTTCTTGAGCCAGGTCGCGGATGTCCTTGGGGCTGACCATCTTTTCGACGGACGCCAGCCGCCAACCCTTCTGAATCTTCGGATCCAGTTCCGGCAGTTTCTCAAGCTTCACGTTCCCGAGCGCCAGATTGTACTCGAAGATGTAAGCAAGCCGGGCCTTCACCTGGGCGAAGGTATAGTCGTAGTTGGCCAGCCAACGCTTCGACTTTTCCATTTCCTTCTTCTTGCCCATCGAGTCCAGATTCTCGCGAAGTTCTTCGAGATCGCTCTGGGTATCGGTGATCACGCGCTGGTATTTATCGGTAATCGTCTTCTTCACCGCGTCCGTGATCGGCGCCTTGAACGACTCGGGGAGCTCATCGTTTGCATTCTTGCGAAGTTCGCGCATCTTCACCATGGCGTTCACGGTCGCGACGCGTAACGGATAATCTTTCATGAACTTGGCAGGATCTTTCTGAATCTCATCGAACTTGGGACCGTCATCCGCATAGTCTTTCAGGTCCTGTTCCTTGAACGGCAGCGTATCGGGGAAGCGCATCCCGTCGTCCGAGGTCTTGCGGATCGATTTGAGCGGCGGCAATTGAACTTCATTAAACAGAGCGACGACCGTTTCGCGCTTGGCGGTCGGCGGGGGCGTCGGCTTCTCGAACTTCGCCGCCAAGGCTTCGCTGGCATTGTACGGCACGGCTTGAACGGGCGGTTTGTACGTGAGCTTCGGATGCTGGGTCTTGCCTTCAAGATCCTTCACGGCGGCAAGCGACCCCCTCTCAATAAACTCGCTGAGTGGTTTGATCGGTAGAGGGTCCTTCGGATCGTGCATCGCCGTGCCATCAAAGCGTTTGCCGAAGATGCCCTTATTGTCAGCGGCCGCGAAGAGCGCGAAGAAGACGCTCCCCCGGAATTCAAAGGAACGAACTTCAGGGACGCTAACCTGGGCATATTCGTATTCGAAGGCAAACTCATCCTTCGAGCAAGAGGTCCAAACGGAGACGCCTTCCGGGCTCTCGTGCAGTGCCTTCTCCAGCGGTTCGCTCATTTTGCCGAACGCGGGCCGTTCGACGCCGCGACCCGGATCGAAACGGCACACGTCGAAGATCACCAGCTTTTCCTGGGCTGGGCACTCGGCTAGCTTGTCGTAAATTTTCTTGAGCGGGATGAGCGAGTTGATCTCTTCCAGTTCGCCCTCAAGTGGCACCAAATAAGCCACGCCATCCACCTCAATGGCATGGCCGGCAAAGACCAAGACGATCCGATCCTGCGGCCGGCACGATTCCAAAAATGCATCGATCATGCCTTCGACCATCATCTTCAAAGGCGGATATTTCCAGTCGGTCTTCCCCTCGGCCACGGGGCCATCAGTTAGGTAGAAGGTCTGTTCCTTCGGGATGCGCCAGCCCGTGGCGAGGCGATCGAGGGACTTGAAGAAATCGCGACGCTGGCTGTCCTTTTCCGACAGACCGGCACCGTACTGGAGCGAATTGGCATAAAGGTAATTGGTGATGCTGATGGCCAGCATGCGGCGGGGCATCGGACCGGTCGACTTCTCGATCGTCGGTTTGACGCCGCCGTTCTCCTTGGAATACTTCGACAGATCGGTCGGCAGTTGATCGTTGCGGGTCTGCTTGTTTTCCTTGTCCGTGGCCTGAGTCACGTTCGCGTCGCGATTCCGGTTCGATTTCACGAGCATTGCGGCGGAGACGCCCACACCCGCCAGTACAACGACGCCGATGATGATCCATTTGATCTTTTCGGCGTTCTTGCTCGGTCCCTTATATTTCTTGCCGCGTCCCTTGTACTTCTTGCCTGCGTCCTCAAAGGCGGGGTTATAGCTCGAGGGGCCAGCGTCGGGCAACGTCTCGACAAGCGGTTGCGGATAGTGAGCAGGCGGAGCGCCGATCGGCGGCTGATTGTAATTGAAAGTGGGTCGCGCGGCGGGCGGAGTATACTCCGGCATCGCGGAGGGGCCGTACGGGGCAGTCGGAAAACCTGTCGAGGCCGGAGGCGGCGTCGGCGCGGCCGCCTTCTTCTTCAACTGAAGGAGGTAGCCGCAGAACTTGCACTTCAGGCACACATCCCCGATGTTGGCGGGAACACGCAGTGCGTTCTGACAGCTAGGGCACTTCACCTGGACCGCCTGGCTCATCGTGCATCCTCCGAATTCAACACCATTTCCGAGACAGACCATCTCCCTCTCGGAATTCACCTACCTATGTAGATGATATTCTAGCTCCCGAAGTTCCGCTACGGAAGAAAAAAAGGCCGGGGTGGTAACCCCGGCCTGATCTAAAACTATTGTTCAGTATTCCAGATAACACGAACGATCGGGCCTACTACATTCATCCATGTCCACCGTATCAGCATCCGGACCCATGTTTCGCGATGTTTTCATGCACCAGAAATCGGTCATTCCGCCCTGAAAATCGGGGTCGTTCGCAAAATCCTCGCCGTACACCATCATCGACTTGCAGTGGATGAACTTGCATCGCGGCGCGGGAGTTTGAGGGAGCTCGGTCATGTTCTGCTCTCCAGAATCCTCGTAGCAAAACTCGTCGGAGTTCCGCTGCATCATTATTCCCAGTACCTCTTCCCCGCCGCCGCCAGGATCGCCCGTTTGACTGCGGTTTCCACCAATTTAACCTTATAGCCGTTCTGGCCAAGCGGCTTGGCGCCGGCGGCGGCGGCTTTGCCGGCGGCGGCGGCCGACTCTTCCGTGACGGTTTTACCGACGAGAGCCGTCATCGCCGCTTCTGAGAGCAATGGCGTGGGCGCGACATGCCCGAGTGCGATCATCGCCTGGGCCACCTTGTCGCCTTCCAGTCGATAGGCCGCAGCCGCTTGCACCAAGGGCCAATCGTAGGCTTGCTTCTGCCGCACTTCGTAGCTGCCGTTGACACTGCCGGTCGGCACCGTGAACGACACCGACAGAATCACTTCATCCGGCGCCAGCACATGCTCACGCTGCTCTGCCGAAGACGGCGCTTGGAAGAACTTGCTCAGTTCGATCGTTCGTTTTCCCTTGCTCCCTTGCACCTCAACGGCTGCCGCCAAGGTCATCAGCACCGGGGCGAGCGTGGACGGGTTCACCATCACGCACTTGTGCCCCTGCGTGAAGATCGCGTGATAGCGGTTCTCGGCATTGGCGGGCAGGGCGAAGCATTTGTCGCCGCCCTTCAACAGACAGTTGATGTGCTCGTCGCGGAAATACCAGCAGCGGTTACGTTGGCACAGATTGCCGCCGAGCGTGCCCATGTTGCGGATCTGCGGCCCGCCGATGATCGACGCCGTTTCCGTTAGCGCCGGAACGAGTTTCTTCAGTTCCGCATGCTCGGCGATGGCCGCCAGCTTGACGCCGGCGCCGATCTTGACTCTCTGGCCCTCGATAACACGACTGAAGTCGATGGTCGCCAGGCCGGCCACGCCGCCAAGACTGACGACTTTCTCCGGCTGGGCGACGTATTCCTTTTGCAGGTCGTGCAAATCGGTCCCGCCGGCGAGGAGTTCCGTCTTGCCCCACTTCGGTTCGAGCAGGGCGATCGCCTGGTCAACGGTCTTGGGCTGGTAGTAGGTAAAATTCTTCATGATTAACCCTTGGCTCCCTTCTTATCGAGAGCGGCGAGCACGCGCTCCGCGGTGAACGGGGTGACCGGCACGCGAGCACCGATGGCGTTGAATACGGCATTGCCGATGGCGGCCGCCGTCGAGATGGTGGGGGGCTCGCCGATGCCGATGACGCCTCGCTCCGGCATGTTTTGCATGTGGACGTGAATCTTCGGCATATCTTCGATGCCGCCCAGTTTGTAGAACTCCATGTCGGCATTGGTCTGCCGGCCGGTAAAGCGATCCATGATCCGTTCTTCAAACATGGCGTAGTTGACGCCCATGATCACGCCGCCCGCCACCTGGCTTTCGCAAGCCAGCTTGTTGATGAGCAGGCCGCAATCCTGGATGGCCCACATCTCGGTGCATTTGACGACGCCGGTCTCGACGTCGACCCAGACCTCAGCGACCTGAACGCCGCCGACCTGGCTGCTCGACAACTTGGGGTTCGCCTCGTCGTTCGCCAACGGCTGGGACCACAACCCCGTGCCCTTGGCCTCTTCCATACCTAGCTTGGCGCAGAACTCTTTCCAGACCCATTCTTTCTTGGTGGCGGTATCGACCACCTTGCCGGGCAGGATCTCGAGTTTCGCCGCGTCAACCTTCAAGCGGGCCGCGACCCGTTTGAAGAGATCGTCCTTGGCGGCCGACGCTGCGAGCAAAGCGGCCGGGGCTTGCGACGGGCAGGTCGTGCTGCCGCCCGAACCGCTCGACTTCCCGAGATCGCTCTCGCCGATTTTGATGTTGATCTCTTCCGGCGTCAGCCCGAAGATCTCCGCGACGATGATCGCCGTCACGCCACGTTGGCCTGTGCCCAGATCCTGCGTGGAAGTTTCGGCAGAGACAGCGCCGTTGGAAGCGATCTTCACGGTGCATTCGTTTTCACCCGCGGCCGCCGCTCCGCCCCACGTGTGCAGGGCCATTCCGATGCCATGCTGCCAGGGACCTTTCTTCGGCCCCTTCCCCGGCGGATGCCATTTGCCCTTCCAGTCGCACTCTTTGGTGATGATGTCGAGTTGTTCGCTGTAAAGCGTGTGCCGGCGCGAAAGCCAGTCGTTACGATCCTTCTTGTCCTTCACCTCGGGGAGGTTCGGCGGCAAGTTCTTGCGGCGAATGATGAGCGGATCAATCTCCAGTTTGGCGGCCAGATCATCCACCCCGAACTCGGTGATAATGCAGTTCTGCGGATGTCCCGGCGCCCGCATGGCCCGGGCCGGACCGCCGTTCGTGAAGACGACGACGTTCTCGCGCTTGGTGTTCTCGATCGCGTCGAGATACACGTAGGGGAACAGCGTCAGGTTGACGGTAGCCCCGCCCTTGAAGCCCGGCGTGCCGTAACTCGTTACTTCGAAGGCGGTAATCGTCCCGTCCTTCTTGCCCGCGATCTTTACCTTGCCGAACGCGGAAGGCCGATTGCCGCCCACCGTGATCTCGTCGTAGCGATCAAGCATCATCTTGACGGGCCGGCCGGTCATCTTGGCGAGCGTGACCGCCACTTCGCCTTCGGGTCCCGCGTTGAATTTGCTGCCGTAGCCGCCGCCCATGTGGTGGGTGATGACATCGACTTTCGTCGGCGCGATTTCGAACTTGGTCGCCAACTGACCCGCGACGCCGTAGACCGCCTGGGTCGAAGCGTAAACAGTCAGATTGCCGTCCTTGTCCCACTCGGCGATGACGCCATGCGGTTCCAGGCACTGATGGCAGATCGTGCTCGCGCCATACTCCCCTTCGACCACTGCATCGGAAGCTTTGTAGGCCGCGGCGAGATCGCCCTTTTCGAATATCTGCGGCTTGGTCAGGTTGTTGGTCGCTTTGCCGCCGACCGTGTTGATCTTCGAGGCGAGCGAGTCTTGCTCGTCGACGAAGAACTCCATCACGGTGTATTCGACCTTGATCGCCCGGAGCGCATCAAGGGCCTGCTCTTCGGTCTCGGCCGCGAGGGCAACGATTTCGTCGCCGGCGTAATAGACTTCTTTGCCGGCGCCGGTCATCACTTGCACGCCTTTGACGCCTGGCATTTTCTCGGCAGCCGCGGTGTCGAGCGACTTGATGAGGGCATGCGCGTGCGGGCTGCGGAGGATCATGCCGTGCAGCATCTTCGGCCGGTTAATGTCGAGCGTGTACTTGGCGCGACCGGTCGATTTCAGCGCGCCATCAAGACGCGGGAAATTCTTGCCGATCAGGCGCGGGGTTTTAGGCCATTCAACAGCCATTACTTGCCTCCCTTCTTAGCCTGGCAGAGCGACTCAATCGCGTCGCGCATCTGCGAGTAGGTGCCGCAACGGCAGATATTGCCGGAAAGGGCTTCTTCCACTTCGGCGGGTGTGGCATTCGGGTTTTTGTCGAAGGCAGCCCGCATGGCGACCACGAAGCCTGGCGTGCAGAAACCACACTGCTGGGCATCGAACTTCACGAAGGCCGCGGGAACGGCATCCATTTTTCCGTTGTTGTAGAGGGCCTCCGCCGTCTTGATTTCCTTGCCGCGAGCTTCGAGAGCTAGCATCGAGCAAGAGTAGACGACTTTGCCGTCAAGCGTCACGGTGCAAGCGCCGCAGGTGCCGCGATCGCACACGCGTTTGCAACCGGTGACATCCATGTAGTTTCGCAACGCGTCAAGCAAGGTGACACGCGGCTCAACCATGGCCGTGTAGGGTGTGCCGTTGACGGTCAGTTCGATCTTCACCGGTCCCGGTCCGATGGCTACCGCGTCAGTTGGTTTTGGCTGCGCGAGCGCCTCGGGCGACACTTGCGTGAGACCCGTGACTGCGGCCGCTCCGGAACCTTTGAGAAACGATCGGCGGGAAAGACCGCTGCTGGGAGCAACCGGTCCCTGGGGAGAGTTCGGCATGGCGGAACCTCTCGATAAGAATGCGGAATGAAACGAGAAGGCATTCTAAGCGCGTGATCCCACTTGAAGCAAGTACCGAATCGGAAGAAAGAAAGGATCAGTTGAGGCGAGCTCAACTCGTCGAGTGGTTTATGACTCACTTCACCCAAATAGGTAGCTCCAACCGCCTCAAACACCCCTGATCTCCATCTTGGATGTTGCGAAGCGTGTTTTCCCTCATCTATAATGTCAACTCGCTCCACCCACCTGCCGAAGGCTCGAATCTTGCGATGATCCGAATCTCCTCATTACTATTGCTCATGCTCGCCTTACTTCTTTCCTCCCAGAACGCGTCCGCTCAGGACCTGTCCGCCTCATTCAAGGCCAAAGTCGCGCCGTTGATTGCGAACCATTGCGTCGACTGCCACGGGTCCGACGTCCAAAAGGCGAAACTGCGTCTCGATTCGTTATCGCCGACGCTCGGTGACGAACGTACGGCAGCAACCTGGGCGAAGGTGTACGACAAGTTGATGGCAGGCGAAATGCCGCCCAAGAAGCAAGAACGACCAGCCAAGGACGAGCTTACCGCAGCAACGGGGTGGCTGGGCAAGGAACTTCACGCAGCCTCTTTGGATCGCCAACAGAAGAAGGGGCGTGTTGTCGTTCGTCGCCTGAACGGCACCGAATACGAGAACACCATTCGCGATTTGCTCGGCACGCGAGTTCCCCTCAAGGAGATGCTGCCCGAGGACAACGCCGTGGCGGGCTTCGACAATGTGAGCGCCGCCCTCGAGATCTCGGCCACGCACCAACTGATTTACCAGGAGGCAGCGGAGCGAGCGATTCTCTCCGTGATTCCTCCACATCCGCCCATTCACTTTAGCGATCGACGCACTGGCAAGGAGATGAGCCAGAAGGGACCCAATTTCCAGCAAACACTGACGCGCAGCTGCATGTTGAAGGACGATGGCCTCATCATCTACAGTAAACTTCCGCGTTATGGATTGTGTTCCACGGCAGGAGTCCCCGCGTCAGGGCGTTACAAGGTGCAGATGTTGATCGCCGCGGTGGGCAAGGACAACAAGGCCGTCCCGGCCGCCTTCATGGTAGTTGGCAATGGCCGTGAGGACGCCGTCCTCCGTGAGATGCGCGACATTCAACCGGGCAAACCGACGGTCATCGAGTACGAAATCGAACTGAAACGTCGCGAGTCGTTCGTCGTCAATTTGCTCAGTCACTGGGACATTCGAGTTGCCAAGAAGCCGATCGAAGAACACACCGGGCCAGGCATCTTGCTCGAATGGCTGAGGATCGAAGGTCCGATCGACCCGTTCCCAACGCCGAGTTACCAGACGCTATTCGCCGACGTTCCCTTGAAGGCCCGTTCGGTGGCCAAGGCCGAGAGCGAAGGCAAGAAACCGCCCATCATTCAGCCCAACCGATCCGAATTCTCGTGGAACGCCGACCCGCTGGTCCCGGCATCGGCGAAACCGAAGGAAGACGCCGAGCGTCTGATCACTGAGTTTCTACCTCGAGCGTTCCGCCGGCCGGTCAACGCCGAGGAAATCAAACACTATGTTTCCCGAATTCACGATAAGCTCGACAAAGGCTACACCTTCCTCGACGCCATGACGTTTGGCTACAAGGCGATCCTGTCGTCCCCGAACTTTTTACTCTTGGTCGAACCCGGTCTCACCTCGGTGGTGACCGCCAGCGGCTTCCAATCAACCAAGCTCGACGACTACGCCCTGGCGTCGCGTCTCTCGTACTTCCTTTGGTCGACGCATCCCGACGACGAACTCTTGGCCGTCGCCAACAAAGGGGGATTGAGCAAACCAGACGTTCTCCGCGCTCAGGTGGAGCGAATGCTCAAGTCGCCCAAGGCGGAGCGATTCACGGAAAACTTTACCGGCCAATGGCTTGACCTGCGCAAGATCGACGCGACCATTCCCGATCCGCAACTTTACAGCGACTTCGACGGCACTCTCTTGTGGGCCATGCCGCGTGAGACACACCTGTTCTTCAATGAAGTTCTCAAGAATGACCTGAGCCTGCTCGATTTTATCGATTCCGATTGGACGATGCTCAACGAGCGTTTGGCCAAACACTATGGCATTCCCGACATCATCGGGAACGAGTTCCGCAAGGTGAAGTTGCCGGCCGGCAGCCATCGCGGCGGCGTGATGACTCATGCCAGCGTGTTGAAAGTGACGGCCGACGGCACGCGCACCTCGCCGGTACTGCGCGGCAAGTGGGTGCTGGAGCAGATCATTGGCAAGCCGCCGACCCCGCCGCCGCCGGATATTCCGTCGATCGAACCGGACATCCGCGGCGCCACGACGATTCGCCAGCAACTCGACAAGCACCGCAACGTGGCCGCCTGCGCGACGTGCCACATTCATATCGACCCGCCCGGTTTCGCGCTCGAAAACTTCGACCCCATCGGCGGCTGGCGTGATTTTTACCGGGCGTCCGCCAGAACGCCGCGAGGCATCATCCCCCTGACGAACAGCTCGGGCCGAGCCGTCTGGAAAGGCCCGGACGTCGAGAAGGGCGGAGAGACCCCCGATGGTCAGAAATTCAGCGACATCGACGAATACAAGAAGATTCTTCTTGCCGATAAAGACCAACTGGCCCGCAACCTGACGCAAAAGCTGCTGATCTATTCGACAGGCGCCGACATCCAGTTCGCCGACCGCGAGGAAGTCGAACGAATCGTCGCAGCGATCAAGACAAAGAACTATGGCTTCCGAACGCTGGTGCACGAGGTGGTGAAGAGCAGGGTGTTTTTGAATAAGTGATTTGTGTTTTGCTCTCGAACAGAAGAGGCCATTGGTGCAGAATATGAAATAATCAAGGAGCGTTGTTCGATGGCGACGGCTTCGTTTACTGAGACAATTGAGATTTACGTTCCTTTATTGAACGAAGGAACGGACGTGTTGCGGCCGACCAAGGGCATCCGTGAAGAAAATGGCGAAATACGCGTTTTAGCCACGAGTGATTACGATCCTTCGTTTGAAGAGTGGGCGTTTCCTCCCGGCAGCAAAGTGAAGTGCGTCTTGGAGAGCCGAGGCGACAGTGGTGTACTGATCGCTCGACAACTGGTGGCTTGAAAGCAATCGAAATTGATGCGGGACCTACCGTGATTGTGAATGATGACAAAGAGACAAACGTCACAGTTGAAAGCCCACTCGCCGTTTCCGTTCAATTATCAGTTATGTCGAGATGTCGCTGCTCACTCCGACACATGACGGATGAAGAGCGCGAGCGACACGGTTGCCCCGGTCGTGTTTTCGGTGTCGGTGCAACAATGGGACAGTGCCAAAGAAACGCGAAAGAGTCCGCACCGGTGGCGTGCCGTAAATATTACGGCCATTCTTCGCGCGTCTCGTAATGGATGACAGTTTATTTTTAGAAATTGATATGCCTGTTAAAATCTCGACTAAGAACATCCGGCTCGTGGACGCGGCATCCGCCGGCGATATCCCCGCGCTGACTCAGTTTCTGTCGGATGGAGTTGATCCAGACATTGCCGACCGGATTGGCATCACGCCCCTGATGGCCGCCTGTCAATCGGGACAGTTCAAAAGTGTGATAAAGCTACTCGGGCGCGGCGTTCGGGTCAACGTCATGGATAAAGAAAAAAACACGGCCTTAATCCACGCCTGCTACCCGCCCGTCAAATATCGAATCGTGAAACTCCTGCTTCAGAACGGGTGCAATGTCAATAAGAAGAATGCATATGGAACCACTGCCCTGATGTACGCAGCGTCATGCGGAAAAGCGAATGTCGTTCGACTTCTACTCCAGCACGGCGCCGATCTCAACGCCGTGAGCGACAACGCGGAGACGCCGTTGAGCTTCGCGATCGTGTGGGGTCACATTGAAGTTGTTCGCGTATTGCTGAAGGCCAGCGTCGATGTGAACTGGACGGACGGACAAGGCTGGACACCGCTGAAATACGCTCTCAATGAAAAACGATGGGACATCGCGAATTTGCTTCATGATCATGGCGCCGAATTGGCGCCTCTGACTCGCACTCCGTCAAATGCCAATAAGCGGCTAACCGCGAATACGAAGAGATCTGTTTGATTCCAATACAGAGCGGCGGAGCCGGGCACACTCGAATAGGGAACAACTACCGTCTCGAATTATTTACCCTTGAACATGCTAGAATGAGTCGAAAGGGAGGAAGATGATGGTTGCCAACATCGAACAGATTGAACAGCGTCTCTCCTCTGTCGAATCGGCAGTTAATACGCTGCAACAGAAATTGGGTGTTGCTCCAGCACAGGTATGAGCTTCTCGGACAATTGCCGCGAGATTATTTGATGTTCACCTTGCTACCGTTCGACGGGGCGAGTGCCTTGGTGTATGATCTCTTGGTCGCACAGAACCTTCGTATCGGTGCGATGGATTTGCGGATTGCTGCTATTGCCTTGTCGCGTGGTCTGATTGTACTGACCAGAAACAATCGAGATTTTGGACGAGTTCCAGGTCTAAAGATCGAAGATAGAACTTTATGATTCTTTCCTCGCGATATGCGCGAGGATTTTTGGGAGTCTCAAATGCCATTCAAGCCTCTGTCGCGCCGTACTTTCCTTCGCTCCGCCGGCGTGGCCATTGGGCTGCCGTTCCTGGACGCCATGACGCCGGCCAGCGCCGTTGAGGCCAAGAAGGGGCTTGACCAGCCGCGGCGTCTGTTGCTGGTGGGCCGGCCGCTCGGCATGTATACGCCGTTCTTCTTTCCAGAGAAAGCCGGCAAGGATTATGAGCCGAGCCGATACTTGAAGGTCTTGCAGCCGCATCGCGACCAGTTCACCGTTTTCTCGGGCATGTCGCACCGTTATGCCGCCGGCCATTACGCGGAATGTGGACTGCATACCGGCGTTCACCCGGACTTTATTCGTCCCAGCGACATCCGCAATACGATCTCGCTCGATCAGGAAGTGGCCTCGCACATCGGCGGGCAGACGCGGTTCTCGTCGCTCGTGCTGGGCGGCGGCGATGTTTCCTGGAACCGCCGGGGCGTGCGCGTGCCGTCTCAGCAACGGGCGACCCAGGTCTTCCGGCAACTCTTCATTCGCGGCACCGCCGAGGAAGAAGCCCGCGAGATGCGCCGCATCCGCGACGGTCAGAGCATCCTCGACGACGTGCGCGGCCAGGTGACAACGATCAACAACAAGCTCAGCGACGTGGACCGCCAACGACTCGATCTTTATCTATCGTCGGTCCGCGAGGCCGAGCAACGCCTCCGGCAGGATGAGAAGTGGGGCAGCACGCCCAAGCCTCAGGTCAAATACCCCGTGCCTACGACCGACTTCGGCGGCGCCCAACTCCTCCAACGTAGCCGACAGTGGTACGACATCGTGCATCTGGCGCTGCAGACCGATTCAACACGCGTTATCTCGCTCTGGCTCGGTTCGCAGGAAAAGCCCGAGATCGACGGCGTCATGCTCGCCCATCACGATGCCTCGCACCACGGTCAGGAACCGGCCAAGCTCGAACAACTGGCGCTGATCGAAGAAGCCGAGTTGAAGACCTTCGGCGAGTTCCTCGACAAGATGAAGCAGAGCACCGAAGGCGAGCACAACCTGCTGGAACGCACGGCCATGTTCTACGCCAGCAACCTCGGCAACTCGTCCTCGCACGACAATACCAACCTCCCCATCATCCTCGCCGGCGGCGGCTTCAAGCATCAGGGCCACCTGGCATTTGACCGCAAGAACAACACGCTGCTCTCGAACCTCTACGTTCGCATGATGCACCAGGTGGGCATCGAAGCCAAGTCGTTCGGCGCCAGCACGGGGGTGGTGAGCGAAGTGTAGGGGGCGTTGGCCGAGACGCAGAAGCTTCTACTCGTTCCCAAGCTCTCCGCGTGGGAACGAGTAAGAGTCTACCGAATCGTCTTCGGCGCCTTCTGCCCCACGGGCACTTTCGTCGTGTACTTGCGGTCCTTCATGCGTTTGTCGAAGTCGGCCTTGGCGTCTTTGATCGCTTGCGGATTTTCCAGCAGGTCGATCGTGCTCAGCGCCAGCACCTTGGCGGCGGTCATCATGCCCTTGTGGCCTAATGGCGAGCCGATGGCAGCGACGTTCTGCCAGCTATGGCCGGGGCTTCCAGCGGCGAAACACGAAGTCGTGATGCCGCTGGTTGGCACGTGCCAGCTAACGTCGCCGACTTCCGTCGAACCGGCATCTTGGTACGGCTTTTCCGGCAATTCTTCGATTAGATCGTTGAGCAATTTGTTCTCTTTCAGGCCGAAATCGTTGCGAATCGACGCCTGTAGTTCTTTCGCCAGGTCGAGATCGGCCTGATCGAACTTCGGCGCCCCGACCTTCTTGAAATTCTTCAACATGACTTGCGACAGCGGCAGGTTGGGGATGATCTCGTGGCAGTCAGTGTCGATCTGAATCTGCAGCTTGGTACGACTCATCTTGGCCGCGCCCTCGGCGATCTCGACGAGCCAATCGAAATTGGCTTCCATGTCCTCGTGGGTGTTGGCCCGCACGAAGTACCAGACCTGAGCGGTCGCCGGCACAACGTTCGGTTGGCCGCCGCCGTTGGTGATGACATAATGATGCCGGCTCGTTTCCTTCACGTGCTCCCGCATGTAGTTGGCGCCGATGTTCATCAACTCGACGCCATCGAGAGCACTACGGCCTTTGTCGGGGCTTCCTGAGGCATGCGCGGGGATGCCGGTGAAAGTGAACTTGGCCGAGATCGCCGCCTTCGACGAACTATAGTAAACTTTGTTCTGCGAACCGGGATGCCAGTGCAGGCAGACGTCGAGATCCTTGAACTGCCCATCGAGCGACATATAGACCTTGCCGATCAGCGTCTCCTCGGCCGGGGTGCCGTAGAGGCGGATCGTGCCTTTCAACTTATGCTTCTCATAGATTTCTTTCACCGCGACGGCCGCGCCGACGGCGGCCGTGCCGAGAGCACTGTGACCGCAGCCGTGGCCCGTCGTTCGGCCGTCGGCTGATTTACGGATGCCGAGCGCCTGCTGCGAAAGCTCGGGCAAGGCGTCATACTCGGCCAGGATGCCGATGACCGGGGAGCCCGAGCCGTACTCGGCGACGAAGGCCGTGGGCATCCCGCTGACTTCTTCCTTCACTTTGAAGCCAGCCTTCTTGAGAACGCCGATGAGCCGGGCCGCGGATCGGTGTTCCTGCAAGCCGACTTCTGAATAGGCCCAGATGTCCTGGTTGACCGAAACCAAATCGGCCCGCATCGAGTCAAGGACCTTGATCGCGTCCTCTTGACTCGGCGTGGGCGTGGGATCGGCGCCCTGACCCGGCACGCACGAAAGTACGGTGGCGATTACGAGCAGCATCGTCAAACGCATGGCATCATCCTGTACGGGGAATTCAGTTCACTTCACTTCACGATTTTCAGAAGCCGGTGGTTGTAGCTGTTGACGACCCAAATATAGCCATGCGGTTCGAGCGGCACCGGGCGGAGTCGCAGGGCCGATGCGGCACAGAAGCATGGTGATGTCTCATAAGGAGTCGCGCGGGGGAAGAATCTCCGTGGCTATTCTGTAGGTTCGCGGCGATTTGGCGAGTCGAGAGGCGGACGAACGCGGGGCGAGGTGCTACATTCTGTTTATGTCCCTTGATCCTCCATCTCCTTCCTCGCGCTGGGCGTGGGCCTTATCCCTGGTTGGGCTCGGGTTATTTGCCTTCGCTCTCGTGGCGGTTTCTGGGCCTGGACGGATCGACGTCGTCGATGGGCAAACCCGCTTCGAAGTCGGCCGTAGTCTCGTTGAACATGGCGATTCCGCCTTGCGCGATGAGCGCATCTGGTGGGGTTCCTTCCCCGGCCGCGACGGCTTGAATTTCACCTACTATCGCTATCCCCAAAGCGTCGCTGCCGCGGGCGCTATCGTCGTCGCGGATCAAACCGGACCGGTGCGCGAAGGCCGACGCCACTTCTTTTTTGTCTGGACCAGTGCGGCAGCCGCGGCGCTCTTGTCTGTGTTCTACGCGATCTACTTTCGCCGGATCGGTTGTCGGACGGGTTTCGCGATTCTCTGGGCATTGGGGGGCATCGTCTGCACCCCCAACTGGTTCTACGGCACCAGCACGTTCGACGACATCCTGGGCAGTTTGACGGTTGTCGCCGCCGCGGTGATCGCGATGGGCACACGCGGGACGCGGCCGATTCTTGGCGCGGTCATCTCGGGATTTCTGCTCGGGGTGGCCTTCAACGTCAAGCAACCGCTCGGGGCGTTTCTCTTCGTCATCCTAGCGATGCATGATAACACCGCATGGACACGACGCCAGCGCCTGATCTCCGCGGTGATGATCTGCCTCGG
>Ga0105048_10009517_pt1 | contig 15443 bp, 10 predicted proteins | sample MAT05_FD_78382 | JGI IMG/M metagenome (GOLD analysis project Ga0105048, IMG submission 78382) | Freshwater microbial communities from Lake Fryxell liftoff mats and glacier meltwater in Antarctica - MAT-05 | ecosystem: Environmental > Aquatic > Freshwater > Ice > Liftoff microbial mat | place... | reverse complement strand
GCACCATGCGCTCGCCGCCCTGCAAAACAAATTTTTCCAGCGGGGCGTCAACGTGGATCAGCGGCTTTCCCATCTGCCCGACCAGCAGGGCGAGATAGCGCTTCTCCAGTTTTCCGGCGCGAATCAACGCTTGCAGCTCGGTCAGCGCCGAGCGCTTTTTGGCCAGCACCAATACTCCCGAGGTGTCGCGATCCAAGCGGTGGACCAGTTCCAAACTGTCCTTTGGCCGCAACGCGCGCATCAACTCGATCGCGCCAAAACCAATTCCGCTGCCGCCATGGCTGGCGATGCCGCTGGGCTTGTCGAGCACCAGCAGCGCGCGATCCTCAAACACGATACTGGCCTCGATCTGCGCGAGCAGTGCCGGATGCGGACTGCCGTGATCGGCCGGCGCATCCAAACGCACTGGCGGCAGCCTGACTTGGTCGTTCTCCTGCAAACGTCGATCCGGCTTTACCCGTTTGCCATTGATGCGTACCTGGCCGGTGCGCAACAAGCGATAGATCAAGGATCGCGGCGCGCCCTTGAACTGGCCAAGCAGGAAGTTGTCGAGCCGCTGGCCGGCGCGTTCGCCGTCAATGGTGACGGTTCGAACACCTTGCGAAGTAGCCGAGGGTGAGGTGGAAGTCATTCAGGTTCGGCGCTTTTCTCCCTCGCCGATGTTCGGGGAGGGTTGGGGAGGGGTTAGGAAGCAAGCTGCTTTGCTCACGGTCATGGCGTCTTGAAGCTTCATAACTAAGGGTGTCGGGCCGCCATGACCTTTGCAATGATGCCTTTGATTGCCGCCATGCTTACCTGCTTGCTACACTCCGCGGGCGATCAACGTCCCAATTTTGTTGTTCGCTCAAAAGCTTAGGACGCACACCGCATCTAACAGGCGCACTCACGAGCGCGCGGTTCGGGTCGGGGAGTCTCTCCCTGATCCAGCGGTGGCAGCGACTTCCGGGTGCCAACCGATCACTCTGATCGGTGACTTATCCGCGGATTCGAGAGCGTCTTGCACGATTGAGCGGGCGACGGGAACCACATGCTCCAGACATCCGGCGAGCTTTCCCATGGAGACCATGGTAACCGCTGATGTTCGATGTGTGCGGTCAGATGTCTTCGCACGGAGACCAAAAATATTCTGGTTCCGGCATGGAGGCCGAGACTGCGCTGTTGCGCTTTCCGGTTCAACAACAATAGTTCGACAACAATGAGCGCTCCCGCGGCGATAACGTCGGTGGTGTTGCAGCGCTGAAGTTTCTTGCACGGCAGTAAGCGAGCGCAATGCGCCGCAAGCGGCCATCAGAAACTGATGAGGCGTACACCCAGACGTTCCTTGCGGTTGAGCGCGTTAGGAATTGGCAAACATGAAGAGAATGCTCATCAATGCAACTCAGCAGGAAGAGTTGCGCGTCGCCATCGTGGATGGGCAGACGCTGTATGACATCGATATCGAACAACCGTCCAAAGAGCAAAAGAAAGGCAACATTTACAAAGGCCGGATCACCCGCATCGAGCCATCGCTGGAAGCAGCGTTTGTCGAATACGGTGGCGAGCGTCACGGTTTTTTGCCGTTAAAGGAAATCTCCCGCGATTATTTTCTCGAGGGCGTGAATCCCGACAAGGCATCGATGAAGGAACTCCTGCGCGAAGGCCAGGAAGTCGTCATCCAAGTCGACAAAGAGGAGCGCGGCAACAAAGGTGCCGCACTGACCACGTTTATCTCGTTGGCTGGCCGCTACATGGTGCTGATGCCCAACAGCCCGCGCGCTGGAGGCGTGTCGCGCCGCATCGAAGGCGATGACCGCGCAGCGCTCAAAGAGGCAATGGACAAGCTGTCCATTCCCGATGACATGGGCGTAATCATTCGCACCGCCGGCATGGGCCGCGATGCCGAAGAGCTGCAATGGGATCTGGATTATCTGCTGCAGGTTTGGCGCGCGATCACGGATGCGGCGCTGACCAAACCATCGCCATTCCTGATTTATCAGGAGTCACGACTGATCATTCGCGCGCTGCGCGATTATTTGCGCAATGACGTCGGCGAGATCTTGATCGACAGCGACGAAGTATTCGAAGACGCGCGCGCCTTTGTTGAGCAGGTGATGCCGCACAACCTGCGCAAGTTGAAGCGCTACGCCGAAACCACCCCGCTGTTCTCGCGCTTCCAGATCGAAAGCCAGATCGAAAACGCGTATGCCCGCGAGCTGCGCTTGCCGTCAGGCGGCGCCATCGTGATGGATCAGACCGAGGCCTTGACCGCGGTCGATGTCAACTCGGCGCGCGCGACCAAGGGCAGCGATATCGAGGAAACCGCCTACAACACCAATCTGGAAGCCGCTGACGAAGTGGCACGCCAACTGCGCCTGCGCGATCTGGGTGGTCTGGTGGTGATCGACTTCATCGACATGTCGTCCACCAAGCACCAGCGCGACGTCGAAAACCGCCTGCAAAACGCGCTGAAGCAAGACCGTGCGCGCGTGCAGATTGGTCGTATCTCGCGATTTGGCTTGCTGGAAATGTCCCGCCAACGCCTGCGTCCGAGCTTGGGCGAGTCCAGTCAGATCATTTGCCCGCGCTGCGACGGTCACGGCCGTATGCGCAGCGTCGAGTCGTTGTCGCTATCGATTCTGCGCCTGATCGAAGAACAGGCGATGAAAGATGGCACCGGCCAAGTGCTGGTGCAGGCACCCGGTGAAATTGCCAACTTCCTGTTGAACGAGAAGCGCTTGGCGCTGCGTGAGATCGAGCAGCGTCATGACGTGCCCTTGATCATCGTTGCTGATCCGCAGTTGGAAACGCCACATTTCAACGTGATGCGCATGCGTGAGAACGAGATCGGTGAAGAGGCCGCGCGGCCAAGCTATCACCGCATCAGCCCGCGCAAGCAGGAAGTGCATGCGCTGACCAAGGCGCAATTGAACGTGCCGCCGCCGCCAGCCGTGACCAATGTGCGCCCGGCGACGCCGGCTCCGTTGCGCGAGACGGTCGAAGCCGTGGAGCCAGTGGCCTTGGTGTTGCCAGCGGTATTGGCAGTTGCGCCAAAAAAGAGCTTCTGGTCACAGGTAATGGCTTGGTTCGGCAGCGCTGAGGGTCAGCCCGCCGCAGCCGCTCCCGTGGTTGAGCAAAGCTCTCGCTGGTCAGCAACAACTGGCGAACGCCCGAGCACTCCGACCACCGGCAAACGCAACGAGCGCGGCGACAGGAACGACCGCGGAGGCCGTGGTCGCGGTCGCGGTGGCGACGATCACGCCGAGCGCAACAAACAGCCGCGGCCGCAATCCACGCCGCAAAGTGCAAGAGCAGCCGAAGAGGTCACCAGTAAACCGGCTGTTGATCGTCCTGCAGCACCGAAACCGGTCCGCAACGAGCGACCAGCGGCGGACCGCCCGGTCGCTGAGCGCGCAGCCGCTGTGCAAGCAGGCACCGACAAGGCCAACAGCGACAAGCCTGGCAACACGCAGGCCGGTGCCGATCAATCAGGAGATCGGTCTGGAGAGCGTTCGGGTGGTAGACAGGATGGTCAGCGAGGAGGTGGCCGCAGCCGAGGAGAGCCGCGCCGCGATGCTCAGGTAGCTGCCACCGCAGGGTTTGAGGCACCCGCCACGCCGGCGCCTGCCAGCGAGCCGTTGACGGCCGATCAAATTGCAGCCGCAGCGGCATTGCTTGCAAGTGGAGCAGCAGTCGCCACCGAAGGGTCCGATGCGGCCAGCGCCGATCCGACTGGAGACGGTGGTGCGCGCCGTCGGCGCGGTCGCCGCGGCGGTCGGCGGCGTCGCCGTCAGCAAGATGCCACCGGCGTTTCCGCGCTTGACGCAGGTTTGGGAGACCAGAGTCAGCTCGAGTTTGATGGTGAGCAGGACGATGAGGACCACGAGGATCAAGCGGTAAGCGTGGCCAATGTTTCGCCAAGTCCTGTCGTGGTTCCGACTGTGCCGCTGGCGGCTGCAACGCCGGCGCCGGTGCCGACGGTCAGCGACAATGCAGAGCGCAACGATGACATGGCAAGCGCGTCCCGCTTGGACGGTTCCCGCTTGGACGGTTCCCGTTTGCCGCCTGCGACCGCTGCCTATTTCCCCTCGCCCGCGCCCACGTCATTCGCCACACTGTCCCCGGCGCCTGCGTTGACAGCTGAGACCACCCTGACAGCTGAGCCGGCTCCGACACTCGCGCCTGCTCCAAGTCCCACTCCAATGGCGGCTCCAAGGCCCGCGTTGATGATTGCCGCGGTCGTGGCTGAGGCAGAGCCCGAAGTCCTCGCGTCGAGCCCCGAACTGGAGCAGGCACCAGTGACGACGGTGACACAAGCCCTGACCTCGCCGACACGAGACGCTCCCTTGTCGGCCAATGTGCCTCCAGCTGTCGTCGTCGCTGAGGCGGAGCAGAAGACGTCATCGATGGAACCCGAGGCAATGTCGGCCGAGCCGATGGCATTCACGGTCACGCAAACGACAGCAGCTGAGCCCATCGTCGCGACGCCTGCAGGGGCTGTCCCTGAGTCAATCGTCCCTGAGTCAATCGTCCCTGAGTCAATCGTCCCTGAGTCGATCAGCGCAGCGGTTGTCAGCCATGAGGCCAAAGCCGCAGTACCCGCTGCGGTCCAAACCGAGACCGTCGCCGCCGCAACCCCGGCGGAAGTGAGCGAAACGGTGACCGAGGCGGTGACTGAAGCGATTGTCGTGCCGGCTGTTGCCTTGGCGAGCGCCCCCGCCACTGTCGCTCAAACAGCCGTCAGCGACGCCGTTGACGCTCATGCGCCGTTCGAAAGACCCACGATATCGCTGGCCGTTACCGCGGCGAGTGAGCCCGCCGTAACAATGGCACCTTCGGTCGAGCCAATCGAAGTCGTGGCCACGGTCATCGCGCCTGAGCCCATCAAGCCCATCGTGAGTCCGCCAGGCGGGTTGTTTCAGCAAATCGTCGCTGATGTGGCCAAACAGAAGAGTGCGAATACGCCGCCCAGCGTGTAACGACCGAACGATTGGAGTCGGCAGACTCGCTTGCTTCCACTGGGGGCAAGCGAGGAACCGCTCCAGAGTTGAAACGCCTTCCGGCGGCACCTCACCAGTTCTGCTCGACAGCCTCAGTCGGCTTGCGCCGTCAGCGTGTGCGCTTGGTCAAGCAATCCGTGTTGACTGGCCAAACGCGCCAGCGACATCACGTCCTGCAGCCCCAACTTCCGCAGCAGTCGGTATTTGTGCGTCGACACTGTCTTGGGGCTGAGACTAAGTTGTCGTGCCATGTCGTTGGTACGGATCCCCTGCACCAGCATCATTACAATCTCCAGCTCGCGCGGTGACAAGCCGTCAAACGGCGAGCGCGCACTGCTGCTGATGCTGCCAAGTGCCAACGCTTGCGCAATGTCTGAGCCGATATAGCGTTTGCCACGCGCTACGTCGCGGATGGCACGCAGCAGTTCTTCAGCCGGGCTGGACTTGCTGACGTAACCGCTGGCACCGGCTTCGAGCACTCGCCTGGGCAATGGTCCATCGTCCTGCATGCTAACCGCGATCACCCGCGGCGCATTGGCCATTTTCAGCAGGCGCTCGGTCAATTCCAAGCCGCTCAAGCCGGGCATGTGCAGATCGCACAGGACCACGTCGGGGTGAGTCTTGCGCACCAACTGGAGTGCCTCTTCGCCGCTATCGGCTTCACCGACACATTCCATGTCGACTTGGCCCGCCAACAGCATCCGCAGCCCAGTCCGCACCAGCACATGGTCATCGACCAGCAGTACTCGGATCATCGCGCGCCCCCTTTGCCGCCCCCCATCCGCATCCGCTTCCCCAGCGGAGCCCCGTGTCCGACTCTACCGGAGTCCACGTTGAAATGGAGATTGCCGAATTTGGCCACTGCGACCGCTACGCGTAAGGGCAGCCGAGCAAGCTCGGCTCTACAGAAGCTGCGAGCATCGACCACTCCCGCTTGCAGCGGAGCTTGCTGCGCTGCTGTTTCCGCCTGCACGACTAACGAGGAGCGCGCTCTGCGGGCCAGTGAAACGCAGGTGCCGTCAAGCGATACCAAGCCCCTGGATCTCGCTGCGTTTGAGATCAAACCCTGCCAGCTTGGCGAAATGCCGGCCGCGTTCGGCATAGTCGCGATACTCCGGAAAACTGGGTGCACCCGGCGACAGCAGAACGATGCCATCCGAACCGACCAGCTCGCGAGCGAGTTGCACCGCCTGGGCCATGTCCTCGGCTTGTCGCAACTGGCTGTCGCCGGCTAGTCCAGCGGCGGCTAACAGGGCGAAAATCCGCGGCCCGTTTTGGCCGGTGCAAACCACCGCCGCCGGCGCGTCGACTCGCACGCGCTCGGCGAATACACTCCAGTCGATTCCGCGATCAAAACCACCGACGATAATCGCCACTCGCCGATGACGCAGACAATCCAGTGCGGCCAAACTGGCGTGCGGCGTGGTGGCGATGGAATCATCGATGAATCCTATCCCGCCGCGTTGCCCCAGTGACTGCAAACGATGTGGCAATGGCCGGAAACGCGCGGCGTGCGCCGCCAGGGTGACAGCATCCAGATCGACCGCCTCAATCGCGGCAAGCGCCGCACACAGGTTCAGCGCATTGTGGTTGCCGGGCAGCGCCGCAGGCACGCGCCGGAGCACGCAGCGATCTGCCCGGTACACGCCGCGTTCGCGCAAATGCCATCCGTCCTCGCGACCGAACCAACGCACATTCGGCAGCGTTTCGCCCAGCGCCCGCAAGCGCGGGTCTTGCCAATTGAGCAGCACACGCCGTGGTTGCGCCTGTGTAATCAGTCGCAGCTTGTCCTCGATGTAACGTGCCTCGCTACCGTGCCAGTCCAGATGCTCAGGAAACAAATTGAGCACCAGCGCAAGATCAGGATTGAGCGCGTCGCCGGTCTGATAGCTCGACAGCTCAATCGCCCATAGGGCGGGTGGCAATGGAGGATCGAGCAGTTCCAGCAGGGGCAGGCCGATATTACCGGCCAGCCCGACGGCGAGCCCACGCGCGCGCAGCAAATGTGCGATCAAACCGGTGCTGGTGCTCTTGCCCTTGGTGCCGGTAACGCAGAGCTTGAGCCCGGGCAATCCTTGCGCGAACCAAAGCGCTGTGCCACTGGTGAACTGTGCACCGCTGGCAAGCGCCTGCGCCGCGGGTGGCAGATACGGGCTGATGCCCGGCGACTTGATGACGGCGTCAAAACCGCACAACTCGTCCACCGTCGGTGCTTCCCTGACGGCGAGCAACGGATCGGCCAGCGCCAAGGCCAGCGGATGCTCAACCAGCGGGCAGAACAGGGTCAGTGGCTGAGCGGGAAAACGCCTGCGAATGGCCGCGTGCGCGGCCTTGCCCTCGCGGCCAAAGCCCCACAGCGCAACCCGCTTGCCTTCAAGCGCTGAAATGCGCATCGAGTCGACTCCACAGATCAGCGGGAATGCCGTGCTCGCCTTCGGCCAACAACTGCGGCGCAATGTTGAGATCGGCGGGGTCTAGCTGCGGCAGAATTTCGCGGGCAAATCGCGCGACCAAGGCGTCTTCTTGCCACACCGGTGACTGGCTAAGCGTCGCCAGTGCGGCGCGCGATTCGCGACCTTCGCCAACACACTCAAACGGTTTGTGATCTCGGTATTCGATAAGCGCGTCAAAGCCTGCGGCTTGCGCAACCTCGTCCAACAGATTACGGCCGAAAATCGCCACCAGGCGCGGCTTCGGCATGAACGGCGCCAAGGCAAGAAAGACGAAATGACATTTTGGACAGACTCCGCACCAGCGACTGGTCGGGCGCTCTCCCAACAGGTGGAAGTTGCGATTGCAGCTGGAAAAATGCGCGTCGTAGCGATTCAAGCGAGCGAACTGCCGCGCCACAGCAAGCTCCGAGAGTGGCCGCAGCAGGGAGAAATAGCTGAGTTCGGAGGAGACCGAACGGCGCACCTCGGCGGCAAACAGGCGCTCGAATTCCCAGCCTTTCGACCACTGATGGTTGACCTCGCCGGTGCCTTCGATCTGACTGCCGTAACTGGCCGAGCGCTCGTTCGAAAACACCACAAAATCGGCACCAACCAGCAATGCCGCGAATACCAGAATGGCTGAATTGATCGCGGTTACCGGAATGTGCCCATTCCAAGCACCGGCGCGATTGAACTCAAACAACTGGGCGGCGAGCTGACGTTCGATTTGCAGCAGCGGCAAGCCAGTACGCTCGGCGCAGGCGCGGAGCAAAGGCGCAGCGCCAATCCAGGTCACGGTCTGGGTGACACCGAGCGCGCGCAGCGCCTCAATGCTGACCAGGGAATCCTTACCGCCGCCAATGGCGACCAAGGCGTGTTTCGGTCGGCAACCACCTGTGGGAGCAGCGGAAGGCGCGATGCTCCCCTGCGAACCGACCAAAGGCTCGCGCCTGCCGGCGCTGCCACCAGTGCTAGAACCCTTAGTCTTATCATCGGCGAACGGAAAGTGAATCTTGCCGCGCAGACTCAAGCCATTGCGATACGCGAACTCCGCCAGTCCGTGCTCGTAGACAGTCTCGAGAAAGCGCGCCGTGTCGGCGTCGATGGCATAGCCATCAATGCGGATCGACTTCGGCACCGCTGCCTTGAAATAGCTGACGCCGGCAATCAAGTGCAGCAACCTCAGTGCAGCCTCAACCTTGCCCAGCCGCTGCGCCGTGAGCGTAAAGGGCGCGCCTGGCACGCGAATGGTTTCGATCAGCTCGGGGCCATCGTCGAAGGCATGGACCAGTTTCGCCAGCCCCGTTTGCGCCGAAAACTCACTGCGCACAAAGCGGAAGCTGGCGATGTGGTCGCGCTTGAAAACGGATTCGGGCGGGCGCGCACTGCTCATGGGCTATTCGTCAGTTCGAGTTGGCGCCGACGGGTTGCCAGAGTCGATGTCCACCAGCACAGGGCGACCGCAGGCAACAAGCCCAGTACGGTCGCAATCAGCATGGCCAAGCCTCCCACCAGAACGCCCGTCCTCAACGCTTCCATCATCGATGTGCCGTCGGGCTGCGCAATCAAGAGTGTCCACGGCCATACCAACAGCGCCACCATCAAGAAGTAGGAGGCAAACGCGGTCAGCGTGGTCCAGATCGCCAGCACCAGCACGCCGCCCGGAGATTGCGCGGGCCGCTGCAAACCGCGCCACCCGACTCTCCATGTCGCGACAGCTGCCGCCAACACCGCCGGCAACACAAACATCAGGACCATGGTTGCCATCGTCTTTGGTGCATCGACGTCACGGCCGAACATCAGGCCAACCGTGGCTAACCCAAGCACGCCCGCAATCGTTGAGTTGGCCGTCAGCAGCCAGCGTCGCGCGGTCATTGCAGCACATCCTCGATAGGCATCGCGCGCAGGTTATACCGACTGGCCATCACCGCGCCGTAAGCACCGGCATTGGCGATCAACAACACATCGCCCGGCACCGTGCTGTCTGGCAACCGGCGTCGACGACCCAGCACATCGCCGGTTTCGCAGATGGGGCCGACCACTTCGCAAAGCGCGCCGGGCGGATCCTCAAATCGCGACAGATTGACGATCTCGTGGAAGGCGCCATACAGCGCAGGCCGCAACAGCGCGTTCATGCCTGCGTCGGCACCGATCCGGCGTACACCGGCCTTCTCGACTACCTGGGTGACTCGCAGCAGCAGGACGCCACACTCCGCGACCAGAAAACGACCGGGCTCGATCCACAACGCGTATTGCGGATACGCCGATTTGATCTCGGCCAAGGCCGCCGCGTACGCCTCCAGATCCAGACTCTCGGCGTGCGGCTCATACGCCACGCCCAGCCCGCCCCCCACGTCGATGCTGGCCACCGTGCCAATGCCTTCGGCCATGGCGGCCAGCTGGGCGTACACCTCGCGCCAGTGCTGTGGATCCACGATGCCGCTGCCGATGTGCGCGTGCAGCCCAACCACACGCAGATCGATGGCGCGCGCGGCAGCGAGGAAATCGTCCAAGGCTTCAACGCTCAAACCAAACTTTGCTTCGCGACCGCCGGTGCGGACTTTTTCGTGGTGGCCCTGACCAAAGCCGGGATCAATGCGCAGGATGACTTCCTTGTCGCGAAAAACGTCAGGCGCGAGCCGCAACAGCGCGGCGTTGTCGACGGTCACGCGCACCCCGCGCGCCAGCGCGTCGGTGTATTCGGCCAAGGCTGCAAAACTCGGGGTGAACAATACCCGCTGCGGAGGCAAGCTCGGCAGGGTGGCAAACAGATGCTCCAGCTCGCCTTGCGACACACATTCGAAGCCGAAGCCTTCGCTGTCGAGTGTTTGCAGAATCGCCGGATGCGGATTCGCTTTGAGCGCATAGAAGCGCTGGTCGACCGCGGCAATCCGATTCAACTCGATGGCACGCTGACGCACGCTGGGCAGGTGATACAGGTACTGCGGGGTGCTGGTGATTGCGCGCGCGATCAGACTGGCTCGCTGTGCGACCCACCAGCCTTCCGCGACTGGCTTGGCGGTGGCATGCAACTGCGCCAAGGTGGGGCCGAACACGCTGGTTTCAGAAATCGGCATCGCCAGCGATTGCACCAAGAGCTCATGCAATTGCGGCAACAGACCATCGGCCAGCGCCTCGTCGACCACAAAAGTCAGATTCAGATCATTGGAACTTTGCGAAATCAGATGCACGCGCTCGCGGCCGAAGGTGGCGAGCACACCTGACAGTCGATGCAACAGCGAGCGCATGCCGCGGCCAACAAAGGTCACCGCCGCGCAGGGCGCAATCACCTTGACTCGACAGATCGCTGCAAGATCGGCGCACAAGGCGTCGAGCACATTGGAGTTGACGAGATTCTCGCTGGGATCAAGCGACACCGTGACGTTGGTTTCTGATGAGCCGATCAAGTCCACCGACAGGCCGTGATTCTTGAAGGTAACGAAGACGTCTGCCAGGAAGCCGACCTGCTGCCACATGCCGATGGATTCCATCGACACCAGCACGATGCCGCGGCGCGAGCTGATGGCTTTAACCCCCAACACCGGCTCGGCGGCGGCATCAATCACGGTGCCCGCCATCTGCGGATGTTCGGTGTCACGAATCCACAGCGGCACACCTGCCAATCGGCACGGCTGGATGCAGCGTGGATGCAGCACCTTGGCCCCGGTGGTGGCGATTTCCTGCGCTTCCTCATAGTCCAGTCGTGTCAACAGGCGTGCCTGCTTCACCGCCCGCGGATTGGCGCTGAACATGCCTGGCACGTCGGTCCAGATTTCGACCCTTCGCGCACCCAACAGGGCACCAAAATAAGCGGCTGATGTGTCCGAACCGCCACGACCGAGGATCGTTGTCGCGCCCGCGCCATCGGCTGCCATGAAGCCCTGCGTGATCAACAGCTCGCCTTGCTCGGCAAAGCGCTGGCGCCACGCCACATCGGCATCCAGTGCGCAGGACGCAGACAGGCGCTGCGCCCAGCGTGTTTGATTGGGTAACGGCAACGCGCGCAGCCACTGGCGGGCGTCGCACAGGGCGATCGGCAAGCCGTTTGCGTTGAGGTAAGCCTGACCCAGCCGGCTCGAAAGCCGCTCGCCCAAGGCCAGCAACTCGGCCTCCCAAGCGAGCGCTGCCTCGCAGTCGATGGCCAGCGACGTGCGCGGGTCCTGTGCCAACGCGGCCAGTTCGTCCAGCAGGTCGCCGATGCACGCCGGAGGATCAAGTCCCAAGCCAAGCGCAAACTCGCGATGCCGTTGGGCAATGGTCTGCGCTCGATTGGCCCGCGAGAATCCGTCTGCGCGCGTATCCGCCAAGGCTTGCAGGGCGTTGGTCGTCCCCGACAACGCCGACACCACCACCAGCACACGAGCCCCTTCCGCGCGGCGTTCACGAACGCGTTCGCCGATGGCGTCCCAGCGCGCACGCTGCGACACGCTGGTGCCGCCAAATTTCAACACGATCCAGTCCGCAGGCGGGCGGATCGGGTTTGCAGAGGTCATGCCGGGATTCCGTTTGGGGCCGCGTCAGGCGGCTTCTCGTTGCGGTGCAGCATGACAAAAGGCCTGCGCCTTAGCCAGCGTCACACGTTAGTCTTCGGCATGATGATTCGCTCTAAGGAGCCACGTTTTCCATGTCTCAGCCCGCCTCAGCCAGCGTCGCGTTCAAGCAGGTCGACGTATTCACCAGCCGCGGCTTCAAGGGCAATCCTGTCGCCGTGATACTCGATGCCCGCGGGCTTGACGCCGGCAGCATGCAACGCATCGCCACCTGGACCAACCTGTCGGAAACCACCTTCGTGCTGCCACCCAGCGAGGCCGCCGCCAGTTATCGCCTGCGCATCTTTACGCCCCGACAAGAGTTGCCCTTCGCCGGCCACCCGAGCGTTGGCACCGCGCATGCATTGGTGGAGGCCGGCCTTGTCGATTCTGAAACGACTGAATGGGTGCAGGAGTGTGCCGCGGGTTTGCTGCCGCTGCGAATGGAAGTTGACGACGACAATCAACGGCTGATTTTCGTGCGCTCGCCCAACGCGAAATGGCTGCCACTGGTGGATACCGATCACCCGCATTTGAGCGCGGCCTTGGGCACCGCACCCTTGCAACAGCCAGCGCCGCAGGTGCTCGACAACGGTCCCCAATGGTGGCTCACCGAATTCGCTGATGAGGCCACGTTGCGGCGACTGCAACCCGATTTTGGCCAACTCGCCGCACTCACGCTCGCCCGCGACGCCGTCGGTGTGGCGGCATTCGCCCGCAGCACGCACCCCGACTATCAACTGGTGGTGCGCTGCTTCTGTCCGGCCGATGGCATCAATGAAGACCCGGTGACCGGCAGCGCCAACGCCTGCATTGCTGCTTGGTTGGGCGGTCACGGCACGCTGCCAGCCGCCAGCTACCGCGTCAGCCAAGGCCGCGAGTTGGGTCGCGACGGCAAGCTGCAACTGCGCGTAGCCGCCGAGGGTGTGTGGGTGGGCGGCGCATCCGTGACCGTGATTGATGGTCGCATCGCGCTGAATCAAGCGGGCTGATCTGATCGGGCTGATCTGATCGGGCTGATCTGATCGGGCTATCGGGCTGATCCATTCGTGCTGAACTGGTGGCACCGCTGCAGCGGCTTCAGCAACAACACCCACGGGTAGAATGGCGGGGTGGCCAAATCCTCACGCACTGCCCCGTTATTCGATGCCCCGCAAGCGCTAAAGCCGCTGGCCGAGCGCATGCGGCCGCGCCGCCTGCAAGAGATGGTCGGCCAGCATCGCCTGCTCGCCAGCGACTCCGCGTTGCGGCGAGCGGTGGAGTCCGGCCGTATCCATTCGATGGTGTTGTGGGGGCCGCCAGGCTGCGGCAAGACCACCCTCGCCTTGTTGCTCGCCCACTACGCGCGGGCCGAATTCCGAGCGTTGTCGGCGGTGATGTCGGGGTTGGCCGATATTCGCGAACTACTGGCCGATGCAGAGCGGCGATTTACGGGCGGCACCCAGACCGTGCTGTTCATCGACGAAGTGCATCGCTTCAACAAGACCCAGCAAGATGCGTTTCTGCCGTTCATTGAACGCGGCAGCATCATCTTTGTCGGTGCGACGACAGAGAACCCCAGTTTCGAGTTGAACTCGGCGTTGTTGTCGCGCTGTCGCGTGCACGTGCTGGAAGCGGTGGCCGTCGACGACATCGTCGCGGCCTTGGACGCCGCACTGGCCGATCACGAACGCGGTATCGGCCATCTCAATGTGAAGATTGAGCAGGACGCGCGGCGACTGATTGCGCAAGCCGCCGATGGCGATGTCCGTCGCGCGCTGACACTGCTGGAGATTGCCGCCGAGCTTGCGCAAAGTGAAGCCGGCATGGTGACCGCGAGCACCCTGCAGCAGGTTTTGGCCGATCGCACGCGCCGCTTTGACAAAGGCGGTGAGCAGTTCTATGACCAGATTTCGGCCTTGCACAAATCGGTGCGCAGCAGTAATCCCGATGCCGCTCTCTATTGGTTTTGCCGGATGCTTGATGGCGGCTGCGACCCGCACTATCTCGCCCGCCGCTTGACCCGGATGGCGGTCGAGGACATTGGCCTCGCCGACCCGCGCGCACTGCAGATGGCCAACGATGCCTGGGCGGCCTTTGACCGCATGGGTAGCCCCGAAGGTGAGTTGGCTTTGGCACAGTTGGTGATTTATCTCGCCAGCACCGCCAAATCGAACGCTGCCTATGTTGCTTTCAAAGCCGCGCAGGCCGATGTGAAGACCTTCGGCAGCGCCGACGTTCCGCTGCACCTGCGCAATGCACCAACCCGACTGATGAAGCAACTGGGCTATGGCGATGGCTATCAATATGACCACGATGCCGCCGATGGCATCGCCTTGGGCCAAACCGGGTTTCCCGAAGCGCTGGGCGAGCGTGTCTACTATGAACCCGTGAATCGCGGACTCGAAATAAAACTCGGCGAAAAACTCGCCGGCGTGCGCGCCGCCCGTGCCCTTGCCATCGACAAGCCATGAGCCCGCCGTGGTGGCAGCAATTGAGTCTGGTGATGGCCGGTGGCGCACTCGGCGCAGCCCTCCGCTTCTGGCTGGGCGGAGCCCTGCTACGGCAGTTCAGCAACGGCCTGCCGTGGGGAACGCTGGCGGCCAATCTGATCGGCGCGTTTGCGGTTGGATTCGTCGCTGTCTGGTTGCAGGGTCGCGAGGGTGCGGCTGTTCTGTGGCGGGCGTTTCTGATTGTGGGCCTGCTCGGCGGACTGACCACTTACTCCGCCTTGATGTTGGAGATGCTGCTGTTTGCGCGTAGCCAACGAACGGGGGTGGCGGTTGTTTATCTTGCGGTGACGTTGGTGTTTGGGGTGGTGTTGGTGTGGGTGGGGGCGGAGTTTGCGGAGCGGTTAAGGGCGGTTCGCTAGTCTTCATTCCGGCGTAGGCCGCCGTCTGGCTTTTGCTCGTCGTACCGGCTGAGGCCGGAATCCGGCCATTGCTTCGCTCGCCTTGCGTGGGATTGCCGCAGGGTTTCGTCCGCCTCAGCGGTGGCCGAAACCTCGCCGCGAAACATCAACACGGCGAGTGAAGCAAGAAAAGTTACACCTGAATGCCAAGCGCAACCCCCCCTCCCCCCACACTCCCTATACTTCCCCCTCGCCCAATTGGGCGTAATCCTTCGGGGAGAAGGCAATGAATTGGACTGCGTTTTTGTTTTCGTTCAAGGGCCGAATCAGTCGGAAGGCTTTTTGGCTGACGTTGGCTGCCAGCTTTGTGGTTGGCATCTTGCTGAACTACGCCGCACTCGGTTCGGCGTTCGGTGGCAATTTCGATCCCAACAATCCACCGACGATTCCGTTCTGGTTCTGGCTGGTGCAGCTTCCGATGTTGTGGATCGGTCTGGCCGTGTACTGCAAGCGCTGGCACGACCAGGACAAGTCGGGTTGGTTTTCGTTGCTGCTGCTGATTCCGTTGCTCGGCATCTTGATCGTTATCGCCATGCTCGGCTTCATCGGCGGCTCGCCGGGACCGAATCGCTTTGGCGATGGACCGATGGTCTAGTTGCCGCATCGTCCGACTTTC
>Ga0105048_10009515_pt1 | contig 15446 bp, 14 predicted proteins | sample MAT05_FD_78382 | JGI IMG/M metagenome (GOLD analysis project Ga0105048, IMG submission 78382) | Freshwater microbial communities from Lake Fryxell liftoff mats and glacier meltwater in Antarctica - MAT-05 | ecosystem: Environmental > Aquatic > Freshwater > Ice > Liftoff microbial mat | place... | reverse complement strand
GCCGATCACGTCGTTGACGGAGGGGAAGCGCTTCACTTCGTTGCGGGCGATGCGCCAGGCCTGCTGGACGATCCACGAGAGCGAGCGATCCTGACGCGTCGCCTCTTCCTGGATCTCCTTCAGCATGTCCTCGGGGAAATAGAGTGACTGCTTGCGCTTGTCGCTGCTGCTCATGTGCCCCGGTAGGTAGCGGTGGTCTGGCTTTTCGTCAAGACAGGGAGGCCGGGTGATAGTGGCGCGCGAGGACGCCCGCAGTGAAGCGCGCGCGCAGATAGAAGCCGCGGGGCCGGGCCGGGCTCTCGTCGCCGTCCGGGTCGGGCGTCCAGCGTCGCGCTGCAGCATTTTTGCCCTTCGGTCGCACCTGCAAGAACTGACCGGCGTGGGCGGTGACGCCGTCGAGCCAGCCCTCGCTCACCGATCGTCGCAGGAGCTCGAAGTCATCCGACAGCGCCCGATCTTCCTCTGCGGAGGGGCTCCACAGGAGCGGGCTGCCGACGCGCCGCCGTCCGAGCGGGATGTCCGGCGACGCCTCGATCGGCACCCAGAGCACGCGGGCCAGCTTCGATCGCACGGTCGAGGTCGGCCAGCGCTCGTCGGCCAGCGTGCGCGGCGCGATCGAGGTGAGGAAGGTCGACTCGCGCGGCCGTCCAGTGCGCGAGATGGGGATGGTCTTGAGCTCGACGCCGAGCGCCTCGAAGTCGGGCGCCGATCGCGAGCCCGCGGTCGCGCCGAGCGCGCGCTCGAGCAGGCCGCCGACCCAGCCCTTGTGCCGCGAGAGATCGATCGGGACCTGGACGTGTAGCGCGTGCGCCACAGCCTCGAGTGGCCGTCCCGATAGCGCGCACGCCCGCGAAAAGAGCTCCGCCTCGGAGGACGGTGCCGGCGCCGATCCCCGCACTTGCGGATACTTAGCATGTCCGGCGTTGGGCCGATGCCGGTCGATGGGTTGTACGCGAGAGGGTGCGGGGGCCATGCGCTATGCCCCCCTTGGACTTGCCGCCTTACTCATCGCATCTGCCTGTGAAGACGAGCAGATTGCCCGCGTCGAGCCGACCCTGATCGCGACGCCGATGGTCATCGATCTCGGCGACGTCGTGGTGGGCACGGTGGCGCGCGTCGACCTGACGCTGAAGAACGACGGCCAGGGCATGCTCAACATCAAGAGCTCGAAGATCGACGACGCCCTCGCGGTCGAGCTCACGATGGAAGGCGCGGTCGACCAGCTGATCGCGGGAAAAGAAGCGTATCTCGCCCTCTCGTTCGCGCCGACCAGCGTCGGTGAGCGCAGCGGCACGATCAGGTTCGAGACCGACTCGAACCTCACCCCGACCGTCGTCGTCCAGATCACCGGACGCGGCGTCGATCCGCCGCTGGTCGCGAACCCGCCGGTCATCGACTTCGGCCGCGTCGTGGTCGGCCAGACCCGCAGCGCGACGGTCACGCTCACCAACACGGGCAGCGAGGTCCTGACCCTGATCCGCGCGTCGAACGACATGGGGACCAGCGCCGAGATCGCCCCGACCCTCGCGCGCCAGGAGCTGGCACCCGGCGCCAGCACGACGCTGGTCGTCTCGTACTCGCCGATTGACCTGGGGCCTGATGAGGGCCGCATCCTGATCATCGACACCTCCCGCCGGCCCACCAGCCTGGCCATCCGCGTGCGCGGCTTGGGCGTCGCGTCGGACATCGAGGTCGAGCCGCTGACCCTCACGTTCAACGGCCTCTACGTCGGCCAGATGCAGACCCAGCCCTTCTTCATCCGCAACATCGGCGACCGCCCGCACCAGGTCACCGACCTCGCCCTCGAGAGCGGCGGCGCCGTGTTCGTCGTGACCGGCACCGCGACGCCGTTCACCTTGAACCCCGGCGAAGCGGCCCACGTCGACGTGACCTACGCGCCGAGCGCGGCGGGGATGCACACCGATCGCGTGCGGGTCGGATCGACCGGCCTCCCGAGCGCCGTGTTCGTCTCGCTGAACGGCGTGGCGGGTGACGCGCCGGTCCCGGAGATCGACGTGATGCCGGCGATGGTCGAGTTCGGCCAGGTCGAGGTCGGCATGAACCGCACGCTCGGTGTGCGGCTCACCAACGTCGGCACCGCCGATCTGCGCATCGACGGCCTCGACGCCCCGGCCAGCCCGTACACGCTGGCCAGCCTGATCACGCCGGCGGCGGTCTTCGCGCCGCGCGACAGCCAGGAGGTCCAGATCACCTTCGCGCCGACCGCTGCGGGCCCCGCGCCGGCCGCCGAGCTGGTCATCCGCTCCACCGACCCCACCCGCCCGACCGTCCGCGTGCCGATCAACGGCGAGGGCACCGTGCGCTCGTTCCCGATCATCCGCGTCACGCCGAACCCGGTGGACTTCGGCCGCGTGCCGCGCGGGACCAACGCGTCGCGCTCGATCACCCTCTTCAACGACGGCAGCGCGCCGCTGATCATCAGCAATGTCCGCCTCTCGAACGACGCCATGGGGCGCTTTTTGTTGCCGACGCCGCCGGCCGCCGGGACCACGATCGCGGGCGGCCAGAACATCCAGCTCTCGGTCGGCTACCTCGATAACGGCGTGGTCGCGACCTACAACGGCCAGCTCCAGGTGCTCTCGAACGACCCGGCGAACGCCACGGTCAACGTCGCTCTCACCGCGCAGACCGAGCCGCCGCCGGTGACGTCGACCGACATCGCGATCTTGATGCGCTGGACCGGCACCGCGGACATCGACCTGCACCTGGTGCGGCCGAACAGCTCGTTCTTCAACATCCCGGGCGACGTCTGCTACTGCAACACCAACCCCGACTGGGCGATGGTGAACAACGCGGTCGACAACCCGTTCCTCGATCGCGACGACCTGGTCGGCCCGGGCCCCGAGAACATCAACCTCTCGCAGGCCGAGAGCGGCGATTACCAGGTCATCGCGCACTACTTCGGCTCGGCCTCGGGCGCGTCGATCTCGGTGACGATGGAGATCAACCTGGCCGGCACGCGCGCGGCGTCGGTGGTGCGGTCGCTCGGGACCAACGACAAGTGGATCGCCGGCACGATCACCTGGAATGCGGCGACGCGCACCGGGACCTGGCGCGCCGGGATCTTGCCGCCCTTCCCCACGCTGACGCGGTTCTGCCAGTAGTGTAGCGTCGCCGGGTGTGGTGGTGGTATTTAGGGCTCCTTCTCACCGCCTGTGATCGCCCCGAGCCGCTGATCTACGAGCCGGTCCCCTTCGACGACGACGCGATCTGCGCTTCGAGGGACTGCGGCGCGAGCTGCGGCGGCGGGCGCGTCTGCGACCTCGGTGGTGACTGCACCGGGGGCGACGTCGACTGCACCGAGCCTGCGATCGAGGACACCGACGGCTGGGATGATCCGCCGGGCACCGGTCGGATGTTCGTGATCAGCGCGTTCGCCATCGCCGATCGCGATCGCGGCTTCGATGTGGACGGGAAGTGCAGCGGGCCCGGCGCCTGCATCGACAACTCGCTCTACAGGCTCGGTCAGCTGGGCAATGATCAGATCCGTCAGGGCCTGCTCGGCGGCGACTCGCTCATACTGCTGGAGATCGCGGGCCTCGACGCGCCGCACGAAGGCAGCGATCGCTCGGTCACGGTCAAGGTGTACGGCGGGCGAGACGCCGACGATCCGCCGTTCCCAGCGAACAACTTCTCGATCCCCACCGGAGAGACGCGCTGCTGCGAGTACCTCATCGACGGACGATCGCTCGAGGGCGGGCAGGCGCGCGCCCGCATCCCAGCCCGGATCGTGCGCGGGTTGCTGCGGTCGACGTCACGCACGGTCGGTGGCCCGTTGCAGCTCCCGGTCCCGACCAGCACGCCATCGCAAGGGCTGACTGAAGCGCGTGTCGAGCGCATCCAGCTCTCCGCGCGCTTGCCGGCCAACTTGAGCGAGATGAACGAAGGCTTGATCGGGGGTGTGGTGTCGATGAGCACGCTCGCGCAGACGCCGAACCCGTTCTGCAAGACGCTCAACAACCTCTGCCAGCGCCAGATCCCCGCGCTGTCGGCGCTCGATCTGGCGCTGAGCATCCTGCAGGCCGACATCGATCTGGACGGCGACGGTCTCGAGCGGATCGAGGTGGGCCAGGACGGCCGCATCGATCGCTGCTACGACGGCTGCGGCACGACTGCGTGCCGCGTGCTCGCCGTCGACCCCGCGCGGCCCGAGAGCTGCGTGCTCGATCCCCGGATCGTCGATGGCTACTCGGTCGGCATCGCGGTGTCCGGTGTGTCCGCGATCGTTGTCGGCGTCGGCGGCGGCGCGCCTTGAGGCCCACACCCCTTCGATGGGATGGTCTCTCTCCGTGCGTATTCGTTGGCTGATCCCGATCACCTTCGCCGCTGCTTGCAGCGCTCCAGGCTCCGAGCTCACCCAGCCGGCGGGCCCCGACACGATGTCGTGCGCCGCGCGATTCTGCGGCGACGGCTGCAGCGGCGGTACGTGCGACAAGCAGGGCGTCTGCGTATCGACCTCGGTCGAGTGCAGCGAAGCGCCCTTCGAGGACTCCGACGGCTGGGACGACATGCCGGGGAGCGGCAACGTCTACGTCTTCACCACGCTGGCGGTGGCCGGTCAGGGCGTCGGCTTCGACATCGACGACCGGTGCAGGGGACCCGGTGACTGCGTCGACAACTCGCTGTTCCAGTTCGGCCAGCTCGGCAACGATCAGGTCCGCCAGGCGCTGCTCGGCGGTGAGCTGCTCTACCTGATCGAGGTCGCTGGGCTCGACGACGCGGTGACCGACGATTCGGTCACCGTGAAGGTCTACGGCGGGGTCGACTTCGATGATCCGTTCTTTCCGGCCAACAACTTCGCGGCGCCTGTCGGCGAGTCGAAGTGCTGCGAGTTCACCATCGATCCGCGCTCGCTCGACGCGGGCGGCCAGGCGCGCGATCGCATCCCGGCGCGCGTCTCGCACGGGTGGCTCACGCTGGTGGCGCGCGGCAGCATCCCGATCTTCCCGACCATCGATCCCTTCACCGACCCGCTCGCGCAGACGGTCCGCCTCGAGCGCGCCAAGCTCGCGATGCAGATCGATGCGCGCGAGATGACGAACGGGCTGATGGGGGGCGCGTTCACGGTGGGCAACCTGGCCCGCGTCGACAACCCGTACTGCAAGACGCTCAACAACCTCTGCCAGAGGGCGCTGCCCGACAGCTCGTTGCTCGATCTCATGGCGTCGATCCTCCAGCCCGACATCGATCTCGACGTCCCGCGCGATGGCCTGGAGCGCTTCGAAGGCGGGCCGAGCGGGCGCGTCGGGCTGTGCTTCGATGGCCGCGGTAACTCGGTCCCGCCGCTCGATGCGATGAAGCCCGAGACCTGCGCGCTCCAGCCCACGATGGCCGACGGCTACTCGGTGGGGATGACGTTCAGCGGCGTGCGCGCCCAGGTCAGGACCCGCTGACGAGGGCCTTGATCGCCTTCACCCGCTTGCCGAGCAGGCCACCCAGCTTCAGCGTCGCGCCGAGCGAGCCCAGCCCGCGCTGAGCGAGCAGCTCCGCCATCGTCGTCGCGTTCGCGTCGAGCGGCACCCACCACGGATCGGGGCTCTTGCTGGTGTCGGTGAACACCGTGCGCCGGCGGACGAACGTCGAGTACGCGTGCGTGCTCATCGCGACGCCGGTGCCGCTCTCCTTGGTCCCGGTCCAGGGGATCTGGGCCATCGTGCCGGTGAGCGCGTGGTTGTTCACCAGCGCCACGCCGACGTTCAGCCGCCGCGCCATCGCCTGGCCGCGGCCGATGTCGCGGGTCCAGACCGATCCGTTGAGGCCGTATTTGCTGTCGTTCGCGCGGCGGACGCCGTCCTCCGCGTCGTCGACGCGCGCGACCGCGAGCACCGGGCCGAAGGTCTCCTCGCGCATGACCAGCATCTGCTCCGTGCACTTGTCGAGCACGGTCGGCTGGTAGCCGAGGCCCTGCCCGGTGCGCTTGCCGCCGCAGACCAAAACGGCCCCCAGCTCGAGCGCCTGGGCCACGTGCTCTTCGACGATCTCGAGCTGCCGCGCGTTGAGCAGCGGGCCCAGATCGCGGCCGACCTCGAGCTTCGACACGACCCTGCCGAGCGTCTCGACGAAGCGATCGCCGATCTCCTTCTCGACGTAGACGCGCTCGATGCCGGCGCAGTTCTGACCGGCGTTGTGCATGCCCCACTGCGCGACGCCGACGGCGGTGCGCACGAGATCGCAGTCGGCGAGCACGATCGCCGCGTCCTTGCCGCCGAGCTCGAGCGAGCAGGGGATGAGGCGCTCGGCGGTCTGCATCGAGACCTTCTTGCCGGTGGAGACGGACCCGGTGAACACCACCGCGTCGACCCCGTCGATCAGCCGGCGCGCGGCGTTTCCACTGCCCTGGACCAGGCCGACCACGCCCTGCGGCAGGGCCTTCGCGCACATCTTCGCGAGCCACGCGCCGGTGCGCGGCGTGTGCTCCGACGGCTTCAAGACGACCGCATTTCCGGCCAGGAGCGCGGGAAAGAGGCTCTTGTAGAAGTTGCCGAGCGGATAGTTCCAGGGCGCGATGATCGCGACGACGCCGCGCGGCACCGCCTCGATGACCGCTGATTTGCCCGGATAGTCGAGCGGCGAGAAGCGGATCGACTCGGGCGCGAGGGCTCTCTCGCCGACCTTGATCGCGTTCTTGACGTTGTCGGCGAGCGCGGCCAGCTCGGAGAGGACGCACTCCGCCTCGGAGCGGCCGGTCTCGTCGGCCATGATCTTGGCGACCTCGGCGCGCGACTCGAGGATCGAGCGCATCAGGATCTTGATCGCGTCGGAGCGAGCGCCGTAGGAGAGCGCGGCCCAGGGGACCTGAGCGCCGCGCGCGGACTCGACGGCCTTGAGGATCTGCGCATCGGAGCTCTCGCTCACCGGCTCCAGCACGCGGCCGTCGAGCGGTGAAGCGAGGGAGAACATTTCAGGGCTCACGCGGCGGCTTTCGCGCGATTGCGGGTCCTGCGCAACCAGTTCTTAAGTCCGGCCGGTCAGTTATCGTGGGGCGGTCACGGATGGAAGATTCTCGTTTACGAGCCGGATCATCGACGGCAAGGTGCCTCTCGACATGACCTCCAATCAGCGCCAGATCGAAGTGTCGTACGACGTCTCGAACGAGTTCTTTCGCCTGTGGCTCGACGAGAACATGCACTACACCTCGGCGAGCTACCTGACGGGCAACGAGACGCTCGAGGTCGCGCAGCTCCAGAAGTGCAAGATCCTCTACGATTATGCCGAGATGAACACCGACAAGACGGTGCTCGACATCGGCTGCGGCTGGGGCGCGAACCTGCAGTACCTCGCGCTCGATCGCGGCGTGAAGAAGGCCGATGGCATCACGCTCTCGCCCGCGCAGGCCGCGGAGATCGAGCGTCGCAAGCTGCCCGGCGTCACCGCCTGGGTCTGCGACTACAAGGACTTCCAGCCTGCTCAGCCGTACGATGCGCTGATCTCGATCGAGATGATCGATCACCTCGTTTCGCCCGCGCAGGCGAAGGACGGGCAGGCGGTCGACATTTATCGCCAGTACTTCAGCAAGGTCGCGCAGTGGGTGAAGCCGGGCGCGTGCTTCGGCTTCCAGGCGATCCTGCGCAACAAGGTCCCGCGCACGAAGAAGGACCTGCTCGATCTGCAGTTCACCGCCGACGTCATCTTCCCGGGCGGCCTCAACCCGCGCCTCGAGGAGATGATCACCGCCGCGCATCCGGCGTGGGAGGTGCTCGAGGTCCGCACGCAGCGCGAGAGCTACGGCAAGACCACCGCCGAGTGGTACCGCCGCATGCAGCTCCACGAGAAGGAGATCCGCGCGAAGTGGGGCGATCAAGTCTACGACGACTACGATCGCTACCTCTCCACGTGCGTGCGCGCCTTCGACAATCACTGGTCGAGCGACGTGCAGATGAAGCTCCGCAAGGTTTAGGTTGTTAGTCCTCGAGGACGTCTCGCTCACTTACGCCTCGAGCGAGGCCAAGTCGGTCACCGCGCTCAAGCCGCTGTCGCTCACCATCGATCGCGGCACCGTCGTGGCGATCGTCGGCCCCAGCGGATCCGGCAAGAGCACCCTGCTGAACCTGCTCGGCGCGCTCCACCGGCCAACCACTGGGCGGGTGATGCTCGACGGCACCGACTTCGCGTCGCTCGACGACGACGCGCGCACGCTGATCCGCCGCTCGAGGATCGGCTTCGTGTTCCAGTTCTTCCACCTGCTCGAGACGATGACCGCGCTCGAGAACGTGCTGCTGCCGGCGCACCTGGCGGGCGACCGCTCCGCAGCGCTGGAGGCGCGCGCCAGGGCGCTGCTGGTGCGCGTGGGGCTGGAGCACCGCCTCACGCATCTGCCGCAGCAGCTGAGCGGCGGCGAGATGCAGCGCGTGGCGGTGGCGCGGGCGCTGATCATGGATCCGCCGCTGGTGCTCGCCGACGAGCCGACCGGCAACCTCGACTCCGAGGCGGGGACAGCGGTGCTGGACCTGCTGACCAGCGTCGTCGACGGCAAGCGCACGATCGTGCTGGTGACCCACGATCAGCGGGTGGCGAAGCGGGCGCATCGCGTGATCACGCTGGGTGATGGATCTCTCGTCTCCGACGTTGTTGCGTGAATCGTCTCCGCTCCCTGGCCGATGCCCCAGGTCATGTGTTCCTATGTAAGACTAGGCTCTCGGGATCGCCATGCAGCCGGTTCGCAACACGCAGACTTTCAACCGCGCCGACCGGCTGGTCGAGGGCTGGTACTGGGCGCTGCGCTCGGACGAGCTCCGTCGCGGCGAAGTGAAGCCGGTGAAGCTCGCCGGCCGCGAGCTGGTGATCTTTCGCGGCGAGGACGGCGTCCCGGTCTGTCTCGACGCGTACTGCCCGCACATGGGCGCGCACCTCGCGGAGGGCAAGGTCGACGGCAACGGCCTGCGCTGCTTCTTCCACCACTGGAAGTTCTCGGCGGGCGGTGAGTGCGTCGACGTTCCTTGTCGCGACAAGCCCGTGAACGCCGCGGTGACCGCGTGGCCGGTCGGCGAGAAGTACGGGCTCCTCTGGGTGTGGACCGGCGCTTCGGCGCGGCGTCCGCTGCCGTTCATCCCGGAGCTCGAGTCGTCGGACGTCGACGCGAGCCTCGGCAACAACTTCGTGAAGGCCTGTCACCCGAGCGTGGTGATGATCAACGCGATCGACGCGCAGCACTTCAACTCGGTGCACGCGCTCCCGGTTCATCTAGTGATGGAGCCGCGCGTGATCAACGAGAGCGCGATCCAGTTCTCGAACACCACCAAGATGCCGACCGGCAGCGTCCTCACGCGCTTCTTCGGGCGCTTCTACGCGGGCGCTCTGACCTACTCCATGTGCTACTGGTACGGCGCGACGGGCAGCGTGACGCTGGGGCCGGACTTCCTGCACTTCCACATCATCTTCGCGCTGCGCCCGACCGCCGACGGGAAGACCGAGGGGCAGACGATCCTCGTGACCAAGAAGCGAACGGGCGTGCTCGGCTGGTTCTTCAACCGCGCGGTGCTGGCGCTGACCAAGATCGTCGGAAACTATTTCGCCAAGGGCGACACCAAGGTCTTCGAGACCATCAAGTTCGATCTGCAGACGCCGCTCCGCGAAGATCTGGCGATCATCCGCTTCATCCAGCACGTCGAGCGCCAGCCGGCGATCAGCCCGGGGGCGTGGACCTCGTCCCGCCTGCCGATAGTCCAGGACGACGCCGAGCTCTCTCGGGCGCTCGTGGAAGTATTGTAGTGGCAACGCCGATCATCCCGCGGGTCGCCTTCGACCTCCCGCATTTGCCGGCGGACCATCGGATCGAGCCGATCCTGCGCGCGGCGCTCGGCGACGTGATGTCGGGCCGCGCGGTCGCGCCGCTGCCGCCGCACCTGGCGAGGATCTGGGAGCCGTCGCAGTTCGGCCTGGATAAATCGTCGATCTTTCTCGCCGCGTCGGAGGACGATCGCCGCTCGATCCTGGCGCTTTGCGCGCGAGATACTCTGGAGGAGGCTTATTTCATCGAGAAGTCCGGGCTCGCCTATACCGGGAAGATGATCTTGATCTCGGAGACCACCGAGGAGCGCATGCTCTACGCGCTGTTCGGGGCCGACGAGGCGACGCACCTGCGGGCGATCTCTTCCTGGCTGCCGGACGCCCACCCGGTGCGCGCCGAGAGCCCGTTTTTGGCGCTGCTGGCCGACGTCATCGAGAACGGCGAGCGCGAGACGCTGGTGTTCGTCGTCCAGGTGGTGCTCGAAGGCTGGGGCATCACGCATTACGGTGACATCGCGCGGGCCTGCAAGAGCGACGGGCTGCGGCGCACGCTGCTGTCGATCGTGAAGGACGAGGCCCTGCACCACGGGAGTGGGTTGCAGCTCTTCGCTGCGCGGCCGCCGTCGGCGCGGGCGCACGAGGAGATCATCGAGGTGCTGGTGAAGTTCCTCGGGATGGTCCAGGCCGGGCCGCAGGGAGTTCTCTCCGCGCTCTCGCGGGTGCTCGGCGATCTCACCGTGGAGCAGCGCCGGGCGACCTATGCCGAGCTCGATGGTGAGGCGCACGCGGGGCGACGGCTCGAGCTGCTGCGCCGGCTGATGGACAAGGCGGGCGCGAGCTCGATCATCGATGGTCTGGTCTCGCGCGGGGCCTTCCGGCCGCTCGCCGCCCAGGAGGCAGTATGAATGCGCCACTTCCGCAGCGTCTCTCGGAGGACGCGCGCACGCTGAAGAAGCTCGACCTCAACCTGCGGCGCAACAAGCAGCAGGATCACACCACGCTGCTCGATCAAGCGTCGAAGGACTTCTCCTGGGAAGCGGCGAAGAGCGAGTACTGGTGCCCCGAAGAGTTCTCGCTGATGCACGGCACGCCGCTGTGGAACGAGTCGACGGCCGACCAGAAGCGGGTGCTGAACCAGCTCTACTGGGTGGCGTACTATTCCCAGATCATCTCGGCGGAGATCGCGACGATCTTCTTCAACCAGACGTCGGCGGCCGGGCTCTACGGGGTCGAAGACTTCCGGGTCGTCTGCGACACGCTCGACATGGAGAGCACCCAGGAGCGGGCGCACATCAACGCGTTCAAGGTGGTCGGCGAGGCGACGGAGAAGGCGCTCTTCGGCGGGCGCGTGTTCACGTACCCGATGCGCACGCCCTACGCGGAGACGATGATCTATTCGGACGCCACGCCCTTCAAGGCCTGGTGGAAGAAGCTCCAGCTTCGTACTTATACTTTGCTCTCGTCGAGCAACGCCTTCATCGCCTGCCAGTACTTCACGGTGCGCGGGATAAGGACGCTCTCGGGTAAGTTGATCCAGCACCAGCTCTCGATGGCGCACACCAAGCACGCCTTCCCGGAGGCCTCGGCGCTGCCGGCGAAGATCAGCTACTATCACTTCATGGACGAGAGCTATCACTTCAACTCGTCGAACATCATCAGCCACGACATCATCAAGTGCCTGCCGAAGCCGACGGCGTTCGAGGCGCGCGTGGCCAACATGACGCTGGCGGGCTGCCAGCGCGACCACCAGGGCTTCTCGGTCGGCGTGCGCGGGATCTTCTGGCACGATCCGGCCCTGTTCGAGCCGCTGTTGAAGGTGCTGATGTCACCCATCTATGGAATGGATCGCGCGGCGGCGCTGGCGATGATCGAGCGGTGCTTCTGCCAGGACAATGACGGCGTCCAGTCCGCGTATGCCACGCACAAGACGGCGCTCGAGAGCTACAAGCAGTATCTGGCCGACCTCGACTATGTCGACGCGCACAACAAGGAGATGCGGCACATGGCGCGCGCCTCGGTGGAAGGATACCTGAAGACCAACCGTCGAGCGTTCGAGCGGTTCGCCGCATAGTTTATGTCGTGCGAGGTGAGCTTTCCCGGAACTCATCATCGGGCGCTCGCGCTGGCGCCGGGATCGAACCTCTCCGAGCACCTCACCGTCGAGAACTCACCCGTCCTGTTCGGGTGCCGGACCGGGATATGCGCCACGTGTCTGTCGGAGATCGAAGGCGCGATCCCGCCGCCCGACGAGGAAGAGCGGGAGATCCTCGAGATCTTTGCGCCCGACAACCCGCGCGCGCGCCTGGCTTGCCAGGTGAAGCTGACGGCCGACCTGCGCGTGCGCGTCTTGTCGGCGGGATAGTATGAAGTTCACCGATTTCTGGTACGTCGTGGCGGAGAGCCGGGAGCTCACGGCGGACGTCGTCTTGCCGCGCAAGGTGCTCGGTGAGTGGCTGGCGGTCTTTCGTGGCGCGGACGGCAAGCCCGCGGCGCTCCAGGATCGCTGCAAGCATCGCAATGGCCGGCTCTCCGGCGGCACCGTCGTGAACGGGTGCCTGGCGTGCCCGTACCATGGGTGGGTCTACGACGGCGCAGGCCAGGTGGTGGCGGTGCCGGCAGAAGGCGCGGCGTTCAAGTCCACCGCGGGGCGTCGCGGGCGTCGCTTCGTGACGTGCGAGCAGGACGGGCTGGTCTACGTGCGCCTGGCCGACGAGCCGACCGCGGCGGTCGAGCCCTTCAAGATGCCGCACTTTGGCGAGGCGGGCTGGAAGACGGTGCGCCTGCAAAACAAGATCGCCAACGACGTGACGAATTGCGCGGAGAACTTCATCGATATTCCGCACACGGTGTTCGTTCACCCCGGAATATTTCGGAAGCCGCGCGCGCAGAAGATCACCGCCAGCGTTCGGCGGGCGGCGGGTGAGGTGCACGCGCGTTACGGCGGCGAGACCGACAACCTCGGGTGGTTCAAGTGGTTCCTCAACCCGAGCGGGAAAGAGATCGAGCACGTCGACAGCTTCTACATGCCCAACGTGACCCAGGTGACTTACAAGTTCGGGCCGCGGCGGGTCTTCATCATCACCTCGCAGTCGGTGCCGGCCGCGGACGACGAGACGGTCGTCTACACCGATCTGACCTTCGATTACGGGATCTGGAACCTGTTCGCGCCGCCGATCGTGCGCTGGCAGTCGCAGAAGGTGATCGACCAGGACGTGGTGGCGCTGGCCTCGCAGCAGGAAGTCATCAAGAAATACGGGCGTGATTTCTCGAACACTTCGGCCGACGTGATCCACGTATTCGTGGAGTCGATCCGCGACGCGATCGCCTCGGGCGAAGATCCGCGGACCTTGCCGGAGCGAGAGGTCGAGGTGGAGCTCCTGGTATGATGATGCTCCTCGCCACGCTGGCCTTCTGGGTGCTGTGCCTGGCAACGTTCCTGCCGCGCGCCGGGCGGGCGCGGCTCGCCTCGCGCACGCGTCGGGAGTGGGTGCTCGATGGGCTGGGCCTGATCGTGCAGGGGTGGGTGGTGCCGCTGGTCGCGGCCGCGGTGCTCGCGCCGCTGTGGCGCCTGCTGGTGCCTTCTCTGGCGGGATTCTTGTCGCCTCCTGGTTGGGTGACCTTTCTCGTCGGGTTCGTGCTGGTGGACTATCTCTACTACTGGAATCATCGGCTCTTCCACGCGTCGTCGGCGCTCTGGTCCCTGCACCGGGTGCACCACACCGTCTCGTCGCTGGACGTGCTGGGTACGTCGCGAAACTCACTCTGGAGCAGCTTCTTCATCGTCTATGTCTGGGCGACCTCGCTGGCGACGTACTTGCTCGCCGACCCGGCGCCGTATCTCGTGGCGGTGGGTGTGACGGTGATGCTCGATCTGTGGCGACACTCGGCGCTCGATCCGCCAGCAATTTTGTCGCGCGCGCTGGGCGTACTCTTCGTGATGCCGCGTGATCATGCCTGGCACCACGCCGGCGATGGTACGCACGGGAACTATGGCGCGAACCTGGTGGTGTGGGATCACTTGCACGGGACTCGGTTCGCGCAGGCGCGCTCGCCGGAGCAGCTCGGGCTGCCGGTGAGCGGTGCTCTGGCGGACGAGATCTTGCGGCCCTGGAAGCTCGGATGACGTGGGGCGGGCGGCTGATCGCGCTCTTTCCGGCGTCGATCGTCGCGCTTTTCCTTGCGTCGGTGGTGGGCATCGCGCGCGCGTCTTGCTTTTCACATTCACTCGCCGCGCTTTTCATTGCACTGAGCGTGCTTTTCATCGTGCCGCCGGGCGCGTACCGAATTCACAATCGGATCTGGCCCTTGAAGTCTGGCGGATCGCGGCTGGTCGGAAAGGGATACTCACCCTGGTTCGGCGGCCATCAGATCCAGCTGGTCTATTTCGCCTTTCCCTGGCTCGAGTCGGGGCTGCGTCTGGTGCCCGGACTCTACAGCGCGTGGCTGCGGCTGTGGGGCAGCAAGGTCGGACGCAGCGTGTACTGGACCCCTGCGGTGGAGATCTCCGATCGCGCGCTGATGGAGATCGGCGACCACGTGGTGTTCGGGCATCGGGTCGTCGTGTTCGGCCACGTCATCAAGCCGCGCCGGGGAAACATGCTGCTCGTCGTGAAGCGGGTCTCGATCGGCGACGGCGCCTTCATCGGCGCGGGCGTGGTGCTGGCGCCGGGCGCGGTGGTGGCGGCGGGCGCGTTCGTCGAGGCCGGGACGCACGTGTATCCGAACGAGCGCGTGGAGGCCGAAGAGCATGTGCAGGCCGAGGCGCCGTGATCGGCGCTCTGCTCGGCGTTTCGCGGGCGGTGATGATCCCGCGGGCGCGCGCTTTTCATTCCGCGCTACTCGCCCCGGGGCGAGTCCAGGATCGCGTCCGTGAAGACGTCGCGCGCGCGATGGCCCAGACCGAGTACGGGCGCTCGCTCGGCGTGACCGACGCCGCCTCGTTCCGCGCGCGCGCGCCGGTGGTCTCGTGGGAGGAGATCGCGCCCTGGGTAGACCGGCAGCGCAAGGACGAGGGGAGGGTGATATCGGCCGAGGACGTGCTGTTCTACGAGAAGACCTCGGGGAGCACCGGGCCGGCCAAGTACATCCCGTACTCCCGCGCGCTGCGGCGGACCTTCTCGCGGATGTTCACGGCGTGGGCGCACGACGTCCTGGCCAACGGGCCGCGGCTGCGTACCGGAAAGCTGTACTTCTCGGTGTCGCCGAGCTTCTCCACCGAGACCTCCACCGAAAAGGGAGTTCCGGTGGGGACGTCCGATGATCGCGACTATCTCCAGGGGTGGCTGCGGCCTCTTTTGGCGCCGTTCGTGGTGGGCCCCCCCGGCCTCGGACGGGAGCGCGACGCTGGCGAATTTCGCCGAAAGCTGGCGCTCGCGCTGCTGGAGGCCGAGGATCTGGAGATCGTGAGCGTCTGGAGCCCCTCGTTCCTCACCGCGATCCTCGCGTACATCGAGGAAGATCGCTCGGCGCTCTTCTCGGCGTCCGGTCGCATGGCGCTCTCCGGCACGGGTCCACTCGACTGGACGCGGGTCTGGCCGTCGCTGCGGCTGATCTCTTGCTGGGACAGCGCCGGCGCCAAGCCGCTCGCGGCCCGGCTCGCCGCGCTGTTCCCCGGCGTGATGGTGCAAGGCAAAGGGCTGCTCGCGACCGAAGGACCGGTGACCATCCCGATGGTCGGCGCACCAGACTTCGTACGGAGG
>Ga0105048_10009513_pt1 | contig 15447 bp, 14 predicted proteins | sample MAT05_FD_78382 | JGI IMG/M metagenome (GOLD analysis project Ga0105048, IMG submission 78382) | Freshwater microbial communities from Lake Fryxell liftoff mats and glacier meltwater in Antarctica - MAT-05 | ecosystem: Environmental > Aquatic > Freshwater > Ice > Liftoff microbial mat | place... | reverse complement strand
TGTTGAGCGCGCCTGCGACGGCAGGGTGATCGGGCCCGAACGCCTGCTCCTGGATCGCGAGCGCCGTGCGAGCGGCCGCAATCGACTCGTCGTGGCGTCCGAGTGCCTCGAGCACCGATGCGTACCCCGCGAGCACCAACGCCCGCTCCGGATGACCGTCGCCCGAGATCCGCCCGAGGACCTCGAGCGCCCGCTTCGCGTGCTGCTCGGCGGCGACGTGGTTGTCGAGCTGGTGCTCCGCGACGCTCAAAGCCGCCAGCGCGGTGACGACCTCGGGGTGGTCCTCACCGAGTCGCGCGACGTTGCTCGCGAGCACGCGCTCGAAGTCGTCCCGGGCCTCGCGGATCCGGCCGCTCACCGCTCGCACCGCAGCGCGGTCGGACATCAGCGCCGCCCGCCGGGCATCCTCGCTCGGCACGTGCAAACGATCGAGCGCCGCCTCGGCGACCTCGTACCAGAGCTCCGACTCGGCGTGATGCTCGAGCTGGTAGCCGGTCGCGTACACGAGCCGTCGCGCGGCATCGGCCGCGATCTCGTCGACGCCGGCCGCGGCAGCGAGCCGATACGCCGTGCGCAGCTCGACCTCGGCCCGCGCAGCGTCGTCGCGCTGCACGTACGCCGCACCGATCTCGAGATGCGCGCGGGCCATGAGCGGATCGAACGCGAGCGCCTGCGCGGCGTCGAGCGCCGCCTCGGCCTGGTTCAGCCCCGCGTCGGGGTCGCCGATGTTGCGCGCGATCGCGGCCCGCGCGAGGAGCTGACGCACCGCGGTCGCGTCGGTGCGGCGATCCTCGCCGATCACGGGCGACGAGAGCAGCTGATCGCGATCGCGGCACGCGGCGACCGGGGTCAGTGCCGACGCCGACGACACCGCCTCGCGCACCGCATCCGCCGACGGCGACTGGAGCAGGCGCACGAGCTCGTCGAGCTCCGCCGCGCGCTCGGCGAGACAGTCCTGCGCGCGCGCGTGCAGATCGGCGTCGAACCGGTGCTCGATCGTCGCGGCCACACACACCTCGCCCGCAGCATCGGCCCACGTCTGTGCATAGCGATCGAGCCACGGGGTCGTGCGCGCGAACGCTGCGGCGGGATCGACGACGCCGCTGTTCTCGATGCCCGAGCGGACGAACGCGGCTGCATCCGGCCCCCAGTGCTGCTGGATCGCCGCGGCCGCGTCGTCGCATGCTGCGTGGCGCCGCTGCGCATGCACGCGCGCGACCGCGATGCCCGTGACGCCGACACCGACGGCCACCGAGGCGATGATCCACCGGGTGCGTCGCGGACGGGGATCGGCGGCGAGCGCATCGAGCAGCGCGCGCATCGACGGCCACCGCGCCGCGGGCTCCGCCGCCAAGCCACGCACGAGCACGCGATGCACCCACGACGGCACCTCGGTCGGTCGCGGCGGCGCGACGATGTCGTGGCCGGCGACCGCGATCGCCATCGCCTCGAACGTCGGTGCCGCGAACGGGCGCCGACCGTAGAGCGCCTCCCACAGCGTGACGCAGTACGCGAACTGATCCGCCGGCGCACCGATCGGACCGCCACCGAACTGCTCCGGCGCCATGTAGCCGACCGTGCCGATGATCGCCCCGTCGTTCGTCAGCGCAGTACCGAGTGCCGGTGACCACGGTCGCTCGTCGTCGCCCGGCGACCCGTGCTCGCGCCCATCGCCGCTGGTGTCGGCGCTCGGCCGCGCGAGGCCGAAATCCATGACGCGCACGCGGCCGTCCTCGTCGAGCATCACGTTGTCGGGCTTGATGTCGCGATGCACCAAGCCCTTGTCGTGTGCGGCCGCGAGCCCACGACCGGCCGCGGACATCACATCGAGCACCTCGCGCCACGTCGGCTTCGCGCTCACGCGCCAGCGCGAGATCGTCTGTCCGCGGACGAACTCCATCGCGAGGAACACACCACCCTTCGCCTCGCCGACGTCGTGCACGGCGACGACGTTCGGGTGCGACAGACGAGCGAGCGCCTGGGCCTCACGCAGCATTCGCTGGAGCGCGTCGGGACTGTGCAGCCGCCGCGGCTGCATCAGCTTCAGTGCGACACGGCGATCGAGATCAGGATCGAACGCGGCGTACACGACGCCCATGCCGCCGGCGCCGACCTTCTCCAGCACGATGTAGCGACCGATCACCGTGCCGCGCTCGAGCTCGAGCTCGGGCTCGGGCTCGACACGGTCGCTCACCTGTTCGCGATCCGGCGACGCGTCGAGCAACGTGTCGCGCGTGGGGCTCGGGTCGGTCAACGGCGGCGAGGATACGCGGCCCGAGCCCCGCGCGTAGGAACTTGGTTGCGCGACGCCACCGCGGCAACCCGCGCGCGATCGAGCCTACTGATCGCCGCTGCCCGCTGCGCCGATGGTGTCCGGCTCGTCGCCGTCCGACGCCTGCGCATCGTCGGCATCTTCCGCGCCGCCACCGATCTCACCCGAGGGCACGACCATCCGCGCGTTGTCCATGTTGTCCTCCATGAACGCGACGGTCACGCGCACGTACGTGTCTTGTTTCGGCTGATCCGGCTTCGGCGGGAGGATCTTCTCCGCCGAGTAGTGACGCCACACGCTGCCGCCGTCGATCTGCAGGCGCGAAAGCGTGTCGCTCAGCAGATCGATCTCGTGCGCGAACGGCCCGCGCAGCACGAAGCGGCAGCGCACCGTGCGGCACACGACATCGTCGACCGACACGCGCGGTTCCTCGGGCGCGCCCTCGAACGCAGCGGCGCGCGCCTTGCTGACGACCTGGTTCACCAGCGTCTGATGTGGTCGCGCCCACGCGCTCTTCACCGGCTCGGCCTCGAGCTCGACCTGGGCATACTTCTCGAAGGTCGCCATGACCTCGCCGATCGGTCGCGACTCGAAGCCCTTTTTCTTCGGCTTGGGCTTTTTCTTCTTCTTGTCGGCCGCCTTGTCGACGCCCTGGTCGCGCGCCGATGGCTTGTGGCCATCGGGCGGCACGTTGACGAAAAAGTGCACACCGACCGCGAGCGACGCGAGCACCGGTGCGAGCAGCAACCGACTCGCGCGCAGAAGCGCGACCTTGCGGGTGGAAGGACCTTCGGTCACGGCGCCTCTTCACCCGGCGGCATCGGCACGCGCACGCGCCACGAGCCCTCTTGGAACACCATGTCGAGGAGATAGCGGGTGCCGTCGGCGCCGATGAGCGCGACCTGGGCCTGGGTGTCGTCGCCGTCGATCAGCTCCGACTTCGCGACCCGGAAACTGTCGGGAATGTCGACGATCTGCACCATCTCGTACAGCTCGATCGTCCGGCGTCCACCGACCTGATCGCTCGCACGCGTCGCCGCACGCTCGAGTCGCGCCGCCGCCTCGAGCTCGACGAGGGCGATCAGCGCCTTCGCGTCGCCGCGTTGCATGACGGCGGCGAACTCCTGCGCGGCGAGGACCGACGCAGCCTTCTCGCTGCACCCTGTCAGCGCGATCACTGGCATCAATGCCAGCGCCAACCTACGCACGATCAATCTCCGTCCTCGCGGACTTTGTGCATGCCCAACCGCTTGAGCAGCTCGCGTAGATAGTAGCGGGTGATCCCGGCCTCGGCCGACGCCCGGCTGAGATTGCCGTCGGTGCGCTCCAGCAACCGTCCGAAGTACAGCCGCTCGAAGTGGTCGACCATCTGCTGCTTCGCGTCCTTGAACGGCGCAGCGAACATCGCCTCGTCGTACGGATTGCTCGGTGCGCTCCGCTCGTTCGCAGCGTTCTGCGCCGCGACGGCCCGCGGATCCTCGCGGCGACCGAGGTGCAGATCCGACGGCTCGATGACTCCGCCGCGACACAGATGCGCCGCGCGCTGGATGATGTTCTTCAGCTGACGGACGTTGCCCGGGAAGCTCTCGGCGACGAGCGCGTCGCGGGCGGCATCGGACATTCGCGGCTTCGCGGTCCCGGAGTACAGCCGCACGAAATCCTCGAGGAAGCGATCGGCGAGCATGATGATGTCGCCGCCGCGCTCGCGCAGCGGCGGCAGCTCGACCGACATCACCGACAACCGGAAGTAGAGGTCTTCGCGGAACAGGCCCTGACCGACCATCATGCGGAGGTCACGGTGGGTCGCCGCAACGACACGCACGTCGACCTTGCGCACCTGACTCTCGCCGACGCGCTGCACCTCGCGGCGATCGAGCACGCGCAGCAGCTTCGGCTGCAGGTCGAGCGGCAGCTCGCCGATCTCGTCGAGGAACAGTGTGCCACCCGAGGCTTCTTCGAAGCAGCCCGGACGATCCGAGACCGCGCCGGTGAACGAGCCCTTCTTGTGGCCGAGGATCGATGCCTCGGCGAGATCGCGCGGCATCGAGCCGCAGTCGAGCACGACGAACGGACCCTGCGCGCGCTTGCTCTCGTCGTGGAGCGCGCGGGCGACCAGCTCCTTGCCGGTGCCGGTCTCGCCGCCGATCTGCACGCTCATCTCGGTCGGTGCGACGCGCTCGAGCGTCGCGAACACCTCGCGCATCGCCGGGCTCGTGCCATACATGGCGCCGAAGTGGTCCTCGTCCGAGATCGGGACCTGGACTTCGTCGGCAGACAGCAGCTGGAACTCGGTCTTGCCGACCTTGACGTCGTTGCCCGGCTCGATCCACGCGCTCTTGACCCGGGTGCCGTTGACGAACGTGCCGTTGGTCGACTCGAGGTCGTGGATGATGACGCCCGAATCACCGATGACGAGCTCGGCATGCGTGCCGCTCACCGACGTATCGGTGAGGACGAGATCGTTGACCGCGCTGCGGCCGATCGTCACGCGTGGGCGCGCGACCGTGATCTGAGCACCGCGCTCCGGACCGTCCTTGACCCGCAACATGACGCGCCGCAGCTGCTTGTGCGTGTGCTGGGCCGCGAAAAACGTCGTGGTCATGCCCGCTTCCGCGGGCTCTCGGCGTTGGGTAGTCACGCGTTTTCGAAGCTCCGCCGAGCTTGCCCGAAACCGTCCGACTGCGCCAGCGAGGGCGCGTGTCGTCGGTGCAAAAGCGGCGTGCGACGGGCACGGATGCTACCCTCGGTCGGTTGCCGATGGGCGCGTCTTGGCGGAGGTTTGCGTGCGCGCTCGTGCTCGCGGCGTGCATACCGGCAGGCGCTTCCACCGATGGGGGTCCCGAGCATGCAACGCCGAGTGTCGCGACCGTGTCGGCCGATGCCGCGCCTGCCGCGGCCAGGGCGCCGACGCCTGCATCCGCATCGGCCGATCGATCCGCAGATCCGAATCCGAATCCGAATCCGATGCCGAAGCCGAAGCCGAAGCGAGGCGTTCGCATCGTCGATCCGAAGGCGACCTCGGGCTTGGTCGATTTCGTCGCGCAGATGCCCACCGATGGCGCGACGTGGGTCGGCCCGCTGGGCGGCAACGGGGGACGCGACGTGCTCGTACACGTGCCTGCGGCCGCGGATCCGTCGGCGAAGTACATGCTCGTCTTTCACTTCCACGGCACGCACTCCGAGCGCGTCGTCGCGAAGCAACCGGGCATGGCGAAGAAGATCTGGGTCGGCTGGGATCGTGTGCAGCAGACCATCGATGCGCTCACCGAGCTTTCGAGCAAAGCCGAGACGAACGTCGTGCTCGTGTATCCGCTCTCGGCCGGGAAGCGGCGCGAGCCGGGCCTCACCGGTTGGTTCAACAAAGCGTACGACCGCATGTGGATGCTGCCGTCGCCGCCGGAGTACACCGACGATTTCGACACGCTGTACGACGAGGTCGGCGCGCTGCTCGATCGCGAATTCGCGATCGGCTCGGCGATGCTCGACGGGCGCGTGATCGCCGAAGGGCACAGCGCCGGCGGCATCGCGCTGCGCAACATCGCGGTGCAGGGCACGCAGCACGTCGACGAGTATCTGTTCCTCGACGCGAGCTTCCAGGGCTGGGCCGACGGCTGTCATCGCGCGGTCCGGGAGCACAGGCACAGCGCGCTGGTATCGGTCGTGATCACGAACAACGGAATCGCCGATCCGTTCGGCAAGTCGGATCCGTGGTGCGACGAGCTGCCGATCGATGCCGCGGCGTGGCCGAAGCACGAAGCGGCGTGCAAGGCCGGCGCGAAGCGACTGCCGGATACGAAGACGTCGTGCGCGGATCTCGAGGTAGCGGCGCGCGACTGGCCGATTGCGCAGCCGTGGTGCGACGGGATGGGGAATGGATTCGTCGATACGCCGGGTGCGTACTTGCTGCGGACGAAGATCGCTCACGGCAAGCAGCCGCGTCACTTCGCCGGCGGGCTCGAGCTGCCGAAGAATCGCGGCAAGCGACCCTGATTCAGCCCTGCGACCACAGACAGCGGCGGAACTCGCTCTGCATGCCGCTGTTGAAGACGTAGCACGACATGCCCGTCGGGCAGTCTTCGTCTTGTTCGCACGAGAGCACGCACCACTCGGAGGTCGTGCACAGCGCCACCGCGGTGCCGTTCTCGGGATCGGGGCAGTCTACGCCGCACGGAATGAGACACACGTGCGCATCGGGGCCGTCTTGCACCGCGGTCGTGAAGCACTCGCCACCATCGCCGCAGTCTGACTGATCGTCGCAGTTGCCGTAGTAGGGCGCATTCGGAGGCACGACGGCGCCGCTGTCCTCGGTCATCGGGCCCGTCGATCCCATCGTCTCGTCGGTGTCGAGCGGCGGCGCCGAATCGAGCCTGCCATTGCCGTCGTCGTCGCCGGTCTCCGCGATCATCGGGCCGGTCGATTCGTCGCCGGTGTCGTCCGCGGGCTGCGTCGTCGAGGTGGTGCTCGGGTCTGCCGTCATCCCGCTATCGGGATCCGGCTCGGTGGTCGCCGTGGTGCCGGATCCGTTCGTCGTCGACGCGCTCGCGCTCGGGTTGGAGTCGGGGTCGTCACCGGTCGTGCCGGTGGTGTCGTTCGAGCCGATCGACGCGCCACCCCCGTCGCTGCCGGGCACGCCGCCGCTGTTGAACGCGCACGCGCTCGCGAAGGCGACCGCCGACAACGACCACGTTCTCGACGCCAGCATGGTGTCGACGATAGCAGCCTCGTCGCCCGACACCCTAGGGCTCAGTTGGGCAGGTCGTCTTTGACGACCTTCAGGTGCGACGGCTTCGCCCGCGTTTTCGGTGCACTGCGTGGCGTCGACGACGACGAACGGCGCGCGGTGCCACCGCGGCGCCACGGCTGCGCGGTTGCGAGCCACCCACCCGCGATCGCGATGAACCACGGGATCGCGAGCGGCCAAGGCTGACCGCGGAGGATGGGGACCACGGCGTTGATGAAGATGAGGATCATCGCGATCGTGCGTGCCTTGAGCACCACGGCCCCGAACAGCGGCATCTCGCGTGCGCCGTACACGACCCCGAACGCAGTGAGTGCCGCGACGTCCATCGCCGTCGAGCCACCGTGCACCACGGCGGGCACGTAGGGCGACACGAGCGCGTACACGAGGAAGCCGGCGATCCCGCATCCGAGCACGAGCGTCACGTACTTGCGCGTGCCCCAGAATCCTTCGAGCTGCGACCCGACGAACCACTGGATCAGCAGCGTGCCGATCACGAAGCCGACCGAGGTCGCGGGGAACACGAAGTTCGCCGTGATCGGTTGCCACAGTCCGCCACCCGACACCAGCGCGCCGGGATGCAGACGCAGTGCGTCGCCGAGCGGCTGATCACCGACGATCGCCGTCGCCGCGATGGTGAGGACGACCAGCGCCAACGCACCGGGCCGAAATTTTGGCAGGTTGCCGAGGAACCCGGACACGACCCATGGAGTCTAGCAGCCCGTGGCCCCAAGGCACCCTTGCTCGATCCGCCGTTTACTTGCGACCGCGCGCTGCTTGTTCCCATCCTGCCAGGCATGTCGCTCAACCGCCGTCGACACCGCCTGTTCGTGACCCGGCATACCGAGTACCACCTGCGTGCCGACGAGTGCGTCGGCGTCCGCGACCGCGAGACGGGCGCATGGCAGCGCGACCACGCGGCGCTACGCCTGCACGCGCTGAAGCTGCCCGCGATCGGCCACGATCACGTGTGGCTCGGTCAGCGGATCCAGTTCTGGGGCAGCAACACCGACGTCGTCACGTCGCCGGTGGTCGCGGTCGGCCGACCGCCGCGCGAGTGCCTCGAGCGCTACGTGAGCCTCGCGAGCGCGGGGTCGATCCAGTGCTGAGCGCGGTGCGTTAGCCGGCCTTCTTCTCGTCGGCCTTCTTCTCGTCGGCCTTCGCGTCGGCCTTCTTCTCGTCGGCCTTCGCGTCGGCCTTCGCGTCGACCTTCGCGTCGACCTTCGCGTCGACCTTCGCGTCGACCTTCTCGTCGACCTTCGCGTCGAGCTTCGCGTCGAGCTTCGCGTCGGGCGCCTTCGCAGCCGCGGTCGGATTCCCCTCGCCGTCGGAGCAGCACAAGATCCCCGCGTTGCGATCGGCCGTGATCGCACCGCAGCCCTCGGACGTGCCGCGCGAGATCTTGGTCTTGCCCTTCCACACCGCGTCCTTGCACTTGCCGCCGGCGCAGTCGTTGCCGCAGCACACCGGCTCGGCGCCGAGGCCCGACATCACGCACGGCATCACCTGATCCTTCTTGATCGGTGGGCACGGATTGATCTCGTCGGTCGGCGAGTGGCTGATCGCCGCGTTGAAGCGACCGGGTCCCGCGTTGTCGCAATCCTTCTGCGACGTGTGTCCCGACAGATCGCCGCTGTTGCCGTCCTGCGCGCACACGTGCCAGCCCGCGGCACAAACGTCGGCGGGCGCAGCACAAATCTCGCCATCGTCGCCGCACGCCTTGCCGGTCGGTGCGTCGCGCATGCTCTTGGTCGACTTCCAGTTGCCGACGCAGCCGGCGACGCGCGGATGCTTCTCCAGATCGGCGAAGCCCTCGCGCTGTCCATCGGCGCAACCGACGATCTTGGGATCACCCTTGGTGCTCTCCGCGTACTTGTAGTCGGCGGGGCCAGGACGATCGCCGTCGAAGTAGTCACCTCCGTAGGGACCGGATCCGCAGGTGCAGCCGCTCATCCAGAGCGAAAGAGCGATCGAGAACGAGGAGGCGACCACGCGCCGCGGGAGACCAAACATGCGGCGAAGAATAGGCAAGCCGGCCCCGGGACACCAGGGGGGCGGGCTCGGCCCTGGTTCTTGGCTGTTTGACCGCGTCCCCGGCCGGCGTATCGTCGCGAGGCGTGGCGTGGCGAAAGCTCGTGTGGCGTTCGTGCGGAGCCTCGTCGGGGCGCTGGTGGCGGGCAGGCAAGCTCGTCGGCGACCCCGGCCGGCGGCTCCGTCGACGTCGTCTATCCGTTCGAGCTCACCAACGCGTGATGCGCTTCACTCGTCGTCGTCGTCGTCCGCGACCGGCTGCGTGGCGAGCTCGGCCTCGAGCTTCTTCGCCGCCTCGACCGCTGGCTTGGTGACGACGTACGCGACGCCGACGCTGAGAAAGTACAGCAGCGTCATCGGGATACCCATCAGCCAGATCGTGATCGGATCGGGCGGGGTGAGCACTGCCGATGCGATCGTGATCAGCAAGATCGCGATCTTCCAGTGCCGCAACAGCGACAGGTACGTGATGATCCCGGCCTTCGACAGGAAGAACACGGCGAGCGGCATCTCGAACATCAGGCCGAAGCCGAACAGCACCTTCATCACGTAGCTGGCGTAGTCCGCGTACGTGTATGCGGTGTGCACCTGGACACTGCCGACGGTCGTCTTGTTCTGCGCATACGTCAGGAAGAACTCGGTCGCGATCGGCAGCACGATGTAGTAGCAAAACCCTGCGCCGGCCACGAACATCGCCGCGCTCGTCGCGACGAATGGGACGACGAGGCGCTTCTCCTGGCTGTACAGGCCGGGGGCGATGAAGGCCCACAGCTGATAGAACACGATCGGCGCGGCGAGGAACAAGCCGGCGAACAGCGCGATCCAGATGTCGGTGAGCACGACGTCGAGCGCGGTGAGATTGAGCAGCGTCGGCTCGCCCTCGATGCCCGCGGCCTCCCACGCGTCGCCGAACGGGACCCACATGAACGCGGTGATGTGATCGACGAACGCGTAGGCGAACATCGCTCCGATGAGCATCGCCGCGAACGCTCGACCGACGCGCTTGCGCAGCTCGGCGAGGTGATCGAAAAACGACATCGGCTGGTCGCCGTCGGGTCCCTCGGCGAGACCGTCGGCGCCGTTGCTCGGTGGCGGATTCGGTGGTGTCGTCGCTGCCACGGTTTTTTTCTCAGGACGCTTGCCCGATGTCGGGGCGCCCAGGAGCCACCGCCGCGACCGCACCCGCGGGTGCGATCGGCTCGGGGCTCGCGGCTTCGGTCGCGGGCTCTGGTGCTGCGGCCGGGCTCGGCTCGCCGGTCTGGGCTGCGATCGCGGGCGTCCCCGCAGTCTCGGCTGTCGCGTCGGTCTCGGTCGCCGCAGCCGCGAGCTCCTCGCGCTTTTGCTGCTCCGCCACCTTCACGGTCTTGAGCAGCTTGTTCTGCGCCTTCTGCATCTCCATCCGCGCCTTCATCAGCTCGCGGCGCGCCGCGGCCTCGGCGTTCTTCACGCTCACCGCGCCGCCCTTGAGCATGCCGCGGAGATCGTGCATCTCTTCTTCGTTCATGATCGCGTCGCGGAACTCGTCGGCGGTGTTGCGCAGCGAGGCCCAGAACTTCGCCGCGCTGCGCAGGATCTTGGGCAGCTCGCGCGGTGAGAACAACATCAGGGCGACGACACCGATGATGATGAACTCGGTCGGACCGATGCCGAACACGTCGGCAAGGGTAGCAAGCTTGGGTGCGCCGCGCCGACGGCGGGCTGAATTCACCCGCGGACGCCGCGATCTCGCACGGTGTGGCGTCAACGTCGCAGCTCGACGCGCACGTGGGCGCCGGGATCGGCGCGGACCTCGAGCGTCGGGCCGTCGAGTGATGCCTCGCCGCCGGTGATCGCGACGCGCGGCGCTGGGGACCACCGCGCGGGGATCGTGAGCTCCGTCGGTGCGCTGCCGTGGGCTTTGTACTCGAGGGTCCAGGTGCGATCGGGTCGGCTCTCCCAGCGCAACGGCGTGCCCGCGAGCGCGCGGGGGAACGGACGGACCAAGGCGCCGGTCCACGGCCGTTCGCCGCCGCCGGGCGACACGATCGACGCATCCTCGGCGTTCCAGTCGACGTCGGTCGGGTTGTAGTGCCACACGAGCCAGCTCGCGAACGCGCGATCGAGTCGGCTGCACTGATCCTCGATCATGCGATCAGCGAGCGCGACACCGTTGAGCACACCGAACTCGCCGATGACCAGCGGCCATCGCCGCGCGCGCGATGTCGCGGCGACCGCTGCGAGCGCGCGCGGGAACGTCGACAGCCGCGGCAAGAACCGCGACGCGAGCAGTGCGGTCGCGTCGTAGAGGTGGGGCGCGTATGCGATGTCGCGACCGTCCAGCTCGCCGAGCGAGGTGGGCGCACCGAACGCGACGAGCGGCGTCGGCTCGACGAGCAACACGCGGCCCGGCGCGTGGGCGTCGCGGATGCGGACGCAAGCGCGATGGAAGTCGGCGAGCCACTCGCGCTCGAAGCGACCACGCACGAGCTCGGCAAGCGGTGCCATCGGCTCGTTGAAGAGGTCGTAGCCGACGATCGCATCGACGTCGGCGAGCTTGCGCATCGTGTGGGCGACCGCGGCGATGAACGCCGTGCGCAGGCCGTTCTCGTCGCGCCAGAACGCGGCGAAGCTGCGCTGCACGCCGCCGGAGACGCCGTAGTACCAGAACCATTCGCGCCCGGTCGCCGCTCGCCCCGGTTGGGACACCGCCCACGCAGGTGCGCCGTCACCACCGAAGCTGCGCGCGAAGAGATCCTGATGGAAGTCGATGACGACGTGCAGCCCGCGAGCTCCCGCCGCGCGCGCGAGCGATGCGATGGTCGCGAGATACGCGTCGTCGTACGCGCCGCGCTCGGGCTCGATCGCCTCCCAGGTGACGAGCAGTCGGATCGCGTTCATGCCCCACTCGGCGAGCGGATCGAACCACCGCGGATCGTCGAACGGTAGAAACGGCGGCAGCTTGCTGCGGCCGGATACGTTCGCGCCGCGCAACAGGACGACGCGGCCGACCTCGTCGCGCAAAAAGCCGCCTTCGGTGTGCAGCACGGCCATCGGCGGGCCGAAGCTACCACCGCGGGCGCGGCGCGATGATCAATCCTCGGCGCTGCTGGTGTGGCCGCCGCGCACGGTCCAGATCTCGTGCAGATCGGGGTCGTCGAACGGTTCGGGCACGACGCCCTCGGTCGCGAACACGTACAGCGCGCAGCGGTACACGGTGTCGAGCGTGTACGCGACCGCAGCGATCGCGATGTAGCCGAGCACCGCGATCCCCGCGGCGACGCCGAACAGCGCCGGATGGGTGAGGGGGCCGAGGCCGACCGCGACGAACAGCGTGAGTACGCCGAGCCCGAGCAGCGCCGCGGGCCACAACAGCCAGCCGAGCACGAGGCGCCCGACGAATGCCTCTTTCCAGGTCTCGCGCATGAGCGTCGTCGATCGCGACACCGCCCCGAGTCCGCCCGCGCGCTCGCGTGCGAGTACCGGCACGACCAGGTACGTCGCGGCCCACCACGCGGCGCCGAGCAGCTTCGCGGCGAGTGGATGCCCGCGTCGGCGGCGATGCTTGTCGGCGTCGCGGTCACCTCCGAATCGCGCCAGGATCGCGCCGACAGACGCATCGAGCACCGCGTACGTCGCGATCGAGGCACCGCGTCGCCGCGCATCGCCGAGCGCTGTGCGTACCGACCACGGTCGCGATGCGAGTGCTTCGAGCGTCGCGCTCGCGAGTGCGACGCCGAAAAAAGGCGCGATGACGTGGGTGCCGAACCACACGAGCAGACCGAAGCCGATCGCAGCGCGGCCGTAGGTGCTCGCGTCGGGCGGTGCATCGAAGCCGCTGCTCACCACCAGCGGCACCGCGTTCAGCCCGAGCCACCCGAGCACGGCACCTATCGTGGTGACGACGAGCGACGCGATGCCGAGCAGCACCGCGAACCAAAGCAGCCGCGGGTTGCGGCGGAGCGTCTGCCATGCGGCGCGGAGGATCGCGCGCGCTCGCTTGCTGCTACTCATCTTGTTGGGCCTTCCTGAAAAAGCGCAGGATTTCGCGGGCGGAGATGGCGTGCTTCGCCCCCTCGTGGATTGCGCGGTCGTAGATGTCGCGGAGGATCGCGTCGCGGGTCGGTGCGGTGCCGGGACGCAGCGGCGCACCGAACGTGCCGCGCCCGCGCTTCGCGACGAGGTGCCCGTCGTGCTCGAGGTCGCGATAGGCCCGCGCGACGGTGTTCGGATTGACGCCGAGCCGCTGCGCGAGCTCGACGATGGTCGGGAGCTGCTCGTCGACGGCGAGCCGACCATTCGCGAGCGCCCGGACGACCGCCTCGACGATCTGGCGGTATACCGGCACGCCGCGGTCGTGGTCGAGCTCGAGGTCGAACGGCACGGCAAAACACTATATCACTAGTGTAATGGAGGTGCAACCCCCAACCGGGTACGGCCCGGCCCGTGTGACCTCGGTGTGACCTCCGGTCGGTGGGCGGCGTGATAGCGTCGTCGCCCGTGCCTGTCGTCCGCGCGCCACCGACCTTCGCGTGTGCGTCCGATCTGGTCGTCGCAGAGCTGCTCGACCGACTGCAGTCGATCGGAACCCTGCATGGACCGGTCGACGCCCGCGCCGACGAGATCTATCTCGACACGCGTGGCGACGAGCTCGCCGCGGCGGGTGTGACCGCGCGCTGCCGCGACTACGCGGGCGTGCGCACGATCCAGCTCGTCGTCGTGCCGATCGATCCCGACGAGCTACCCGAGCCACCGCTGCTCGAGCGCGCCGTCTCGAGAGTGGACGACGTCGGCGCCGCGGTGCGGTCGTGGGTCGCCGAGCAGTTCGGGCTCGAGCTCGGCGAGGCTCCGCGCGAGGTGTTGTCGCTCGTCGTTGCGCGACGGCGATGGTCGTTCGTGGTCGACGAGTTGCGCCTCGAGCTCGCGCTCGACGAGATCGCCGCCTCGGAGCCGCATGGCCGTCGCGTGCGACTCGGCGAGCTGTCGATCGAAGCCACCGAAGCGATTTCCGGCGATCCCGTGCGCGCCGCTGCGGTGCTGCGGCGTGTGCTGGCCGGCGTGCGCAAGGTCGACGGCATCGAGGAGGCGAAGACCTCGACGTTCGAGCGGGCACGCGAGGCGCTCGGGCTCGGCGAGCTCGGCTACGGCGCGAAGCCGGCCCCGCTGGGCGCCGACGACCTGCTCGTCGATGGGGCTCGCCGCATGATCGCGTCGTGGTGGAGCACGGTTCGCGCGCACATCCCTGGTGTCCGCGTCGGCGTCGATCCAGAGCACGTGCACAAGCTCCGCGTTGCGCTGCGACGGCTGCGGACGGCGCTAAAGCTGTTCGACGACGCGTTCCAGCCGGCGGCGGCCGCTCGCCTCCGCGACAGCACGCGCACGCTCGGTCGCGCGTTCGGTGCGGTGCGTGATCTCGACGTCCAACGTGCCGCGCTTGCCGGTTGGCGGCAGGACTTCTCGACCGTCGAGGTGTCGGCGTGGCGCGACATCTGCGAACGCATCGATCGCGAGCGCAACGCGGCGCGCAAGGTCGCGCTGACGCTGGTCGGCGGCGACGCGTGGCAGGAGATCCAGGACGATGTCGAGCGGTGCATCGCGCCGGATCCTCGCGGGTTGCGCCACACCGTCGGAGCGGTCGCGCCGGTGCTCGTGCGCAAGCGTGTCGATCGTTGCACTCGCGCGCTCGAGCGCGTCGAGGATGGCGGCGCCGCGCAGGCCCACGCGCTGCGCATCGAGGTGAAGAACCTCCGCTACTCGCTCGATTTTCTCGGCGCGGCGCTGGCCGTCGAAGACGATGTCATGGAGCGACTCGCCGCGCTGCAGAGCGTGCTCGGCGAGGTGCAAGACGACGTGCAGACCGGTGAGCTGGCGACGCGTCTCGTCGCGATGTCCCCGCGGCCGCCGAGCGCGACGGCGTTCGGGCTCGGTGTGCTGGTCGGCTACGGTCGCGCGCGCGCAGACCATGCGACGCGAACGGCTTTGCACGCCGCAGCGCAGCATGGGTTGCGCGAGCTCTTGGCCGGGCTCGCACACCCGCACGACTGAGCCCGCGAAGAGGGAGTCGGTGGAACGGCGTTCTGGGCGCGGGAGTCGATCCCGAACCGCCCTTGCCGCACCATGATCCTCGCGTGCCTTCGTCCGACAGGCCGGCGCCAGCGCAGCGGGTCGCCGGCGGACGTGTCGTGATGGTGCGCGAGGATGATGACGACGAATCGTCGTCGCAGTCACCGACGCCGCGGCGGACTCTCGGTCGCTACGTGGTGCTCGATCGTCTCGGTACGGGCGGCATGGGCACCGTCTACCTCGCCTATGATCCCGAGCTCGATCGCCGCGTCGCGGTGAAAGTGCTGCGCGCCGATCGTGCGTCGTCGCAGACCGGCGACGTGTATCGCCGGCGGCTGCGGCAAGAGGCGAAGACGCTCGCGAAGCT
>Ga0105048_10009512_pt1 | contig 15447 bp, 13 predicted proteins | sample MAT05_FD_78382 | JGI IMG/M metagenome (GOLD analysis project Ga0105048, IMG submission 78382) | Freshwater microbial communities from Lake Fryxell liftoff mats and glacier meltwater in Antarctica - MAT-05 | ecosystem: Environmental > Aquatic > Freshwater > Ice > Liftoff microbial mat | place... | reverse complement strand
CACCTTGCTGGTGGCGCCCATCACGGATTGCATCATGTCGAGATAGAGGCGGTCGCGCGTGACGCCGGGCGCTTTCGCATACTCGCCGACGATGGACTTGAAGCGCGACGCATCGCCCTCGGAGCGCTGCACCACCTCGGTGTTGTAGCCGTTGGCCTCTTCCAGGAGCCGCGAGGCCATACCGCGGGCGCGTGGGACGACGTCATTCGCGTAGGCCTGGCCTTCGTTGACGAGGCGCACGCGATCCTGCGCGGCCTTGACTGCATCGTCGAACGCGGCCTGCACCTTGTCGGGCGGTTGCACGCTCTGCAGCGTGACCTTCTGCACGAACACGCCGGTCTTGTAGCGGTCCATCGACTTCTGCATCAGCTCGCGCGTCTGCTCGGCGATCTGCTCTCGGCCTTCATACAGCGCGAAGTCCATCTTGGCCTTGCCGACCACTTCGCGGATGGCGGATTCAGCGACGAACTTGACCATTTCATCCGGCTTGCGGTTGTTGAAGACGTAGGCTTCGGCGCTATTCAGGTTGTATTGGACGGCGAACTGGATGTCGATGATGTTCTCATCCTCCGTCAGCATCGTCGCTTCCTTCGCGTTCTTGTTCTGCGTGGAGTTGCGATAGCCGATTTCGACAGTCTTCACCTGCGAGAAATCGACCAGCTCGACGGTTTCGACGGGGAATGGCAGGTGCCAGCGCGGGCCGGGCTGCGAGGTTTCCATGTACTTGCCGAAGCGCGTGACGACGCCGCGGCGGCCTTCATCGACGATGTAGAAGCCGCTGGCGAGCCACACCAATATAGCGAGGGCCAGCAGCAGGCCCACGCCGCCGATGGCGAGGCCTCGCCGCGGTGGACCCGGGGGCCGGCTGCCGCCATCGTCCCCGCCGCCTTTGCGGCCGAGCATATCGTTGAGGCGGCGGTTGAAGTTGCGCCAGATTTCGTCGAGATCGGGCGGACCGCCGCCACCATTGTTCCCGCGCTTGCCCCACTGGGGATCGTTGAGCGACATGAAAGACCGAGTTGGTTAGGACTGCAGGTAGATTGGGGCACCAGCGCCGAGGCTCAAGCCGACTGTGGCGGTGCCTCGTGATCGGGGAGGTCTTGTAGAGGCGGCTCCTCGTCGCGTCCCGTGATTGGCTCGGAGGCGGGGAAGCGCTCGGCAACGGCAGAGCGCAGATCCACGCATCCGGCCCCTGTTGCGGCACTGAGGCGGACAGATGAAATGTTACCACAGCCATCGCGCTCGACCCCCGGCGCGGCGCCGTGGACATCGATCTTGTTCAGGACGCGCAGCCGGGGTAGCGCGGCGGCGCCGATGGCTTCGAGAACCTGGTCGACGGCATCCACCTGCTCGTCGCGATGCTCGGACGAGCCGTCGATGACGTGCAGGATCAGGTCGGCGTCCGCGGCCTCGGACAGCGTGGCGCGGAACGCCGCCACCAGGTCGTGCGGCAGGTCGCGGATGAAACCGACGGTGTCGGACAGCACGATCGGCAGAGCCCCGGGAACGTGCCACTTCCGCAGCGTGGTGTCGAGCGTGGCGAAGAGCTGGTCGGCCGCATGGGCGTTGGCACCGGTAAGGCGGTTGAACAGTGTCGATTTGCCGGCGTTGGTGTAGCCGACCAGCGCGACCGTGCGCACCTGCGCCCGGCGGCGGGTGCGGCTTTGCACGGCACGGCTGCGGGAGACGCGCGCCAGCCGGCCGCGCAGCAGCTTGACGCGCTCTCCGATCAGCCGGCGGTCGGTCTCCAGCTGGGTTTCGCCGGGGCCGCGGAGACCGATACCGCCGGTCTGGCGCTCGAGGTGGGTCCAGCCGCCGGCAAGGCGTGTCGACATGTGCGCAAGTTGCGCCAGCTCGACCTGCAGCTTGCCCTCGGCGCTGCGCGCACGCAGCGCAAAGATGTCGAGGATGAGGCCGGCGCGGTCCACGACGCGGCAGTCGAGCTTCTGTTCCAGGTTGCGTTGCTGGACGCCCGACAGCGTATGGTCGAAAAGCACGATGTCGGCTTCAAGCGCCAGCCGCTGCGCAGCGATTTCCTCCACCTTGCCCTTGCCGGCGAAGGTTGCAGGATCGGGGCGCTTGCGCGGTCCGCGGACGACGCCTACAACCAACGCGCCGGCCGACTCCGCGAGTGCGGTAATCTCGGCCACACGATACTCAGGATCGGCGTTACCGAAATCGAGCGCGACAATCAGCGCGCGGCCGCCACCGGCAGGACGTTCAAACATGCGTCATTGCCTTGCGGGACCGCACGCCGCGGAAGGTCGAGGCGGCGCGATGGCGCCTACACCCGTGCGTGTTCAGGCGTCGCCGTCGTTGGGTGTGTGGTGCGGCATCGTCACCGGACGCGTAGGCACCACAGTGGAGATGGCGTGCTTGTACACCATTTGCGTGACCGTGTTTTTCAGCAGCACGACGTACTGGTCGAAGGATTCGATCTGTCCCAGCAGCTTGATGCCGTTGACGAGATAAATCGACACCTGGACGTGCTCTTTGCGCAGGGTGTTCAGGAAGGGGTCTTGTAGCATTTGCCCTTTGTTGCTCATGGTCGAGCTCCGGTCTTGTTGTTGCCCGCACCGGTCGTGGAACGCAGTACCGCGAAACTGAAGCGGTGGCGTCCTAGCGGCGGCGTGCGGGAGGGTCCGCGTACGGGTTGGCACCCGTCTTGAATTGTATCCTAAGGGGTGTTCCCCGCAATTTGAACGCGTCGCTGAAGAAATGTTCCAGAAATCGTCGATAGGCGTCGGACACGCCGTGCAGCGCGGTTCCGTGCACGATGATCAGTGGCGGGTTGACGCCACCCTGGTGGGCATAGCGAAGCTTGGGTCGCACCAAACCGGCGCGCGGCGGCGCCTGCCGTGCCACGGCCTGTTGCAGCGTGCGCGTGAGCCGCGGTGTCGGCAACTTGATCATCGCCGCCACGAAGGCCTCCTGCACGGACTTCATCACGGCCGGCACGCCTTTGCCTTCCTTCGCTGCGATGAAGTGGTGTGCGGCAAAGGCCAGGAAGGCCAGCTTGCGTTCGATGTCGCGCTTGACCTGGTCGCGTGCATCGGTGGCCACGGCGTCCCACTTGTTGACGGCCACCACCAGCGCCCGGCCCTCATCGAGAATATGCCCGGCCAGGTGGGCATCCTGTTCGGTGATCGCGTGCTCCGCATCGAGCAGCAAAACCACGACGTTGGCGTCTTCGATGGCCTGCAAGGTCTTGATCACCGAGAACTTTTCGATGGCCTCGAAGACCTTGCCGCGGCGGCGTACACCTGCCGTGTCGATCAGCGTGAACTTCTGGCCGTCGCGCTCGAAATCGAGGTAGATCGCGTCGCGAGTCGTGCCGGGTTCGTCGAAGGCGATCACCCGTTCCTCGCCGAAGATGGCGTTGACCAACGTGGATTTGCCGACGTTGGGTCGGCCGACGATGGCCACCTTGATCGTATCGGGACGCTCCGGGTCCTTCGACGCATTGGGGGTGGCGTCGTCGGGCCGGTCCTCGGCCGAAGGCAGCACGTCGAGCGCTGCATCGATCATGCCGCGGACGTTCTCACCATGCGCGGCCGAAATCGCAATCGGGTCGCCCAGGCCTAATTCGTGGAACTCGGCGACGGTGCGCTCCGGCTGCAGGCCCTCGGACTTGTTGACGACCAGCACGACCGGGCGGCCCGACTTGCGCAACAGATCGGCGATGACCGAATCCTGGGGCGTCAGACCCGCGCGGCCGTCGACCAGAAACACCACGACATCGGATTCGGCAATGGCCTGCCGTGTCTGGCGCGCCATTTCATGCAGGATGCCCGACGTGGCCTTCGGTTCAAAGCCGCCGGTATCCACGATGAAGCAGCTGCGCTCGCCCATGCGCGCGCGGCCATAGTGACGGTCGCGCGTCAGCCCGGGAAAATCCGCGACCAGCGCGTCGCGCGTCTTGGTCAGCCGGTTGAACAGCGTGGACTTGCCGACATTGGGCCGGCCGACCAGGACAACAGTGGGGAGCATGCTTCTCTTTCCCGCTACCTGGCGGAGACCGAGAAGAGATTGCCGGCCGCGGACTGCCACAACGCGCTGCCCGCAAAGACGCCGGGTTGCGCCGTAGGCGCCGAGCCATCGGTCGCGATACGGCCGACATAGGCGCCATTGATGGGCGACAGGAGATGCATATAACCCTCGACGTCGACCGCGCCGATGTAATCGCCGACGCGCTGCGGACCGCCGATCTTGCGGGCCGCGAGCAAGTCCTGCTTCCAGACCGAGGCCCCGTTGGTACGATCGAATGCGTGGATGGCGCCACGATCGTCGGTCACGTAGACGTTGGTGGCGTCCGCCGCGATTCCGTAGAGGCTCGATACTTCGCGTGTCCAGTTGATCGTGCCGCGCGTGATCTCGAAACACGCCAAGCGACCCTGAAAAGCCACGGCACAGACCTGACGATCATCAATCAGCGGGAGGCTCGTGATGTCGGCGATGCGTTCGAGTTCAGTGGCTCCTTTGGGATTGGCGACGACGCCATCCCAGCCGATGATGCCGGTGATGATGTCCATCGCCAGCAGGCGGCCGCCCGCGGTACCGACGAACAGTCCGCCACGGACGGTGGCACCGCCGGCGTAATTGCGCACCGTGAGCGCCGGAACGACGCGCTGGACCACCCACTTCTTCACACCATCAGTCGCGTTGAGCGCATGCACGCTGCCGTCACCGACGAACACCGCGACCACACCATCGGCGACTCGAGGCGGGGCGTTCACTTCGGTGGGCACGCGCGCGGTCCACAAGGGTTTGCCGTCGGTGTCGAAGGCCAGGACCTCGCCCTTGTCGGTGCCGACCGCGATGACCTTGGCATCTGCGCCGACACCGGCCGACAATGCCTTGCCGGCGCTGATGCGCCACACCGTGCGGCCGGTGACGGGATCAATCCGCGTCACCGAGCCATCGGGCGCGGCCGCATAAATGGCATCGGGCAGCACAGCGGGCGCAAACCCGGGAACGCCTCTGCCGACGGCGATGTTAAAGCCGATCACCGGCGTGACCGAGGCCTTCAACTCAGGCAAAGGTCCGGGCTTCTTGCTGTCATAGAGCCAGCGGAACGACAACGCGGGAATCGTCGGAATGTATTCCTTGATGTTGGCGCAGCCGGCAACGAGCACGAGCACCACCAGCAGTGTGGCGCGCACGGCCAGCGGACGGGTCGGCGAGGTCACGCGCTGCATCATTTCTTCGGTGCGGTGGCCGGCACCGGCGCGCCCGCAGGAGCCGCTGGGGGTGCCGGTGTGGACGACGGGACCCCGGCGCGGCCGCTTCCGCTAACCGCGGCCGGTGCAGTGGCGGCCGCACCGCCGACTGCCTGCAGTTTGACCTGGACATAGGTGCGGTAGGGTGACTTCGCGTCGAGTTTGGCCAGCGCCGTTTCGTAGGCGGCACGGGCTTCGGCGGGGCGACCTGCAGAGGCGAGGGCGTCGCCGCGCAGATCGGCATACAGGCCCGCAAACGGGTCGCTGTGCTTGGCATCGAGTACCTTCAGCGCCTCGTCGTACTGCTTCTGGTTGAGGTGGACTTCGGCCAACCGGTAGCGGGCGATTTCCTTCAGCTCGGTTTCGTTGGCCCGGTCGATCACCCACTGCAGCTGCGCGGTCGTACCTGCGGCATCGCTGGCATCGAACTGCAGGCGCGCGAGGATTAACGCACCGCGCGCGGCGTACCCGGTGCGCGCGAAGCGGTCTTGCAACTCCTTGACGGCATCCTTGGCCTTGGGCAGGTCATTGGCGCGTGCAGCCTGGGCCAGCCCCGCGAACACCGCGGAGGCCTCCTCCGCCTGCTTCGCATTCCACCAGCGCCACCCCTGCCAACCCGCCAGCGCCAGCGCGACGACCAGCGCCGCAGTGGTGACGACATTGCCCCAGCGTGTCCACCATGCCTTGAGGTCATCCAGCTGGTCCTGCTCTTCGAGATCGTAAACTGCCATGGTCAATCCTTGAGTGCGAAAATTATCCGTTGGCGACAGTTGCCAGGTGGGCGGGCACGTCGCGCAAGGCGACAGCTGCCTGTTCGCCCGCGGCCCGCAGCGACTTGATCGCCACGGTACCGGCCTCTGCCTCGTTCTCGCCGATGATGAGCGCGTACCGCGCACCGCTGGCATCGGCTTTCTTCATCTGGGACTTGAAACTGCCGCCCCCGGCGTTGACGACCACCTGGCGGCCGTCATCGCGCAGTGCCTCGCCGAGCTTCCGGGCAAGTGGGGCGGCTGCATCGCCCACGTGCACCAGATACGCAAGCGGCGCGGCGGCGCTACGGGTACCTTGCGCCGCCAGCAGCAGGATCATGCGTTCGACGCCGATCGCGAAGCCACAGGCGAAGTTGGGTTTGCCGCCCAGCAGTTCGAACAGGCTGTCGTAGCGGCCACCGCCGGCGACGGTGCCCTGGGCGCCGAGTTCGGGGCTGGTGGTGACCCACTCGAACACAGTGCGATTGTAATAGTCGAGGCCGCGTACCAGGCGAGGGTTGATCGAGAAGTCCAATTCCGCTTCGGTGAGTAACGCCTGCAATGCATCGAAGTGCGCAAGCGACTTGTCCTCGATGCAATCGACCAGCTTGGGCGCGGCTTCGAGCATCGATTGCATCGCGGGATTCTTGCTGTCGAGGATGCGCAACGGATTGGCGTGCAGCCGACGCTTCGCGACCGCATCGAGCACGTCCGCGTGCTGCTCGAAATAGGCGATGAGGCGGTTGCGATGCGAGAGCCGCTCATGCGCATTGCCGATCGAGTTGATTTGCAGCTCGATACCGGAGAGACCAAGTGCCTTCCACAGCCGCGCCAGCATCACGATCTGCTCGGCATCGGCGTCAGGACCCTCGAACCCCAGGGCTTCGCAGTCGAGCTGGTGGAACTGTCGATACCGGCCCTTCTGCGGGCGCTCGTGGCGGAACATCGGGCCACTGGTCCACACGCGTTGCGGGCGGTCGTAGGTGAGGTTGTGCTCGATGGTCGCGCGCACGATGCCGGCCGTGGCCTCGGGGCGCAACGTCAGCGAATCGCCGTTCAGCTTGTCCACGAACGTATACATCTCCGTCTCGACGACATCGGTGAACTCGCCGATGCCGCGGACAAACAGCGCCGTGGACTCGACGATGGGCACGCGCATGTTACGGTAGCCGTATTGTGCAAAGACCGCGCGTGCGGTGTCCTCGAAGCGCTGCCACAGCGCGGCTTCGTCGGGCAGCACGTCGTTCATGCCACGTACGGCCTGCAATGCGGTTGCCATGCGGAGCCTTACGAAATCGCCTTGACGGCGATGTGCTTCTTGTCGGGTGATAGATGCGCGGCGCGAACTTCGCCGCCATAGGTAGCGCGTACGTAGTCGTCGACCAGCGCCTGGAATTCCTCGGCAATGCGATCGCCCTTCAGCGTGACCGTCTTCTGGCCGTCGACGTACACCGGCGCCACGGGTGTTTCCCCCGTGCCGGGCAACGAGATGCCCACGTTGGCGAGCTTCGACTCGCCCGGACCGTTGACCACGCAGCCCATCACCGCGACGTGCAGGTCCTCGACACCAGGATACTTCTCGCGCCACGCGGGCATCGCGGTGCGCAGGTAGGTCTGGATACGCTCGGCCAGTACCTGGAAATACGTGCTGGTGGTGCGACCACAACCCGGGCACGCGGTGACTTGGGGCGTGAACGAGCGCAGCCCCATCGTCTGCAGGATTTCCTGCGCGACGATCACCTCGCGCGTGCGCTCGCCGTTGGGTTCAGGCGTCAGCGACACACGGATCGTGTCGCCAATGCCCTGCTGCAACAGCACGGCCATGGCGGCGGTGGACGAGACAATGCCCTTGCTGCCCATCCCCGCCTCGGTCAGGCCGAGGTGCAGCGGGTAGTCGCAGCGGCGCGCGAGCTCCGTATACACGGCAATGAGGTCCTGCACCTTCGACACCTTGCATGAGAGCACGATGCGATCGCGCGGCAGGCCCAGTTCCTCGGCGCGCTCGGCGCTGCCGATGGCGGAGACAATCAATGCTTCGCGCATCACGGCATCGGCCGTCTGTGGTTGCGCGAGCGCGGCGTTGGCGTCCATCATCCGCGTCAGCAGGTCGGCATCGAGGCTGCCCCAGTTCACGCCGATGCGCACCGGCTTGCCGTATTCGATGGCCTTCTCGATCATCACGGCGAATTGCGGATCGCGCTTGGTGCCACGGCCGACGTTGCCCGGATTGATCCGATACTTGGCCAGCGCGCGCGCGCACTCCGGGTAGTCGGTGAGAAGCTTGTGCCCGTTGAAATGAAAGTCACCGATCAGAGGCACCGTGCAACCCTGCGCATCCAGTTGGGCGCGGATCGTGGCGACCGCCGCGGCCGCTTCGGCGGTGTTGACCGTGATGCGGACGAGCTCGGAGCCGGCTTCGGCCAGCGCGCGTACCTGCGCCACCGTGGCCGCAACGTCGGCGGTATCCGTGTTGGTCATCGACTGAACGACGATCGGCGCGCCACCGCCAAGCGTGACGCCGCCAACGACCACCTGGCGGGTCCGTGCACGCGATGTCGAGGCGGACTGGGTCATCTACTTCACCGTAAACTTGGCGACGTTCTGCCGGGTGTGTGGCCCGAGGTCGAAGGCTTCGCCGCGCAACGTGACCACGACGGCCTCGGCGTTGCCGATGACGACTTCAAGGGGCGCGACGCCATCGACCGCATGCGTGGCGCCGGGAAAGCCCATCGTCGACAGCAGGATGGCGCCGCGGCTATCCTTGACCTCGACCCACGAGGACCCGCGGAACACCAGCACCATCGGCGCATTGCCCGGGCCCGCCGGTACGGGTAACGCGCTGCCGGGCCTGGCGAATTCCGGCGCCTTTACCGCGTCGGTTGCCGACGTGACCGGTAGCGGTAACGAGGACGTGGTTCCGGTCGACGGCACGGGCGCGGGTGCAGGCAACGCTGGCACTGGCGTGGCGATCGCGCCTGTCTTGTTGTCCGGTCCTCCGCGCGATGCGTCGGGCACCGCGCGCGTCCACTCGTAGATCGCGGCGATGGCCACGATGGCCACCAACGCCAGCGGGATGGCCCAGCGCGCCGAACCGGGCTTGGACTGCGCGTCGGCGGGAATCTCGCCCATCGCGCGCGGCGTGGGTGCGAGCGAAGGCTGGTTCAATGACGGCGCAGCATCGCCTTCCGGCAAGGCGGCCAGCACCGTGGCGGTGTCGAGTCGCAGCAACCGCGCATAGTTGCGCACGAAGCCGCGCACGAACGTGCGTCCGGGCAGCGCGGCAAAGTCGTCGTCCTCCAGTGCCTTCACCTGGCGCGGCGCGAGTTTCAGCTGCTGCGCGACGGCATCGATTGACAGGCCGGTAGCGGTCCGCGCTTCGCGCAACAGCGAACCGGCCGACAACGTATTGGATGCAGGCGGTGCGGTGTCCGGGACTTGTGTGGCGTCGCTCATTCGCACACGCCGGCGGGAAGCGCCAGTGCCTCCGCAGATTGCGGATGGCGATTCTTCAATTGGGATACGTATGAAGTCTCGGACTGCTTGTCGCCCAGCTTGCGCTCGATGCACATGCCGAGATAGAGCGCTTCCGGCGGCGGACTGGTCTGCGCCATCACGCGGCGCATGTAGGTGCGCGCGTCGGCGTACTTGCGTTCGCGGTAGGCCAGCAGCGACAGGTTGTAGCCGGCGACCATGTTGTTGGGGGCAATGGCCAGCGCGCGCTTGAAGAATTCCTCCGCGCGTGCGGTCTCGCCGATTGACGCGGCGCACTTGCCGGCGTTGGCGAGCGACACATCCGGCGTCTTATAAAGTGGATTGCGAACGGCGGTCTCGAACTCGGCGATCGATTCCTTCGCGCGTCCGTGCGTGCACAGGTACCAGCCCCAGTTCTGCCGGATCTCCGAATCATTGGGGGCCAGGTCGAGTGCCTTCTGGAAGTTCTGCTGCGCCTGCGCGGCCTCGCCCAACACCGTGTAAACAAGTCCGTACACGTTGTAGATCTTGGGGTTGCGTGGATCGAGCTTCACGGCCTCGGCCAGTTCCTGCAGCGCGACGTCGAGCTGACCGCGCTCGAAGTAGGCAGCCGCGATCTCCGCGCGCAACTGCGCGCGATACGGGCCGGGCGCCTCCTGCAACGCGGCGGGAGGCGGCGGCGCGGTGGGCACCGGTGGCGTGAATGTCCGCGTGGGAGACGAGGACTCGCAGCCTGCCAGCGCGACGACGGTCAGCATCAGGATGAATAACGACGACGAGGTACCGCGCATGGGGGGCCTGGACACGTGCAGATGGGTTTCTAGGACGCTGCGATGGGCACGATGCGGGTGGACAGCCGGCGCGTAATGCGGTCCTGCACCTGCCCGGCCAACTGTCCACAGGCGGCATCGATGTCCTCGCCGCGCGTCTTGCGGATCGTGGCCACGCGGCCGGCGTCCTGCAGGATCTGGGCGAAGGCAACAATGCGTTCGCGCGGGCTGGTGGAAAACTCGCTGCCCGGAAACGGATTGAAGGGAATCAGGTTGAACTTGCAACGCAGGTCACGCGTGAGCGCGACCAGTTCGGTGGCGTGGTGTGGCTGGTCGTTGACGCCATCGAGCATCACGTACTCGAGCGTGATGAAATCGCGCGGTGCCACGTCGAGGTAGCGTTCGCAAGCGGCCAGCAGTGCGCGCAGCGGATGCTTGCGATTGATGGGGACGAGGCGATCGCGCAACGCGTCGTTCGGGGCGTGCAGCGATACCGCCAGCGCGACCGGGCACTCCTGCGCCAGCCGGTCGATCTGCGGGACAAGGCCCGATGTCGACAGCGTGACGCGCCGGCGCGACAGACCATAGGCATTGTCGTCCAGCATCAATTGCAGCGCCGGCACCACCTGGTCGAAGTTGGCGAGCGGCTCGCCCATGCCCATCATCACGACATTGGTGATGGGCGGGCGACCATGCTCGATCCACGGCGCGTGGAACGACCCCCCATGCTCACGGTCATCCTGGCCGCTTCGCTGCCCGTCTTCGAGCAACGTGCGGTTGGCATGCCAGAGTTGGCCGATGATCTCGCCGGTGGTGAGGTTGCGATTGAAGCCCTGCTTGCCGGTGGAACAGAAAGCGCAGTCGAGCGCACAGCCGGCCTGCGAGGACACGCACAGCGTGCCGCGGTCGTCTTCCGGGATGAACACCGATTCAACCGCGTTGCTGTTGCCGGCATCGAGCAGCCACTTGCGCGTGCCGTCCGACGCCGTGGAGTCGCGCAGCACGCGCGGCCCCTGAATGGAGGCCTCGGCGGCCACGCGCTCGCGCAGCGGCCGGGCGAGGTCCGTCATCCCGGCAATGTCGTCGGCAAAACGCTGATGCACCCAATGCGACACCTGCCGCGCGCGGAACGGCTTTTCGCCGCGTTCGGCGAAGAAGCGATCGAGATCCGCAGGCGACAGGTCAAGCAGGTTGATCATGGGTCAACGAGGATATACCGCCAATGCGGGGAAGAAATAGGCGATTTCGACACGCGCCGTTTCAGGGGCGTCCGAGCCGTGGACGGCGTTCGCGTCGATCGATTGCGCGAAGTCGGCGCGAATGGTGCCCGCGGCGGCCTTCTTCGGATCCGTGGCGCCCATCAATTCGCGGTTGGCGGCGATGGCGTTGTCGCCTTCGAGCACCTGGATGACCACCGGACCGGAAATCATGAAATCGACGAGATCCTTGAAAAATGGTCGTTCGCGGTGCACGGCGTAGAAGCCCTCGGCTTCAGCCCGCGACAGCCACGCCATCCGCACTGCGGCAACCTTGAGGCCGACCTTTTCGAAGCGGGCAATGATTACCCCGATGACGTTCTTGGCCACGGCATCGGGCTTGATGATGGAAAGTGTACGTTCTACGGCCATTTCTGTGCTCCAACGCAATAAAAGCGAATGAATTCAAAATTATAGCACGCGTGGCCCTTGCCGGCACCGGGTCCTACCGCGCCCAGTCCAAGGCGGATTCAGGCCACGTTGAGGTTCGACAGTATCCGCAAGACTGGTTCACCAAGATGACGGTTCGGTGACCGTGGGCTAAACTCGCAGACCACCTGCCCGGTGGCCGCACGAAACTGCGCGAGGCCGGTCCATCCGGTAGACAAGAGAACGCGCGTCGACGGGTTCCCGCGACGGCTGTAGCAGCAGCGCATGTTCATATTCGAGCGGCGGGGACAAGCCCCGGCGCCAATCTGGAGGATGTTTCAATGTTTAACATCGCAACCCGGTTTGTCGCGGCGCTGTCGCTGGCCGCATTGGCGTGGCCCGTGACCGCGCAGGATTACCCCACCAAGCCCATTTCGCTGATCGTACCGTTCGCGGCCGGTGGCCCGACGGATACTGTGGCGCGCCTGATCGCACAGAACATGAGCACGACGCTGAAGCAGACAGTCATCGTCGAGAACGCCGGTGGCGCGGGCGGCACCATCGGCGCCACCAAGGCCGCACGTTCGCCGGCCGACGGCTACACGCTGTTCCTGCATCACATCGGGCAATCCACCGCGCCCTCGCTGTACCGCAAGCTGCCCTACGACGCCGTCAAGGACTTCGAACCCATCGGCCTCGTCACCGACGTGCCGATGACGATCATCTCCAAGAAGGACTTCGCGCCGAAGGACATGAAGGAACTGATCGCCTACGTCAAGGCCAACAAGGACAAGGTCACGTACGCCAACGCGGGCGTGGGCTCGGCCTCGCACCTTTGCGGCATGCTGCTGATGACCGCCATGCAGTCCGACGTGACGACCGTTCCCTACAAGGGCACAGGTCCCGCCATGAACGACATCCTGGGCGGCCAGGTCGACTTCATGTGCGACCAGACCACCAACACCACCGGCCAGATCAAGGCCGGCAAGGTCAAGGTGTTCGCCGTCACGACGCCGAAACGCGTGCCGTCGCTGCCCGATGTGCCGACTGCTCAGGAAGCCGGCCTGCCCGGATTCGACCTCGCGGTATGGCATGGCCTGTACGCGCCGAAGGGCACGCCGAAGGCGGTGATCGACAAGGTCGCCGCCGCGCTGCAGACGGCGCTGAAGGATCCCACGATCAAGGCCCGCTTCGCTGAACTGGGCACGGAACCGGTGTCGGCGGATCAGGCCACGCCGGATGCGCTGCGCAAGAAGCTCGTGTCGCAGATCGACGTGTGGAGCCCGATCATCAAGAAGGCCGGCGTCTACGCCGACTGAAGCAGCAGTTATCGTGCTGGATGCGCGGGCCGCCCTTGGGTGGCCCGTGTTTTTTCAGGCATCAGCCGGCTGACCTCGGCGCAGTTTCCGAAGAGAACTCATCCGGATGCCAGGCGATGGCGATGCCTGTGCCTGTGGTCGCGGTCTCATAGCCGGCCGCGACGCCAATCCCGGGTACCCAGACCAGCGCCTCGCCGCAGAACACCAGCGGCAGGGCTTGGCGTTGCCACACGGGCATTCCCGCCTCCTGCAGCAATGACTTCAATGCCTGCCGCGGGCGATCGGTCCCGACTCGCATGCGTTCGCCGCCAGTGCGCGACGTGATCCGCAATGGCGCGGTGGCAAGGTGCGACAGGTCGATCCCGCTGCCCGCCTGTTCGATCAACGTGACGCGCCCGTGGGGCAATCGCACTTCCGGCTCACCGCACCAGCGCAGCGCAAAGGGCGCTGGCGGCAGCGCGTGCACGAACACGCGGCCGCGATGGAGGCCCACGGCGCGTCCCGCATGCTCGATGCGGATCCGTGCATCGTCGCGGGCATGGCGCAGTTGCCGGAGCATGGCGTCGAGGCGCGTGGACGATGGCGCGGGCAGGCCATGCTGCCGCAGGAACCAGCGCAGCACGTTGGCCGCACGATGCAGTGGCAATGCCGCGAGGCGCAGTCGATCGAGTGATCCGTCGGCGGTGCGCTCGCCCGTATCGATCGCGGCCAGGTCGTCCACCAGCCGCGCTGCGTCGGCCTGCATCCGCGCGGCGCGGGCCAGCGTCTGCTCGGGCCGTGGAAAAACGGCTGCCAACGCCGGCATCACCTGATGCCGTACCGCATTGCGCCGGTGCGCGAGCACGCGATTGCTTTCATCGTCAACGTACTCCAGTCGCGCGACATCGGCATAGCGATCGATGGTGGTGCGCGACACGTCGAGCAGCGGTCGCATCCAGGTCACGCCCGCGGCATCGCGGAACACTGGTGCCATTGCCGCCAACCCGCGCGGACCCGCACCCCGCAGCAGTTGCAACAACACGGTTTCGGCCTGGTCATCGCGGTGGTGGGCCAGCAACACGTGGGCGATGCCGAGCGCCTTCGCGGCGGCGGCCAGTGCCGCGTAACGGGCGGTACGCGCGGAGGCTTCGAGGCCGGCCTGCGGCCTGCGCGCGATGTCGACGTAGCGCACCTCGAGCGGCACCTGCTGCGCCGCGCCAAGCCCCGTGCAGAAACCTGCCCACGTATCGGCGTTGGGGGACAGGCCGTGGTGGACGTGGACGGCCGTCAGCGGATATCCGGCTGCGCCAGCCGTGGCGACCAGCGCATCGAACAGCACCACCGAGTCGCGGCCGCCGGAAAGCGCGAGGAGGATCGGTGCCGCGGGCGGAATATGCTCGTGCAGCGCGCGAGCCACGACCGCGCGCAGGTCGCGGATCGGGGCTGCGTCAGGTTCGCGCCGCATGGTTGGCGCGGGAGTGTCGTCACCGGCCGCCCGTCGCGCGTCAACCGGCACCGATCTCCTTGAACTTGCCATAGGCCAAGATCTTGTCCTCGCGCTGCTCGAGCAACGTGTCGAGAGGCAACTCCTGCAACTGCCGCAGCGTCTCGGTGAGCGTCTTCTTCAGTGTCACCATCATGGCGCCATGGTCGCGGTGCGCACCACCGACCGGTTCGTTGATCACCTTGTCGATCAGGCCCAGTTGCTTCAGTCGCGGGGCGGTAATGCCAAGCGTCTCGGCGGCCTCGGCCGCGTGATCCGCGGATTTCCACAGGATCGACGCGCAGCCTTCCGGTGAGATGACCGAATACGTGGAGTACTGCAGCATCAGCGTGACGTCGCCGATCGCGATGGCCAGCGCGCCGCCCGAACCGCCTTCGCCGACCACGGAGACAATGACCGGCACGCGCAGCCCGGCCATTTCGTACAGGCTGCGGCCGATCGCCTCGGACTGGCCGCGCTCCTCGGCGCCGATGCCCGGGTATGCGCCGGGGGTGTCGATAAACGTGAAGAGCGGCAGGCCGAATTTCTCCGCGAGCTTCATGAGCCGCAGCGCCTTCCGGTAGCCCTCGGGCCGCGGCATGCCGAAGTTGCGGTGGATCTTTTCCTTGGTGTCGCGTCCCTTCTGGTGGCCGATCACCATGCAGGGTTGGCCGTTGAAGCGCGCGATGCCGCCGACGATGGCGGGGTCATCCGCGTAATTGCGGTCACCATGCAACTCGCGGAACTCGCTGAACATGCCGGCCACATAGTCGGGCGTGTAAGGGCGCTGCGGGTGCCGCGCGACCTGCGCGATCTGCCAGGCCGAGAGCTT
>Ga0105048_10009510_pt1 | contig 15451 bp, 9 predicted proteins | sample MAT05_FD_78382 | JGI IMG/M metagenome (GOLD analysis project Ga0105048, IMG submission 78382) | Freshwater microbial communities from Lake Fryxell liftoff mats and glacier meltwater in Antarctica - MAT-05 | ecosystem: Environmental > Aquatic > Freshwater > Ice > Liftoff microbial mat | place... | reverse complement strand
AGCTCGGCAAGATTGTCACCGTCGTCAAGGTAATGGACATCTCGAGCGAGAACTTCGTCGAACGCGATCTGATGCTGATCAAGATCCAGGTCAACCCCCAGCAGCGAGTGGAAGCATCGCTGCTGGTCGACATGTTTCGCGGCCGGGTGGTCGACATCACGCACGACACGCTGATGGTCGAAGTCAGCGGCACCGAAGGCAAGATCGAAGCATTCATCGACCTGATGCGGCCGTACGGCATCGTCGAACTGGCCCGCACCGGCCGCATCGCGCTGGTCCGCGGCAATCTGTCGAAGGGGGCCATGGCATGAGCATTCCCGAAACAATTGTTTCGCCCACGCGCCGGCTGACGAAGGAACTCGTCGATTTTCTGCACACGCTGAAGGATGGCCAACGCCTGCAGATCACTCAGTCGGTTCGCGTCGGCGCGAAGAAGTGGAAGACGACGACGGCCGGCACCTTCCGGGGCATCAACTACCTGGCCACCGGCGTGACCACCGAACGCGTCCCCGAAGACGACATCGTCGTCCCGATGCTGCATTTCACAAAGGATAACGGCGAATTGTCGAGCATCGCGCTCGATGAAAACAGTGAAGTCCGACCCGTTTAGCGCACCGCCCACCGGAGGTTTGTCGATGATGAAGCGAATCAGCATTCTTGCGGTCGTCATGGCCGCGTTCACAACGGTCGGCTGCACCACGCCCGATTCGTCCGGCGCGAGGCCCGACGAGAACACCGGCAATCGGTTACTGCCGACGGCCGAGTGCCTGGTCTTCTCCGCCACCTGGTGCGGCCCCTGCAAGCAGGCCCACGCGATGCTCGACGACCTTCGCAAGGAGTTTCCCACCGTCACCTTCCGCGAGATCGATGTCGACGAGAACCGTGATCTGGCACAGAAGTACAATGTCTCGTCGATTCCGCGCTTCGTGGTCCAGGTGGAAGGCCAAGTCGTCGGCTCTCAAGTGGGGCTCAGTTCCCTGCCGGAGATGAAACAATTCATCCTGAAGTCGCTGAACAAGCGATCAGGTGGTTGAGCAAAGTCATTGCGCGTGCAGCAAGTATGAGAAACTTGCTCGGCGACTTTAGGTGGGCAAGCATTCGGATTCACTCTTAAGCTGCACTCATGTCGAAACCTCGCGTTTACATCGAGACGACCGTCCCCAGCTTTTATCATGACGGTCGCGCAGAGCCTGCGATTGTCGCTCGACGCGATTGGACCCGGCAATGGTGGGATGGCGAAGCTCATCGCTACGAAGTCGTCACCAGTGTGGCGGTGCTTGAAGAATTGAAAGATGGACCGGAAGAGCGACAGACAAAGTGGTTGGAAATGGTCGCGTACATTCCTTTGCTGTCAATCGACCCGGCAGTAGATGACATCGTCGAGGCCTATATTCGGCATCGGCTGACGCCCCTCGCCCCCGGCGGAGATGCACTCCATTTGGCATTGGCGTCTCATCATCGGTGCGACTTTCTGCTAACTTGGAACTGCCGGCATCTCGCGAATGCGAACAAGTTTGGGCACATTCGTCGAATCAACGCGTCGCCTGGTCTCTTTGTGCCCGCGCTTGTCACACCGTTGCAATTGCTTGGAGGAAACGATGGAACTGAAGTCGACGAATGATCCTGTTGTCGATGAGATTCGCGAAATTCGTCATCGCATCTCAGCTCGATTCGGTCACGATCCGCAGCGATTGATCGAGTATTATCGGAAGATCGAACAAGAGATCCGAGATGACCCGTCGTCCGAACGGGCGATTCTTGAGAAACCAGACCAGACTGCGGCGTGAAAGCGTCCAGCACTGCCGAACGTCTTCCACGCCGCGAACGGCGATTCTTCCCGCCTTACTTCTTCTTCGCCTCCGGCCATTTGTCCGGCAGCCACAGGTTTTCGTACTGTTCCACGTTGCCGGCGACGGTGTCGATGCTGCGCTTCACGTCCTTCGGCTTTATCGCTTTGTTCATCGTGAAGGTCGAAATGTAGAAGAAGTTGTTTGAACTGTCGAAGTGGAAAAAGCAGGGCCCCATCTTGTCGTTGGCGATCATCATTTCGCCGAGAATGCTTTTGGGCACCGCGTCAATGTTCTCGACCTTTGACAACGCCGCTGAGATCCAGAACACCGTTCCGTCGCTGGAAATCGTGATCTGCGGGTGAGTGACCGACTTCGGCTGCTTCAGTTCGATCTGGTAGCCGATCACTTTGCCGTCCTTGTTCTTCACGTCCTTTTCGATGTCGTGCCCCAGGCCTTCCAGGATGGTCTTCAGCGATTCGGCGGTCAGAACGCCTTCGCCCGATTTCTCCTGCGCCCGGCCGGCATTCGGAGTGATCAACACGGTCGCGGCAACGGCGAATGCGAAAAGTGTTCGGCGGGTCATGGCTTGTGCCTCCGGTTACGGGTACGGTGATGTGCGTGGCGACTATCATGAAAAAAGTTTGCCGACGAATCAAGTGAATCTTGCAACAAGGCACCCGATATGCGCATCGCGATTGCCGGCCTGATGCACGAATCAAACACCTTCGCCCCGCAGCCGGCCGACCGTCAGCGCTTCCACGAAGGCTCGTTCACCGTCGGCGAGGCGATGATTCCCGTCTGGAAGGACGCCCACCACGAGTTCGGCGGCTTTATCGTCGGGGCTTCGCAGTACGGCTTCGACATTCTGCCGACCGTGATGGCCTGGGCGACTCCGTCCGGTCCCGTCGCCGATGAGATGTTTGAAGAAATCGTCGCCGAGATCATTGCCCGCGCCGGGCAACAGCCGATCGACGGCCTGCTTGTCGCGCTGCATGGCGCGATGGTCACTTCACGCTACCCGGCCGCTGATGCCGAAGTGCTGCGCCGCCTGCGCGAAGCATTCCCGGACAAACCGATTTCCGTCTCGCTCGACTTTCACGGCAACGTTGATCCCGTGATGGCGGAGCAAGTACAGGCGATGGTCGGTTACCAGACCTACCCGCACATCGACCAGCGGGAGCGTGGCCTGCTGGCGGCGGAACTGCTCGCACGCACAGTTCGTGGCGGGATCCGCCCGGTGACCGCCATCGCCAAACGGCCCATGATGATGAACCTGCTCGGTCAGGCGACCGACCGCGAACCGATGCGCTCGCTGCTGGCCAAAGCGCGCCAGGCGGAGAAGAGACCGGGCATGCTTTCAGTGAGCATCATGGCCGGGTTCCCGTATGCGGACGTCCCCCAAATGGGACCGAGTGTGATCGCGGTACATGACGGCGACCGGGCCGTCGCGGCCGCGGTGGCTGAGGAATTGGCCGAGGCGATGTGGCAGGTGCGGCATGAGTTGAACGTGCCGTGCCCCAACCCCGCGGAGGCGGTGCTGCTGGCCCGGCAAGCCGATCAACTGCCGGTGCTGCTGATTGACCTGGGCGACAACATCGGCGGCGGTTCGGCTGGCGACGGCACGGTACTGCTGGCCGAGATCCTGAAGCAGCGCGTCAGTGGTGCGATCGTCGTGCTGTACGCCCCTGACGCGGTGCGGGCGGCCACGAAGCTCGGCATCGGCGAGTACTTCATCGCGACGGTGGGCGGGCAACTGGATGACCTGCACGGCAAGCCGGTACGCATTGCCGGGCGTATCCGCTCCATCCACAGCGGCGAATGGGTTGAAACGGAAGCCCGCCACGGCGGCCGCCGGCACAACGATCAGGGGCCGACGGTCGTGATCGACATCGAAGGCCCGAACACGCTGGTGCTGAACTCGTTCCGCACCCCGCCGTTCAGCCTCGGCCAACTGACCAGCCTGGGCCTGAACCCGGGGGCCGCACGTATGATCGTGGTGAAGGCGGCCGTGGCTTACAAGGCAGCGTATGCGCCGCTGGGCGGGCGCATCATCGAAGTGGACACACCCGGCGTGTCCGCCATCAACCCGGTGCACTTTCCGTACAAGCACATTGCCAGACCGATGTTTCCACTGGATGAGTGAATCAACCCTCGCTGGCGCCCGGGCTCTGCTCGTTCTCGTCCGCATTCACAAACGGGTTCTCCAGTTGCTTGATCGCGGCGATCCTTTCGACCTGAGCCTGCCGGCCGCGTTTGCGGTCGATGAGCATCATCCCCGCCTTCAGCAGCAGGCAGCCGAACAGGATGCCGAAGACGACGCGCCACCAGCGATCCGGGTCGCGGCGCTCCGCCTCCATCGGATCGATGAATTCAATGCATCGGATCGCGTTGGACCGCGGCATCAGCCCGTCGTCCTCGAGGCGATCGACAACGGGGATCAAGTCGCGAGCGTTCGGGCCCAGCTTCTGAGCCACGCGCAGCAGAGCGTCATGATTGCTCTGAAAGTTGATCGCTCCTCCTGCGGCTTGGATGGTTCCTTTCGCGATGAAATCTGCGAGCGGTTTGCCGCTGCTGGTGATGAAGCAACGTGTTACTGCTGCTTCCAATTGCGCGTTGAATTTCAGTTCATCCATCATCTCTCGAATTGGCTGATCGGCGGCGACCACGGCCGGACCCATACTGCCGATCGCCAGAAGGATGCTGACCTGCGCCGCCTCTACCTTCTCTGCCCGTAACTGCTCGAAGATTTCCGGCAGCAGCGGCACAGCGGCTTCGCCCAGACCGGGGAAGACATACATGACGAAACTCACGTGATCCGGTTGCCCGCTGGTGAGCATTTCGCGGTACGTGGGCACCATCGGGGCCGCCAGAGGGCCAAGATCGCGCAGGAAACGGATCGCAATGGAACGACGACCGCTCGATAGCGGAGACCGCGCGGCATTGGCCAACTCCCCGACCGCATCGGCCGTCCGGTCGCCAATTCGCAGCAGAGAGGCCGCGGCGGCGAGGCGACCATTTCCCTCACGCTGCGCGAAGCGATCGCGCAGCATGGTGCGGATCTCCTCCGCATGGCGTTGCCCGGCCACGGGCAGCAACCGGACCAGGGCGTCAATGGCAGCATCTTCCAGTTTCCGCTTGTCGGACGGTTGCATCGTCAGCGGCAGCAATAGCGCAATGGCCGGCTCCCCGCAGGCGACGACGGTGCTGGTGTAAAATCCGGGGCTTTTCGAGTTCTTCATCAGTGCAACGATTCGCCCGGCATACTCACCCAAGGCCGGGCCGACGGATTCCAGAACCTCGTTCGCATTATTGGCTCCGCGACGAACGCTGCAGGCGAGATTGACCAGTTCGCGCGTATGCGGAGCAACGCGCGGCCCCATCTTCACCAGGCATCGTGTCACATGGCCCTGCACATCCACGTCGCTGCTGGAAAGATTCTCGATCAATTCGGGGATCGATTTGTCATCGGGCGGCGATCCAGCCGCAATCTTCGCAGCCAACACACCCGCCTTGCCGGGACGAATGCTATCTGCGATCTTTTCAGGGCAGGGGATACGAAGGTGGGTCAGCACCTTCTCCACCGAGTCACTGCCCCCATGCTCAAACAAATAGATGGCGACTTCCGGCGTGTCGGGCGCGAAGCGGCACAATGCGCGGACTGCCGCGTTCTCTTCGACGGGGTCATCGCGATCTGCAAGATGGCGGAGCAGGCTGTAAGCAGACGTACCGAACGGCCGCAGAGTGAAAACGGCAAACTCGCGGACCGACGGAATCGCATGCCCCACCAGGCCGACCGACGCGACCGCGATTGCCACACAGAACGCAGGGCCGGGGAGGCGGGATGGCCTCACGCGATCGCGCAGCCAGATCTGAGCTGTTTCCGATTTGGGAATGGTGACGGCGAGATCACTGCGGAAGTACCACCGCGCGATCGGATAAGTCACCAGGGCCAACCCGACAAATGGCACCAGCCATTCCAGATATCCTTCGGCCGATGCCCACGAGATGTACGTATAAAGCGTGCCCAGCACGATGAACAGAAGCACGAAGAAGGCGATGAACGCCGTGACGTTGATCGTGAAGCGGAAAAGCCGGAGCAGGAATCGCAGCAGCAGCATGAATATGCCCCCGGGCGGAAGTATGTACTGTTCAGCGACCCCCGCACGTTCTCCGCGGGCAGGGCCGACGCGGAATTGACACGGGGGGTGCGAAAAAGCTATACTCCTGGTCAGGTACAGTCTACCGATTCTTTGTCTCTGTTCGCTGCCCGGTCGGCTGAACCGCCCTTCTGTCATCGTTTCGCCTTGAGCGTCGCTGATCCATGGCCTTTCGGGGAATCCGCAAGTGCCGTCTCCGCCGGATTCATCGGGCCAATCCTCCGTGCGTCGCGTTGTGCCGCCGCCGAACGCCGAAGCTGCGCCGCCGATTCTGCTGCCGCAACCGGAAGAAGAATCGTCGCCGACGGTCATCACGTCCGCCAGGGCACGCGGCGGGCCGGATGCCAAGCATGCCGAATCGTTCGTGGGCCGTAAGCTGGGGCACTACGAACTGATCGAATCGGTCGGCGTCGGCGGCATGGGGGCGGTGATCAAGGCGCTGGACGAAGACTTGGGCCGGATCGTGGCGCTGAAGATTCTGCCGCCCGACATGGCGACCGACCCGGAGAACATCACACGCTTCAAGCAGGAAGCCCGTGCGGCCGCCCGGCTGGATCACGAGAACATTGCCCGCGTCTACTCCGTCGGCGAGGATCAGGGTCTGCACTTCATCGCCTTCGAGTATGTCGAAGGCGAGAACCTGCGTGTCCGCATGGAGAAGAAGGGTGGCCTGCTCCCCGTGGGAGAGGCGCTGCACTACTTCATCCAGGTGACCGCCGGTCTGTCCCATGCGGCCGCACGGGGTGTGGTCCACCGCGACATCAAGCCATCGAACATCGTCGTCACGCCCGACGGCCGGGCGAAGATTGTCGACATGGGCCTGGCCCACAATCTCGATCAGCGTGCCTCGAACGGGCAGTTGACCCATTCCGGCGTCACGCTGGGCACCTTCGACTACATCAGCCCCGAACAGGCGATCGAGCCGCGCTCCGCCGACATCCGCAGCGACATCTACTCGTTGGGCTGCACGTTCTATCACATTCTCACCGGTCGCACGCCTGTCCCGGATGGAACGGCCGCCAAGAAACTGCACTGCCATCAGCATGTGCCGCCGCTCGATCCGCGCGAGATCAATCCCGCGATCCCCGATGAACTCGCGGCCGTGCTGGGCCGAATGATGGCGAAGGATCCCGCGGCCCGCTACCAGCATCCCGACCATCTGCTGCAGCATCTGCTGATCATCGCGGACAAGCTGAAACTGCCGAACGTGGCGCTCGGTGATTCCACCCATGCGATTTCGCCCTACGTCGATGCCCCGATGCCGGCCCCGCCGACGCTGTCAGCCTGGTGGATCGGCGGCATCGTCTGCGTTCTGGTCGTCGGGCTGATCGCGCTGACGGGCGGCTTCAACGGATCGCCGCCGCCGCTCGATTCAACACCGTTCTGGCAGAACGGCCCGAACGACTCACCGCAGGTCAGCACCAAGGCGAAAGATCAGGGCATCCCGATCGCTCCCGCGCAGGTCCCGGCCGATCTGAAAGGTCCGCGCGAAGCTCGCAACACGGCCGAACTCGTCTCGCTGCTGAAACGCGGGGCCACCCACATCCGCTTGCGACCCGGAACGGTCTATGACCTGACACGCAGCAGCCGCAAGGAACTCGACCCGCCCGAGGCCCTGTTTGAAGGCAGCGACCTGTTGATCGAATGCGATCGACTCATCGACAAGCCGACCATCCGCATGGCCGCACTGCCCGCCGATGATGCCCGCGCTGTACGCGCCGGCTCCATGACACTGCGTGGCCCGGCGGACGGCAACGGCACCAGTCTGCATCTTCGCGGCATCCGCTTTGAACTGGTTGCGCCTGAACCGGCCGTCGATCAGATCGGCCTGAGCATCGCCAATTTCGACCGCGTTGACGTGGAAGAATGCACGTTCATCCCGCCATCGCAGCGCGGCATGCCTGAAGACGGCCCGGCCATGGTCGGCATCCGCCAGGACTATCCGCAGGAGACACTGCCCAGCGCCCGCTTCGAGCGCTGCTGGTTCGCGCCGGGCTGCGTTAGCCTGCTGATGCAGAAGGGCCACTGCCAGACGACGCGGCTGGCGGAATGCGCGTTCGGGCCGCAGTTCGCCGTCGTCCGCGTGGAACCGACACTCAGCGCGGGTGAGAACCCGTCCGTCAACGAGGTCACGCTTGAAAGCTGCACCGTGCTGATGACGCAGGGGGCCATCGTCGAAGTCGGCGACATGGTGCCATGCCATGTCACGGCCGGGATGTGCCTGTTCTCGAATCCCGAGTTGGCCGAGAACGAATCATCGCGGGCGTTTCTGATCCGGCAGGTCGGCATCATCTCCCCTGCGACGCGATTCGAGGGGATGAAGCTCGCGGACGCTCCCGCCGCCGCGACGGCCAACGGCTACCATCAGTTGCTTGCGTATGCCAACGGCGACCTGGCCTGCGCCTTCGAGGACTGTAAGCAGGAGCAGATTCCGGTGGAAGACGCCGCCGGCCGCATGCTGACGAAGCACCCGTGGGCCGACGAGCAGCCGATCAAGCGCATCATCGATTCACCGCGGCAGGTGAAGCAGGCGATTGCCGTCGATCTGAAACAGGAAATCCTGCGACTGGAACCCGATCGCAACCGCCATTTGCTGGGGACCAAGTACCTGCCCGGCGCACGCGTCTACGACCTGTTCCCGCTGGAATCGCCCGTGCCCGATGTGAAGCAGGCGGGCAACATCAAGGTCTGGCATCCCGAGTTTCCGGGCCGGGACGACAAACTGCCGGCCGGCGTCTACCGTAGCCTCGACAAAGCGCTGCTCGACATGGCGAAGGGCGATACGCTGCTCATCCGCCACAACGGACTGCTGGAAGTCGATCCGATCGAATTCAAGAAGGCCGACACGGAACTGACCATTCGCGCCGATGAAGGCCATCGCCCGATCCTGATGCCGCGCGTGCCGACCCTGAAGAAGGAAGGGGCCCTGTTCAAGCTGTTCGGCGGGCAACTGACGCTGGAAGGGCTGCGCTTCCGTCTTAAAGCAGATCGCGCCCCGGCCGTGGTGTCACTACCCGGCGGCGGGCAATGCACCTTCCGCGATTGTTCAGCCACGCTGGAAGAAGGCGATGACCTGGCATTGGTCAGTCTGGCCGACCCCCGCGGTGAGATGATGATGATGGGTGCTGTCGCCCCCGAGAAGTGGCCGACGCCGCGCATCGCTATCGAGAACTCCTTCGTGCGCGGCAGGGGGCGGGCGCTGACGGTCCATGCCAGCCGCTCGTTCGACCTGCGCGTGAAGGGATGCCTTGTCGTGCTGAATGGCTCACTGATCGGCGTCGAACCGACGACGGTGGATATGGGCGATGTTGTCGGCAGTCAGGTGACGCTCGATCGTGTCACCGCCTACCTGACCCGGCCGCTCCTGAGCGAACGCGCGGCCGACAAGAAACCCGAAGGCAAAGGCCATGGCCTGGTCCCGGTGCAGATTCAAGCGACGGCCTGTTTGTTCGTGCCCGCTGCCGAGTCGGTACCGCTGGTGTCGCTGGAGCATGTCGATACGCTCGATCAGGCGGACAACCTGGTGCAATGGCGCGACGGTAAAGGCAACCTGTACGCCTTCAAGCCCGATCAGGTGTTGCTGCACGTGATGCCGGAAAACACTGACAATGCCGCCCTCATCGAGCGGATCGTCCCCGAGCGCTGGCTGGCACGCTGGAAGGAAGCGGATGCCGCTTTCGCGGATGTGAACTTCAGCGTCGTCCCCGCCACGAAGCGCTTCGACGGCGTGAAGCTGGGGGACTTCGACGTGAAGTCGATTGTTCCTGCTCCCAAAACCGATTCACCCGTCGGTGCCCCGATCGAACTTCTGCGACGCACGTTCATTGATGAATGATCGACCTATCGCTTCGCCGACCACATGATGCCGTTTGCCAGCATCTTCTTGAAGCTCTCCTCCTTGAAATCATCCGGATGGCCCAGCGACGTGTAAAACACACGGCTGCCGTTGCGTTCCCGCACCCAGGCGATCGGTTCAGTATGATCCGGAATCGTACCCGTGAGCAGCACGGTCACGTCCTTGGCGTTCATCGGGTTCTTGTACAAGCTGCCCGTTGACACGAACGGCTTGAAGTCCTTCAGGATCGGGTGCTCGCCGACGATCTTGATCTCGGTCTTCGGGCCATCCTTGTAGTGGTTGCCGTAGCTGCCACCGAAGACTTCCTTGTCCATCTCCAACCAGTTCTGGAAGCCATGGCTCGCCGTGCGGATGCCGACGATCGGCTTGCCCGAAGCGGCATACTTCTTGATCTGTTCCAACGGCTCGCCCTTGATCGTCAGCCGACGGGTGAAGAACACGGCCACGTCACAGGTACCCAGCGCGTCGAGGCCAGGTACGTCATCGTCGGCCTTGCGAAACGCACGGACACACTCGACCGGGTAGTTCGCTTCCAGGTACTTCTGGAAGGCCGCCAGCGAATCGTCCGACTTGTACTCCAGCGAACCGGAGATGAGCAGGACTTTCAGTTTCTTGTCGTCCTTCCCTTTGACTGGTGGGTCCGATTGCAGGTAGGCGAACAGATCGCGCACCTCTTCATCCTTCATCGAATCGAGCGCTTTCTCCGGCATCAGCGACGTGGCGGAGGGGAGCATCTCATCAATGTTCGCCTTGTTGATGGTCGTTGTCCGCACCTGATCGTTGACGACATTCGAGATCGTCAGCGAGTCGCCCATCGCCTGACTGACCAGGCCCGCGAGTTTGCGGCCATCCGCCATCGTGATGTTGAATGAAACAAACTCAGGCCGAACGTAAAGCGACGGATCGACGATGTGCGACAGCAGATAGCCGCGGTTTTTGCGGTCGGCCGACGTGAGGTCCGGCCCGACTTTGCCGCCTTCACCGAACAGCGTGTGACAGGCCGCGCACGACTTGGTGAACACCGCTTTGCCGTTCGCCATGTCCGCATCCTTGTTGCGGTTCATGAACAAGTTCAACCAACTGATGCGAGCCTGCTTCTCCCCCGGCGTGGCCGCCCCGATCTTGCCCCAATGCTTCTCGATGAGCTTGTTGATGGCGGGGTCGTTGAACTCAAGAGCGGGGCGGAGATCGTCGGGGGTGAGATCTTTGGCGTTGACCTGGCCCGATTCGACCAGCGTCAGCAAGGTATGTGCGGAGTGCTGCCGCGAAAGCATGTAAGTGAATGCCGCCTGTCGAAGCTTACCCTTGAACTGTGGCAGATCTTCAACAACGCGATCTTCCAGCACACCGGGGAGCGGACCGAACGACTGCGCGAGAGCGAACGCACCCACTCGCAGGCTTTCCGATCGGCCATCCTTGATGATGCCAGCAAGGATCGGCAATGTTCCATCAACCTTGAGACTTGCAAGAAGTTCAAGTTGCTTGAGCCGTTCCTGATCGGAATTGCCCGCAACTTTCGCCTGACCGCGAATACGCTCGATTGTCTTCGCATCTCCCAGCTTTGCCAGCAGACGATCCGCCGTCCAGTTGCCATCACCGTCGTTGGCAATCCGTCGCAACTTAACGACCAATTCGCTCCACTCAAATCCCTTGGGAAGAGTCTCCAGACCCAGATTCATCCCGTTCAGCACGGCCGTGACGTATTTCGAATCGGTGCTCGCATTGTCCGGCAGCAGTCGGGCGAGCAGTTCCGGCGATGAAACGGCCGTGCGGCGGGCAATCCGTTCTGCAAGGAATGGCTGCAATGACTCGTTGTTGAGCCCGCGAGCAGCTTGCTCAACAATGGAAGCCGAATTGTTTACCCAATTCGATTCAATCGCCCACCAGATCATCAATGGAAGTTGATCGTCGGCGGGCAGATTCTCGCGACTTGCCAGCGACAAGGCAAGACTGCGACCCTGGCGATCAGAAACTCTTCCGGATGTGCCTGCCATCTGACAGAGAACGATAGGGCTCGTCTCGATCTGACAGGCTCGCGACAATTCCTTGTAAGTGGAGAGGTGCCATTGGTCGTCGAACTGTGCTGGCTCACCCGACAAACGAACTGCCCATGCGCGAACATGCTCTTGTGCATTCTGAAGCAGCTTCTGGCACGAACCGGCATCGAACATCTGCAGTGAACTCAAAGCCCACAACGCCTCCAGTGCCAAAGGCCCTTGCTCCTCGTTGGTCCACTTTCTCAGTATCGCGATAATTTCCTTGTCGGCTTCTTTATCACTCAGAACTCGCCTCGCCTCATTCCGCCACCACTTGTTCGGGTGCCTCAGCAACTCCACCAGTTCCACGCTGGTCTTCTTGCTCAAATCAAACGCCACTTGCGGCGTCGCCTTCCCTTTGCTGTTGCCGACATACTCGATCTTGTAGATGCGTCCCGTCGTCTTGTCCCAGTTGTCGATCGGATCGAGGTGGGCGGCGCGTTTGTCGTGCCAGTCGGCCACGTAGACGCAGCCGTCCGGACCCTGGAAGCAGTCGACGGGGCGGAAGTTCGGGTCGTCGGTTGTCAGCAGGTCGCCGCCGTGTTCGGCCTCGAAACTGCTGCCTTTCGGTGTCATCTTGTGCCAGTAGATGGCGTTCGACAGCAGATTGCCGGCGATGTACTGATTGCGATATTCTTCCGGAAACTGGTCCGCCTGATAGACGATGCCGCCGCAGGTAACGTGGCCGCCTTTGAAGTTCTTGTAGGGCACATGGTCGAAGTAGCCGTACGCATGCGGATTGTGCAATGGGCCATGCTTGCTGAAGCCCTTGACATAATAGGCCCCCTGCATCTGATGCAGCATCGCCTTGCCGCCCCAGTTGGTGCCGGTGATGCATTGGCCGTTCTTATCGAAGTCGAGACCGAACGTGTTGCGGCCGCCTTCGCTGAAGAGTTCGAAACGCTTCGGCTTGGGATGATAGCGCCAGACGCCCTGCTGAAACTCAATGACTTCACTCCCATGGCTGACGCCCTGGGCTCGCCAAGCCGGATTTTTGATCTTGCTGGTGCTGGTACTCCCCGCGGCACCGTACAGCCAGCCGTCGGGTCCCCATTGCAGGCTGTTGGCGACACTGTGCGTGTCATCGAAGCCGAAGCCGGTCAGCAGTACTTCCGGGTCGCCATCGGGAATGTCATCCCTGTTCTTGTCGGCATAGAAGAGCAGGTAGGGAGATTGCAATACATAAACGCCGCCATTGCCGATGCAGAAGCCGGAACAGAGATTCAGATCGCTCAGAAAATCTTTCGACTTCTGATACCTGCCATGCGTATCGGGTTCATAGCAGATGGTAATGCGATCCATCCCCTTCGGTCCCTTCGGCGGCGCTTCGGGAACGCGATCCCAGACGGTGCGCAGGTACCTGTCCTGCTTTAACGCCTTCAGCCCCGCGGGATTCGGGTACTGCAGATACTGCAGCACCCACATGCGCCCGCGTTCGTCGAAGGAAACGCTCAACGGCTGCCGGATCATCGGCTCACAGGCCGCAACCGAGACGCGGAAGCCTTCCGGCAACTTCATGCGCTTGATCGCTTCGTCAGGCGACAACACCTGGGCTGACGCGGTGGAAGCGAACAAAAGAGCAGCGAGTGTGAAAACGTGCTTCATGGTGAAATCCGGATGCAAGGGTTGGCGGCAGGTTGCGGCTCGTTCACCACACTACGTGGCCCAGTTCTCGACATTCAGTCCTTTGACTGCCAACAGATCGAAATCGCAACTGACAACTGTGCAGTTCAGCAGGCTCATCGCGATTGCAGCCACCATCATGTCGACTGGCTGAATCGGTCGTCCGCTTCGACGAAGTTCCGCATAGACGATGCCGTAGTTGCGTGCCGGAACGAGATCAAATGGCCAAAGTCGGAACATGCGCAAGTTCTGATTGACTATGACGATGTTCTTGTCGCGGCTGTCGCTGTATTCCATGCCCGCGAATATCTCCGCGAGGACCGGGCAGCAAGTACCGATTGTGGCCCCCGCCCTTCTCGCCGCGATGACACGGTCATGAACATCTCGACGACGGAAAACACAGTCGGAAACGGCGTTCGTGTCCAGCAGATATCGCTTCACGATTCATCTCTTATCAGCGAGTCGATTCGATTCTCAAATGTCTGCAGTTCCACTTCTCGTCGACGTTTGCGATCCGCGTTCCAAGCTGCTTCCCCGGCCGCCGTCATCTCAATCGGCGGGATCGACTGGAACTCGGCGATCCAGCGTGCGATTTCTTCCGGTGAGTCCGGTTGCTCGTCATCTTCGCGAATCTCGATGACTCCGGGGCCGGGCTGGATTACCTGAAGCCGCGTACCTTCGGTCCATTCAGGAAGACATCTGATAGTGATCTCTCCTTGGGAAACCGTCACGGCGTTTGTCAGTGCCTCTGTCATCTTGCCTCTTTTCGGTATGCCTGCATTGTCTTCAAGATGTTGAGGAGGTTGATCCCGCGAAACGCCAACGGTCGCCTACTCCGTATCCATTCCCGTATTATCCCAGAATCCTCCCCCGTCGCTATTCCAAACTCCCATCAAGCACCTGCAGCGGATGCAGCGCCTTTCGCCCGGTCAAGTCGCGGATCTGGTGCCGGCATGACGTGCCGGTGGCGACGATCATCGCTTCCGGGTCGGCATTCAATGCGGGCAGTAACTGCAGCCCGGCAATCTTCACGCTCAGGTCGTAGTGCTCCTTCTCGAAGCCGAATGCCCCGGCCATGCCGCAGCAGCCGGCGTCAAGGGCGGTCACGCTCAGCCCGGGAATCATGCTCAACGCTTTCTCCGTGCCGGCCACTCCCTCGAGCGCTCGTTGATGACAATGCCCGTGAAACAAAGCTCGCCCCGGCTGTTTCGTCAACGAGAGATCGACGCCCTGTTCCGCCAGCCAGTGGTCGGCCAGATGAACCGCCGAGGCGATTCGCGTCGTCTCGCTGCCGGGGACCAGATCGGGCCATTCGTCCTTCAGTGTCAGGATGCAACTCGGCTCGATCCCCAGTATCGGCGTGCCGTCGGCGACGCGTTTCGCCAGGTCGCCCATCTGTTGTCGCACAAGCGATTTCGCTTCGCTCAGGAAGCCCTTGCTGATCAGTGCCCGGCCACAGCAGATCGGGTTCACCAGTTCCACGGAACACCCGGCCCGTTCCAGCACGCGTACCGCGGATCGGCCAATCTCCGGTTCGTTGAATGTGGTGAAACAGTCATCGAACAGCAGCACCTTGCGGGTTCCGGCACTCTTTGGCCGTTGTGCCATCCAGCGACGCAAATGATCGCTGTGCACCTCCGGCAGCGAACGCCGACGGTCGATCCCCACGGCCTTTTCCATCAACCAGCGCGTCAGGCCGCGGCGGTTGATCCAGTTCGTCAACCGCGCGAACGTCGACCCCCAGCGATTCAGCCGATGCACATTCGCCGCGAAGTGGTGCCCCAGGGGCCGACGCCGATTGCGGTAGTGGGCCTGCTGAAACTCCGCTTTCAGCTTGGCGAGATCGACGTTGCTGGGGCATTCCGCCTTGCACGCCTTGCACGACAGGCACAGGTCCATCACATCGTGCAGCCAGCGTTCGCCCATCGGTTCAATGGCGGTTTCATCCGCGAGTGCCAGCCGCAACGCATTCGCTCGGCCGCGTGTGTT
>Ga0105048_10009509_pt1 | contig 15451 bp, 10 predicted proteins | sample MAT05_FD_78382 | JGI IMG/M metagenome (GOLD analysis project Ga0105048, IMG submission 78382) | Freshwater microbial communities from Lake Fryxell liftoff mats and glacier meltwater in Antarctica - MAT-05 | ecosystem: Environmental > Aquatic > Freshwater > Ice > Liftoff microbial mat | place... | reverse complement strand
GGCGAAACCATCCCCGTCATCCAGGTGGGATCACCCACTTTAAACCAGGCGAGCTTCCTCAACACCTTGATCCTGCCCCACAAAAAATTCGCGCACAGCCCTCCCCAGACCTGTGCGCGAATTTTGAACCACAAAAACTGCCGGGACGATCAGGCCGTAGCCCTTTTGCGCCGCATGAATGTCATCATGATTACCCCGCTCATCCCAATCAGAGCCCAGGTGGTCGGCTCGGGCACGACGCCAAGGGCAAACTGCTGTGCAGTTGTGTTATTAAACATGAGGCTCAAGGGAGAACCGCTGTAATCCGCAATAAAAGTCACACCATCAACTGTCGTGGTTAGTGCAACCCATGCGGCTCCATTCCAATTGTAGATTACCGGTGAATTCACGCCAGCCGCTATGTTGTCAAAGCGGAATTGAATATCCGTGATGGTGACATTCCCCGATGTTCCGGCATTGTTGCCGAAAGACCAGTAGCCAATAAATGTGATGCCCGACGGGGCGGCATTCGCGTCCGTTCGGTCTGTCGCCAGCAATGATCCCTGAATCGTTTGGAAGCTCGAAGTATTCATCGTCATCCGGACGCTATTAACCAAGTCTATCGTCCCATCGGATTGCGATTCACCCCAATTGTAAGTGTTTGCGGTCCCATTATACCGGGTAGAACGATTCAACGTGAGCCTGCCACGGCTTGTGGCGTAATAGCCATTGGTCGTAGTGTTTTCGATGGTGTTTACCAAGGTATCAGCAGAAGTATTGGGGGTTGTTGTAATGAAGATCAGTTCGCGATCAGTACCACCGCCGTCGGCAGTGAGAATACCGTTCTGAACGAAACGGCTGTCCAAGCCCCGGTTCAAATTGACCGAGCCGTATCCGCTGACGTTACCCGTGCTTCCAGCCGTGCTGCGAACGGTCAAAAATCCCGCTGTGTTTGCCGTTCCACCGGACAGGATCAGCGTGCCCACGCCGCTGGTGGAACCATCTCCACCGATGTTTATGCTTCGGGCATCCGTGTTGCCCGTGGTTCCAAAAACTGCCCCACTGGCCACGCTTACTGTTCCTCTCCCGCCATTTCCCAGGTTGATATTGCTATCGGCCGTTCTCTGAAACGAGCTATTCGAATTAATAGTGACGGTCGCCGTGCCGGAATTCCCGATATTCGTGGCTCCAGGACCGCTTATCGTGAGAGTTCCTGTAGTCAGAGTCAAAAATGTGTTCGTTGCAGTCGAAGCAAGGGTAAGCTGCCGGATATCCGTAGAGCCCGAAGTAAGCAAAACCGGATTGAGGGCGGAAGAAAGCCCGTTGATCGAGACGTTAGAGCCACTACTCGGCACGACGTTTCCGCTCCAGTTCGTGGCCGAAAACCAAAGGAAATTACCGGTATCGTTGTCCCAATTCTGAGCCGATCCGGTGGATGGCAGGCAGAGAAGAGCGAAAGCGGCGGCGAAGTAGCGGATAAAGTGAGGGAGACAGGGCTTGCGATTGGTGGTGTTCATAATGGAGGGATTTAAAGTTTTAGAAAAAATGTCACAAACGCATCAGGTCGTCAACATTTTTTTATATATTGTTATAAGAAATAAAATTTGGCTGAAGGACAAATCCCTGGCGTCAGGCGGATGGAAGATCTCCATCCTCGCTAGAGCGCCTCATCAACTCTGCAAGGAGAAACAGACAGAATCATCACTGTAGTTACGGCCCTTTGCTGGCTGCGCCACCCTGCGGGCTGCCGATGCGGGCAGGCTATCTGCGCTCCGGTTGTTGCCGTGCCGGAACAAATGCGAGGGGAATCCGCTAGCGGCCCAAGAGCCGACCGAAGGGGTCGAAGACCGCCGGAACGGTAAACAGCCTGGGCGAAGTGCAGCCTCAGGGTGGCCGGAGGCCAGCAAACCGGGGCGACTACAGCGAAGAGTCCGGTTTCGTTTTGTGTTGCCCCAGGCGGATTTTCCTGATTTTCGCTTTTTCGACTGTTGCTGTTCATGGTTAAGAAACCCCCCATATCCACGCCTTCTTTGGCCCGGAAGTCCCTCCGCCTGGACAACGGGTTGATCGCCGTGCAGGTGGACCCCGCGCTGGGAGGCCGGATTATGGAATACGCGCTGGGAGGGAAAAATTTTCTGTGGGTCAATCCCGAACTTGCCTGCCAACCGCCTCCGCCCGGTGGTCTGGCTCCCGATGGCGGCTGGCTCAATTACGGCGGCGACAAACTCTGGCCGGCGCCGCAGGGATGGGACAATGCCCGCCAGTGGCCGGGTCCGCCCGATGCGGTGCTGGACGGACTTCCCCACGCCCTGCGTAAACTTTCCGCCACCGCCTTCCGGCTGACGAGCGGAAAGGATCCCCTCAGCGGCGTTCAGTTTTCCCGGGTGGTGCGCATTTTTCCCGAAACGACGCGAGTGAGTTTCACCGCGACGATGAAGAACATTGATACGAAGCCGCGCCGTTGGGGAATCTGGGCGCACACGCAATTGAACGCCGCGCTGCCAAACGGGCAGCCGAATCGCCGGATGCAGGCCTGTTGTCCCCTCAATCCGCGCAGCCATTTTCCCCAAGGCTACGCGGTGATTTTCGGGGCAAAGGACAACCCGTCGTTTCAGCGAGAGGGAAATCTGATGCGGGTGAGGTATCGCTGTAAGGTCGGAAAAATCGGCCTCGACAGCCCGGCGGGCTGGGTCGCCACGATGGATGGAACAACCGGCCATGTGTTCGTGCAGCGGTTCGTCTATGCACCGGACAAAAAGTATCCTGATGGCTCCTCGGTAGAATTCTGGCTCAACGGCCAGGGCAAAATCCACGCGTACAACAAGGAGATCACCATGCGGCCCAAGCCGCCGGAGAACCCGTATATTTTCGAAAGCGAAGTGCTCGGTCCCTTTGCCCGGCTGGAACCGGGAGAAAGCACCACCTGGCAATACGACTGGTATGCCTGCACCGTCAGCGGCCTGCGGGTTGTGGACTGCACGGAAGCTGGCGTGATCGTCAAGCCGCTCAGGGTCAGCATCCACGCAGGCAGGGTGCGGTTGCGGGGATCGTTCGGGGTTTTCGCTCCGGGCACGCTCGAAGCACGTTTTTTTGACGCGAAGGGGAAACCGATCAGCGTTACAACGCTTGACCACTCCGTGTCACCGCTACGGCCTGTGCTTCTGGATACAATCCTCCCACACACCCGTACCACCACTTCAGTGGCGCTCCATGTGCAAGACGCTGCGGGGACAAAAGAACTCGCTCCGAAAACGGCCTTTACCCGTAGCGGAAATCCTCGGATTTCCGACGGCTGAATCGTAGTGCAAGCTTCCAGGTTGCATCCGCACTGAGACACAAGCGGGAAGCTTGTGCTACTTTGTATGATCTCAGTGCGTGGCTCCGAGCCAGCCGTCGCCACAAGGTCCGCCGCCTTGCGGTGTGCCCATCGCGCCGAGAACATCGCCCTGCATCGTGAGCACCGGATGATAAAATTTCGCGACCTGCGTCGAAGCCTCGTCAATGTAGTGACCGATGAAGGTCCGGCGGCTGCGGGTTCTGGTGCGATTCGGACCCGAACCATGGATTAGGTTGCCATCGAAAAACATGGTGGTGCCGCGGGGGACGGGAACGGCGGCCGGTTTGCGATTGCGCGGAAATTTCGTGATGTGCGAATCGCCATAATTCAACCAGGTGTTGCCGCCATTCGGGGCGGGACAGATAATCGGATCGCGGTGGGAGCCGGGAACGACCCAGAGGCAGCCGTTTTTGAGATCAGCCGCGTCAATCGCGGTCCAGGCAGCGATGCATGTGGCGGGTTTCGCCAGAAGGTAAAAATTATCCTGGTGCATCCCCTGCCCTTTGGCGCCGGGCGGCTTGAAATAATACATGGTCTGCACTCCCAACGCCGGCTTGCCGAGAAGAACTTCCAAGGCACTTGCGACATGGGAATTAATCAGCCATTCGATGGCCTTGCGGCTGTAACGGTGGGGATGCATGGCGCGAACCTGCCGCTTGGCCGGGTCAATCTCCGCGTACTTTGAACCCGCGTCGAAAACATTCGCCCCGCAGTTTTTGTATTCCTCGAAAAATTCCGCAATTTCGCGCAGTTCGTTTTCGGAAAACAAATCCGGCACAAGGCAATATCCGCTCTTGCGAAATTGGCGCTCCTGTTCGGCTGTGATGATGGGGGCTTCACACACGTTCATGGTGGAAATCCTAAGACCGGCGCTTCGTTTTGGCAAGGGCCGCGTGTGCTCTGGGCTCTCTAAAGTGTGTCATAAACTTTGTCTGGAGACCGATGCGAGGGGAATCCCCTCGCACGCCCCAAGAGACGGGGGCGACTACAGCGCGCCTGATGGCGTGGTCCAGAGGATTTGCGATCCTATCGGTTCAAATAGCTGGAGTACGTGCGGCTCTGAGCGGGATTAATTTCATCAACCACAATCATTTTCACGGGTTGCGGAAGCACGGTGGGACCATCGTCGGGCAGCCGTTTCAGCAGATCGTAGTTGATGAACTTCAGCCATTCCTCGGTTTCCCTTGGCGTTTGATTCTCCGTTTCGACAACAATGATAAAGCGATCCTTCACGGTGATCATGGAACGCATTTTTCCTTCATGTTGGGATTGGACCATGGGATAGCCTTGGAAGCCGCCCTTCTTCGCTCCCTTGGGTGGTTTGGCGTTGGCTGACGTTCCCTTTCCCTCCTGCCAGTATCCTGTGTCACTGATGCGAACGAACGTCTTTTTCGGGGGTAAGGGCGGAGCGCCGGGATCCTTCGCCGGCGGCTGAAATTCATATTCCCGGACGACCTCGGTGGCCAGCCATCCGGATAAGAGATTTTCCCCGCGGGATGTGATCAACTTCCACCCCTCGGGAGGCGACGGCAGACACGGGAGAAGCTCGGCGGGAGCGGCGGGAAGAATAGCCGGATGGTCAGCCGCGCGGGCGGCGCAGAAGAGACCGTGTAAGAGAAGGACAAGACAAGACAATCTCATGGAAGTTTCAGCGGCGGATCTCCACATTATCAGTTGCAGGAAACATCGTGTACGTGCGGTTGTTCGCGGGGCGCATTTCATCGAATACTGTCAGCCGCATTGGACTGGGCAACTTCCGCTCCTTGCCATCGGGCACATTGTCGAGACCCGCGAGATCAATCGCCTTGAGCCAATCATCCATTGCGGTTGGTTTCTGATTTTCCAACTCCACGACAACCACAAAGCGATTCTTCACCCAGACAATGCCGCGTTCGGAACCGCCCGGAAGCTTGACACTGAGCATGGGGTACTTCCCGAACATTTTTTTTGAAATGCCCTCCGGGCTTTGTGTGCCGGGCGTGAAGTTGCTGAACATGGTGTTTGCCGCGGGCCAGTAGCCCGTGTCGGTGACGCGGAGGCGGGTGCGGCCCGGGGGCGGAGGCGGTTCGTTGGGTTTGGCGGGATCTGTCTGTGGCAGCGACTCAAATTCACGAAATGCCTCCGTGAATATCCAATCGGAGTAGAGGTTTTCCGCACGGGATTGAAGGAGCTTCCAGCCCTCAGGCGTCTTCGGGAGGAGCTTGAGAATTTCCGCCGGCTGGGCTGGAAGGATGGACTCCCCGGCGGAAACCGGCGTGACGGCACAGACCAGCAGAGCCGGAAGAAAAAGGTGGAACCATCCGCCCTTGAGTTGATATTTTTTCCAATCAGTCATTGATGTTGCTGTAATTCAAAACGCGATAACGCATCCATGCGCGCAGAGGATTGCTCGCTGTTTCCAGCGAAGAGCTGGAGTAATTTGGCGATTCGGAACCCCAGGCTCCTCCCGCGCTGCCATAGGTGCCATTGGGAGCTGCGCCATAACTGCGAATGCCGAACTGGGCAACATTCGGGTAGGTGGGTACGTCCGGACCATCAAGGGCCGGCCATTGGAGACCCGCTTTCGGAATGTCGCCGGAGTTCACTGACCAGCGTGGAGTGGGCGGAGCGTGCCAGGGAAGCTGGCCGATTTTTGTCGGATAAGGAAAGCGGAACGTTGTGTAATAACTGCTGGCACTGGCCGTGGCCACGGAGGTGTAATCTCCACTGCTGTTCACCGCGCCATTTCCCGGCACACCATCAACCCCGGGCCAGACGTAACGTTCCACGGTGGCGGCGAACATTTTCTCTCCGGTGATCTTGTCGGTTGACGGATCGAAGGTACCAAAATTGGCAGTGGCCGACCCGCTCTTCTTGATGCTTTGAGCCATTCCCCAGACTTTGAACATATTGGACTGAGTGGTCAGCAAATTCGCCATGTTGCGAATGATGCCCTCCTTCTCCCAATCGCTGGCTCCGGAATCCGCGACTCCCGATATTTCGCAGACTTCTCCGACGTAATCGTATTTTTTGTCCGCACCGAAACTCTGCCCTCCCGCTGCCAGATTGTGATTGAGAATGTTCCCCACGACGGTCGAGGGCGCCGTGGCTGCGCTCGATACGGTGGAAGACGGTTTGAGATTTTGAAAAACCGCCTGCAAAGGGCGCCAGCGCTGAATCGGATCCGCATCCCAATTCCCCCCGCTCGTCGGATAAATTCTCGCGTTCAGATTGATCTTCCCCGGCGTGCTGTTCATGAAGGTGTTGGGACGCAGGGCGGGGCTGACAAGATCAAGCAGGAGCCAATCGGGCAAATTCGCTTTACTGCCACTGGGCTGGAATTTCAACGTGGCACCCGCGAGGCCGCGCTGCATCCCGGTGGGAACCACGCTGAGCATGCCAATGGAGGGACGCGTCTGCACCTCGCCCCAGTACGCATTTTGATAATCGAAAAAGGCATACTTATCCGCCGAGTATGGGTTATCTTGAGTGACTTTGTTGACTCCACCGATGGACGTACCCTGGGTGCCACCAGCGCTGGAGCCCGGATCAGGATAGCCCGTCCAGGATTTCACATTGTTCACGGGAACACTTGCGGCATCAGCATCCGAGCGTCCCGCCAGCCTGGGATCAACCGTCTCGGTACTGCGCTGGGCGGTGCTCCCGATGGAATCCACCAAAAGGGTGAAGGCCGGGATTGTGATATAGTCAGTCTGTCCCGCCGGAGCCTTGAAGGCCGTACCCTTGGGGTCGGCATTGTCCCATACCGGGATCATTTGCAGCACAGTGCCCGTGTCGCCCTCAACCACGCCGACGCGAAGCTTGATGTTGCTGACCCTCACCGTTGCGCCATTGAGTTTCAACATGCGGTCCTTAATCGCAACATTAGTCGGGTAAAGCACGGTGCTGTTGAATCCAATGCCGGCCGGATCCGGAACGTAAACCTCCTTGCTGACGCAGGCGACATGCTCGGTGGGACCGAGGGTGTACGTGGTGGCCGTATCGGGGAGGATGCTGCCGGCCACCCTCCCGAGTTGTCCAGCCGCGTCATTATTGCCAGACCTTGTCGGATCGGTCCAGATCACCCTCTGCGTACTGGTCTTGGCGGCCCCATTAAAGGAGCCGTCTATGGTGTACTCGAACTTCACCGGTTGCATGAGCGTACCAAAGCGATCCCCGCCCCCCCTGACAGTGAATTGCGGCAGGTTCGGCTGTTGTTGCAGTTCATAACCCAAGGCCAGCTTCAAATAATAGCCGCCCGCCGCACCCAGAGCGGGGGTAATGTATTCGGGGGTGACCTTGATCCAGATTTCCCCGACCCCGGGACAGGGATACCAGGGAACAATTGCCTTGCCGCTCAGCTTTCCGCGAAAGAGCCGCAGGTTAAATTTCCAGTCCGAAATGCTCTGGCCATGCCCGGACGGCGCCCGGTTTGTCAGCCAGCGCGACATCGGCTCGATGCCCTCAGGCCAGGCTCCGCCCGGCATGTATTCACCCCAGGTGCTGTCGCCGCGGCCTGCCGCGTAGTTTCCCCACATTGTGATGTTCCAAGCCACCTGATCGGCTTCTCGTCTCGCCGAATCATCGCCTCCCCATTTGTCCACAAAACTCCGCGCTGGCATACCAGGCCAATCCTGGCGATTGAGCAGAGTGGAAATGGAGTCGGCGACCATCTGGATACCATTAACGTTGGGATGCCACCAATTGGGATTGAATCCGGCATAGGTTTCCGAACCGTGAAAATACATCGGGCCTTCCGCGTCGTAGGAAAATTGGAAAAATTCCTGCGAATCCCAAACCGGGATCCTGCTTTCCAGAAAAAGCCGGGATTTGCCAAAAGCATTGAATTCCGGGGAGCGCGAACTCGCAGTGACGTCGAATTTAATGTCCTCAAAGGCGTCATCAGCATCTACGCCGGTTTGATAGAATCGCTTGATTTCGCTTGGACTCTCGAGGAAATGCCAGTTGCAAACGCTGTCGTATTTGTAATGAATCCAATTGGATAATGCGTCGCGGTCAATCCGGTCATCCAGCACGTCGAGATTGATGGCGGCGGGATGCCAGAGCGGATATCCGGTGTCGTTCAGGGAGCCGTTTCGGAAGTTTGTCGTGGGAATGACAATCGCGTAGTCGGAACGGTTCCCGCTGCTTCCCCCGCCGTAGGGAAGGGTCGAGGGTTTTTGCAACGGATTGAGCTGTTCGAGGCGGATGCTGCTCGTCGCCGGTTTGCCGTAGGCGAGATTCACATTCACCCTCGCACTCTCGTCGTCAATCCAGAAGGCATAACGCCCAATAATCGGATTTCCCTTGGAGGCTGGCTGCGCGGGATCCTGCAGGACATTGACCCAGGCGACGCGCAGCGGCGTGCCATTCGGAATAAGGGGATACGCCGGTTGCCCGTTTTTTCGCGTATACAGCGCGGGCGCATTCAGGTTGGCATCACTGGAACCAGGGGTGTAGCTCGCGGAAGGATTGCTGCTCAGGGGAATTTCGGTCGCCGTGCCGGGAGACCCCGAGATGAGGGTGAGCAGGCCGGGATTGATGACCCAGTTCGTCGGATTGAGCGTGGATTTTCCGGGAGGCACGGGCTGGGGAATGTTTTTGTCCAGAATGGCCATGGCATGCTGAAGCGCGGCATCGGCCAGGAAACCCGTCCGCTCTTCATTGGCCATGGCCCGCGCCGCCATGCGATCCGTGCGCGCCATGCTCAACAGGCCAACGACCAGCACGCTGGCCAGAACGATTACCGCCAGAACAATGAGGAGCGCAATGCCCCGCGCGGCGCGGCGCCGGCGGAATCCTTCCTTGGTTCGGGAAATACTCATTGTTGTTGTCCGTTCAATTTGATCACGCTGGAAAACGTCCGCGCGGACTTGATGCCAGCGTTAATCAGCGCCTGCTCGTATTGGCGGACCACATTGGGAATATCCGTCTCGCTCGCCGCCGCGGGAATGGGGGGGATGCGCGAGGGATCCAGGAAAACCCGCGAATCCACCGTAATAATGGTGCATTCGAGAGCGGCGGGCAGCTCATTCGCAGGCGTGGTGTTTGCACTCGTGTAGCGGAAAAAATTGGTTGAGGAAGGCGCCGTTTGAAAATAGGCCGAGGAATTAAACTTGAACGGCCGGCTCTGCGTATTTTGGTTCATCAGCCAGGGAATCGGATTTCCTCCGCGGTCGAGGCATCGAATCCAAAAGGCAATCACATTGTCGGAAAGCGCGCTGGAGTTTTTTTCGAAGGCCGGTGTTCCCAAATACAGCCATGACGGGGAATCCGGATAATTGTTGGTCTCAATGGGTATGACGCTGGCAAAATCCTGATAGGCAGCATTGCTGGAAAAAAGTTTATAATCGGGATTGGTGCCGTTTGTCGTCGCCGGTGAGACCAGTAACCTGCGTAATTCATAGCGGTCTCCACTGGTCGAGCGGGCTAGATAATAGCCGACGATAGAAACATCGCCCCGCGAGGTGTTCTGAAGGCGGGCCTGGCCGAACCAACTGCTCGAATTTGTCGCCTGCGTCCACGTATTGGTCAGCATGGGGGAGAGTCCCTGCGCGGGATCCCCTGCATCCTGAATAAATTGGAAAGCAGGCCGCAGAATCGATGCACGGGGCGGAAAGGATTTACCCAACACCTCAATTCCATAAGAAGACTGCCTGGTTTGTGGAGGAACAAGAGATCGGAGATCCCGCCCCATGAATTCCAGAACCGCGCGTCCGTTGCGGAAAGACTCAACCCGGCTCTGCGTTGACACCCAGGCGGTGGCAATCTGGCCGACGATGCTGACAAGAACGACGGTGATGACCACCAGCACAGACATGGCCACAAGCAACTCCACAAGGCTGAAAGCGGTTTTGCCGGGCGGCGGAGGGTTTGCCTTCATGAGCTAGTTGTAATTGGCGGCGTTGCGGATCAGACGCGTAAAATTGACCTTTCGAACACTCGACGTGGTTCCACTTGGCCATGAAAGCTCCATGCTGACCGATTTGAGAATTTTATCGTCCGTGTTGATCGGATATTGAGCCAAAGGCGCGACGGTGACGCGCGCTTGAAAAAAGCTCAATGCCTGATTGGGGGCCTCAACGCCGCGGTCATCAAACCAATAATCCCGCACAGAGGACTGCCAGGGGGCCGGAGGATTCTGAAAGGCCGCGCTGGTGTACAGTTCCGCTTTCACAAGGTTAAAGACACGGTTGGCAATCAGCACTGTGCGAACATCCCCCTCCGACTCTTTTGCAGTGGAGAATCCAATGACGAGGAGTCCGATCAGCCCCATGATGGCGAAAGCCAGAATTCCCATGGCAATGGCCACTTCGACAAGCGAGAAGGCCGGGCGGCCTTTCGCGGAATTTACAGGGGAGCTCATGCAGGGAGGGAGTATTGACGATGTAAAGACATTCAATCTTATTCTTGTAATAATACAATAAAAAAGTATTTTTTCGATATGGCTCCCGAAATTTGTGGTAAAAAAATGGCTTCCGCACGTTGTTTTTTCGTCAAGGAAACAGGCTTTTCCCGTCCATCTTGCCTCACGTTGACCGTGGGGATTTTTGCCCGGCCCGCCGCAGAAGAGGGAGCCTTTCTTCCGCCTCGGACAAGCCGCCCCGGTCCATGGTTTTCATCCCTCCGACACTTTTTTTCCCCGTCCGCACTTCCTTTGCGGGCCGCACTTTTTTCCCTGTGTGCCTTGGCCATATTGGCCCCGGCAAAACTTAGTGCCCAGACATGGACAAGCCCGCAGCTCGGCAACATCTTTGACGAGGGCCAGCCGGTCGAACTCACCTTCACGACCGAGGCGGACAGTGTGCCGTGGAAAATCACGGATTTCTGGCACAAACAAGTGGATTCCGGCACGGCGGCGGTGAGCGAAGGCAAGGCGGTGATCAAACCGAAGGTGGCCACGGTGGGTTACTACCTGCTGAACGTCGACCCGACCAAGGCCGGCGCGGCGTTGCCCGAGGCCTACACCAGTTTCGCCATCGTCCGCCCCCATGTCTCGAAGGATCCGCTCAAGAGCCCCTTCGGCGCGATGACCCATTTCGCCCAGGGTATGAATCCCGAAATGCTCCCGACCCTCAAGCGGATCGGCATCGAGTCCATTCGCGACGAACACTACTGGGCCCAGGTGGAGGAACAAAAGGGCGTGTTTAAGTTCTCGCCAAAATCCGATGCCTACATGGCAGCCTGCAAAAAGGCGGGCATCCATCCGCTGATCGCCATGACGTTTGGCAACAAACTTTACGATCACAACGACGGCCCCAGCACGCCGGCGGGGTTCGAAGGATACGGCAATTACGGTCAGGCCATCCTCAGGCAATACGGCGACGAAATCCGCTGGTTGGAGATCTGGAACGAATACAATGGCACCTGGGCTCCGCCCTCCGCCCGCAAGGATCTCGAATCGCGCTACACCACCTACACGGCAATGCTCAAGACGGCCTACGATAAGATCAAGGCAGTCCGTCCCGATGTGCAGGTGCTGGGAGGCGCGGCCATTTTGATTCCCCTGCCGTTCTTCGAGGGAATTTTCAAACTCGGTGGCCTGAAATCCATGGACGCCATTGTGATTCATCCCTACCGGCAGGAACCCGAGGGCGTGGACACGGAGATTCAGGAACTCAAGGCCCTGATCAAAAAATACAATGACGGCAAGGAGATCCCGATCTGGGTGACGGAAACCGGGCGCCACACCAAGGACGAGTACGACTGGGAAAAAGGAAAGAAGATGTTCGAAATGGGCCGGGCCGAGGGTGCCCGCTATCTGGCCCGGATCTACACGCTGTTGCTTTCCGAAAAGGTGGCCAAAATCTATTGGTATCTCTCCAGCGACCACATGGAATTTGTCAGCATGGGGTTGCTGCGCAATCACGCGAAGGAAGAATCCGGCATGGGCCGTTACGCCGTGGCCCCGGCCTACGTTTCTTACGCCAACCTCATCCATCAGCTTGACGGCGCGGAATTTGTCCGGCGCGAGCCCATGCCCGAGTATTCCCGCACCCATGTTCATACGTTCCAGCGCGACGGGGAGGAGATCCGCGTCGCCTGGGCCACCCAGCCCTCGAAGCTGCGTATGAAGGCGTCCGGGCCGCTCAAAGTTTACAATCTCATGGGCGCAGAGGTGCCGGTGCAGGCAGCCAACGGCGAAATCGTTTTCGACCTCACGGAAGACGCCATTTACGTGATTGGCAAGGTGGAGGAGGTTAGCGAAGTCGACTCAGGCAGGCGGGTTATAGCCTCTTCAAATGATGACTATACCAAGACTCAAGGCGGGAATAACTGGTATTACGGATACTATGAAAATGGTGTCTTCAAGGAACTCAAGCAGGTGGAGACGATGTGGGGGTACAATTGGGGGGGAGTGGGGGGCTTCCTCGCCATTTCGCCCGGCGACATGCACCCCGAAATGAATTCGCCGGCTGTTCTGCGTTGGAAGAGTCCCGTGGATGGCAAGCTGACCATCAAAGGACACTGGGAAAATAAAGGGCAGGGTGACGGTATTATTGGAGTCATCACGGTGGACGGCAAGGAACTGAACTCCCAACAAGTTGGCGGCTCCGGCAAACCGCGTGCGGAGGTCAACCTTCCTGTCGAAGTGCAAAAAGACACCATCATTGACTTCGTCTGCAAACCCGGCGCCAACACCGCCTACGATGCGACCAACCGCGAGTTTATGATCATCCAGGAAGACTGATCACGGTTGCCCAGGAAACAATATCTTGTCGTTCCATATCGGCATTCTAAGACGGAACTCATCCACATTCCCTCCGACTGAATACAAAATTCTCCTTGCTCGAAAAGAACGAGTTTTTCGCCGCATGGCCAAGCGACCTTCGGGCGGATCGCGCTTTTCAGCCCCCACTATCAGGCGCCATGATTCCGGCCACCTCATCCTTTCCCCCCGCTTTCCATGACACATCCAGTTCCCCGGCATCAGCGACCCACCGGCTTCAGCAGGTTTCTCTTCGGAGCACCCTATTACCCCGAACACTGGACCAGCGCGGACATGCAGGAGGATGCGGCCCTCATGCAGACGGCAGGGGTGAATGTCGTGCGTATGGCGGAGTTCGCTTGGGACCGGATGGAACCGCGCTGCGGGGAGTTCGATTTTTCTGTCTTCGACGAAACCATCGCCCGTCTGGCGCGACACGGAATTGCCGTCATTCTCTGCACGCCCACCGCCACTCCGCCCCGCCGTCTCACTGCACAGCATGAGGACTGGATGCGGGTGGATGCCGAAGGCCGGAAAATGCTGCACGGCAGCCGGCAACATTGCTGCACTAACCATCCTGGGTTTCGCGCAGAATCCGAACACATCACCCGCGCGATGGCGGAACACTTTGCGGACAATCCCCACGTGATCGGCTGGCAGACGGACAATGAACTGCACTGCCACATCAGCGAATGTCATTGTCCGTCCTGCATCGCGGCTTTTCGCATCTGGCTGGAACAAAAATACGGCACCATTGCAAAACTGAACGCGGCGTGGGGTGCGGCCTTCTGGGCCCAGACCTATCAAGGCTTCGAACAAATCATCCCACCGGTTGGGAACCGGCCGACCCTTCCGAATCCCAGCGCGCAACTTGATTATTTTCGCTTCATCAGCGACTCGGTACGGGACTTTCAGCATGGCCAGGTCACCATCCTGCGGGCGGCACAGCCGCGCTGGCGGATCACGCACAATGGGCTCTTCGGTCATCTCGATTACTGGAAATTCACCAACGATCTCGATTTTCTCTCCGTGGATATTTATCCCGGAATCAAGATCGGCCATCCGGAGGATTTCAGTTGGGCCAGTATGAAGCTGGAGGAATGCCGGTCCGCCGGCGGAAATTTTCTGGTGCCGGAACAGCAGGGTGGCTCCGCGGGGTACTTCGGCGACCTCTTTCCCACCCCCCAGCCCGGACAAATGCGCCTGTGGGCCTACCAATCCATTGCCCACGGGGCCGACGGCATCCTGCATTTCCGCTGGCGGACATGCCGGTTCGGCGCGGAGATCGAATGGCGCGGCATCCTTGATCAGGACAACGTGCCGCGGCGGCGCTATGCGGAATTTGCGCAGGAGGGTAAGGAACTCAGCCGCATCGGTCCAAAAATCCTCGGGTCCGTCGTTCGGACCAAGGCGGCCATCCTCACCTCCTTCGAGCAGGAGGAAGCCCATCGAACCTACCCGCTCGCAATACCCGGCCCGAAAATCCAAACGAGCCTCGTCCTCCATGAGATGCTGACGCGCCATCTTCCCTGCGGCTTGGTGGACGCGGCGGATTCATTCGACGGACTCGAATTGATCATCCTCCCGTCGTTTCCGCTGCAGGACGAGAATCTGGCGGAAAAACTCCACGCCTTTGTTGAATCCGGGGGCGTCCTCGTTGCGACCGCGCGCACGTCCATTCGCAATGGGAATAACCACGTGCTTTCAATCACTCCTCCCGGCGGGTTGGCGGGTCTCTTTGGCATCACGGTGGAGGAATTTGGCCGCACGGATTTTCTCTCCATCGAAAGGCCCGGTGCCGACGACGTTCCCGCCGGCTTGGCATACGAAGCCCTGAACGTCCATGAGGCGGATGTTCTGGGAACCTGGTCCCATCCGGCCGACGGCGCTCCCCATGCCGCCGCAGGACACCCCGCTCTCACGATCACTCGCCGGGGACGCGGTGCATCCATTTACATCGGCACCTATTTTTCGCAACAAAACGTGGCCGCTTTGCTTGAGGGAATTCTTCAATTCTCCCCGCTCCCCTCACTCGCCCAAGCTGATCCCTTTGTGGAGATTGTCTGTCGGCAGGCGGGAAAACGACGTCTCTATTTTGTCCTGAATCACTACGCCCAGCCGAAAACAGTCACGGCGCTGCCCGAGGGAAGGGAATTACTCGGCGAAACGCGCTGCGCGGGTTCTCTTGAGTTGCCCGCCTTCGGCGTGGCTGTCATCGAATGCAGGCAGCCGTAATGACTCACTTCACGCGGGAGAAAACGAAAGGACGTTCCAAGAAGCAGGCCGCAGCATGAAGGAACCCCCTTCGATCTCGCTGCCACTTAGTTCTTTTTCGGTGGGTGCCACAGCCATTATTGCATCACGGGTATTGGCAGCGGCTAGACTGAAGTTCCAAAGACAAAAAGGCAGTCAACCACCTGCTACGCAGGAGATTGACTGCCTTTTTT
>Ga0105048_10009508_pt1 | contig 15452 bp, 19 predicted proteins | sample MAT05_FD_78382 | JGI IMG/M metagenome (GOLD analysis project Ga0105048, IMG submission 78382) | Freshwater microbial communities from Lake Fryxell liftoff mats and glacier meltwater in Antarctica - MAT-05 | ecosystem: Environmental > Aquatic > Freshwater > Ice > Liftoff microbial mat | place... | reverse complement strand
CGGCGTGCCCTTGCAGGTCGGCGAAGGGGCGGAGTTCCGCACCTTCCGCCTTGGCCTCTTCGGGCTCGACAAGCTTGCCGATGTGCCCGCCAAGGTCGCCCGGCTGGAACGGGCGATGGACGGGGTGCTCTGACAGCGGGGGGGCGGCATGGGCAAGGACGTAGACACGGTGCTGACGGACGCCGCCTTCACGCGCACAAGGCTCAAGGGTTCGATGATCGAGGCATTCCGGGCCGGGGCACGCAGCTTCTTTCGCCGCAAGTAAGCCAAGGATCTGACCGGGGCAGATGTCGCGATCACCGGCGTTCCCTTTGACCATTTGGTGAACAACCGCCCCGGCGCACGGCTGGAGCCGGGGGCGACACGCCGCACGTCAGCTCCGCATGGCTGAAGGCCGATCTGGTCCTTTCGACACGCTGGCCTGCATCGACTGCGGCGATTGCGGGTTCGGCCGGGACGCGCACATGGAAATCCCGGCGGCGAGCGCAGCGCATGTTGCGGGCATCCTCGAGAGCGGCGCCGCGGTGCTTAACCTTGGCGGCGATCATTTCACCACCTGTCCCGCGCTCAAGACCTTTGCCGCGTAACACGGGCCGATAGGGATAGTGCAGTTTAACGCACACCGAGGGTTTGGCAGGGCGCAGGCAGGCGGATCGACTACGGGAAGGCACGCGGATCGACTACGGCGCGATGTTCCATTATAATGTGCGTGACGGAATTGCGGACCCGAGGCGGGTGGTGCAGGTGGGCATCCGATCCCGTTTTCATGGTGACGAGACCTATGGCATGACCGTCCTTTTCGCGGATCAGGTCCACGCGATGCCGGCCGAAGAGGCGGCGGTAATGATCCGTCGCGTACTGGCGGACGGTTCATCCTGCCTGACCTTCGACATTGATTGCCATGACCCCGCACCCGCCCCCGGCAGGGGCACGGCGGTGCCGGGAGGGCCGTACCTCGCATCAGGCGCTGTCGATCCTGCCCGCGATGAAGGAGATGGATTTCAGGGGGATGGACACGGCAGAGGTTTGCCCATCCTGTGATCATGCCCGGATGACGTCGACCGCGGCTGCGATCAGCGCGGTGAAAATGCTGTGCCTGAAGGCCCGGACGCGGGGGTCGCGGGCTTTGTGACGCGACCTCATGCCCGGTCTGGGCCGTGCCAGGGGGCGCTGCCCCCCGCGCGTTCCGCGCGCCCCCCGGGATATTTTTGAATAGATGAATGGGGAAGAAGGGTTGGGTCCGGGCGACAGGTCCGCAGACGCCGCCGGGGTTAGCGGACGCCCAGTCCCGCCTTCATCAGCGTCTGACGCACCGGCGCCAGCGAATAGAGCGCATTCAACGCCCCCGCGCGCAGGTCGCGCAATCCCTGCGCCCCCAGCATCGAGGCGCGGTTCAGCATCTCTACCCCTGCCACGCGGATCTGCACCTCGCGGTGGCGGGCGCGGTGATAAGCCTGCAGCATCGCCGCATCGCCAAGTCCCGCAGGCCGGGCGATGGCGAGGTCGAGGAGCGCGCGCAAATCTGCAAGGCTCATGTTCAGCCCCTGCGCGCCGATGGGCGGGACGACATGGGCCGCCTCCGCCATCAGGGCCGTCCGTTCGCCCGCCATCCGGTCCGCGATCTGGCAGATGATCGGCCAGACCGACCGGCGTGAGGCGAGCGTCAGCGGCCCGAGCACATTGCAGGACCTCGCCGACATCTCGGCCTCGAACGCAGGTACGGGCAAGGCTGCGAGGCGGACGATTTCTGGGCCTTCGTGCATCCAGACGACGCCGGACGCGTGCTTGCCGTCATGGTCAGGCAGCGGCACCAGCGTGAAGGGCCCGCCCGAGCGGTGCAGCTCGGTCGAGACATTCTGATGCGGCTCAGGGTGCGTCACGGCAAAGGCCATCGCCTTTTGCCCGAAACGGGTGGTGGTCACACGGATGCCCAGAGCCTCGCGCATCGGTGAGGCACGTCCGTCTGCAGCGATGAGCAGGCGCGTGCGGATGCGGGCGCCATCTGACAGGGTCACGAGCGCCTCCCGCTCGCGGGTCAGCAGACTGGTCGTGGCGATACCCGGGCGGAAGTCGACGTTCGGCAGGTCGGCGAGCCGCGCGGCCATCTCGCGGCGCAACAGCCAGTTCGGCAGGTTCCAGCCAAAGGGCAGGTCCGAAAGCTCGTCTGCGTCGAAATCCTTTACCAGCCGCGGCTCGGCCAGCGGGCCGCCGACGTCGATGATCCGCATGGTTTGCAAGGGCGTTGCATGCGGCGCGAGGCGGTCCCAGAGACCCGCATCCTCCAGCACCTTGCGGGAGGGTTGCAGGAATGCGGTGGTCCGCAAGTCGGCCCCGACATCTTCGCGGCTGGTGACGGGGGACGCAGGGTCGACGCAGATCACCGAAAACCCCGCCGACCCGAAGGCCGCTGCGGCCGAAAGGCCAGCAATACCACCGCCCGAAACCAGGATATCGACGTCACGGGGCGAGGCGGTCATGGCTTTTGCCCAAGGGGTATGAAAGGCGCCCGGCGTGCAGGACTCGGCCGGGGGGCTGGGAACGAAAGATCGGTCATCGTCTCTCCTGTTGCGCTGACCAAGAGGTAGCGCTGCGCCGCCCGGCCTCCAAGGGACCCCGGGTGCATTGTTGTCGCAGGTCAGAGCACTTTGCCAAGAAATTCTTCAAGATCATCGGTGTGGTGATGAGCATGCCCGGCAAGCTCGGGGTCTGGCGCCACATGCACGGCGATCATTCCCATGGCATGCGGGGCCGCGAGGTTGCGGGGGTCATCCTCGAACATGGCGGCGGTTGCCGGCGCGAGTTTGTCGGCAGCAAACACCGTCTCGAAGGCCGCGCGTTCGGGTTTGGGGCGAAAGCCTGCGTGTTGCACCCGGTAGACCGCATCGAAAAGGCCGACGAGGCCGCGCGCCGCGATCACCCGATGTGCATAAGGCGCTGAACCGTTGGTATAGACGATGCGCGACCGGGCAGGGCGCGGATGCGTGCGGCAAGATCGGGGTCGGGGGAAAGGAACGAAAAGTCAATGTCACGCACGTCCGTCAGATAAGGCCCCGGATCAATGCCGTGTTCCCGCAACGGCCCGGCCAGTGTGGTGCCGTAGCACTGCCAGCAATGGCGGCGCAGGCGGTCCGCCTCGGCCCTCTGCACTTTCAGCGCCGACATGACCCAGTCGGTCATGCGCCTGCTCGATCTGATCGAGCAGGCGCATATGGGCAGGGTAAAGGGTGTTGTCGAGGTCGAACACCCAAGGGGCGGACATGAGAGAATGCGGTCGCGATCATCGGCAAGGACGTAGCGCTGCGCTGCGGCTTTGGGAAGGGTTGAACGTGCAAGGGCTGGGGGATAGAGTTGCGATTGTCATGCGCCGTCTACAAAGGGGGGAGCCGCGCCCGTGCAAAAGGACGCCTATACGCTGATCCTCGATGCCATCGACGCCGGAATGTACAAGGCCGGCGACCGGCTGGTGGAAAGCGAACTGGCCGAGCGTCTGGGCGTCAGTCGTACCCCGGTGCGGGAGGCGCTGCAACGGCTGGAGACGCAGGCGATGCTGCGGCGCGAGGGGCGCAGCCTGATCGTGGCAACCCTGGATCACAACCAGCTGGCCGAGCTTTACGCTGTGCGGACCGAGCTCGAGGGTCTCGCCGCGCGGCTGGCCGCCCGTCATGCAACCGACGAAGAGGTCCGCGTCCTGCGGGCGATGGTGACCGAGGATCGTGCACTGCTGGGGGGCGAGCCACGCGCGCTGAGCCGGGCCAACAAGCGGTTTCACAAGCAGATCCATCTGGCCAGCCACAACCGCTTTCTGGTGCAGACGCTTGATCTTGTGCACCGGTCGATGGCGCTGATGGCCACAACCTCGTTTGCCGCCCGGGGCCGCGATTCCGTAGCGCTGGACGAGCATGACCAGATCATCCGCGCGATCGAAGCGCGGGATGGCGATGCGGCCTATGCGGCATTGAAGACGCATATCTCGAAGGCCTTCGAGACGCGGCTGCGGCTGGATGCGGGAGAGTTGCCGACACGGTGAGGATGCGCTATTTGTGCCACGGCGCGCTGTCATGATTGGAACTTTGTGTCAGAACGAATGGGCTAGAAGCAGTGCCCGGGAGTTACGGGCGGGGCGGCGAAACAGGCGGCGGTCGGCGCGCAGGCCAGTCGGTGGCAGCATCATACTGCTGACCCATTGCAAGGATTTGCGCATCGGCCCCTGACCGCCCGATGAGCTGAAGGCCCATCGGAAGGCCATTCACCCCGAAGCCTGCGGGCAGAGCGAGGGCGGGCAACCCTGCGAGACTGGCAGGGATCACCACTTCCATCCAGCGGTGATAGGTGTCCATCGGGCGGCCAGCGATCACCTCGGGCCAGCGCCACTCTGCCGGAAACGGCCAGACTTGGGCTGAGGGCAGCGCGAGAGCGTCGTCGCGGGTGAAGAGGTCGGCTGCAGTGGCATACCATCGGGAGCGGAGGGCGGAGGCCGCATGCAATGCTTCTGCGGTGACCGCGAGGCCTTGTTGGATTTCCCACAGGGTTTCCGGCTTTGTCAGCGCGCGTCTTGCCGGGTCCTCCAGCAGGTCGCGCTTGCCGTGGGCATTGAGAAAGCCGCGCAGGGTGACCCAAGCCTGCCACAGGTCGGCGGCGGGAAAGGGCGGGGCCACAGGCTCGATGATGGCGCCGAGGTCTTCAAACACCCGCAGCGCCTGTTCGCACAGGCTGAGGATCCGCGGCTCCATCGCGTAGGCGCCGCCCCAATCTCCGGCCCAGGCAATGCGCCGGCCATTCATCGAGCTGCCCAGCCTGTCAGCCCAGGGTTCCACAGGGGCCGGGAAGGGCATGGCCGGGTTCTCGCCTGCCTGCACCTGCAGCAGGCGGGCGATATCCCCGATGCAGCGCGCCATCGGTCCTTCGGTCGAAAGGGTGGCAAGGAAGCCATCCCCCCCGGCATCCCCGGGCACAAGGCCCCAAGTGGGACGAAACCCTCAGACGTTGCAAAAGGCAGCAGGATTGCGCAGGGAACCCATCATGTCGGACCCGTCGGCCACCGGTACCATCCGCGCGGCCAGCGCCGCGGCAGCGCTGCCTGATGATCCGCCAGCGCTGCGGCCAGCATCGTAAGGGTTGCGCGTCACGCCATGCACCGGATTGAAGCTGTGCGACCCATGTCCCCACTCGGGCGTGTTGGTCTTGCCGATGAAGATGGCGCCCGCCGCGCGCATCCGGTCGGCGAGAAGGTCGTCGGCCTGGGGGATGTGGTTGGCAAACAGGGGTGAGCCCCAGGTTGTGCGCAAGCCCTTGGTCGCGCACAGATCCTTGATCGCGTGGGGCAGGCCATGGAGCCAGCCCGCGGTCGGCGCATCATCTGCGGCGCGCGCCTCGGCCATCAGATCATTCGTGTCGCGCAACGAGACGATGGCATTGAGGACGGGATTGGGCCGCGGTGATCCGGGCAAGGCTGGCGGCCATCACTTCGGACGGGGCGCCCTTGCGGGCGGCGATCAGGCGGGAAAGATCAGAGGCGGAAAGCTCGGCAAGGTCGGTCATCACGGGCCCTTTCCCGGGCGTCAGGAATTGGCATTCATCCGCTCGATGTAGCTGCGCATCTCTTCGGCTTCCTGACGCAGCTCGCGCAGGCCCTCCATCGCGCCGCGCCGCTCGGCCTCGGCTTGGGTGATCTGGCTCGTGAGCTCGGCCTCGCGGGACTCGATATAGAGCATGGCCTCGTCGCGCATTTCTTCGGCCTCGTGCAGGGATTGGGCGAGGCGGTCCATCTCCGCCATGTCGCCGCCTGGCACGCGGTGAAAGCGGTGCAAGAGCCAATGCGCAAACCACCCCATCGCAAAGGACAAAAGCAGGATAATGGCGGTGGCTACGACGAATTCGGTGCGGTTCATGGCGGCTTTCCGGGCAGTGTGGGGCGGCAACTACCCGCGCGACGGTCGTGGCTTGGGGCGGATTGTGCGTTCGGTCGGGGCGAAGGAGGGCCAGGTGTCGGCAGGGGGCGCGCCCTCGGAAGAGGCTGCGCCTTCTGCAGGTATGGCGCCCTCGGCAGGGGCTACTACACCCTCGGCAGGGGCTACACCCTCCGAAGGTGTGACGACGTCGGAAGGTTTGACGCCTTCGGCAGGGATGTCGTAGGGCCGGTCAAGCACGAATTCGATCCGCCGGTTTGCTTCCCGCCCCGCCTCGGTTGCGTTGTCTGCGATGGGGTTTGCCTCGCCGTAACCCAAGGCACGCATGCCGGAGACGTCGATGCGGCGGCCCTGCAGTGCGACCAACACGGCTTCGGCCCGCGCCTGGCTGAGCGCCTGGTTCCCGCCTTCAGACCCTTGGGAGTCGGTGAAGCCCGTGATGTCCATCGCAATGCCGGGGCAATTCTGAAGCACGGCGGCCAGGGCTTCGATCACCGGCCGGGCAGCGATGGCAATCTCGGCCGAAGCGGGCGTGAAGGTGATCTTCTGTGCCGCAACCACGCGGTTCACATCTGCGGCGCATTCCTCGGGCGTGGGGATCGACGCGATCGGATCAAGCGCCTCGTCATAGCGCACATCGACCTTGAAGGTCTGGCCCTGCCCAAGTTGGGATGACAGCACCTGCGCCACCTGCCCGCGCGCCGTGAGCGAGCCTGTAATCCCTGAAACCTCGACCGTATCGGCCCGCACGATCAGCTTGCCTGATGCAAGCTCACTCAGCGCCTCGATCCCGGCCAGCACCCGCACCGGCCAGCCGTCCGGCAGTTCGGGATCCATGCGGGTCGCGGTGTAGACCGCATCGGCGCCAAAGGCTGCGCGGGCATAGGCATCAACGGCGGCGCGCAGACGTTCGTCGGTGACACGCCCGCGCAATTCCACCCGGCCTTCTGCAGACAGGGTGGCTGTAAATTCGACAGGGCCCTGATTGGCGGCATCGGCCGCGGTTTCCAGAGTGGATTTCAGCGAGAACCCATCTGGCAATGCGGTCTCCAACTCTCCGACCACGCGGTCAAACGTGGCCTGGCTGACGCTTGCGGCGGCAGCAAGGCTGATATCTGCATCGGAAAAGGTGATGGAGCCCGCGCCGAGCGCCTTGACCGCCGCAATCCCGGCACTGGCGGCAGCAGCCCAACGGGGGGTCGGCGCGCCAAGGCCTATCGCGCATTGCGGTGCCTCGGTCATGCCCGCTGCCGCGAGGATCTGCGCCTGCGCGCGGTCGGTATCAGCCGAGCAGGCGTCAAACCGGGTGCCGCCCTCGTCGATGAGAAAGCGCAGTGTGAAGGGCGAAATCACCGGTCGCGGAGCCGAGATGTCAAGCACGACCTCGACCCCTTCGGGCCGTTGCGCCATCAGGTCTGTCTCCAGTCTGCGCCGCTGATCCTCGCCGTCCGAAATCGCGATCACCTCTACCCGGCCCGCCGAGATCGACACTTTCGACCGTGGCAGACGCTCCAGCGCCGTTAGCCCGAATGCGAGGGCATCATTCCAGCCCGCAGGGGCAGGGTAGGAGGCCTGATCCAGCATGTTGGCCACCTCGGCCCCGGCGGCCAGGCCTTCGGCAGCCGTGATCAGCGCGGCCTGATCGATGCCCCCCTCTTCGGGCTCGCGCGGCAGAAGGCCGATCAGCTGCACGCCATCATCATTGCGCAGAATCTCGACCGAAAACCGGGGCGGCTCGAAAGCGGAAGTGGGGGTTACGTCCAGAAAATCGCGGATGCGGCTGTTGTCGATGACCGAGGCCACCAGGTTCACCGCCCGGAAACGTGCGGCCTCATTCGGGGCTGTACCGATCAGATGCAGCTGCAGCCCGTCGCCCCTGAGGGTGATCCAGTCGATGCCCGCAGTTTCAAAGGCCGCATGAACCGCTGTTTCTGACCGATGCTCGATCATCCGCGCGGCGCCATAGGATATGCCTGTCAGGACCACTGCCGCGAGGAAAAACGCGAGGACCGCCAGCCGGTTCGGTTTGTTGCGCAGCGTGTCGATGTTCACGTGGAGGATCGCTTCCAGGGATTCGGGCCTGACCGGGCTGAACGTGTTGTCTAGGCCTTTGATCGGCAGGGATCAATCAAACGCCGCTTGCAACACTGCGGCAAGCGCAAGAAACAGCGCAGGAATGAGCCCGCCATCGCGGTTGGACCGGAAAACCCGCAGGCAGGAGGCGGGGTCGTCAATGTCCAGTACGCGCAGCTGCCAGGCCATGTGCTGGCCAAAAGCCGCGACGCCGACAAGGGCCAGGACCAAGGACAGCGGATTCGCGTCCTCGGTCAGGGTCACGATCACGGCCATTCCCATCAGCGCCACGGCAGCCAGCAGGAACCCCCGCAGCCAGGCGCGGCTGTTGCGGCCAAACAGGCGGGCGGTTGATTTCACCCCGATGAGCGCGTCGTCGTCGCGGTCCTGATGCGCATAGATCGTGTCGTAGAACAGCGTCCAGGCGATGCCCGCACCGTAAAGAAGAACAGCGCCCAGAGGCAGCGTGCCCGAATGCGCGGCCCAGGCCAAAAGCGCGCCCCAGTTGAAGGCAAGTCCGAGAAAGACCTGCGGCCACCAGGTGAACCGCTTGGCAAAAGGATAAATCGCCACCAGCCCCAGCGAGCAAACCCCGAGGCCGATGGCGAGCCGGTTGTAGCTCAACAGGATCAGCGCCGCGAGGAGCGCCTGCACCACCATCCAGACCAGCGCGCCGCGCACCGTCACCTGACCTGATGGCAAGGGCCGTGACCGCGTGCGCGCGACGCCTGCGTCAATCTGGCGGTCGCTGATATCGTTCCAGGTGCAACCTGCGCCGCGCATGAGGAACGCCCCGAACCCGCAAGACAGGGTGAGCCAGCCATCCCAGGGCCGGAACCCGTCCACCCCTGCGGCCAGAGCGATGGCCCAAAGGCAGGGGATCAACAAAAGCCAGGTGCCGATAGGGCGGTCTGCCCGCGACAGGCGCAGGTAGGGGCGCGCGGGTGAGGGCGCAAAGCGGTCCACCCAATTGCCGCGCGCGGCATCGGCCACGGCGCCCAGATCAGCGGAGGCGCCCTCTGGCAATCCGGTTGGCTCGGTCATAGGGTGCGCTCATGTCTGCAAGGATACGCCTCTATGTAGATCAGCCCCTTGGCAAGGGGCAAGCCGTGTCCGTTGGCGCGGATCAGACGCATTACCTGACTTCGGTCATGCGTCTGGGTGCGGGGGAGACGGTCCTTTTGTTCAACGGCCGGGATGGCGAATGGCGGGCCGAGCTGGCTGAGGTGGCGCGGCGCGGGGCGATTGCCATTTGTGCGGTGCAGACAGCGTCGCAGCGGATGCCGCCGGACCTGTGGCTTTTGTTCGCGCCGGTGAAACGGGACCGCACAAGCTTTATGGTGGAAAAGGCCGTCGAGTTGGGGGTGGCGCGTCTTTTGCCCGTGGCCACGCGGCACAGGAACTCTGAACGGCTGCGGACGGATAAGCAGCAGGCCCATGCGGTAGAGGCGGCCGAGCAATGCGGCGCCACCTTCGTGCCCGAGGTGGCCGAGCTGCAGCCACTGGACCACGTGCTGGCGGGCTGGGACGCCACCCGTACAATCTATTGGTGTGACGAGACGCGGGCCGGGCAGAAGACAGCCTTTGCAACCTCCGGCCCCGCCGCGATCCTGATTGGCCCCGAGGGCGGCTTTTCCGTCGATGAATCTCGCCACCTCGCAGGGCTGCCTTACGTCACACCTCTCGCGCTTGGCCCTCGCATTCTGCGGGCCGAAACGGCGGCGCTCGCGGCTATCACCCTATGGCAGGCGGCGCAGGGGGACTGGCGATGACCCGCATGGCAGTTGCCCCCGCCTCGATGACCGCCATAGACCTGGCAGAGGTGCTGGAGTTTCTCGGCGCACGTGAGACGCAGTCGATGTTCCTGACTGCAAACCTGCTGGGGCAGGGCCAGGCGATGGACGCGTGGCTTGCGCGCGACAGTGGCAGGATTGCGGGCGTCTTTGGCCGGACCGAGGGTGGAATTATCCTGCCGCAGTGGCCCGGTGGCGATTGGAATGCCGCAGCCCGACCGCTGGCTGGCGGCACCGTCGAAGGGCTGATCGGCACCGCAGAACAGGTAGCCGCCCTTCGCCCGGCCCTTGGCCTTGTCGCCGCCCCCACGCGCCAAGACGGTGCCGAACCCGGCTACCGGCTTGACCTTCCCATTCTGCGCCTGCCCGACTGCTCCGGTTTTGCCCTGTCTCCCATCGACGACCTCGCCACCGTTGGAGGCTGGCGCGCCGCCTGCGAGTCCGAGCTTTTCGCCGCCTCGCCCGCGGAAGCCCGCGCCAAGGCCCCGGCCAAGGTCGCCCGCTGGCAGTCCGCCTACAGCCACCGCGTGCTGTGGCATCTGGGCCAGCCGGTGGCCCTGACCGGCTTCAACGCCCGCCTGCCCGAGGTGGCCCAGGTGGGCGGTGTCCTTGTCCCGCCCGCCCTGCGTGGTCGCGGCCATGCGCGCCGCGCGGTCGGGCTGCACCTGGCCGAGGCGAGGGGCCATGGCCTGCGCCGCGCGGTCCTTTTCGCCGCCTCCATCGCAGCCGCCCGCGCCTATGAGGCGCTCGGCGTCCAGCCCGCGGGCGTCATCGGTCTCATCCTCTTTCCGCCTGGACAATGCGTATCGCCATGCCCCTGATCCGTGATGAGGTCGCGCACTCCCTCCACCGACTGCGCGAAACGATCGTCGCAGCAGCAGTGATCGCTTTTGGCGCCTGGCTCGTGGCCCGCGGTGGCTTCATCTACGTGCCGCTGGGCTTCGCGGCCTTGGCCTTGGGTGCGGGCCTGGGTGTGATCGCTCTGCGCCGCCTCCGCTTTGCCGCAAGTGGCGGCGCCCCGGGCGTTGTCGAGGTGGTGGAGGGCCAAATCTCCTACCTCGGCCCGCAAATCGGCGGGATGGTCAGCTTGCCCGATCTTGTGGAGCTTCGCCTCCTCACACTGCGCGGTCGCAAGGTCTGGCGGCTGAAACAGGCTGACGGGCAGGCCCTGCTGATCCCGGTCGAGGCCGCAGGCGCAGATCGCCTTTATGATGCCTTCGCCAGCCTGCCCGGCATGGACACGGCCACACTGGTCGCAGCCTTGCGACCGGACCCTTCTCAATCGGGCAGCCTCGGGCGGAACCTTGCGCCCGCTACGGAAAGCATGCGCACCATCTGGCAGCGCAAGGGCCGAGGCGTCCTGCGAACCTGATCTCTACAGGTGCTCTTTGCCATTCATTCTGGGGCAATCAGCCCCCGCCGAGCACTTTGAAGGTGGTTCGGAAGCCTTCGGCGTGGAATTTTCTCGCCAGAGTGGAGGGCCAAGGCACGGCGCGCCTCCCCTTGACTTGGGCGCCCGGGCAGGACAGGTCTTGCGCCTGAAGTTTCAAGCGATGCGGAGACCACCCGATGTCCATTCCTCAGTCCGGTGGCGGCCCGATCGAAGACTTCGCTGCGCTTGCCGCCTATATGGAACAGGGCTGCAAGCCCAAGTCCCGCTGGAGCATCGGCACCGAGCATGAGAAGTTCGGCTGGCTGACCGACAGCCGCGCGCCGCTGCCTTATGCCGGGGACCGCTCGATCTCGGCGCTGTTCGCGGGGCTGGAGGCGCGATACGGCTGGGCGCCGGCCCGCGAAGGCGCGAACGTCATCGGCCTGACGCGCGGCGACGCCAACATCAGCCTCGAGCCGGGCGGCCAGTTCGAGCTTTCGGGCGGGATGATGCCCGACCTGCATGCGGGTGCGGCTGAACTGCAGACCCATCTCGACGAGGTTGCCTCTATCGCTGGACCCATGGGCGTGCGTTTCATGGGCATCGGTGCCGCACCCGAATGGACGGCGGATGAGATGCCAGTGATGCCGAAGGGCCGCTACCGGCTGATGACCGATTACATGGGACGCGTGGGCACCCATGGCACGCAGATGATGTATCGCACCTGCACCGTTCAGGTGAACCTCGACTACGGCTCCGAGGCCGACATGGTGCAGAAGCTGCGCGTCTCGCTGGCGCTGCAGCCGGTCGCGACCGCGCTCTTTGCCTCCTCGCCGTTCTTTGAAGGCAAGCCGAACGGTCACCGCAGCTGGCGCTCGCGCATCTGGCGCGGGTTAGATGATGCGCGCACGGGAATGCTGCCCTTTGCTTTTCAGCCGGGCTTCGGGTTTCAGGAATATGTGGACTGGGTGCTCGACGTGCCGATGTACTTCGTCTACCGCGACGGCAAATACGTCAACGCACTCGGCCAGTCCTTCCGCGCCTTCATGAAGGGCGAACTGCCCGCCCTTCCGGGGGAAAAGCCCACGCTTTCTGACTGGGCCGATCATATGACCACCGTCTTCCCCGAGGCGCGCGTCAAACGCTACATCGAGATGCGTGGCGCCGATTGCGGTGATCAGGCGCATATCAACGCGCTGCCAGCCTTCTGGGTGGGCCTGATGTATGACCAGACCGCCCTCGACGCCGCATGGGATCTAGTGAAGGGTTTCGATGCCGAAACGCGCGAGGGCCTGCGCGTTGCCGCCTCTGTCAATGCTCTGCAGGGTGAGGCGGGCGGCGTCAAACTCCTCGACCTTGCCCGCGCCGCGGTCCGCCTGTCGCAGGCGGGCCTCGCAGCGCGTGGGTTTGGCGAAGAGGTCTACCTCGCCCCCCTGTTGGAAAGCCTCGCCACGGGAAAGACCCAAGCCGACCGCTGGCTCGACCATGTCGCGCATGACTGGGCAGGCAGTCTAACGCTCATATATGAGGCCGCGAGCCTCTAAGTGGGCGCAAGCCCTTTCATCTATTCATAAATATCCCGGGGGAAGGGCCTGCAAGGCACTGGGGGCAGTGCCCCCCTCTTACGTCTTCGCTCCGATCTTCGGCTCCGTTCCCGCCTTCAGCCGCTGCAGGTTTGCCCAGTGGCGCGCGTAAACCAGGACTGTCAGCACCACCACGAGCAGCAGAATCCGACCCTCGCTGAACAGCATGAGCCACAGGGACGACAAGGCCGCTGCGATCAGCGCCGAAAGCGAGGAAATGCGCGTGACCGCCGCGGTCACAGCCCAGGTGGCACACGCAGCCAATCCGACCGGCCAGGCCAGAGCCAGCAGGATGCCGAGAAAGGTCGCCACCCCCTTGCCACCACGAAACCCCAGCCAGACCGGAAACAGATGTCCGAGGAAGGCGGCAAGCCCCGCCACCTGCGCTGCATCCTCCGCCACCAGCGCCCGCGCGGTAAGCACGGCAATGCCGCCTTTGGCCGCATCCAGCACCAGCGTTGCTGCCGCTGCAGCCTTGTTCCCGGTGCGCAGCACGTTGGTGGCGCCAATGTTGCCCGACCCGATCTTGCGCAGATCACCAAGGCCCATCACGCGTGTGATCACCACGCCAAAGGGCACCGACCCAAGCAGATAGGCCAGCGATGCGACCAGAACCAGCGCCCCATATCCGGTTGAAAGCTCAGGCATCACTTCCTCCGGCCGCAAAGACCCGGACCCCGCCGACCCAGGTTCCCATCACTTTACCTTCCATCCGCTGGCCGTCAAACGGCGTGTTCTTGGATTTGGAGCGCAAGGTGAAACGATCCAGCAAGAAGGGCGCGTCCGGGTCGAACAGCACGAGATCGGCGGGAGCCCCCACCGACAGCCGCCCCTGCGGCAACCCGAGGCGCCGGGCCGGGTTCAAGGCCATCGCGCGGAAAAGCTGCGGCAGCGTCATCGCCCCCGCATGATAAAGCCGCATTGCCGCGGGAAGAAACGTCTCGAGTGCAACTGCCCCGGCCGCAGCCTCCTCAAATGGCAGACGCTTTGATTCCTCATCCGCCGGCGTGTGCCAGGAACACAGGATGTCGATCACGCCTTCTGCCACCGCGTCAACCATCGCCAGCCGGTCGTCTTCGGCCCGCAACGGGGGAGAGAGCTTGAAGAAGGTGCGATAATCGCCCACGTCCAGCTCGTTCAGCGTGAGGTGGTGAATGGACGTGCCCGCCGTCACATCGAGCCCCTGCGCCTTGGCGCGGATCAGCGCGGGCAGGGATTGCGCCGTGGTGATCTGGTCGGCGTGGTAGCGCAGGCCCGTCATCTCGACCAGCGCGAGATCACGCTCCAGGCACATCCGCTCGGCCATCGGCGAGACGGCGGGAATGCCGTAGAGCGAGGCAAACTTGCTTGAGGTGGCAGAGGCACCCTCGGACAGGCCTGGGTCTTGCGGGTGGCCGACCACCAGCGCCCCGAGCGCGCGCGCATAGGTATAGGCACGGGCAAGGACCTTGGTGTTGGTCGTGACATTGCCGACATCGGTAAAGGCAATCGCGCCCGCGTCGAGCAGAAAGCCGATCTCGGTCATCTCTGCCCCGGCGCGGGCCTTGGTCAGGGCGGCCATGTGACGGATGCGTACCGGCGCTTCGGCCGCGCGGCGGGTGACGAATTCCAGCGTCTCGGGCGTGTCGATGGCGGGGTGGGTGTCGGGGCGCGCGATGATCGTGGTGACTCCCCCCGCCGCCGCAGCCAGCCCCGCCGAGCCCAGGCTTTCGCGGTGCCGCTCCCCCGGCTCGCCGATCTTTACGCCCAGGTCGACGATCCCGGGGGCAAGGCAGCGGCCAGCGCAGTCGATAGTCGTGCCTTTGGTCGTGGGGCCGTCGATGGCGGTGATGCGCCCGTCTGTCACGGTCAATGTGCCGGCGGCATCGGTTCCGGCCTCCGGGTCGATCAGCCGGGCGTTAACGAAATGGGTCTGGGGCAAGTCGGGGCACCTCCGCAGTCCAGTGGCGCGCGGACCTGCCGCAGCACTAGCGCGAAGAGGGCGGCAAGAGCAACCTTTGCGGATAGGCACAAGGGTGCGCGCCCCGGTCGTTTGCCGCGCCGAAGATTTCGCGACCTTTCGCCCCGGCCTGTCGACATCTGCCCAACGCCGCGCTCCTTTGGAAGCGGGAGGCGGGATCCGGCATGGTCAGCACGAGAGACATCATGACCACGCGAATTCTGATCCCCCCCGTGACGCAGCGGCATTGGCCCTTTCGCGTCGGGCCGGACCAGGGGCGAGGGCCATTGCGACCGTGCCGTGTTGCAAGTGCCAGACAGTATCCTTGCAAGCCTTGCAAAAGAGCCCTGATATGGCGGCTTTGGCACGCAGCGCTTTACCCCTTTAACGAGGGATCCGGGGCCACAGAAGTCATCTATGCTCTGGCCCTCGGATAGAGAACCCAACCTCCCTCTTCCGGACTGAAAAGCCCCCTGGAATATCTATTGAAATGTCAATTTTTGCAGTATATTACGAGGCGGTCTTTAATAAGCATGTGAAGTCTCTCACCCTGCTGACCGCAGATCTTACTCTGGTTTGGGCCCTCGGCTTTGCCAATTGCGTCTTGCCAGGGAATGTCGAGGACGACATCTTTGTCGAAGGTTGCGGCGAGGGATAGCCGGTTGCCGTCTGTGACGATGATCATGAGCTTCTTTCTATCAATCTTCGGTGTTCCCGCTGATGACAATGACATGAGTACCGGAACCGCAGGCCGATGGCTCTTCAGCCCCCCTGTCGTCCGCCAGG
>Ga0105048_10009507_pt1 | contig 15452 bp, 10 predicted proteins | sample MAT05_FD_78382 | JGI IMG/M metagenome (GOLD analysis project Ga0105048, IMG submission 78382) | Freshwater microbial communities from Lake Fryxell liftoff mats and glacier meltwater in Antarctica - MAT-05 | ecosystem: Environmental > Aquatic > Freshwater > Ice > Liftoff microbial mat | place... | reverse complement strand
CTTTCCCTTTCATCCGGGTATAACAGGATGTGGATCAACGATGGGGAAATTTCCAACAAAGGATTCGAAATTACACTCGATGGTGACATTATCAGCACTAGCGATCTAGACTTCTCTGCTTCACTCATCTATTCCAGAAACAGAAATGAAATCGTCAGCCTTGGAAATGCAGTTACCTCGGGTCTTACTGCAGATTTTATGACCGGGATGAAATATGAGTTCTGGGGATCATCTCTGTCGCAATTCCGCCAGTCGCCAAATATTCTGGCAATCGGTCAACCCATTAACGTATTCTACGGCTATAAAGTGGATGGTATAATCCAGACTCTCGATGAAGGTCTTGCTGCAGGTCTTACAGGGGATATGGCTAAACCTGGTGAATTCAAATATGTTGATATCAGCAACGATGGTGAGATTACCGACAAGGACCGCTGCGTTATAGGTGACCCGAATCCTGATTTTATTATGAGTTTGGCACTCAGCTCACGGTACAAAAATTTTGATATCGAAGTCTTTTTGAACGGGGTGTTTGGAAACGACATTCTTTATCAGAATATGTGGGGACAGCCAACTACAATGCCTCTGAGATGGACTCAGGACAATCCTTCAAATGATTACCCGAGTTTGCGCCAGGACCGTTCCTATTACCTTTCCAACTGGTATATCAAAGACGGCTCCTTTGTAAGGATACAGAACGTAAATCTAGGTTATAACTTCAACATGAATAAAATACAATGGATATCAAGACTTCATGTCTATGTTAATGCTGCAAATCTTTACACATTTACCAAATTCAAAGGCTATGATCCGGAAGTTGAACTTAACGGGATATACTGGGGAGGTTATCCTAGATTAAGTAAATGGACATTTGGTTTGGACTTAACCTTCTAAAATTTTTTAAAACATGAAAAAGAAACTTCTATATATTGTTTTAGTTCTGTGTCTAACGCATTCCGCATGCGATTTGAACGAACAGCCCTACGGTTTTTACTCTGAGGATAACTTTTACCAAACTCCTACAGATGCTGAGGCTTCACTTATGTATGCCTATAATGCGATCACATTCCTTGAGTATTCGAGAGGCATCTTCTATATCGGCGAGCTGGCTTCTGACAACTGTGACGTGAAAGCCGATGAGGGTTACGGTTCCCAGCAGCTCAATAACTGGACCGTAGATGCAAACAACGAATCCCTTACTTATTATTTCAAGTACTGCTATATTGCGATCAATCGCGCAAATGCGGTCATCGAAAACGTCGCGAACAGTTCTTTTGAACCGGTTATCAAGAACAAATTGCTTGGTGAAGCTTACTTTCTGAGAGGTTATAACTATTTTAATCTGGTTAAGGTTTTTGGATTGGTTCCGATTCAGAGGAATATGGTTAAAAGTATTACCCAAGCATCCCCGGAAATGGCTAAAAATTTGGATGAGTTATATGATTTCATCCATTCGGATCTGCGCATCGCAGAAGCATTTCTGGAAATCAACCGCAATCCTGGACGAGCCGATAAAGTTGCCGCACAGGCACTTCTTGCAAAAACCTATTTGACGGTGGCCTCCTCAAAAGAAAGCGGCGTTTCGAAATATACTGATATGTCAAAAGACATCCAGATAATGTATGATAGTTCTGCTTTTTTTGCGGCCAAGGTTTTGTACGACCAGTCGGAGTATGCGATGGATCTTCAGTTAACTCATATTTATGATGTTAACTACCCCGATGGGCCGGAACATATTTTCATAATGTCGATGGACCGAACTGGCGTTAATGAAGGCAACTATTCGAAAATTGGTATGATGTTTCAGCCATGGGTTGATGGCGCTCCTTATTATATCAAGAACCCCGATAATTCTCTTACCTACACCACAAACGGCTGGGAAGTTTTCAAGACAACAACTTCTTTTTATAACAGTTTCGCAGCAAACGACAAGCGGAGAACCGAACTCCTTGTTACCAATGTTTACAATGCAGCAGGGGTTGTAACTGGATCCCTTGGAGGCAAATTTTCCTACGCATTTACTCGTAAATATGTCGACCCTGAGTTTATAGGACAGAAATCAAGCGCAAAACCATACCTGATCAGGTTTTCGGAAGTGGCATTGATTTATGCTGAGGCAGTGGGTCCCACAACCGACGGATACAACTGGTTGCAGCAAGTGCGTAACAGGGCAGGACTAGGTGAACTGGCTCCTGCAATGAGCGCAGCCGACTTCAGAAATGCAGTAATTCAGGAAAGAGCCTGGGAACTTGCTTTTGAGGGGCAACGTCTTTACGATCTCAGAAGAAAAGCAATCGTCACCGCAAAAGACCCAAAAGCAGTAGCTTCGGGAATCACTGAAGCCAAGGCGGCATTCTACCCGATTCCCCAAATGGAAATCGACTTAAACCCGAATTTGTAGAAACGGAAAAAATTCTAAACGGAAAAATAAAGCTATGAAAGCATTCAAATACATTATGGTTATTGCAGTTTCCACTGCTCTTTTTGGCTGCCAGAAAGATCCCCTTTCAGAAATAACCGATGGCTCCTGGAACAGGGAGAGGAATATCCTTAATATTTCTTTCACAGGGATGATCGGTAACCCAACAATTGAAAGACAGGGCGACAACGCTACCATTGAATTCCTCTATAACGCCAACTTAGGCGCGGATTTCAGCGCTATTAAGGTGACCTCCCTCGAGGTCTCTTTTGGTGCGGAAGCTTCTGTTGCTGTGGGTCAAACCCTTGATTTCAACAACGCCGACAATACTGCAGTAATCACGGTTAATCCGGTTAATGGGGAACCTTTCAACTGGATTGTGAAATTGAACCCCTTTACAGAACCCCTGGATGGAAACTGGAACATCGCTGAAATGAAAATCCTCATTAACATAATGGGCGATTTCCCAGAATGGGGCGGCACATGGGATGAAAGCAACATGTCTGTCTACCTTACAGAGTCATCTTTTGAAATGGATAATGTCTTGTCGTTTGTTTTTGAAGGTTTTAATGAAGCCGGTAATAGCTATGGGACTTTTAATAACCAGGTAGGCGCTGATGGCAAATACGGAGAGTTCACACGCAATGAGTGGGGTTATGATTACAATTCTAAATACCGTCTATTGCCTAAAGGCAGCGGGACGTGGGAGAAAAATTATTCAAACAGCACTATCAAGTTTATCGATTCCGAAGGCAAAGTCACTACCGCTACCCTCATTAATGTTATCGGGGGAGTAAATATCCGATTCGAATTTGCTGACAGTATTTTCTGGGATAATCCATGGGATTGGGTAGCCAAGATAGGACAAGAAACCAAATACTTCTGGTATTCCATCCGGGAGGAGGTTTAATTATACATCCTGGAAGCAGTCAGTCCATACATTCAAATAATATCGGCTAAACTGATGAGGGAAAGTGGATTGATGCTCTAATGGTTTCATCCAGAGCAGGTTTGAATTCATCTGCTTGTTGTACTTAAATTGAATTTTTATGTGGTGTTTTAATATGTTTAACTAAATTATTTAACTATGAAAACAATTTTTACCGTAATGCTTCTCTCAGCATTTGCTTTTGGTGTAAGTGCTCAGTTTCCTGCTGACTTCGAAACTGCCAAAGACAAAACCTGGGAGGTTTTTGGAAATGTCACCCTTGACGCTGACAATTTCAAGTATGTTGCAAATCCCTCTAAGACAGGAATTAATCCTTCCGACAGTGCATTGCAGTTTACTGTTAATGCTGCTGCTGAAACATGGGCTGGTGCGTGGTCGGCTAATTATGCTCCAATCGAGTTGACTGAAAGTCTTCATACACTCACAATGATGGTCAACAAAACCATCATCAGCAATTGCGCTCTCAAATTGGAAGGAACGGGACTTGATGCACTCACCGTATGGGTTGCCAACACAGTTGCTGACGAATGGCAGATGCTTACTTTTGATTTCACCGCAGCAATAGGGAAATCATACACCAAACTTGTTGTTTTCCCTGATTTCCCTGACGTAAGAACCTCAGGAACCGTAGTATTGATCGACAACATCGCATTGGGTTTCCCTACATCAGTTAGAAACAGTTCAATCGCTAAAATCAGCGTGTTCCCCAATCCTGTAAGCGATATAATGGTTGTTCAGTATCCTGATATGACAGGTCTTACAATTTCGGATTTATTGGGAAAGACAGTAAGGACAGCTAAATTCCAGCCTACTAGTAGTAAATCGGTTGAACTTAGCGACTTGGCCAAGGGTGTGTACTTTATTTCAGTTCACGCTGGAGCTGAATCCCATATTACGAAATTCATTAAAAAATAGCATATCTGGCGAAAGAGACTGTTTCAAAAACCATAGTCTTGCAATGCATTAACCTTGTGAGAAGGAATTAGAGTATTTCAGGGGATAAAAAACAATGCAGGAGGTGGCTTTAATTTTTTGAAACAGTTTTTTTTGCCAGTCATCAAAAATAATTAAACCTCATAGAATATTTACCCGGGAGACAACTGAAAAATATGAAGCGTATACTTTTGCTCGCACTTACTGTAATTCTAATGGTTTCCTGCAAAAAAAATAAGGAGGTCAATGAAATCAATTCTGACCCACAGAATGACCTGCTAATTAAAACCGGAATCATTACCCAATCCTTTGTAGGCAATGGGGTGCAGTGGGGAGGTTATGACGTGCTGCAGTCGTGGACCGGTAATCCAACTCTTAGCGAAGCAGACTGGGAAAAGTTATTTTTACGGGTAAGGTTTATGCGTCCCCCGCTGGTAAGATTAATGGTGTCTTCAGGATGGAACTACATCATTGACAGTGGTTTTGATCCATCGAAAAGTAATGCGGTATTAATTAAAATCCTTGATTTTTGTGAGGCAGAGGGAATAGCTGTAATGCTTGGCGAATGGGGACATTCGGGTGGCACCTCCATCGACCAGGTATGGCTTGAAAACTCAGCGAAATTTGTTGAGTGGTTGCTTAATACCAAAAAATACACCTGTATTAGGTATTTCAATATGGTTAATGAGCCAAACGGCGATTGGTCCAGCATAAATGGCAACTATGAACTATGGAAAACGCTTATTGATCAGTTTCATACGAAACTCGTTAACAAAGGAATTGATACCCAAATAAAAATTATTGGGCCGGATATCGCAATATGGGATGCGAATCTGACCTCCTGGATTAGTAATGCGCATTTCGATCTGGGATCAAAAATCGGTGCTTACGATATCCACACTTATCCCTCTGAAAAAGAAGTTCGAAACGGAACGTATAAAAATATTGTAAAAGCATACAAAAATGCGGCTCCCCCGGAAAAGGAAATGCTGATGACGGAACTTGGCTTCAAGTATTCCTCAGGAACCGATCTGGCTATTGAGAATGCGCTTAGGATTTCAAAAGACCCCTATGCCTCTGATGACAGCAACATGTTCATTTATGATGCTTTCTATGGAATTGATGTCACCGACGCAATGATACAGAATATGCAGGCTGGCTATTCAGGATCCCTGATCTGGGACCTTGATGATGCGATGTACAATATCAACGGCGGAAGCTCAACCAAACTCAAGCGCTGGGGTTTCTGGAATATCCTTGGAGCCGAGAAATTTGAGGATGCAGGCGATGAGGATATACGACCCTGGTTTTACCCAGTTAGTCTGTTGTGCAGGTATTTTCCTGCAGGAACAAAGATACATGAGGCCACCACTCCCGCAAAAAAAGGCCTTAGAGCTATTGCCGGTGAAAAGGACGGGAAATTTACAATCGCCATTGTCAATTCAAACTTTGTGGCATACGATATAAATCTGAAAATGGAAAGTGGAGATGTACTTCAATCCATTAGGGTTTATAAATACCTTTCCGGAAAAGCATCTTCATTCACAGGAAAAACAGATGAAAATGGTTTTGCGGTACCTGAAGAAATCATCGACTCAATCGATTTTAAGTCGGGAAATTCAAAAAAAATGAGCATTCCGGGTCAGTCGTTTATTCTTCTGACAAACATGGAATAAGATTTCCAGGTATGGTTCTTTGATGCAGTACCTGACTCAGTAACTTGAAAATTAATTGTAGCAAATATTTTATTGATGATTTTAACTAAATATCAAAACAATCCAATTTTGTCGCCCAATCCTGCGAACTATTGGGAAAATCTGGCTGTGTGCAACCCGGGAGTATGGTGTGAGAATGGCAAATTCTATATGTTGTACCGGGCAGCAGGCGATGATCTGGAACATGTTATCCGGTTTGGATTAGCAACGAGTGATGATGGGATGAACTTCAGAAGGGAAAGCATTTTGCCAGCATTCGGACCCAGTGAAGAGGGACCTGACAGTGGCTGTGTTGAGGATGCGCGCATCGTTAAGTACGATGATTACTATTATGTTACATATGCATTCCGCCCATTTCCCCCAGGACAGTATTGGAAGTTCGCTCACGACGAGGTTTTAACCCACGATTTTGGCTCAAATGCTCCGTTTTTCCTTAAAAGTAATATGGCAAATACCGCACTTGCAATCACCAAAGATTTTAAGAACTGGATTAGGCTCGGAAGAATCACCGAGTCGAATATCGACGACCGGGACGTCATCCTGTTTCCCGAACAGATAAATGGTAAATACGCAATGCTCCACCGACCCAAAGAATGGATCGGTCCGAAATGGGGTCCCGAATACCCGGCTATCTGGCTAAGGTATTCCGACGATTTGCTTGTATGGAATGAGCCAAGCATTTTATTAATGCAGGGAATAGTAGGGGGCTGGGAAGAAAAGATCGGCGGATCCACACCACCCTTGAAAACCGAAGACGGTTGGCTGGTACTGTATCATGGAGTGGAAGACGGTGGAACGGGTTTCTATAGGGTAGGAGCAGCACTGCTTGATTTGAACGACCCAACCATAATCATTGGAAGAACCAAAGAACCGATTATGAGCCCTGAATTCAACTATGAGATTGAAGGTTTTTACAAGGGTTGTGTTTTCCCTACGGGAAATGTGATTATCGACGACACTTTATTTGTATATTACGGCGGTGCCGACAAGTACATAGGTGTAGCAACCTGTTCGGTTAAGGAATTACTGGAACATTTAAAAAATTGCTAATGAAATTGTTTGGACTTTTTGCAAGCTTTGGCCTACTCTTTTCTGCTTGCGCCGAAGAAAAAGAGGGTATAATCAGGATTGATCCTGGGAAAACGATCACCAGTTCATACATTGGCAACGGCGTCCAATGGTCCGCATATCCCCATGCTGACGCTCCCGACGCCGAATGGGGTCCAATCATGACTCAGGAGAAATGGGACATGGTTTTCAAACGATTGGATTATATGAGACCGCAGCTTGTCAGGGTCATGGATCAGGCAAATTGGAGGTATCTGAAGGGCTTCGACAAGAAAGGGAAACCTGTTCTCGATTTCGATTCCCCCGAGATGAAATCGCTTTATAAATTGCTTGACTATTGCCAGAAAAACGATATTTCGGTTTTAATAGGGGAATGGGGTTGCCCGTTTCAAATGCATGATTCTGAAGTTTCTAGGGTAGGATCATTTAAAGGTGCAAACGATCCGGAATGGATCGCAATCATTGTGAAATTTCTGGATAACCTCATTAATACCAAAGAGTACACCTGTATCAAATACTACAACCTTGTCAACGAGCCCAACGGCTATTGGGCCTCCACAAAGGGGAACTGGGATGAGTGGAGTGAGGGAATCAGAATACTTGATTCTGCGCTGGTTGCTACAGGCCTCAGCGAAAAAATAAGTATTGCAGGCCCCGACGCTGTTACCCAGTATGATAATCCGGATTCCAAATATACCGGAGTGGGATGGCTTGATCAGTCCGGGCTCCAGCTCAACAAATATCTTGGTATTTACGACATTCATGCCTACACAAATTATGATCTGGTGCGTAGTGGCAGGTTCACCAAAGAATATGGGGATATTGCTCGTGTAGCCAGGGATTTGAATAAGCCGATAATTTTTGGAGAAATTGGTTTTGATAAAAGCACTCCGGAAAACCTCGAGCGCATTAAAACCGATAAGTATGCCAGCGAGGACAGTCAGATGTCGATTTTCGATTTCAGCTATGGAGTCGATATGGCCGACGCCGCCATTCAAATCATGAAATCGGGATACTCAGGTGCCGCCGCATGGTCACTCGATGATGCAATGCATACGCTGGGCGATGAGGGTGACAAATTCAAATTGAAAAGATGGGGATTCTGGAATAGCCTTGGAACCGAGTTGTGCGGCATGCCTGAAGACGAAAACATCCGGCCCTGGTTTTATACATGGTCACTTCTTTGCCGGTACTTCCCTGCTGGAATCAATATTATTGAATCGGACACCACAGGTATAGAGGGAGTAAGACTGGTAGCCGCTTCCAACGGCAGTGACATGACTATTGCCGTTGTGAATAATTCAGCAACCAGCCAGACATTTAATATGATGATCGGCGGCATTGCTTCTTGGAAGCCCTTTAAAAAATTTATTTACAGTGAGGAATACAGACCTGTTGACAACAACTTTTTCCCTGTGGCTGCTGAGATTGATATTGCCAGTGTAAACAGTAAAGTACTCGTTGATATTCCTGCTAAAAGCTTTCTTTTGTTTACCTCATTTGATTATTAAGCAGAATTATGTTTTTTACAAACCTAAATATTGTTGATATAACGATAATTGTAGTTTATATCATTGGAATTACCTGGTGGGGCCTGAAGAATGCTAAAAATGAAACCTCGAACGATTATTTCCTGGCGGGCAGGAACATGACATGGATTGTTGTTGGTCTTTCCCTATTTTCTGCCAGTATCTCAACCTCAACGCTTATAGGCCATTCAGGATCAACCTATCAGTATGGACTGGTGATCTTCAATTACAATCTGATCTCCATTCTTGTAATGATTTTCTTTGCGTGGATATTCCTGCCTTTTTACATCAAATCGGGAGTGTATACCATGCCAGAGTTTCTGGAGCGAAGGTTTGACCATCGATCAAAATACTATTTCTCAGGGATATCGGTAATCAGCGGGGTTTTTATGGACGTTTCCGCGACTTTGTACGGCAGTGCCATGATATTCAAAATCATTTTCCCTGAAATGGAGCTTCAAATCATTGTTATTATTGCTGCTTTGATTGTGGCTTCCTATACCATTCCCGGAGGTTTAAACTCCGTAATAAAAACCGAAGTGATCCAGGCTGTAATCCTGATTTGCGGTTCTGTTTTGCTGGCATTCATCGCGCAAAAGAATGTTGGAAGCTGGGAAGTATTAACCCAGAGGTTTCACGACACGGTTTACCTACACTTGGTGAGAGGTCCTAACGACATAGCAATTCCTTGGCCCGCTTTGTTTCTTTCCCTTCCCATACTTGGGTTTTATTTCTGGGGAAACAACCAGCAGCTGGTTCAGCGGGTGCTTTCCGCAAAATCAGTGGATCATGGCAGAAAGGGAGTCTTGCTTACAGGCTTACTTACCATGCTGACGCTGTATTTCATATTTATTCCGGCTATGCAGGCCGCAGCCGCCTTTCCCAGCGTTAACCCGCCCGATGGCATTTACCCCAAAATGGTTACAACCTGGATGCCAACCATATTCCTCGGAATTATGCTGGCCGTAATGGTCTCGGCCTTAACCGCCAGCCTTAGCGCATGCCTGAATTCGGTGTCTACTCTGTTCACAATGGACTTCTATCGGAAAATTGACAAAACAGCAAGTTCAAAAAAATTAGTGCGGGTTGGACAAATTACTTCAACCCTTGTGCTTGTAATTGGGGTTTTATGGGCTCCCCAGATACAAAAATTCGGCACTCTGATAAACTATTATAACGAAATGCTTTCTTACGTCGGACCTCCCATTGTTGCAGCTTTTATGCTCGGTTTGTTTTGGAAAAGGGCAAACGCAACAGGGATCTTCGCGGGATTAATGTCAACTTTCGTTATGGCATTGTTCATGATTCTTTATGGAAAGGAACATTTTATCCAATCCGTTCAAAATCCTGATGCCCCATTGCATTGGCTCTATCTGGCTCCGATAAATTTTGTCTTTGTAGGAATCGTAATGGTTGTGGTTAGTTTACTTACGGCGCCTCCCCCAGCCGAAAAAACAGAGGGCAATGTTATTACAAGACAGTTTTTTACTGATGAGGCTAAGTCGTACAAAAACGTCAGGTTTTATAACGATTTTAGGGTATGGGCGGTAGTTCTCTTTTTGCTTTGCTTTGTGGTAATGTTCATTTATTGGTAATTCAACCCCTTTACTGAAGAATACCGGGGGTTTGAACCTTCAAGGCTTTAAGATGTTTATCCGTTACAAACATTTTTAAGCTCTAAACTAATTTATGAAAACTGTTTTTCATCCCTCAACCTCCCGGGGGTTGCTGATCATGGCTGGCTGAAAGCTGCGCACTCCTTTAGCTTCGCGAATTATTATAATCCCGAAAGGGTTCATTTCGGTACCCTGAGGGTTCTCAACGACGACATTATTGCTGCAGGTGAGGGCTTTGGAACACATCCGCACGATAACATGGAAATTATCACCATTCCGCTCGAAGGTTGGAGCATAATGATATCATGGGTTAGGGTCTTTATCTTATTGTTATCGGGAGAGAAGTGGTAGCGGGAAGTCAGTCGCTTGGACACCGCGATGTCGCAGGTATATGGGAGTATGTAAAGGCAAATATGTACTCTTTTTTTCTTCTTCTGGATGTCCCAATGAATTAGCATAGAGAAAAAAAAGAGCGCCAGTAAAAACCGGCGCTCTTTTCCTTGAAAGGCATTAGTTGAGATTCATTCGAATCAGTTTTACATTGCTTTGCTTGATACCCTGGCCATCGTTGATTTTTATGACTGCCACGATAACAGAAGCTGAAGACTTAATCTCCTCATTAGAAACTTTCAAACTATGCCTGCCAGCGTTTGAAATCCTTGCCTCAATTGAACCTATTTGCCGTCCGGTTAAATCAATAAACCTGATTTCAGCTGTTCCGCCCGATGTTGTCTCAAATTCAATTGTTGTGAAGGATGTATAAGGATTGGGATATATTCTTACTCCTGCAACTTCCGGGATGCCATTCTGAATTCCATCAGGCAGGCAGGCGAGGGTTTCGATGTGTTTAGCCATAACCTGTTCAAACAAAACCCTGTGACCGGCATTGTTTAAATGCACGCCATCACCCGAATTGTACTGCGGTAAAATAAGTCCGTTGGGATTTGCCGTAATACTCCAGAAATCAATAGCATTTTCGCCATAAATTTGGAGCAGTGTATCGGCCATGTCCTTCTGAAGTTTGATTTGTATCGGATCGGTGAAATTGCGTGGCTGGGTGGTTGCAATCCATACTGTAATACCCTGTGAATTAGCCGTATTAACAACAGCTGCGTAATTGTTTAACTGTTTCTCAACCGAATAATTCTTGTTTGCATCATTTGATGGCATATTGACAATTATCGCATATGGATTGTATGTTAGCGCTTTGGTAACATTTCTGTTTACATCTATGGTTTCGGTAATTCCATTAGGCATTGCTGTGCCAGTTGGTAGCATTTGAAAAGTAGTGTAACCGCCTAATGAAAGATTAATAACAGTGTAATTAGGATTTATAGTCTTCAAAGCGGCTGTGTAACGCTTAACCCAAGAGCTGTCGATTGTGCTTGCCCCGGAACCGTACGCGGTTGAAGAACCCAGGATTACAATGGTGCTGTTACATTCTTTACCCACAATACTGAAATTCTGATAGCTCTCGTCGAAATACACACCTGATGCAAGTCTTACCAAGCACTGTGACGAAACAGCATCTGGCACTGTCCATTCGTAAGACACCGCTGTTGGCGCCAATGAAGCCAGATCGATCCAGTTGCTACCGTTATTTGTGGAATACTTAATGTCGATATTTTCTGCAAGGTTAAGCGGCTCCCATGCAATGGTATGCGTAGTGCCAACGATCCAGTTTTCGCCACCATTGGGGGTAGTAATTTTGATTGATGGTTCATTCGGGTTTAATATGCTGAAGGTGTTGTCGCTGGCATCGCTGGCTGAACCCGACTCAACCTTTATCAGGCAGGAACTCGAGAAAACTTCTGGCACCAACCATTGCAACGACTGCGTTGTATTAGCAACACTTTCAATAAGTGACCAGTTGACGCCGTTATCGGAAGAATAGGAGATATCAATTGCCCCGGATACATTGGTCATCGACCAGGAAATGGATTGTGTGGAACCGGCAACCCATTTCTCGCCTCCGTTTGGTGCAGTCAGGGAAATTGTTGATGGAAGAGCTTTAGTTAGTAATTAATATTTGGCTCGTAGTTATTCTTTTTCAATTTAAGGATAAGACAAAGGCAATCATATTTCAAAACGGGTTTTATGACTTTATACTAAAGGCATGCAATTCTAATATTTGACCATTTTCAAAGATCTTATTTCACCATTTTTTTCTTGGATCCTTAAAAAATACAGTCCCGCCTGAACATCACTCGTGTCAATTACATTACCTTCCTTTTCAGGCTGGGAATTTTTCAGGACGGATTTTCCCGAAACGCTTATCAATTCAAGGGATTCTACTTCAATGCCGTTTCTGAAATTAATCTGCCTGTCAAATGGGTTAGGGAATACTTCAATATTGTTGAACTCATTGGCGTTTTCGACCTTCAGAACCAATGGGCCGTCGGTACGGAAAGGAGAGGCTGGCAGAAACTCCTTGTTTATTAGATTGGGGGAGGGCGCATTTGAAAAGGCATATCTGGCAGCAATTGGATTTGTGACAACTGCGCTTGAAACAAGGATTTCGTTGCCAACTATTTCTGTTGTGGCTGTGTGAAAAACATTATCCGTTCCGGCTATTGTGAAATTGTCGGGAGGCAGACCGTTATTGGTTGTCAGACCGGCCCCAACTGTTTCTGCTCTAAAGCTGATTCTTATTTTGCTGCCCTCTATACTGTAGGATTCATAAAGCGGACCGGAGTAAACAACATCTTCCTGATAGGTTTTGGCTTTGGCCCACAATGCAAGTCTTTTTCCCACATCGTATTTATTCGTCGGGTGGATATTTGTGGCGTTGCCTATGTCGGTAGTAACAGCCATACCCGTATTTCTTTCTGTTAGCATGTTCATCTGGGCTTCTCTGAGTGTGGCATAAACGGGCTCTGGGAGGGTCATATTATAAGGCGCCACCTGAACGTAGTAGAAGGGGAAATCGCCCTGACTCCAGTCCTTTCGCCAACCTTTCAGCATCTCTGCACAGAGTTTGCGATACATATCACCATCTGAATTGTTCGACTCCCCCTGATACCATATGACGCCCCTAATTGCGAAGGGAATAATCGGTGCGATCATCCCGTTGTATAAATACGCAGGTTTGTATTCGGAGGAAAATGAAGCAGGATTCTGTTGAAAAGGTACTAGATATTTGGCATTTAACTCAGTGTTGGAACCTAGAACCTCAAAACTTGTCCAGGCTTGGCAGGCGGATCCGCCATATGCGGATTGGATTAGGCCAACCGGAACATTGATGTTTACATCGTTAAACAGCTCCCGCCCGAAATAGTAGGCTACCGCACTGAGGTTTGCAATATTTGCGGGATTGCATTCTACCCAAGAGCCTTCACAGTCGGTAGACTCAAGTGAAGTGGGCCTTTTAGCGACATTGAACAAGCGAATTTCTGGATAATTTGCACTTGCAATTTCGGAAGCATAATTATCCACTCCCAGAGTCCATTGGGGTATGGGGCTAAGTGGGAAATCCATATTCGATTGTCCTGAACAAACCCAAACTTCTCCAACAAGAACATTTGAAAATTCCACTGTATTACTGGTTCCCGCAACTGTTAGCGTATAGCGGGGGGCTTCTCCGGGAACAGCAGTGGGGGTTATGATTTTTGCAGACCATTTGCCTTGCTGATCAGCAGTTGCCTCAGCGGTTTTACCCCAACTCCCAGTAATTACAAGCTTTTCACCCGCCGGTGCGAATCCCCAAACGGTGACATCCATGTTTTGCTGCAAAACCATGTTATTCCTGAAAATATTCGGGAGACTGACCCGATTGTCCGGAGGATTGGAAGAAACCAATTGCAAGTCATCGAAATACCAGTTGTCCCCTGCATTTGTGGCGTCAATATCAAAAAACAAAACAATATTGTCATAAACTCCTGAGGCTGCGTCGGTGAAGTCGAAGCTAAGTTCTTCCCATTCACCAACTTTGGTTGTGTTCTTGTAAACCGTTGTGAAAACGGTTCCTTTATTTACAGAATACTCAAGCTTAATAAGTATTTTTGCCAGTCGGGGCGAAAAAACCTTTAATTTGAAAATATGTTTGTCGGAGAAATCGATGAACGATAAGGGCACAGAATTAACCATGCCTTCCCAGGTATCAGCGGTACTAACCACATGGCCAACATGCTCGCTCGTGTTTATTCCGGTTTTACTGGGATTCTCAACAATATCAAGGCTGCATAGAAATGTACTGAAACTCAGGTTCACATCGTCGAAGTTTGTGTACATCACGCTTTGCTGGGCAAAAGAAGGTTGTGAAAAAATTAAATTCAAAACCACAGAGGACAATAGATATTTCAACATTTTGGTTTTTGTAAATTTCATTGTATTTATTTTTGAGATGGATTCTTAAATGATACGATAGAGAACTTTGATGACTGTCAACGTTATAAAGGTTTGGAAAATCCCGGTATCGAAACGAATTTGTTATATAATTCAAAATTGATTTAAAAATGAAAAATAATGTAATACAAATTGGTTAATTATTAATACATATTTGAAGATATATTAATGCCTTTATAGCACAAATAGTTGATTTGTAGATTTATATATTAATATGATATTGCGGCTTATTTTGCAAATAATCAGTTTTTGGATTCCGGATGCTGGAAATCCTCCAGTTTAACTTCATAATATTTCTCCTTCTTTCAAAGGATTGCTTTATTCTTATAAAATTCACTGCTGCTTCTTATAAACCACAAGCCAAAAACCATCTGGCTACCAATGCTTTAATAATTTTTTATCTCTTTGATAAAGTCCTATTTCTAGTTTAGGAAAAAGGGATACTCATTGTATTTAATTAATACAAAAATACCTATCGGCTTCCTTTAACCAGAAATATAGCGCTCTCAGCTTTGAATGCAACACCTTCAGCAGGTTTAATTTCTGCAACAGTAGCATAGGCAATACTTTTGTTTCATAATTAATTTTAAAACTCAATAAAATGAAAACAAAAGGATTAGGAATTCTAGCAATTTTAGTTCTATTTTCAAGCAGCAATTTTGCGCAAGAAAGAGAAAAACGATTTGGATTTGAAATCAGCAGCGGAGCTTCAGTTGCCACCCAAAAACTCGGGGGTAATAAAGTAAATCCCGGATTTGGCGTCGAAGGCATTTTCCATTACCGATTTATGCCGCACCTTGGAGCTTATGCAGGTTGGGGCTGGAACAGGTTTGGCGCTGATGTATCGTTTGCCGGAAATGATGTATGTTTTGAAGAAACCGG
>Ga0105048_10009506_pt1 | contig 15453 bp, 15 predicted proteins | sample MAT05_FD_78382 | JGI IMG/M metagenome (GOLD analysis project Ga0105048, IMG submission 78382) | Freshwater microbial communities from Lake Fryxell liftoff mats and glacier meltwater in Antarctica - MAT-05 | ecosystem: Environmental > Aquatic > Freshwater > Ice > Liftoff microbial mat | place... | reverse complement strand
TGTCATGTGGGAACGGACCCGGGATTCACGCCAGCATCCGCACCTTCGGCTAGCGATCCCAGAAGCGCATGCCGGCGGCCTTGATGAAGTCGGGGCCAAGGCCGGTGACGCCCTTGTCCTGTTCGACACCCGCCTTGTCCATCAGCGCCTTGGCGCCGTCAGTTGCGCCGATGGCCTTGAGGTGGCCAAACGCGTCCATGACGAACTGAACGGCGGCGGCATCCTTCGCCAGCATCTCGGCGGCGGCCGGCGCCAGCACCAGCGCGATCGCATCAACGGTGACGGATGGCGTGCCGGCGAGCTGGCCGTCAGCGGCGAGCATCTTGCCGCCTTTCAGCTTTGCGCCGCCGACCTTCGGCGCGATCAGGATGGGCTTGCCCTTGGCCGCCTCAATCGCAGCCTTCACGGCGTTGATTTCGGCAGGATCGGACCCGTCCGCGAACAGGATACCAACGCAGCGGCCCTCCAGCGTCTTGCGCTGGCGGGGGCCTTCGACGATGCGGAGGGCGGGGGAGGCATCGAGGTCCACGGGCTTGGTCGCGGTAGGCGAGGCCTTGGGCAGCGGCATGGCCAGACCATCGGCGACGCGCTGGGCCAGTTCGGGATCAACGTTCACGAGATTGCTCATCATGCGGACGCGCACGTGGGCGAGGCCGACCTTGGACAGTTCGAACACCAGCGCCGAGGCGAGGTGAGCCTGTTCGGTCGGGTGGAGCGAGCGGAAGAAGAGACGCGCCTGGCTGTAGTGGTCGGCGAAACTTTCGGCGCGGATGCGAAGTTTCGAACCGTCGGATTCGCGCTCAGCCTGGTCGAAAGTCGTGAAGCCGGTTTCCGGGCATTCGCGCGGGCCGGTGATTTCGCCAGCTTCGTTGAGGCTGTTGGGCTCGTAGTTGGCGCGGCCTTTCGGGCGTTGCATCTGCATCATGCCGTCGCGCTGGAAGTTCATCACGGGGCATTTTGCAGCGTTGATCGGGATCTGGTGGAAGTTTGCCGTGCCGAGGCGGCTCTTCTGCGTGTCGAGATAGGAGAAGAGGCGGCCCTGCAGCAGCGGGTCGTTGGTGAAGTCGACGCCGGGCACGATGTTGGCGGGGCAGTAGGCGACCTGTTCTGTCTCGGCGAAGAAGTTGTCGGGCCAGCGGTCGAGCACCATGCGCCCGATCATCTTCACGGGGATGATTTCCTCCGGGATGATCTTGGTGGGGTCGAGCACGTCGAAATCGAAGTTCTCGGCGAACTCCTCGTCGAAGGTCTGTATGCCGAGCTCCCACTCGGGGAAGTTGCCGGCGTCTATGCGCTCGAACAAGTCGCGGCGGTGGAAGTCCGGATCGGCGCCTGCGATCTTCACGGCTTCGTCCCACAGGGTGGACTGCACGCCGAGCTTGGGCTTCCAGTGGAATTTAACGAAGGTGGATTTGCCCTTGGCGTTCACCAACCTGAACGTGTGAACGCCGAAGCCCTCCATCGTTGTCAGCGATCGCGGGATGGTGCGGTCCGACATCGCCCAAATGATCATGTGGGTAGATTCCGGCATCAGCGAGATGAAGTCCCAGAAGGTATCGTGAGCGCTGGCCGCCTGCGGATAGCCGCGGTCGGCCTCCATCTTCACCGAGTGAATGAGGTCGGGGAACTTGATTGCGTCCTGGATGAAGAAAACCGGGATATTGTTACCGACGAGATCCCAGTTGCCCTCCTGGGTGTAGAACTTCACGGCAAACCCGCGCACGTCGCGCGGCGTGTCGACGGACCCTGCGCCGCCGGCGACGGTGGAGAAGCGCGCAAAAACGGGCGTGCGCTCACCCGCGCGCTGGAAGAGGTCAGCCTTGGTGAGGTTGGTCAGCGGCTTGTAGAGCTCGAAAAATCCGTGTGCGGCGGAACCACGCGCGTGGACAATGCGCTCGGGGATACGCTCGTGATCGAAGTGGAAAATCTTCTCACGCAGGACAAAATCTTCCAGCAGAACGGCGCCGCGCGGGCCCGACTTCAGCTGGTTCTGGTTGTCGGATATGCGGATGCCCTGATTGGTGGTGAGGTGGCCTTCGGCGTCGTGAGGTCCGCGTGCGGGAACGTGCTGGTGCAGTTCGTCGGCTGCGCCACGATCCGATGCGAAATCCTTCGGTGCTGACGGCGGCTTCTTGGCGGGCATGATGTCTCCTGGGGCGCGACGCAGGAGAGAGACCTCCATGCATCCGCAGCAGGAGGGGAGCTAGAACCATTCCAGTCGAAGGCGAGTCACTGCGGCGAAGTTTGTGCGGGGCGAGGAAGTTTTGTGCTGAAAAATTTTCAGCCGGCCGCATGCGACGCAACGTCGATCCATCAATTGATAGGCGGGGCTCGCCTAGAGGCTGCCCTTGGTGCTGGCGACCTGGCCCTTGAGGCGGTCGTCGCGGACGGCGGCCATGCGCAGGGCGCGGGCGAGGGATTTGAAGCTGGCTTCGGCGATGTGGTGGGAGTTCTCGCCGTAGAGCAATTCGAGATGGAGGCAGACGCCGGCGTTCATCGCGAAGGCCTGGAAGAATTCCTTGAACAGCTCTGTGTCGACCGTGCCGACCTTGTCGCGCGTGAACGCCACTTTCCAGACCAGGTAGGGCCGGTTGCAAAGGTCCACGGAGGCGCGGGCCAGCGTTTCGTCCATGGGGACATAAGCGTGACCGAAGCGGACGACGCTTGAGTATCCGCCGACGGCGTCCTTGAAGGCCTGGCCCAGGACGATGCCGACATCTTCCATGGTGTGGTGCTGGTCGATGTGAAGGTCGCCCTTCGCTTCGACGTTAATGTCCATGGCGGAGTGCTTGGCGAAGCTCTCGAGCATATGGTCGAAGAAGCCGATACCCGTGGAAATCGTTGATTTTCCAGAGCCATCGACGTCGACGGAGACCTTGATCGAGGTCTCCTTCGTTTCGCGGACAATCTCCGCCTTGCGCGCTTTATCCGCCATGACTGGGCCTTCGCATTAACCGTGCGTTCGCTAACGAAACCTAGCTTAACCCGCGAACGGTCGAGGAATCCTGAATGTGGGGACGCATTTAGGGGCTGGCCGCCCCGAACGCCACCGGATTCGCGCTGATGACCGCCAGGACAGCCAAGGCCAAGACATCGGGGGGTGGGGCAAAGACGGCTCCCATGCCCGAGTTGTCCCCGAAAGACGTCGGCAAATCCGCAAAGCGTGCGCCCAAGCGCATGGGGCTGGCGGGCAGGGTGGCCATGATCGCGGTCGCCGCCGCGTTCTTTGCCGCGCTGGCCCAATGGGTCGTCACACCGCTGATGGCGCAGGACGTAATCCGCCAGCAGCGCCAGATCGCCGTCTTTGCCGGGGCAAATCTGCTGGCCGACGTATCACGGCTGCACCTTGAAGCTGGGCACTGGAGCGAGGTTTCCCGGCTGGTCGACGCGCTGTCTGTCGGCATGCCTGACGGCCAGTCGGCCGTGTTCGACAAGGATTGGAAGCTGCAGGCGAAGGATGGCGCGATCGAAGACCTGCCCTCGCAGAAAAGCCTTTCCGCGCTGGCGGCTGACACGTCTGCCGTTCTGGTCGATGGTGAGCGCTACTATGCTGCGCGTCCGATCGCATCGAACGGCGTCACCTACGGCTATGCCGTCTATTCGTTCCAGCCGCGCGCCTTCATGGACATCTGGCTCTGGGTTGTCCTGCTGAACGCCATCGTGCTGTCGCTGGTCCTGCTGGCGATGGCGCCGCTGATCTATCGCCTGGCGCGCCGTGCGCTGAAGCCGGTGACGGATCTAGAGCGTGGGATCCGCATGCGCGATCCCAAGGACAAGTCGAAGCTGGCGGATTCGTCCGACGATCGACTTCTGAAGCCATTGCTGACGGCCATCGACGAGGTGCACGAGCGGTCTGAGGCGGCGATGCGCCGTGCGCTCACCATGGCCTACACCGATCCGGTGACGCGTCTGCCGAACCGCTTGCGCTTCATGTCCAAGCTGGATGTGACGGTTGCGGCGGGCGGCAGCGAAGTGTTCCTCGTGATCTGTGATCTCGACAAGTTCAGGCAGGTCAATGTCACGTACGGGCCGCGCGTGGCCGATCTTGCGCTCAGCGTCGTAGCGGAGCGGCTGCGTGCATCGGCCTCCCAATCGCAGTCTGCGCCGTTCTTTATCGGGCGCATTGGCGCGGACCAGTTTGGCGTCATCTTTCCGGGCGGCAGCCGCGAGTCCGTCGAGCAGTTCATCGCCACGATGGACGCCTCGATCGCTGAACCGCTGGTGCTTGAAGAGCATTCTGTGCGCGTCACTGTATCGTTCGGGGCGGCAGCCTCGCCACGCGACGCGGCTATCGGCGCGGACCTGCTGAAACAGGCGGAAGTCGCGCTGAAAGAAGCCAAGCGGCAGTACGGGGCGCAGACGCGAAAGAAACATGCCTTCTTCGACCAGCGCCTTCTGGATCGTGCGCGGTCGCAGACCCGGCTGGAAGAAGAAGTGCGCGAGGGCCTCGATCGCGGCGAGTTCGTTGCGGTGTTCCAGCCCAAGGTTAAGCTGGAAACAGGCGAGCTGGTTGGCGCCGAGGCGCTGGCGCGCTGGCGCAGGCCCGATGGCATGGCGGTCTCGCCCGGGGTGTTCATTCCGATTGCGGAGGAGCTGGGACTTATCGCCAAGCTGGGCAAGCAGGTGATGCAGGACGCCTGTCATGCGGCTGCAGAATGGAACAGGCGTGGGATCATTTCCTCGGTTGCCGTCAACGTGTCGCCGCACCAGTTCGATGACCCTGATTTCGTGAACTCGGTCTACCGGGCGCTTGATGAGTCCGGCCTGCCGCCGAACCTGCTTGAGCTTGAGATCACCGAGAGCGCGGCCGTGGCGGATCCCGACCGCGTGGCGCGCACGATGTGGCCGCTGCGCAATCGCGGCGTGCGGCTTGCGATCGATGACTTTGGAACGGGACATTCGAACTTCGCGGCGATCACGCGCCTGCCGTTCGATGTGTTCAAGATCGACCAGCAATTTGTGCGTGCGCTGTCGACCGACCCGCATGCGCCCGCGATCGTCGAGATGATCCTCGCGATGGCCGAGGCGCTGGGCCAGGAGACCGTGGCCGAGGGCGTCGAGACAAAGGAGCAGGCTGACTTCCTGCTGCGCCGCGCGTGCACCATCGGGCAGGGCTATTACTATTCGCCGCCGCTGCCCGCGGATGAGTTCGACGCCTTCGTGCGGAGCTATCGCCCGAGGCCGGCGGATCGGTTTGCGGCTTAGGCGGCGTCCGCCAAGCGCCAGCTAGCTTGAAGTCTGGCGGGAGATGCGTGAGCGCTCGGCGTCACCGATCTCCTGGCCCGGTGGCATTTCGTTCTCACCCAAAGCGCCGTTCACATAGAACCGGATCACGAAGACAACGATGACCACGGTCAGCGGCAGGGCGAGAAGCGCGCCCAGCGGTCCGAACAGCAGGCCCGAAGCGATGATGGCAAACAGCATGAGGGCAGGCTGGAGCGAGATCGCCTTTTTCTGAATCATCGGCGTCAGGAAGTTGGCCTCGAGCGTGGTGATGGTGAAGTAGGCGAGACCCACCCACACCGGCGTCAGCGGACTGACGGTCAGGCCCAGCAACATCGCGGGCACCGAAGACAGCAGCGGGCCGATCAATGGCAGGAATTGCGAAAGTCCCGCGATCAGGCCAAGCGCAAGAAACGCGGGCACGCCCAGCAGCCACAGGACAAGTCCGGTCAGGAAGGCCACGACAGCCATCGACACCAGTGTGCCAAGCAGCCAGCGCGCCAGGGCCCGTCCGGAATCATCAAGCGCCTCCGCCACCTCCGGGCGAATGCGTCTTGGAAAGAGGATCAGCAGGCCGTTGCGGTAGGGCATGGGATCGGACGCGAGAAAGATGCTGCCGATCACGACCAGGAACGCATCCAGCGCCGCGCCGGCGAACGACAGCGTCCACCCGCCCACGCGGCCCAACGCGCCAAGGGCTCCCTGAGCTCCTTGCGATGCCGCGCCGTTCTGGAGCTGGTTCAGCGCTTCGCTTCCCCAGGTCGTTCCGGAGAGGAGGGCGCGCAAATCGTCCCACGCCTCCGGAATTTCCGTCGCCAGCTCGCGCGCCTGCGCGCCGACCTGCGCGCCGAACAGCCAGATCGCTCCGGCGATCAGGGCGACAACCATGAATATGGACAACGCCAACGCCCAACCACGCGAGAGCGGGATCCGGGTCGCGATCGACATGGCCAGCGCGTTGAAACCTACCGCGATCAGCACCGAGGCCAACGCCAGCAGCAAAACGTGCTGGAGGGCCCACGCGAGCAGCACCAGGCCCCCTACCACCGCGACAAGTAGCACGCGGCGCACGAACGAGCGCCCGGTGGGGGAATCTGCAGCTTGGGTCATGCGAACAAGATGGAGCGGGCCTTCGAACAGGCAATTCCGAATTTGCGGGATGCCAGACCCACGCCGACATATATCGTTTCTCGATAAATTTGCTTGTTGAGGCGGGAGACACGAGATAGACTGCGCAACGGTCAGGAAAGCTGCGTCATGTCTTCGGAACCCACTTGGCACTCAACCACCATTCTCGCCGTGAAGAAGGGCCGCAAGCTCGTCGTCATGGGGGATGGCCAAGTGTCGATGGGCCAGACGATCATGAAGGGTAACGCCCGCAAGGTCCGGCGTCTCGGCGAGAAGGGTGAGATTCTCGCGGGGTTCGCAGGAGCGACAGCGGATGCCTTCACGCTCTTTGAGCGTCTTGACCAGAAGCTCGAACGATTCCCCGGCAATCTTCAGCGCGCCGCCGTGGAACTCGCCAAGGACTGGCGCACTGACAAATACCTCCGGAATCTGGAAGCCCTCATCATCGTGGGCGACGCGACAAGCCTGCTCGTCATCACGGGCAGGGGCGACGTGCTGGAGCCGGAGCATCCGATCGCGGCCATTGGTTCAGGGGGCAACTACGCGCTGTCCGCCGCACGAGCGCTGTATGAGTACGAAGACGACGCCGAAAAGATCGCACGCAAAGCGATGACGATCGCGGCCGAAGTCTGCGTCTACACAAACAGCAACTTCGTGTTGGAGACACTGGATGTTTGACCGCACTGACATTCGCGCAGCCATAGAGGCCGGCGCGATAAGCGACGAGGGCGCAAAACGCTTCGAAGCTTTCCTGAAAGCCCGCAATGATCCCGAGCGCATGCTCGATCCGGAGAATTTGCGCTTCCTGTCCAATTTCAACGATGTGTTCCTTACCATCGGCATCGCAATCCTGACGGTGGGCCTCGCATTCCTGTCCGGCATCGCCGTTACCAACGTCCTGGGCCTCTCCAGCATGAGCGACCCGACAACGATCGCCGAGGGTTACGCGCTTGCCGATCGCATTCGTCTTGCACTGGTCCTGACGCCGATCCCTGTCGTCGTGGGAGCGTGGCTGCTGGCGGAATATTTCTGCGGCAAGCGACGGCTGCTGCTGCCGTCGATGGCGCTTGCGTCCACGATCGTTTGGGGCACGGCGGTTTCGGTTGCCGGCATGGCGGCCTTCACGATTGATCCGATCGACTCCGCTGCGCGCTTTGAACGGGACTTCGATGCATTCTCGGTGATCTCGAACATCAGCTATGCCGGCTTTGCCGCTGGGGCTGCTGCGGCGGCCGCCATCTTCTGGCGCTTTCGCCTGCCGTTCTCGCTGTTCCTGCTAGCCGGGGCCGTTGCGGGTCTCTTCTACACTGCGGTCGCGCAGCTTGCGGGCGTGGGGCAGGCCGGCAGCGGCTTTGCGATGCTCACCGTCGGCCTTGCGACGCTTGCCGCCGCCATCGCCTTCGACATGCAGGATCCGACGCGCTCGACACGCAATTCGGACCATGCCTTCTGGCTGCATCTTGCCGCCGCGCCGCAGATTATTCTCGGCGTACGCGGGCTTGTGCTCGGCTATGGCTTTGCCCCGGCCAGCGTGACGGATGCAACCGTGATGCTGTTGGTGCTGGTCGCCTTCGCGCTTCTCTCGCTGGCGCTCAACCGGCGCGCACTGATCGTTTCAGGTCTCGTCACCTTCGCCACGTCGCTGTGGTTCCTGGTGAACGAGCTTGGCGGCGGCGGCGTCAACACGCTGATGCTTACGGCCGTGATCATTGGCGGGGCCATCGTCCTGCTGGGCGGCGGCTGGCGCACGGCGCGGCGCTGGATCCTGAGGGTCTTCCCGCAAGAGGGGACTTTGGGCCGCATCTTCCCGCCTGAGCCGGCTTAGCGAGCAGAGCAACCTTGTTCGTGGTGTCATCCCGGATCGCACGCTTCTGGCGTGCGATCCGGAACCCAGGAGCCGCACGCACACGTGCACGTAGCCCTTGGGTTCCCCCGCTTCGTCCTTCGGGCTTCGGCGGGAATGACACCAAAGGGTGTTCGCGCCATTCACATCGCGCTTGCTGACACGTGCAGCCTTGAGCTAGCGAAACTGGTCGCTGCATCCTAGCTAATGGCCATCATGTCTGAATTCACCCCGCGCGAAATCGTCTCTGAACTCGACCGCTTCATCGTCGGCCAGCCCGAGGCCAAGCGGGCCGTGGCGCTGGCCCTGCGCAATCGCTGGCGGCGCAAGCAGCTGGCTGACAACTTGCGCGAGGAAGTGACGCCGAAGAACATCCTGATGATCGGGCCCACGGGCGTGGGCAAGACGGAGATCTCGCGGCGACTTGCGAAACTGGCCAAGGCGCCGTTCCTGAAGGTGGAGGCCACCAAGTTCACCGAGGTCGGTTATGTCGGCCGCGATGTCGAGCAGATCATTCGCGATCTGGTGGAGGTCGCCATCGGCATGGTGCGCGAGCGGCGGCGCAAGGAAGTGATAGCCAAGGCCGAGGCGAATGCGGAAGAGCGCGTGCTCAACGCCCTCGTAGGCGCGACCGCGCAGCCGAGCACGCGCGAGAGCTTTCGCACGAAGCTGAGAGCAGGGCAGCTCGACGACAAGGAGATCGAGGTCGACATGGCCGACAGCTCCTCGCCCATGGGCGGCTTCGACATTCCCGGGCAGCCCGGCTCGTCAATCGGAATGGTCAATCTTGGCGAGCTGTTGAAGGGTTTTGGCGGGCGCAGCAAGCGCGTGCGCACGACTGTGAAAGAGGCGAACAAGCCGCTGATCCAGGAAGAGTCCGACAAGCTGCTCGACAACGAGACGGTGACGCGCGAGGCGCTGCGCGTGACGGAAGAAGACGGCATCGTCTTCCTCGACGAGATCGACAAGATCGCCTCGCGATCAGAGCGCGCCGGGGCGGATGTCTCGCGCGAGGGCGTGCAGCGCGATCTGCTGCCCCTGATCGAGGGCACGACGGTTGCGACCAAGCATGGGCCGGTGAAGACGGACCATATCCTGTTCATCGCCTCGGGCGCTTTTCATGTCGCCAAGCCCTCGGACCTGTTGCCCGAGCTTCAGGGACGCCTGCCGATCCGTGTGGAGCTGACGGCGCTGCGGCGCGACGATCTCAAGCGTATCCTGACGGAGCCGGAGGCCAGTCTCATCACGCAGTACATCGCCCTGATGAAGACCGAGGGCGTAGATCTGACGTTTGCGCCGGACGCCATCGAGGCGATCGCGGACATTGCGGTGCAGGTGAACGACAGCGTCGAGAACATCGGCGCGCGGCGGCTGCATACTGTGCTGGAGCGCGTGCTGGACGAGATCAGCTTCTCGGCATCCGAAAAGCCGGGCGAGGCCTTCGAGATCACCGGCGCCTATGTGCGCGAAAAGGTCGGCGCGATGGCGGGCGACAAGGATCTGTCGAAGTACATTCTGTAGTGCCGGGCTTCCGGGCAGGGGCCCGGCGGTCCGTTTCTTTCCAGAACTTACACCGCCGCCGGTTTGCGGATCGGCATGTGTTTCTTGCCCCAGTCCTTCAGGCCGATGAGGGCGGGCGCGAAGTCGCGGCCTTTGCCGGTCAGGCTGTAGGCGTAGCGAAGCGGCTTTTGCGAATATGCGTTCCTTTCCAGAACGCCCAGGTCGACGAGGCGCCTCAGGCGGTCGGACAGGATGTGTCGGGTTATGCCCAAGCTCTTCTGGAATTCCTCAAACCTTGATTTTCCTAGGAAACAATCGCGAACAATCAGCATCGTCCAGCGGTCGCCGATGACGGAGAGCGCGCGGGCAACCGGACACCAGTCGGTCGCCAGCTCGTCCCAGCGACTGGCTTTGGTCTCGCTATTTCGTTCCATTAAAGAACTCTATCTGCCTTGCGCCTCGATTGAAAGAACGTAGGTTCCCTTTCTGAACGGAGGGTTGCCGTATGCCTGAAAAGAGAGCCGCCCTGATCGTGGGCGCCGGTGATGCGACCGGCGGGGCGATCGCCCGGCGCTTTGCGCGCGAGGGCTATGCGACCGTGGTGACCCGCCGCGAACTGGCGAGCCTTGAGCCGTTGCTGGTGCAGATCCGCGCCGACGGGGGAGAGGCGCACGGCTTCGGCGCGGATGCGCGGGACGAGGACCAGACGGTGGCGCTGTTCGAGAAGATCGAAGGCGAGATCGCGCCTTTGGAGGTCGTGGTCTTCAACATCGGCGCGAACGTGAACTTCCCGATCCGCGAGACTACTTCGCGCGTGTATCGGAAAGTATGGGAGATGGCGGCGTTCGCTGGCTTCCTCGCCGGGCGCGAGGCGGCCAAGGCGATGGTTCCGCGCGGTCGCGGCACGATCATCTTCACCGGGGCGACGGCGTCGATAAGGGGCGCCTCTGGTTTCTCGGCGTTCTCGGGCGCCAAGTTCGCGCTCCGCTCGCTGGCGCAGGCGATGGCGCGCGAACTGGGGCCGCAGGGCATCCACGTGGCGCACACGATCATCGACGGCGCGATCGACACGGAATGGATCGCCAAGAATTTCCCGCAGCGCCATGCGCTGAAGGATCAGGATGGAATCCTGAACCCCGAACATATCGCTGACGCCTACTGGATGCTGCATGCGCAGCCGCGCGATGCGTGGACGCATGAACTCGATCTGCGTCCGTGGATGGAGAAGATGGCGTAGGCCACGCAACACAAGCAGGGAGGCATGGACGGATGCCGAAACAGGTTGAGTTCTTCTACGACTTCACGAGCCCGACGGCCTATCTCGCATGGCGGCGGTTGCCGGGTGTGCTGGAGCGAACGGGGGCGAGCGTAAAATATCGGCCGATGTTCCTTGGCGGCGTGATGCAGACGACGGGGAATCGCCCTCCCGGTACGTTGCCGCAAAAGGCAAAGTGGATGGCGGCTGACCTGCAACGGTGGGCGAAGAAATACAACACGCCCTACAAGCTCAATCCACATTTCCCGATGATGACGCTGATGGTTCAACGCGCGGCGCAGGAATGGGTGGGGCGGCCGGATTTCGAACGCTACATGAAGGCGATCTTCGATGCGGCCTGGCAGGACCAGAAGAACATAGCGGAAAAGGCGGTGCTTGCCGAAGTTCTGAGCGCGGCGGGGTTTTCTCCGGAGGAATTCTTTGCGGCGGCAGAGAACCCGTCCAACAAGGAGAAGCTGAAGGCGACGACGGACGAGGCCGTGGAGCGCGGCGTGTTTGGCGCGCCGACTTTCTTTGTGCAGACGCCTGAGGGCGAGGAGATGCACTTCGGACAGGACCGGCTGGACTTCGTCGAGGATGCGCTGAAGCGAGCGTAAATTGCGCCAATTGCTCCCGACTCCCGCCCATGCCAAACCACGCGCGGGGAAAAGGCGGGGCGATGACGGACGATAATTCGAATAAGGCATCTTTCGCGGGCCTGCGCCGTCGCGTGATCTCCATCGTTGTGGGCCTCATCGTGACGCTTGTCGTCGGCGCCATTGCCGAGCGCGTGACGAGCGCCGAATGGCTTGCTGAAGCCAAGCAGGCGCAGGGCGAATGGGTGCAGGCTGTCGCCAACACCTCGCCCATCAACGTCGCCACAACGTTCGGCGTCGAGCTGCAATCATCCCTGTCGGGCGAGACCAGCAATGGCGGCTGGTCCGGCTTTGGCGCGCCCGAGGGGCGGGGCCTGCAATCGCCGTTCTATGCGCTGGTGTTCACGGCCGCTCGCCTGTGGGAGTCCAGCGGGATCGCCGCGCTGGTGCAACTGGCGCTTGGCGCGCTCGCTTTCGCCGTGTTCAATTTCTGGCGCACCAAGGGCGATACGGTTTTCATGGGCGACTTCTGGCTGTCGCTGATCGTATGGCCGGTCGCGGTGGTGGCGCTCGCGAGCGTCATCGGCGTGGTGCTGTGGGGCATCATGATGGGCGCGCTCTATGCGCTAGGCTGGGTCACCGGGCTGGCGGCGACGGCGGCGGGGGCCACCGGTGTGGCGGGCTTCTGCTGGTTGTGCATCACGGAGCTGACCAAGAAGGGCGCAGAGCACGTCATCACGCCGAAGGTGTAGGGCGCTACTCGCCGGTCTTGGCTTCGTAGAGACAAAGATCGCGGATCACGCATTCGGGGCAGCCGGGCTTGCGGGCGAGGCAGGTGTACCGGCCGTGCAGGATGAGCCAGTGATGGGCGCCGCGCTTGTATTTCTCGGGCGTGACTTCGAGTAGCTTCTTCTCGACTTTCTCAGGCGTTGATTCCGGCGCGAGGCCGGTGCGGTTCGAGACGCGGAAGACGTGGGTGTCGACCGCGATTGTCGCCTCGCCATAGGCCTCGTTGAGCACGACGCTGGCCGTCTTGTGGCCGACGCCGGGCAGGGCTTCGAGATCTTCGCGCGTACGCGGCGTCTGGCCGTTGTGTTTCTCGAGAATGAGGCGGGAGAGCGCGATGACGTTCTTTGCCTTGTTGCGCCAGAGGCCGATGGTGCGGATGTGTGCGGCAACGCCCTCTTCGCCGAGCTTCACCATCTTCGCAGGCGTGTCGGCGATGCGGAACAATTCCTTCGTCGCCTTGTTGACGCCGACGTCGGTGGCCTGTGCTGAGAGCGCCACGGCGACGACGAGGGTGTAGGGGTCCTTGTAGTCGAGCTCGGTCTTCGGGTCGGGGCGCGCCTTGGCGAGGCGCTTGAACATCTCGGCGGCGACTTCGCGCGAGACGGATTTTGGTGAGCTGCGCTTTGGCGACTTGCTTGCGGGACTGGTCTTCGGCGCCGGGGTCATTGCTGACTTCTAGATGCGGCTTGGTGTGATCGACAACTCCCAACCACGTCGTTCCGGGCAAGCGTAGCGAGACCCGGGACCCAGGAGCCACGGCTTGTGGCCCCAAGGTTCCCGCCATTCGGGATTCGGCGGGCACGATCTCGGTGAGGATGGCGGACCGGCTTGCACGAACCCCCACGCGCTCTAGTCTCCGCTGCATGTCCACCGTCTATCTCGACGCCGTGCTTGAGCCGCCACGCTCGCTCAGCCCTCGCGGGTTCAACCGCGTGATGCTGTTCGTGGGCGGGATGAGCTTCGTCACGGGGCTGGGTTTTCTTCTGGCGGGCGCATGGCCGGTGGCGGGATTCATGGGCCTCGAAATCCTTGCGCTGTGGCTGGTCTTCCGCCTGTCGTTCCGTTCGCAGACGGCGCGGACCTTCGTGCAGGTGACAGCCGACGCCGTGACCGTACGCCGGGTCGATGGACATGGCCGTGTGCGGCATGCGCGGGTTTCATCCTACTTCGCGCGTGTGGAGTATGATCGGGCGGCAAGCGGCGGCAACGCGCTGCGTCTGGCGACATCGGCGCGCGCCTATGCGTTGGGCGAGCATCTGACGCCGCGCGAGCGAGAAACATTTGCGCGCCGTCTTTCACAGGCGCTGGACGATGCGCGGCGCGAACGGCACGCAGGAGACAACCCATGAGCGTCGAATTCCTTCATGCGATGGTGCGCGTCGGCGATATCGACGCTGCGCTGAAGTTCTTCTGCGAGGGCCTTGGCCTCGTTGAAGTGCGGCGCAACGACTATCCCGATGGCAAGTACACGCTGGTGTTTCTTGCTTCGGCGGAAGACATCGCGCGGTCGGGTTATGACGGGTCTGGCAGATTTCCGGCAGGTCTGCCGATGGTGGAGCTGACGCATAACTGGGGCGAGGGCGAGTATGCCGGCGGGCGCAATTTCGGACACCTCGCCTATCGCGTCGACGACATCTACGCGGCCTGCGAGCGCTTCGAGAAGATCGGCGTGACAATCAACCGGCCGCCGCGCGATGGGCGCATGGCGTTCGTGCGATCGCCTGACGGCATCTCGCTAGAGCTGCTGCAGAAGGGCGACGCCCTTCCGCCGAAGGAGAAGTGGATCTCCGCGCCCAATATCGGCAGCTGGTAGATCAGGTGTTTGCGGCGGCCAGCAGGAGGAAGAGGTCGTTCAGCTGCACGCCGAAGAAGCTCAGTATGCCGATGAGGCCGAGCGCCATGCCCGACAGCAGCAGGACGTATTCGATTGCGGTTGCGCCTCCGCGATCGCCAGCAAGGCGTCTCAACAGTTTCATGGTATTCCCCAACTCAGATGCGACGACACTCGGCGGGACGGGTGAACGGCGCGGCAACGCGGTGGGCTGAACTGCGCCGGTTGGAGCAGTATCGCGCTAACCCTATTTGCGCGCAGGCTTGGCCGACTTCTGGGGCTTTGGCGGAGGCTTCGGTTTCGCAGGCTTGGCCGGTTTGGCTTTGACCGGTTTTTCCTTCGCAGGCTTTACTGGTTTCGCCTTGGGCGCCGGCTTTGGCTTCTGCGCCTTGCCGTTGGCCTTCACGGGCAGGCCGGTGCGAGCTGTGAGCGCGTCTTCCGGCGGGCGCTGGAAGCCGCCGAGTTGCGCCTCGAGCGCTTCGGCGATGGCGAGCACATCCATGTCGCCGCCTTCGGGTCCGATGATCTGGATTCCGCATGGCAGTTCGCCGCGTGCGCGCGGCACGGGGATCACCACCGAGGGCAGGTGGCACACCGTGGCCAGCGCGATCCATGAGTGGAACATGTGATAGGGCGTCGGCTTGCCATCGACCGCCATCAGGCGGGTGACGGCATCGCCCGTATCGACGTGCGCAAAGGCTGGCGTGGGGGCGACGGGCGTGATGATGGCATGCCAGCGGCTGAAGAATTCAGACATGGTGCGCTTGAGGCGGCGGCGCACTTCGTCGGCGCGCAGCCAGTCATGGTGGGTCGCCGCCGAATAGGCGGCCCATTTGCCGCGGCCGAACGGTTCGCCCCGTGCGATCAGCTTGGCGAGAGGCCTTCCTGCTTCCAGCGCCTTAACGAGCGGACCCGGCATGTCGGTCGCGAGGATCGGCAGGAGAAGTTGCAGGTAGAGATCAACGAGCGACGCGCCGTCGACTTCGGGCCGCGCGCGCAGCACCTGAGCGCCGGCGTCTGCTGCGGCTTCGGCGGCCTGTTCGACGGCGGCATTGCACGCGGCGGAGACGGGGAAGGCCTTGTCGTCGGCCCAGACGCCGATGCGGCGGGCCTTTAAGCCGGTGCGTCGCGATTGCAGATTCACAGGTTCGCCCGCGAGAATCTGGAACATCAGGCGCAGGTCGGCGACATCGCGCGCCATCGGCCCCGCGACGTTGAGGTCGCGGACGGCGAGCGAACCGGGCGCGGGCGGCACATGGCCCATGAGAGGCGTGCGGCCATAGGTGGG
>Ga0105048_10009505_pt1 | contig 15454 bp, 10 predicted proteins | sample MAT05_FD_78382 | JGI IMG/M metagenome (GOLD analysis project Ga0105048, IMG submission 78382) | Freshwater microbial communities from Lake Fryxell liftoff mats and glacier meltwater in Antarctica - MAT-05 | ecosystem: Environmental > Aquatic > Freshwater > Ice > Liftoff microbial mat | place... | reverse complement strand
CAATGGTGACTAAAATTAAATGTAACCGTAGCTGGTAGCAGAAAGAAATCGTTGCATCTTATTAACAAGTAACCAAAAGGAGGCCTGATCATGGTAACGTGATCTCGATTTCATCCGCAACACATATAGCTTCATAAAAATATTAAAAACAGTTGTTAAAAATATGCAGATGCAGGATTTGGCAAAGTTCAGGAAATTTATTCACAAATCTGATAGCAGCCCCTTCCGACGTACCGGCAGGGGCATTTTGTTTTCTTTCACAGCTCATCATCCCAAAGGACTCTACACCGTGTCAATCAAACCAGCAGCAACTAACGAGCAGAGTCGGAACGTTATTGATATCAACCTCCATAAACGCCTGATAGAATCAAACCAGCAGGAGTATGGCCGTCTATACGACCTGCTCACATTCGGCACACCCGCTCAGCTTCAGGCTGCCATGCTTGAAAGGAATCAGCTGTTGGAATGGCTAAGTCAGAATGCCGAATTCGGCTATTGCAATACCAAAGTTGATTGTAACGGTCTCTCTCCGGGATGTCAGCGTTGTGGTGACGGTGTCTGGTCCTGCCTGTTCATCAACGGCCGCTGTAATGGCCGCTGTTTTTATTGCCCGACTCCTCAGGATGAAGATGGACCACCTGTCACAAATGGACTGGTATTTAAAAATGCTGGTGATTATGCCTCCTATGTGGCTGCACTAAACTTTTCTGGAGTAAGCATCAGTGGCGGAGAACCGCTGATGACACCGGATCTGACCATCTCATATCTGAGTGCAGTCAGAAAAAGATGCGGCGATGACATTCACCTCTGGCTTTATACAAACGGAACCCTGTTGACTGCCGATCTGTGCCAACGGCTTCATCAAGCAGGCCTGAACGAGATTCGTTTTGATCTCGGGGCAGTTCGTTACAACCTGAAAAAACTCCGGCTGGCTGTCGGCATCATACCGACTGTAACAGTAGAAATTCCGGCTGTTCCTCAGGATGAAGCGCAGCTAAGGCTTAAACTTGTTGAAATGGCGGAGTCCGGCGTCAATCACCTGAACCTGCATCAGATGCGATTGACCAAACATAACTTCGGTCCACTGCTGGAACATAACTATACCTTCCTGCATGGAGAAAAAGTGACCGTGCTAGAGTCGGAGCTCTGTGCACTGCGCACGGTCAGATTCGGAATCGAACATGGCATTAAGCTGCCTGTCAACTATTGTTCTTTTGCCTACAAACGACGTTTTCAGCATGCGGCGGCACGTCGACGGGCAGCTCTATCCGTCTGCAAGGCAGATGAGACAGTTACAACTGCAGGCTACCTGCGCACACTGACCGAGAACGGAGTCAATTATAGCGAAGCGGCCATCCTGCAGAATCCAAGCTACCGGCTGCCCTTCGAGAAAATACTCCTGGAAACAGGCCACCCGCTGTACCTGGAACGAAGACCTCTGACACCGGTAATGGAGTTATCCGCGATTGAAAGAGAGACACTCATATCTGGGCATCACCTGCAGCTCACCGCACGTTATGAAAATATCGAGAGCGGCCTGCCGGAATATTTTTAAAATAGTTTTTGCCTGACACTTGACATTGTCCTTTGCCGGTATAGAATTTTAATACTAAGTAATTATTAACATTTGCGAAAAGGAGCTACGTCATGAATGAAGAGAAAAAGGTATGTGAGCACCCCGACCACAAGACCCATATGTGTTATCTGAAGGCTCATGGGCAATGCCTGACACTTGACGACCTGGTAGGAAAGGAAACCTTTGAATGCGGTATTTGCGGTGCCAAAGCCACCAGTGTCGATCATATCTGCACAGTTGCAAAACCATTCGAAGACGAGCAGGTTGCCTGACCTTGTCATGCAGACGGCAAGCACTATCCGGGCAACAACAATACATTTCATTTGCTTCGGACAGGCTCGCTGCTGCTGATCTGAATTGATTTAAATTTTCAAAAAAACTCTCCCGGAAAACCAAAACTCGGCTATAATGCTGCCATGTCAAATCTTGCATTTACCCTGATAGCCTGCTCAGCCCTAATGCACGTTATCTGGAATCTTCTGGTTAAACGAAGCCGCCACAAAACCGTTTTTATCTGGTGGATGTTTATTGCATCAAGCCTGCTGTTTTCCATTACTCTGCCGTTTTTTCATGCCACGTTTCACATGCCTGACTTGCATACCTTTTGCATGATTTCAATCGGTGCAACCTGTTTTGTTCTTTATCATATTCTAAACGGCAGGGCCTACCGAACCGGAGACCTTTCTGTTGTTTATCCGCTTACCCAGACGTCCATAATTTACGTACCAATTTGGGGAATGCTCCTGCTTGATGAAAGACTGACCCTAACCGGTGCGTGCGGAATTTTTTTAGTTGTTCTAGGCACATACTCTGTTCAATTACAACGCTTGTCGTTTATGGATATGTTGCGACCTTTCCGGAATATACGCAGTCAATCAGTACAATCTTCGCTGGCAGCCGGTTTCATTTACTCGATCGGTTCGATTGCTGAAAAGTCTGGAGTAAAAAATTATTCACCGTTACACTTTACCTATTTTCTTGTAATTTCAATGCTGCTTCTTATGTCGATTAATATGTGTCGTCCCAGATATCATCAACTGATCAAGGATGAATTCAAAGAAAACTGGCGTCTGATACTCTGTAGCGGGCCAATTATCATGGCCTCGTTCCTTTCATTCCGCTATGGCCTGAACCTTGCGCCAGTGAGCTACGCTGTTCCGGTACGCCAGATAAGTGTATTAATTGGCGTCTTGATTGGTATCCTGTTTCTGCGAGAATCATTCGGAAGAATCAGGTTGATCTCTGCAACCATTATTCTTTCTGGTGTCATATTAATCCGCCTGGGTTAGTCCTTTGTTAGGGCTGGTTAACACCAACTATGTAAAATAAGATTACATTTTAAAATTGCATAAGGGTATATGAAGTCACTCAAGTTAACCGACATTTCCACTTCCGGATTAAACCTGATCGAGGCTAGCGCCGGTACCGGCAAAACATGGACAATAGCCGCGCTCTATATGCGACTGCTGCTGGAACGTAACATGAAGCCGGAGGAAATACTGGTTGTCACATACACCAGAGCAGCCACCTCTGAACTAAAAGAGCGCATCAGGCAAAGAATTGTAAATACGCTGGAAATGTTCAGTTCAGATCGACAGTCGGCTGATGAATTGGAAGAAGTACTTTCAAAGAGTTGTCCCGACCGCGTAATGGCACGACGTCTACTTACCAGGGCACTTTTCTCGTTCGATAATGCAGCTGTCTATACCATCCACGGCTTCTGCCAAAGGGCGCTTGTTGACAATGCCTTTGAGAGCGGTTCTCTGTTTGATACAGACATGGTCGCAGACCAGTCTGCAATTGTTCAGGAAGCCGGAGATGACTTCTGGCGGGAATTTATTCTGACTGAATCAGACCATCTCGTAGCTCAACTTGTTGCTGACAGATATACGCCCGAAAGATTGCTGGATCAGCTAAAAGGGCATTATCAAAACAGTGAACTAAAAATAATACCGCAAACGGTCGAATATGACTTCTCAAGTATTGCCCTTGAACGAGCCGCACTTTTTGACCGGGCGGCAAATATTTGGCGATCAGAACACAGCAAAATCATTGAACTGCTGCAAAGACCTGGATTAAATCAAGGCAGTTACAAACCTCAGCAAATCGATAAAGCTGTCATGTCTGTCAGCAACTGGTTCTATGGCTCACCTTACCCTGTCTGTGACAAGTTGTCATTTTTCACAATGGATGCACTGGTCAAAAAAACAGTTAAAGGCGCAACAACACCGCAGCATCCTTTTTTTGATCTTTGTAGCGATTTGATGGATATTTGTCAAACGGCTGAAGATGCATATAAAACCAGACTCATTCAACTCCAGCAATCTCTCCATAAATGGCTGAAAGCCCAACTCCCACTCCGAAAACGAAGAGCTAATATACGTTGTTATGACGACCTACTGCTCGACCTGCATCGGGCTTTACATGGTGAAAAAGGCAATGAGATGGCTTCTTGCCTGAGAGAGCGATATAAGGCAGCTCTGATAGATGAGTTTCAGGACACAGATCCACTGCAATGGCAAATATTTCAACGCATGGTTGAAGCGGACTCGGAAAACTACCCTCTGTTTCTGATTGGAGATCCCAAGCAGGCTATCTACAGTTTTCGTGGAGCCGATATTTTTGCTTACCTGACAGCAGCAAATTCGGTGCCGGACAAACAACGCTGGACCCTGGAAACCAATCGTCGCTCTACGACTCCATTAGTAAAAGCTGTCAATGAACTCTTCAGTTCAACTGATAATCCATTTTCAAGCGAAGGTATTGACTTCAGTCCAGTTCAATCCGGTCGAAATTCTGAAGATCAGCTACTGGAAAACAACAAAATATCATTGTCTCCCCTGCAATTTTTAATTTATCCAAGCGGCACAGAAAAAGCGCCGGCCAAATATATTGTTCGCCGACCTATTGCTGATGCAATTACCATTGAAATTTTGAAACTTTTAAATGGCAGTTACATGATAAAAAACGTAAATGGGCAACAGAAACTAGGTGCTGGCGATATTGCAATACTTGTTAGAACACACTCGCAGGCAGAGTTAATCAACAAGACCTTATCGGCCGCCGGAATCCGGTCGGTTCAATATGGCAGTGCAACAATTTTTGAAACACCTGAAGCACTTGGTCTGCTTAGATTTCTTAAGGCAATTGCCATTCCTGGGCAATCCGGACTAATAAGAGAAGCTATGTTGAGTGGGCTGCTTGGTATAAATGCCAACCGACTAAATGAAATTTTGTGCGATGACCTGCTGTGGGACAACTGGCTGGAGCACTTTAGAGAGCTGTCCGATGCCTTCCGATATGGAGGCGTAGTCTCAATGGCAACCTGTATGCTTGATAAGTGCGGAGCTAGACAATTTCTATTATCACAAATAGATGGAGAACGCCGTCTGACCAATCTGCTCCATTGTGTAGAACTGGCTCACAATGAAGCACTGGAATCTGATTTCGGTATAGAGCGCTTGACTGTCTGGCTAGAAAAGCGCATTTGTACCCATCAGGAAGATGAGACAGCGCTGCTTCGGCTGGAAACCGATGACAACGCTGTAAAAATATCAACCATCCATGCCAGCAAAGGTCTTCAATACCCGGTTGTTTTTCTGCCTTTTGCCTGGGATGCCACCTCAAAACCACCTGACAAGGTCATTTTTCATGACGAAAACCGTAAGTTGACTCTTGATCTTGGCTCGGAACAGTTTCAGGACAACCGTCAAAAGAGTTTTGCCGAGCAGAATGCCGAATCAATGAGATTGCTCTATGTAGCAATGACAAGAGCTGAATTCCGCTGTTATATTGTCTGGGGAGCAATCAGCCAGGCAGAAGCAGCACCGCTTTATAGGCTGCTCCATGGTAAATCAGAAAAGTTGTTTAAAGATTATAGCGATAGCGACATTTTGGCCGACCTGGGCAAAATCACACAAAACGCTCCTGGAATTGAAGTAAAGCTGATTGATCTGAATGAACAGACCGGTTCAAATATTCAACCTACAGAAAAAGGTCCCAAACTAGTTTGCAGAGAGTTCAAAGGTGAGATATGTAAGGACTGGCGTATTTCCAGCTTCAGTTCAATTGCTGGAGGACACGAAAAACAGTTTCAGGCCAGAGATCTCGACATTTTAGATTCCAGCGCCATCTATTTCAAACAAGAGCAGACAGTCTTAACAGATGCATTATCCATTTTTAGTTTTCCTCGCGGTCCTGAAGCCGGAACATGTCTGCATGAACTTTTCGAAAAACTGGATTTCTGCAATATTTCTTTCAGTACACTAGAAGTTCAAGTAAAAAACTGCCTGATACGAAACGGTTATGATCCACTTTGGGTTCCCGTTATCACCAATATGACTATGGATGTTGTTAGCACCCCATTACAAAATTGCGATGATTCCAACTTTACACTTTGTCAGCTGAAACCTGGCACTTGGATAACTGAAATGGAATTTATTCTTCCATTGAAAGTATTGAATTCGTCATGCCTGAAAGAGGCTTTATCCGGGCAGCTCAATTATTTAAAACACAATGATTTTGAGAGTTTAATTTCTTCTTTACGCATGCAGGAAACCAGAGGGATGTTACTCGGTTTTATTGACATGATATTTGAACATAACGGCAGATACTACATTGTAGACTGGAAATCAAATCATCTCGGTAACAGTTGCGATGATTACGGACAGGAAAATCTCAACCGCTCAATGGCCGAACATGCCTATATTCTTCAATATCACCTCTATTCACTCGCACTTGACCGATTGCTGGCACTTAAAATACCTGATTACGACTATCAAAGACATTTTGGTGGTATTATTTATATCTTTCTACGCGGAGTTTCTTCCAAAATTAATGGTTCAGGAGTTTATACTGACCGACCAACTGTTGATTTTATCAAACGCGCCAACTATTTTTTACTTGAGACAGGGTTGGATTGCTAAACCACCTGAAATGATCTTTACAAAATAACTCCAGAAATACAAATTTATGGTATTATAAAAAAAGGGGATATGAACAAGCTGTTTTGCTGAAATAATTTCAAGTACTTACTAAAGTACAGGGGGATTAAATGAACAAAAATAATTCTGACAAAGATGTCTTAAGTCTGCCTTTAAATTACCAGCGTTTTCACTCTGAATGCCTGCAAATTCTCCCATCTAAACGAATCTATTGTGATCCACTAAGAACACTTGCATTTGGTACGGATGCCAGCGTTTATCGACTAATTCCCAAAATGGTAATTAAAGTCCTGACAAGCGATGAAGTGTCTCATATCCTGAGAATTGCCACTACAAACCATGTTCCTGTTACCTTTCGGGCTGCCGGAACCAGCCTGTCAGGCCAGGCTGTTTCGGATTCAGTACTGTTAGTACTAGCCGGAGGGTGGGGTAAATATTCCGTCAGCAATAATGGAGAATCAATCACATTGGAACCGGGTATTCTCGGATCAGAGGCAAATGCCTATCTGAAAGCCTATTCCCGCAAGATTGGCCCGGACCCTGCCTCAATAAATCATGCCATGATTGGCGGGATAGCCGCCAACAATGCCAGCGGAATGTGCTGCGGCACAACTGATAACTGCTATAAAACTCTGACCGACATGAAAATTATTTTCCATGATGGTACTATGCTCGACACAGCGGATAAAACCTCACGAACCGCATTTGAAAACAGCCACCGACAATTGCTGGATTCAGTAGTTCGCATGAGGGATGAAATTGCTGCCGATCCTGGCTTATCCGAATTGATTGCTCACAAGTTCAAGATCAAAAACACAACCGGATATGGTATCAACGCATTTATTGACCACAGTGACCCTTTCGATATCATCAAACATCTGATGATAGGTTCAGAAGGGACACTTGGTTTCATTGCTGAGACTACGTTCAGAACTATCATCGACCATGTCCACAAATCATCGGCACTGATCTTTTTCCCGGACATGGAAAGCGCCTGTCATGCGGTAATGAAGCTGGACCGTGAAACAGTATCTGCTGCGGAACTTATGGATCGACTAGCCCTCAAATCTGTTGAAGAAAAACCAGGCATGCCTGGCTACCTGAAAACTCTCAGTGACAATGTCACCTCGCTGCTGGTTGAAATCAGGGGAGAAACTCACGAACAGCTCGAACAGAAAACTAATCAGGTAAAAAAACTGTTAAGCGACATACCAAAGCTATTCCCTGTAACCTTTACAGAGAAAAAAGAGGAATTTGAAGCACTTTGGAATATCCGCAAAGGTCTGTTCCCGGCGGTTGGAAATGTTAGACGTATCGGTACTTCCGTAATTATCGAAGATGTCGCTTTTCCACTGGAAAGACTGTCAGATGCTACCTTGGAGTTACGAAGCATTATGATCAAACATGGTTACGGCGATGCCATAATTTTTGGTCATGCACTGGATGGCAATTTGCACTTTGTATTAACACCTGATTTTACAAATAAGGACGAGGTAGATCAATACGAAAATTTTATGCAGGAAGTCTGTCAGATGGTCGTCAACACTTACAATGGCTCACTAAAGGCTGAACATGGCACAGGCCGCAATATGGCACCTTTTGTGGAACTTGAATGGGGGGCAAAAGCATATAAGTTGATGAATCAAATCAAAAATACTTTTGACCCGAACAACCTTTTAAATCCTGGTGTAATCATCAATAACAACCCGGCAGTTTATCTGGAAAATCTAAAGCCGATGCCTCAGGCAGATGACATTATAGATAAATGTATTGAATGTGGCTTTTGTGAGACTAATTGCCCTTCAAAAAACCTGACATCAACCCCTCGACAGCGGATTACATCACAGCGTAAAATTGCTGAATTGAGACGTTCCGGCAACAATCCTGAGATGTTGAAGCGACTGGAAGAAGATTATGTTTACTGGGGAGAAGCAACCTGTGCTGCCGATGGGCTCTGCGCAACCACCTGCCCTGTTTCCATAAACACCGGTGAATTCACAAAGAATTCCCGTTTCAGAGGACATGGCGAGCAGGCCAAAGCGACTGCCAACTTCATTGCCAGGAATTTTTCCGGCGTCACTGCAGTTGTTAAAACCGGACTGACTCTGGCAAATTTCATGCACAGAATAGTTGGCACCAAAATCATGTTAAAAGTGACAGGCGGTGCGCGCAAAATGTCTGACAACAAGATACCTCTCTGGACACAATGGATGCCTCAGCGCGGCCATTCCCCCTGTATCTCGAAAACGGTTGTTACAGCTAAAGCACCCAAGGTTGTGTACTTCCCAAGTTGTTCAAGCAGAATCATGGGTCCGGCTGACAGTGACCCTGATCAGCGGCCACTTAACGAAGTTGTATTATCAGTACTGAAAAAAGCTGGGTATGAGGTAATACTGCCTGAAAACATGGAACAACTTTGCTGTGGTATGGCGTTCAACAGCAAGGGATTTTTTGAGGCCGCAGAGAGTAAAAGCAAGGAACTGGAAAAAGTCTTGCTGGAGTGCAGCAGCAATGGCCTCTATCCTGTGCTCTGTGATACCAGCCCATGTCTTTACCATATGCGGTTGAATCTTGACAAACGTCTATCCCTGTATGAACCGGTTGAGTTTATCCATGATTTCCTGATGGAGCGCCTGATATTCAATAAGAAACCTGAGACAGTGGCAATTCACGTCACCTGCAGCTCGACCAAGATGCTACTGACGGAAAAATTCAAGACCGTCGCTTCAGCATGTGTAGAAAAACTGATTCTACCTTCCAAGGTTACCTGCTGTGGCTTTGCCGGCAGTAAAGGTTTCGACACTCCAGAACTTACTGAATCAGCACTGGCAGGGTTGAAACCAGCTCTCACAGCAGATTGCAAATCCGGTTATTCAAACAGCCGTCCTTGCGAAATTGGCCTGTCTCAACATAGCGGGATCAATTACCAATCCATTGTGTATCTGGTGGATCGCTGCTCGAAAAGCAACACAAAGAAAATACAGGAAAGTGAGCTGCTGGAGTCAACAAACTGGGTGTAACCCTACTAATCAAACAAGCAAACAAAATGGGCCATGCTTTACAGCGTGGCCCATTTTGTTTGCTTCAATATGTTTTAGTGTCAATCCTCAAGTAACGCTTCTGGCTTTATTCCGGTAATAAATGCCCCAAAATGAGCACCATTAATATAAATTGGTAGTGACAAGTCAGTCATTACTTCGCCGGTATTTCTAACATAGGACTGCAACAGGAAAGGCATAGTATTTTGTGAACGCCGCACTTCTGTATCATTGGAAAAATATTTTATTTTTTCCCTGCTATTAACCAAGTCAATATCATAGTTGCCAGTGAGCGGTTTTTGATTACCGCTATGATGCGTACCAACATAGCCGTTAATATCAGTGACAAGGGAATAAGCAGCCCCCTTAATTGAATCCCGTCCATTGTCAAACAGGGGCTGAAATTCTTTATCAAAAGCGGAATTATATGCGACAGTGTGTTTAAGGGGATTTGTATTAGGAACCGGTTTGTAATTCCGGTCCATAACATTGATTCCACGCTGGCTCATCTCGACCATCTTGCCTTGAATAAAATCTCTTTGACCAAAAGCCCAGCTTACAATTTCCTCAATTCGCCCGTGCCCTGTTCTAAGTCGCGAGGTGCGCTCAAGCATGGCTTCAGTTATTTTAGCAAGTTCCTTGGTAAAATTAGCGGAGTCTGAAAGATGGGCCAAAGTTCCTGTACTCAAAGAGTGAATATCGGCAATCTGACGATTAATTTCAACATTTGTAACAGAGATCTCTTCTGTCGCTGAGGCAATCCTTGTCAACTGCGAACTGTTGTTTTCGGAATCCCTGACCAGATCTTCAAAGTGATGGGCAGTCTTTTCTACAACATCCTTGGTCTGAAAAGTATATTCGTTAATTTCCTGTGTTTCCTTCTGGGTATTTCTGACATTTTTCAACATCTCGTCGATATTTTTGGAAATTTCCTTGGTAGCCTTGTTGACACGTTCAGCCAGTGCCCGTACCTCATCAGCTACAACAGCAAAGCCTCTGCCGTGTTCACCTGCCCTGGCAGCCTCTATAGCAGCATTCAATGCCAGCAGGTTAGTCTGATCTGAAATATCCTCAATCAGTGAAACAATATCCCTGATTTTTTCCGAGTTGGTATTAAGACCAGTAACTGTAGTGCTGAAATTAGTCAGCTTTTCACCGATCATGTTGATATTGGTGGTTACACCTTTAAGTTCACGCATTGAGGTTTCTGCTGTATGGAAATTGTGATCAATTGAAGAAGATATGCCCTGAGTGCTCTGAGTGATCTCACTGATAGCAAGTCCGGCTTCTTCACTGGCGGTCAGAATAATGTTGGCCAACTCCCCTTGCTGGGTTGCATTAATGTGTGAATCCTTAACCTTTTTGCTGACCTTAGCACACTCAACCGCGATCTTGATGGTCATTTTCTTTGTATCGCTGAGAATATTCCGCATTTCATCAAGAAAAGCATTACAATTAACAGAAAGATCCCTGATTTCATCATAGGTAATAAGTGGAACATTAAGTGATAGATCTTTGGCAGCAAAAGTATCAGAAATCTGCTTCAAAGGTCGAACCAACAGGTAACGGAGAAAAAGTATTGCTCCAACTGCAGCAAAGAATGAAGTTGCACAGAGAATGTACAGAACAATCTGGCCACTACTGGCAACACCCTGCAGTTTAGCCAGAGCATCATTGCTGACCTTCATATCTTTCATTATTTGATAAGCAGTGCTGTTTGAATAAATAACCATTACAACCATCAACAATTGAAACAGAATCGGGAGCAGGATATTAAATGATAGTTTTTTTGACAAAGTATTGAAAAAGTTTTTTTCCAGAAAAACATAAAAACTCTTAAAGATATCCATAAAATTCTCCCCGGAATGTTAGACTTCAACCAGCTAATTAAAATAACAGCCAAACTGTATATATGTTTTTAATCTTATCAACAAAAAAGAAATTATCAAGCTGTTAGTTGTAATCACCTGGTATAATTAAACATCACTACCTGCCAGTCTGCTGAAGGTAATTTTTAATACCTTTTTCAAAGATTTCTTCAATTTCATGCTTGGGTCGATTATTTGCGTAACCCCACAGATAATAAGCAACCAGAAAAAGAAAACAGAATAAAACTAATCCCAAAACAACCTGCTTCAAAATTTTAAATTTTTCAAGTCCTGGAAGATTTTCCCCAGTCAAGCTGTCACGAAAAGCAAACTGCATCCTGAGTTGACGAATCCGTTTCAGTTGAATGTTGGAAATATAATTGACTATGGCATCTCGATCACGTTCATTAATATTAACGAACTTCAAAGAGACTTCAAAGCTTTCACGCTCATTTAATTTTGATTGATTTCTTTTTACGGATACTACTTTGGCAACAGCATCAACGATATGATTTGGAATCGGAACCAGAATTTCCAGTGGTACATGTTGACCTGTTTCAAAGATATGATGAGCAATGATGCGTATTCCACCACCACTTATATTTGCAGCCAGGGGAATAATGGTATCCCATGAATTGTCACTCGTTTCATCTTTTTGTTCAATAATGCTTTCAATCTCAATTTCCTCAAGATTTTGATGACGTTCATCAGGGAGAGTGGAGCTGCCGGTTATTAACCTGCTATTCCAAGGCTGCTGTTTGCGGACAATTTCCTCGGCAACCCTTTGTTCCCGTCGTTCAATCCATTCCTTTTCCAGTTCTTTTGGATTCTGTATATCGGGAATGTAATACTTAACTGGCAGGAAAGCATCTATCCTGTAAAATTCTCGTAATTCATCAGTGACTATCTCACCGATTAATCGAAGTAGTATTTGGCCTTCAAAACCTTCTGAAACAATAATTGAACGGCAGCTGTACCCAGCGTCCTCCTTACCGCCACGCAACTCTAGTATCTGACCAACATGCAGGCTAACATCTACAGGTAATTGATCTCTAGAAAGCTGAAGAAACACCAAATCTTCATCAAGCTCATGTATGAGAGCCCAATCTCTGAAGGTTTCTGAGTTAGGTGCCGGTATACCGACACCCACTTTCATTCCGACAGAAAAATAGCTGGCATAAATATCAGTAGTACTGCTCATAATGTTATTCTTTTAAAAGCCAAGCTGGCGAAGCAAAAGAATAAATTGATCATAAAATTGCTTTATTGAGGGATTCAAGCAGAATGTCGATGCCGACCTTGTGAACATCGGCACCATGTTGGAGGGTTTCCAGATCCGAAATCTGGCATTCGTAGCATTCAAGATTATATTCTTTAAAAACAGGAAGAGTTTCGGGGTGACTTCTGAGTACATCTCCAATAATCATATCTCTTGTTATCATCTATGCACCCCATAAAATATTTAAATTTAAATCACCTTGGCATTGATTAAACGCCTCTAAAGCAAAAAGATTATTTCAACAGCTTTATGGCCTCTTCTATTCGATCCATTCCTTTTTCAATATTTTCCATACTGCAGGCATAAGAAAGTCTAGCGTAATTATCTGCACCGAATGCGATACCTGGTACCAGAGCTACCTTAGCATTTCCAAGAAGATATGCAGCAAAATCTGAGGAGTTATTGATCAGCTTGCCTTCAAATGATTTTCCGTAAAGTGATGAAAAGTTAGGAAAAACATAGAAAGCTCCGGTAGAATTAAAACAGCTTACACCAAGCATGGAATTCAGTCTGGAGACGATATAGGTCCGCCTCTTTTCAAATTGCTTTATCATATCATTAACAACGTCTTGGGGGCCGTTGAGAGCCTCAACTGATGCCTTCTGCGCAACTGAAGTCGCATTTGAAGTCGATTGAGACTGCAATTTAGTCATTGCAGAAATTAGTTCTTTGGGTCCACATGCATAACCGATTCTCCAACCAGTCATGGCATATGTTTTAGATACACCATTTACGACTACAACTCTTGATTTAAGTTCTGGTACCACCTGAACAATATTATTAAACACCAGACCATCGTAAATAAGTCGTTCATAGATATCGTCTGAAATGACCATAAAATCATGTTTAAGACATACCTCGCCAAGTGCCTTCATCTCTTCAAAAGAATAACTTGTGCCTGTTGGATTACATGGCGAATTCAAAATCAAGGCTTTAGTCTTAGGTGTTATGGCTTGTTCAAGTTGAGCAGGTGTAATTTTAAAGGCGGATGCCTCATCAGTCTCAATAAATACCGGAGTACCGCCAGCAAGAACTACCTGATCAGGATAGGAAACCCAATATGGGGCTGGAATGATGACTTCATCCCCTTCCTGTATAAGCGCCTGGGAAATATTATACAAACTGTGTTTAGCACCACAGGCAACAGAAATTTCGTCGCGCGAATATTCTAAACCATGGTCCTTTTTCATTTTTGCTATTATTGCATCTTTTAAATCATCCGCCCCACCAACAGGCATATATTTGGTAAACTCGTCATCAATAGCCTTTTTCCCGGCTTGTTTGATATTCTCAGGGGTACCAAAATCTGGCTCGCCGGCTCCAAAACCTATAATATCAATACCTTGAGCAATAAGAGCCTTTGCTTAAGCATCAATTGCCAATGTTGGTGAGGGCTGAATATTATTTACTCTATCTGCAAGTTTCATCCAAACATCCTCCAAAAATAAACAGCTATTTTTTTAATAAGTAATTATTCTGAATAAGAAAATATAAATTATCTGTCCAGACCGTATTTAGTTCTAAGAGCTTCTTTCACTTCCTTTGGAACAAAACTATCAATGTTGCCATTTAGAGAGCAAACCTCCCTGACAATTGAAGACGAAAGATAACCGTACTGCAATGACGTCATCATAAATAACGTTTCTACGCCATGGCCGATACAGCTGTTCATCTGTGCAATCTGAAATTCATATTCGAAATCCGAAATAGCCCTTAATCCACGAATTATAACAGAGGCATTCTGCTGAGCGACATAATCTATCAAAAGCCCCTTGAAAGTGTCAACCCGAACTCTTTTTTTATCTTTGACAACCGATTCAATTAGGGCAACACGCTCGTCGGTTGTAAAAAGGGCATTCTTTTGGGAATTACTGGCAACTGCAACAATAATTTCATCAAAAACTTTCAGACCTCTGTCTAGAATATCTAAATGGCCAAAGGTTATCGGATCAAATGAGCCGGGATAAATAGCAGTTTTTTTCATATATCCTCCAGAACATAAAAATTTAGAGATGAATCTGCATAAGTTCTAGAGTCAACCTTCAATAGACTTGCAATCTTCTCAGGAAGAACATTTCTGGAAGAACTTTCGATTACAAGCAATCCATCCTGACACAAAAGAGACAATCTACTTATTTCTTCCGGAATTGTTTTGTAAAGATCCGAGGAATATGGTGGATCAAAAAAAATAATATTAAAACAACAGGCACGCTTCGCCAAAGCATGAAGAGCTTTACTAACATCAATATTCAGCACTTCAGCCCTGTCTGTAAATCTAGATACAACCAGATTATTTCTTATCACTTTAAGTGCATTTTCATCAACTTCAACAAGGGTTGCAGATAAAGCACCGCGACTAAGTGCTTCTATTCCTAGTGCTCCTGTACCAGCACAGATATCAAGAATATTAACATCACTCAAGTCAATGCGGCTCTGTATAATACTGAAAAGAGCTTCTTTTGTCCGGTCAGATGTCGGCCGTGTGTGAATCCCAACGGGCGCCTGAAGTGTAATTCCACGCACGCTTCCAGATATAACGCGCATACAGACTCCTACAAATACGGTGTTTAATCAATTGAAATTACCTTAAATTCATATTTGCGTCAAGTTTGAAGGCTTACTCTTTTATGTAAAAAACATGAATGCAAAAAGCTGTTGTAATTACACATTATATAAGTACAATGGCGTCTGTTCATTTTGAACATAACTATGGAGAAACATGTGAATATTGGACCAAGAATACAAACAGT